>Ga0115011_10002834_pt1 | contig 11896 bp, 8 predicted proteins | sample TroAtlMetagenome_2_FD_88705 | JGI IMG/M metagenome (GOLD analysis project Ga0115011, IMG submission 88705) | Marine eukaryotic phytoplankton communities from Atlantic Ocean - Tropical Atlantic ANT8 Metagenome | ecosystem: Environmental > Aquatic > Marine > Oceanic | place: Tropical Atlantic... | reverse complement strand
TCTCTCTCTCTCTCTCTCTCTCTCTCTCTCTCTCTCTCTCTTTGTGTGTCGTCGTCGTCGTCGTCGGAAGCAGACAAAGAAGAAGAAGAAGAAGAAGAAGAAGAAGAGAGATGCCGGCGTCGTTGTCGTCGTCGTCCTCGGGGGTGCCGTTCCAGTCGAAACTGTCCGTCGCCTTGTGCCGCGCTCTGGTGAAGTGCTCGAAACGATTCGAGGTGCAGATTCAGAGACTGGGATTGGACGCCCTGCCGGAAACCGAGCTGACGCTGCTGAGATACCTCTGCCCGAACTACTTGAAGAGCGTGCAAATCTCGGCGAGCGGTGATGGCGAAGAAGAAGAAGAAAAAAAAAAAGAGAATGATGTTTTGAGAAAGGAAGGGACCGCAACGACGACGAGTCAACGAAACACAAAGACGAAGAAACCAGAAAGCCACTTACTCCGACGGGACATCCTGAACGAGTTTCGGAAACCTTTGGTGGTAAAAAAAGGCGACGCGAAACGAGCGTTCGACAGACGCATAGACGCCGCCATCGGCGTCCTGTCGACGCTGAACGAAAGAACGGCGCTGTTAGAGAAGACGCCGGCGAAATCCAGATCGACGTGCGTGACACGAGGCGTACGGGTGACGGCGAGTTCAAGTTTGATTCCCGAACAGAGTTCGCCGAGAGAACAACGATTCGTGTACGCGTACAACGTGAGAATTGAAAACGAGTCGATGACGGAACCGGTACAGTTGATTTCTCGACGGTTTGAAATCACGGACGAGAACGGAGGGAAAGAATTCGTCGACGGGCACGGAGTGATCGGGAAACAACCCATTTTGGACGTTGGGGAGAAATTTGAGTACACGAGTGCTGTACCGTTGAAGCACCTCAAAGGTCAAATGACTGGTGGGTATTTGATGGCATCGCAACGAACCGGGACAGTCTTCGAAGCAAAATTGGAATCGTTCGCGTTGAAACCGCAAGAACTGAAGAAGGCGAGAGAAGAAGAGAAGGATGCAGAAGCATCAAAAGTGGCAACGACGACGACTGGTAAAGGAAGAAGGAGTCGCGTCATGTAAAATATACCTGTAAAATTACTACCAGTTTTAGTTAGAGATTACACACACACACCTTTCTTTATAAACACGCACACGCAGAGATATAACACGGCATCATCCATCATGATTTCATCGGTGCTCGCTACAACAGCAGCACCTTCCTCTTCCTTTTCTTCTACGTCTTTTACGAGAAAGCGCGGTATCTTTCGGCATTCATCGTCGTCGAGTCGAGTCGCGTCTTCCTTTTCCGCTTCGTCGTCGACGAATGCGTCATCCAATACCGATATTTTACAAGCAATGTGCGAAGCGGTACAACTATGCTCAAAGTTAACCTCGAAGACGCAAAAAATGCTGGAATCTTCCGATCAAGTCTCGAAACTGGACGATAGTCCGGTCACGGTGGCGGATTACGCCGCGCAAGCGGTGGTTTCGTACGTGTTGGAACAGAAATATCCAGATGTGGCTTTGTTAGCCGAAGAGGATGCGAAAGCGTTGAGAGGAGGAAGCGAAGAGACGAGAGGGCTTTTAGAGAAGATTACGGAAATTACAAATGAGTGCATATTTGGTGACGACGTGTCTGTGTACCTTTCCCGAGAAGAAGTAGCACGACTGATTGATCGCGGAAACCACGAAGGTGGGAGCGAATCAACATTTTTCGTTTTAGATCCCATAGATGGGACGAAAGGTTTTATCAATCAGAGACAATATGCCATCGCTCTTGGTCTGTGCGAGAAGGGAAAGATTGTTGGGGGTGTTTTAGGGTGCCCGAATATGCCGATGAGTAAGATACCAGAGGATGTGGATGCGTTGGAGACGAAGAAACCAGGGGTGATTTTCGCGGCGTATGAAAATTTGGGATGCAAGTACGCGGCTATGGATGCAAAGGAACCGGTGGGGAAGGATAGTTTTACCGCGACAAGCGATCAATTAGTAAAGTGCGGGGAAGATGGAGCAAGATACATGGAATCGTGGGGGGATTCCATCGTCGCAGACCATGCGTTTACGAACGCTTTGAGCGAGAAGGTTGGAATCACTCGGAAAGCACTCCGAATTGACTCGCAGGCGAAATACGGTAGTTTGAGCAGAGGCGACGCCCACATTTATTTGCGATTTCCGCCGAAAACGTACAGAGAAAAGGTTTGGGATCACGCGGCTGGTGCGATCATAATATCGGAGTCTGGTGGTGTCATTTCCGACGCGGCTGGCGTACCACTTGAATTTGGAAACGGAAGGTTTCTCGACATCAATGGAGGTATCGTAGCGAGTGCTACTCCAGAGTTGCACGAACAACTTTTGAAAGCGATTGCGGATTTGCGTTAAAAGAAAAATTAGAGTCATCGAACATAATAGCATAATACAGATAGAAAAACTTTTGAATACAACAATTTTTAGTGGTAAGGCAAACTTCCTCACTTAGTTTCATGGTTTTATAAATAAGAAGATGGACCTCTTCACGGCGCTATGTTTTCCGCGTCGCGTTTTCTTTGTTTCGTGGGACTTAGAGGTTTAAGACCCATAATGGTGTCGAAATTATTTTTCTCTTTGTTCATATAGTTGAGTACGATTTCATCATCATCTCGAGATGCCTCGGCGTAATCGATAAGTCCACTGAGTGATGCTCCATTGGTCGGTTCAGGTGGCTTTGCGTGCGGCATTTTTTCTTTCGGCGTGACGACCGCTTTAGCAGCAATAGTGGCAGTGCTCTTCGTTTTTACGTTTTCGTCGCTCTTGCTCACTTTATCAAAAATGTCCGCCGGGAACAAGTTTTCGAAGAAGTCTACTATGGCGTCAAATCCATTCAAATTTTTCTCCTCTGGTATCGGTCTCAAACGCTCCTCAAAAGCTTGCACCATATCATCGTAGCTCTTCCCTCCAACGCCTTGTCCCACATCTACACACTTCGTCGCAAGTTTGTACAAATGTCCGGAAAACACCAACAGTGCGACTTCTCCTCGAGAAATGCCGGTGAAAACGAACGTTTTTTGACCCCCGTACTGACTTCTATTTTCCAAAAATTTCTCCGGAAACTCGCTCCAATGAATGAGATCCAAGGAATTCGCACCGGTATAAATGTGCTCTAAAAGCATATATCCATCGTTAAAGCTCTTTTGATTTTCGTTCGTGTTGATTATGGTAAAGTTCTTCGCCCAGAGCGAGTTTGAGTCTCGAGGCGTTATGAACATGTGCTTGGACCAGTTCTCGAAGGACAAATCCCACGTGCTCAACAACCATGGTACGAGGAACGTCCAAAACGCCGCTATCGGTGACTGCATTTTCAAGAATGCATACAAGGAGTAACTAAAGTAAAAGCCACCGACAGTTTTGAGCGCATCTTTTACGCTTCTGTTTTTATACACCCACAGAGTGAGTTCGATTGGACCGAATAGGGCATTCCGCATCCAATACATAATAAACTGCGATATCGAGTCTCTTTGGTACGCGCTCGTCGACGCCAATGCTTTCGCATTTCTCTCTCGATTTCGGTTTTTACCTAACGCACACTCGTCTGGCATCACTGCGTTTCTGTAGAAAAAATATACCCCACTGGGCACACCAAACGCTGGCGCCAACAAAATCGACGGCACCCGGTTCAAAAATTGAGCAGTTTTTCCTTTAAACACGTCGTACTTTACAAATTTACTCAAAACAGACATGAATTGTTTTCCAAACAAAGCTCGCGTGACTACCAACCACACGAGTCCAACAAAGTGATCTCTCTTGCGATTTTTCAATTCATCGATGTTAATTATCGTCACCAAAAGTAAAATGCTGAAAGGTAAATACACGCATACGCTCACCAGTGTCTCCACCAACGGAAAGTCTCTCGAGTCAAACAACAGATGCGTTTTGATTTTATCGGCTAAGAAATCTGGAATCAATTTCACTCTTCTTTCTCTTCTCTTCTTCGCGTGATCTTGCATTAACACAGTGGTGTACGTCTTATCGGCGTTAGTCACATACCCAACGTAATTCGGTTCCGGAAACAAATTTTTCAGGAAAGAAAACGGCGAGTTTTGTTGTTGCTCTTCTTCTTTTTCCTCCTTCTTACCGTTCTCGAAACTCAGTTTGCGCGAGGGTGATTTCTTTTCCTCTTTTTTTCGCTGCGTAGAAGTTCCGTTCGTATTTGGCGGCGTTAAAGGTATTTTCGTCGTCGTTCCGTTCTTCTCTGCTAATTCAGGCACCTTCAATGCTTTTTTGTCCGGCGTTCTCTTGTTCTCAATTGGAGACGGTTGAAATAATCCTTGGAACGTTTTTAACGGCGATTTTTTCACCTCTCCTTTCATATCATTGTTTACGGTAACTCTCACGATTCGATAGTTGACTATATCGTATCTCGTCTTTCGAAAGACATCCACTTGCTTCCTGAACCACCGGACGAAAACAAAAAATAAGTGAATTGCGATAATGAAGAGCAACAATGAGCTGAAATACACCAAGGCCAAATAATCGAGCGCTTGAAACTTCGTCGCCAACTCGACGAATCGAGAATCAGTCGTGACTATTCTGTTCTTTTTATAGAAGTCCGTGTCTTTGACGCTATCTAACACGAACACAATCATATGTGCCGTTGTTGTTGTTGTTGATGTCTTTTCCGAAAGGTTTTTTGTGCAGAATTGGGGGATGCCTCGTCAGTCCCCTTTATCTAAAATTATTGACCCCCTCCTTTAAAAAAACACAACAAAAGGGAGAGAGAAGGGTTGGTTGGTTACATCATAGGGGATTTCTATTACAAAAAAGGTACGTAAAAGGTCATCATTCTCAGCTTTTTCAGCTTTTTCGTAGCAAGGAGTGATACAAAGGAGTGTTCCCTAAACAGCGGTGCACATTTTTGTACATCCTCCACCCGACTTCATCGCGTCTCCTTTTTCGTTTCCGAAATAAATCACTCGACATCCGTTGCATTTACACCAAAACGAAGCGCATCCGTGCAAGCACCCAATCATCGGTCCACATTTCGGGTAGTCTTCGAAAATTTCCAAGGAAAGATCTTTGTTCGCATCCCGGTCGCATATTTGAATCTTGTTGAAATATTTGCTGAAATCCGACCATTCCATCCAAAAGACGCCGTCGTTTGCTTTCGGTACGTAGTTTAGTTCCGCCGCAAAGGTTGGATTTTCGGTCCATTCTTTAGAACCGTCGGACCATGCGCCTTTCCATTCGTGCTCGTTCCCCCATGGGTTTCGTAATTTGACAAGTTTGACTCCCGTTTTGCCTTTGTCGTAGACTTTGTCCATGCTTTTCATTCCCGGTCGCCGACATTCTAAAATGGAATACGCGTGTTGAACGAATAATCCAGTCTCTCTTTCATCTTCCATCTTTTCGTCGTCGTTCTTTTGAATCGATGCGCCCAAGAGACATTTCGCTTTCGCGTACGCTCTCAAGACGTCAAAAACTTGGTCTCCCGTTTTCTTCTTAAAGTCTCGTTCGGAAGTTACAGAATAGAACACCGACGACCGTCCTACTCGACTACAATACATATCCTCGAATGACTTCTCGGAACCAAATGTATAATCCATCTTATCCCAGACCGTCTCATTGGCTTTGCGTATGAGCATCATGGAATTGCCGCCAGTTAAAAAGTTCCACGCGATGACAGATGATCCTCCGTCGAGTTGCGCGTAGCCCCCAAAAATCTTCGCGAACGCTTTTTGTAATAAACAAACCCACAACTCGTTGTCCGTATCTCTGAGAAATAGCAGTTCTTTCTTTGATGAGAACTTGGTTTCAGCAATTTTAACTGGAAATCGATCGTCCACGCCAACCGTGACCCATTTATCTCTTGCCGCGTGAAATAATCGTAACTTATAATAGCCTCTCGAGTTAATCTCTCGATCGATGAACAAAGATCTCAAGGCGTCCGGATGTTCTGCAAGACACGCGATGGCCGCTAGTAACCAACAATCGCCCAATGCGCCTTGCCCGATATCCGACGGATTGATACCTTCTTTGAATAGATACGTATTCGTATCATCTTCATTCACTTTTTTACTTCCTATTGGACCTAAATCTTTAAATCGCACGAGTTCAATCGTCTTGTGCCACTCTTCGTACGTCTTGTATTTCTGCTCCTCATACAATTTTTTCAAACTTTCCTCGCCATCCTTTTCTTCGTATTTACCTAAAACCATCGCGGTCGTGTGGAAGTGCGGCGAGTCATCCAAAACGTACCCACCGAACGGTTTGCACAGAAAACTTAAGAAACCTCGATATGTTCGCTTTACGTAAATGCCGAGGGTTGGTATTAAGTATATAACAACGGAGTGGTACAGCAACACGAATGGAAACGCCAAAATTGAAAACGGACTGTTGCCGTCCAAGGTCCCTCGAAAAAACCACTTTATGAACCCGATGATGGCTTTAAACGCGGCCGTGAAAAAACGATCGCATATTTGACACGGGTCCATAGATTTTGGCATGATATTTTGTCGGACTGTATGCTGTGCATACACGTGTAATCGGTGCGTTTGTATTCTGTGGACCAAAAAGGCAGATATCTTCTTGGAAGATATTTTTTTGGAAGAAGGAAAAAGTGAAAAGAAGTAATGGTAATAATCTTAGAAAGAACTGGTACGTAGTTATCCTCAAAAATGACAACATTAATCGGTTCTAGTAGCTATATAAGCTATAATACAAACTCTCTTCATCTCTCATTTCTCTGCACTTAAGTGCTCACCGCGGAAGAAGATTCATTCTCCAACCCGGACGGTTTCATATTTCCCGTGACTTTCATTTTGTTCGCGGCAGCTTTGTAATACTCGCTTGGGTCCATGTGTTCTGCACCTCCACCTTCGCTCGGGTGGAATGGTTTCTCGGTTTCTCGAAGCCATTTATCTCTCCCACCGTTTTTTTGCCAGAAGTTGTTTTGCGTTTGAGAGACGTCCCACATCATTTTGAGGTGGGCGGGTAATGGCGCGAGGGTGGAGGCGGCGATGGCGCCAGACGCGGCAACGGCGGGGACGCCAACGCCTGGGAAGACGGAGTCACCGCACCGCAAGAGCTTTGGGATGGGAGTCAATACGCCCGGTTGGGGGATGTTTGGTAACGGCAACACGTCGAATAAGTTACCGCCAGCTTGTAAAGCCGGACCGTACGTACCTTTGTGGCGTCGTAAAAACCGTTGGTGGGTTTGAGGGGAGGCATAAATTTCAACTTCCACGCGCTCGCGAATGTCCGGGATGATGCGCTCCATGGTTTCCCATAAAATTTCCGCTCGTTCGCGTTTAAAATCTTCGTAATCTTTCGTGCCTCTTTGTTTTTCTTTCCAAATATCGTAAGGTTCTGAACCGGCGGTGTAGACGTGAACGATGTGTTTCCCTTCCGGCGCGACTTCCGGATCTAACACAGTTGGAATGAATATAGTTACCACGTTCTGCGGGTCACCCAACGGACGATTCCAATCACGAATGCAGATATGCGAGGGATCTAGATCCGGTAGCCCAGTCGCGTCGATACCTAAAAATAAATGCATGATGGAACCGAGCTCTGGAATTTCAGACATCTCTTCCTTCCACTCCACGGAACGGTCCAATTGCTGCGCTTTCAAAACCTCCGCATCTGGTAACATGGGCACGGTATCCCAAATAGTCGCGTTCGACACCACCGCATTTCTCGCTTTAATCACTTTCCCGTTTTTCAATCGCACGCCTTTCGCTTCGCCGTCTTGGACGATGATCTCCTCCACATGCGATTTCAATTGCAACTCTCCGCCAAATTTTTCTAAACAATATGTCAACTTATCCACGACCGCTTGCGTCCCGCCTTCTGGCGCACACAACGACGCCCCCGGTCGATGGAACCCAGGGATACTATAAATCATCGTTGCACCCATTGTCCCTTCCGCCGGAAACCCACTGAAAAATGCCAACATATCAATCCACCGTTTCAAAAACTTATCCGTCACGTATTGTTCAGACAACTTATGAAACGAATCCAAAATGTACGGAATGTCTAACATAACCATTGGGTGTGTTAAATAAAATGGCACGGCAATAATCGTGGACACGAGCAAGCCAGGGTCTTGTCTCAGCGCGGTTAACGGGCACGCGTCCAACGCGTCGTACAGCGGTTCCAACCGTCCTTTCAACGCCTTCCATTCCTTAATGGCCAACTCTGGATTATCCGACTGTTCTCTCAACAAATCGCAAAACCCACCCGGCGCTTCGTCGTCTCCGGTTTGAAACCTCCAGTGTCCTTCCTCTGTCCAAAGCGAAATCCCATCGTACGTCTTGACCGGCATCTCCTCTCCTAACGCGTCAAAAACCATCCTCAGCGGGTTCCCTGTCGGTCGATCCAACCCTTCCCAAATAGACGGACCAACCTCGAACTTATATAAATCCCCTTCGGGTGTTTTGTGATCGAACATGTGGCAACACCCACCGGCTAAATAGTGCGACTCGAACACTTTCACCGAGTTCCCGTACCGAGCAAGCAACGACCCGCAGGATAAACCACCAATGCCAGAACCGATGACAACGCAGTCGTACTCTTCGTCCGGAGATTCGATGGAACCAGCCATCGCTTTGATAACAGAGCGGCGCTGGGTTTTAGCACCGCAGTTTCGAACGTTCGCGCGGTGCGGTCTTTGTCGAAACGTATTACTGCCGTTCATCATCATCGTAGAAGAAGAAGCAGAGGAAGCCATTTTCGTTGCCGTTTGCAACATCAAATATTATCTTTTTGGAATTCCAATCGTGCGATTCGACCGGACTCGATGCGACGTCGCGGAGAGACAGAGAGAGAGAGAGAAAACGAGACGGCGCTCCGCTCTGCTCTATTTCTTGACGAGCTCTCTTCTGCTTCCCACGCGGCGCCGCGAGAAAAGACAAACGAAGGAAGCGCGCACTTGGTGCGGTTGTATAATGTGGGTAAATATGACAAATGGGGCGTATCTTTTCCAACTTTTTTGACTGAAATCTTTCTTTTTTGCGTCCCCGAACCCACTCTCTCACCCTCGCGTGTGGACACACAAAAGGAGGAACACGCCCCCAGGAGGACTGGACTCTCGACAGTTTTTTTGGACCCGCTTTTTCTCGCTTTTTTTGTGTCGTGACTTTTTTTTCACACGTGCGCACACTCTCCAAAGCTCGCGCGCGCACAGACGCGGGCACAAGACTCGTGGCAGCCCCGCCGAAGAAGAAGAAGAAGAAGAAGAAGAAACGGACCCCCGACGGCCCGAGGACGAAGACGACGACGACGACGACGACGACGGCGGCGGCGGCGATGCGCGACATCAAGGCCTTGAAGATTGAAGTTGCGCCGTCGGAAAAAAACGAAGGGAACGATTTGGGAGGCCCTTTGGTCGTTTCTTTACGCACCGCGCCGACAACTCTGACCGACGGGACGTACGCGTTCAACTTGTTCAGAGGTAATCCAGATACGAGCGACAGGGAATTGGAGAAGGAGTTTGGGAATGATGCGTACGAACGAGCGTATAACTTCACCAATGGCAAACTTGGAAACGGCGATACGCCGCATTCGGAACGGCATTTAGTGGTTGTTGGGAGAGGCGACGGGTGCGACGTTATCGGGAAAAATTTCGCGCACGAGAAGTGCGGATTTGGCATTGGCGTGTTGCCGAAAGATGCGACTCAGGGCGTGATGGCACACGAAGACGGACGGTCGATGGACGTTTTGGGTAGATTAGTGCCAGTTGGCAAGGAAGGCTCCGGGGAGTACGTGTTGAAATTACAAAGGTTATGTGGCGATTCTGTGGTTCACATGTTGACGCGACCACAGAGACTTAACTATCAGTTCAACAGAGACGACGTAGAAAAGTTGGATTACGACGATATTAACGTGCGAAGGGCGATTACCGCAGACGCGACGAAGTTGTTTTCCTCGCAAAAGAGGCAAAGACAACAGGCAAAGCTCATGTCGGCGAGGAAGTTGGACTCGGATGCCATCGCATCGCCGAAATTGTTAGAATCACAAATTGGCAAATCGTCGAGGTTCGCGATGACGAGAAAAGATTTGATGCAGAAGGCGGGAGAACAGAGAAATTTGCCACCCCATGATTTGGAGGCGACGAAGCCACACGAGGCGTTTCCGTGGAAATTGACACCGGGCTACGTCTTGTTCTCGCATAATTTACCATATAACGACTTCATAAAAGCCGGGAAGAAAACGACTGTGGAGGCTATGATAGAGTCTTTGGGCGGGTCGGAAAAACCGAAAGCAATTATAGATTTGTTACCGATGATTCACGTGACTGATCCGAATTGGGCGATTTCTGCCGGCGACCACAGTTTCGATGCCACGGAGAAAGCAAAGGCGTTGGCGTTTATGGATGCACTTCTACAATTTGCGAGCTTAAAAAGTGGACGAGTGAAAGAGACCAGGCCGAAACGAATAGAGATGAAGAAACGAAAGCGGAAAGAGGAAGGAGAGGAAGGAGAAGAAGGCGTGAAGAAGGAAGAAGATGGGGAAAAAGAAGAAGAAGAAGAAGAAGAAGAAGAAATAGAAATAATAGAAGAGGAAGTGAAGCACAAATGGTTGTTTACGAAACCTGAGCGGGTAGATCCGCTCATACAGCAGTGTATCATCGATACATTTACGGAAGTAGAAGTTGGAGACGGGACGCAATACGGCGAATCGCGACTGCGAACGAAGAGACTCAAGGATTTACTCGTCCTTCACATTATTCTTCTTGCCTTGCGCGTATCAAACTGGCAGGTGGATTCCGAACCATTACGCGCCGCTTTAAAATTGAAAACGACGGAGTTTACTCCGATGTATAAACAATTAGGCGCAAGTAAAGTTACGTCGATTAAGCATAAAAAAGACGAATCGCCAACGATTGCGCTCATGATGGCTGAACGTCAGCTCTCAACTATTTTGCCAGAAATCAAAAACCGAGTCCAAGCAAAGAAGAAGAAAGAATCATAAATACACGTAGCGTTAATAATAATAGTGTTCTAACGATATATTTTTTATATAAGAAAATCTATATGACATGCGCATGGCATTCAGCGCACTCGGCGACTCCTTCTCGGCGCATCTTCAAAGCTACATCCTCCTTCGCTACTCCCATCCTCTCCAAAACACTCCACTCCACCCCACCTCTCGTCTACTTTCGCGCAATCAAATATCTCCTTTCCTAATTTCTCGTTCACTGCATTGTGCACTTTACACATCCATTCCTGGAAGCTCACCGAATCTGCCACCTCGGGAGGATACTTTTCAATAACCGTCTTGAAGTGCACCTGACACTCCTTGCACGGATATAAATTCGTAATGGCGTTGACTAAATTTTTCGCGTCTCTCTTTTCTCTTTCCGTCGGCTCGTCTGGGTACTGCGACGCTATCGAATGTAACAAGAGCCACGTCGCTCTTCCCAAGTCTTCTTTAGAGACGTATTCCGTGGACGACGCTAGGGGATTTTCTCTGTCAATGAGTTCTCCTCCTCCTTCTTGGGGGTGACTTTTTTCGCGGTGGCGACGAGGTTGCGGATGACTCGTCGACGCGCCGTTCGGGGTCTCGTTCGTCCGATGATTGGTGACGTCGTGCGCGCCGTGCTGGGAAATCTTCCGAAACCACCACGACGGGGAGTTTTGAGACATCTTCCTTCGAAGCCTATTTTTGTAAAGAGTTGTTGTCAGAGAAGAGATTTTTGTCTTTTGCCAACGAGTGACGACCCAAACTGCCAGATGAAAACTCGAGAAGAAAAATTCGAAAATAAAAAGCGCGTATCGTTTCACACAAAACATCAAACCTTTAAAAAGAGTGTTGTTGTTGTTGTTGTTGTCGTCGTCGTTGTTGTATCTTTCTGTCGCGCGCGGAGGGCAGAACAGATGACGCCATCCTCCTCGACGCGCTAACGGGAAGCCGATTTTGTGTCGTTTTTTTTTTCCGCACGC
>Ga0115011_10002833_pt1 | contig 11902 bp, 23 predicted proteins | sample TroAtlMetagenome_2_FD_88705 | JGI IMG/M metagenome (GOLD analysis project Ga0115011, IMG submission 88705) | Marine eukaryotic phytoplankton communities from Atlantic Ocean - Tropical Atlantic ANT8 Metagenome | ecosystem: Environmental > Aquatic > Marine > Oceanic | place: Tropical Atlantic... | reverse complement strand
GCTTTCTCAAACATTTCAATGACATGTACTTCATTGTTGATTTCTTCGATGACCGGCCCAAGGTAGAATTCCTTAAGGATGGCTTCGAAGGTAGTAAGTGTTGCTACCATTTTAATTCTCTCTTTTCAGTTTAGAACAAACTGTTTGAACGTAAAAATTTATGAAGGGCCTTATTGGCTTCCTTCAGGTTCTTTGGTGTGCTGCCGTCCTCTTGCGTCGAAGATATGTTCGCACTTCCTGTTTTAGCAGGTCGTGGGGCAGCCTTTTTCTGAACACCTGGATTTTGCTCCACATATTCAGCAATAGCCTGCTCACGCAGTTGGTTGACAAACGATTGATAACGTTCAGCAACGTCCATTACAGACGCACTGCCGTCATTTGCAACAGCTTCTAAGATGGCGCGACGGGGCACATCAGGATATCTTGCTTCGGCTGCTTGCATCTGGGACTCCAGCTGCTGCGTTGCCGCTTGCACTTCGTAGGCTTGAACACGTTGCTCTAGTTGGCTGTACTTGTTCCCGAATTGCGACTGAAGATGATTAAAGTAATTTTGCTCTTCTTCAGTGAGAAAGTCGGGCATTTCCACAGATTGCGGCGCTGCCTCTTGGTACTGCGCAACTGGTTCAGCCTGCTGTGGCTGCCCCTGAAGGCTTTCCATTTGTCGCGCCAACTCTGCAACCTGGTGGGCAAGTGCGTCCTTTTCAGAACGTAGTTGGTTTCGTGCTTCAATAACCTGCTTGAAACGGTTGTACGGCACTCGATGTGTTCCTTCTGTAACGTTTCCGTCATCCTCTGGAACTTCATTTTGCACCATTTCCTCTGCTGGGGCTGTTTCCTCAGCATTGGCCATTTCCATTACATCGCTTTGGTCTTCCTCTTTATTTACGTCTGTAGGTGCAGACTCAATTGCATCAACAGGTTCTTCCATTGGCTCTGGTTCATTCCCTGATATTCGGTCTTGAATTGCTGCCGCTGTATTGCTGTCGAAGAACTTACTCATCACTAACTCCTTTTACGTCCTGGGACGGGTTAATATCGTGGCGGCCTAATTGACATAGGCGCTTCTGCCAAGGGTTTATCGAGCGTTGTGTCCTGCTCGAATAGATGCTCACTCCGTTTGTATAACCTTCCGGTCTGCATTTCGAAAGTAAGCATGTCTTTAACTGAGCGTGGGGCCTTCTTTGTTTTGACCTCTTGCTCGGCGTCTATTTGATCCATCGATATAAGCGCAAGGGCGCATGCCATGATCATGTCATCATGCCTCCCAATCTCTGCCTCTGGCTTGCCAGACTTGTTAAACACAAACGTGTTTATCTCAGACTGCAAAGTCACATCGATGGGGTTAAGCCACTCACGACTTACATACTCCTGCATTCTTGCAATAAGGATTGCACGAGTAGATTTGTTTGTGTTAAAACCAAGGTTTTCCGTATACCGATTCTTAGCAGTATCATACTTAACACGTCGGTACATATGGACGTATTCTTGGCCAATCAAGGACTCGATGACGCTCAGGCCATACGAGTTAGACTCAACACACACCAGTGCGCTGTACTTCTTTGCCTCTGCGAGCACATCGTTTGCAAACTCTGCTGGTGCAACCTTTTTGTAATACGTCGAAACAATCTCTGGTTTCTTTTTGTCTGTGCAGTCGAGAAGGCAATAAGCAGAGTAATCTCCATGCTCTGAGCCTGACGCTGTATCTACGCCCATAACGTAAGCCCTGTATGTTTTGGGCTCTTGGTATGTTCGATGTCCTGGCACTGATTTGACGTGCGGGTATGCTCTGTTAAAGAACTTCTTGCCGCTAGTAATGAACGCCAGGTGTGCTTCAGGAGGATACTCCTGCATGAACGTGTTCCAGTTCGCTGCACATCTAGTTGCATATGTTTCAGCAGCCCAGTTAACACGCTGCTGAGACAATTTGTAAGTAGCTCCTAAATCGATAATTGGCTGTGGGAGCCACTTAGGCTTTAGGAACTTTTTGGTGTCCTCTGCATCCATCCAGCTAATGAAGAGCTTTTCGAAGCCGTTTTCATCATTCCAGATTTTGGCTGCATCATTTAGACCGTTTGCGGTAGTCTCAAGGACAACGCGGGCATTGTTGCCTGCGGTTGATAGGGCCGCTGCGATAAGCGACTCAATGTCATCATACATGGCGAACTCGGAGCAGTGGATAGACTGGTAGGTCTGCCCACGAGCACCTTCACTACCAGCGGTAGCTGCGTTAATGTATCCGCCATGCTTAAAGCGCATCTCATGTTTGTTTAGCAGGTCCCAATCAAACTGTAAGAATTGCGGTAAGTTATCGTAGAACTTACGATATATATTGAAGATAGCCTTTGCGGCTGGGTCTGTGTGCGCCATCACGAGAACGGAGTAGTTCTTAGTAAAGAGCGCTGACCAGAAGTTATACGCGGCTATGATGGTGGTCATGCCTAGCTTTCTGGCCTTTAGAACGTAGACCCAGGGGTTCTTCTGGTCTGCCTCGAGGTAGAGGCGCTGTGCATGGTTGGGCTTAAGTGCCACCAGGCGACCGTTCTTATCAACGATTTTAAGATACTTCCGACAAAAATAATCGAAATCAGAAGCGCACTTCTTAATTTCCTTTATAAGCCGGGCGTTCTTTTTCATTAATTAAGACCACCTGTGGCACCAGGCACAAAGCCGCAGTATTCCATGGTGTACGCTTGGCGCTTCTCTGGCTTCGAGACAGTCTTGAGCACTTCATGAAATGTGGTCAGGAACTCTACTAGCTCTTGGGCAAACTGTGTGAGGTGTTTGCTATGTGGAGCCTTTGCGTCCATGACCTGGATACGCTCTGCGCGATCAACAAACTCCCTCATAATGGCTCGACACATGCGGTGTTTGGGAGTAAGCGCAGCGTTGCTATAATCGCGCAACATATCTAAGACGCTTTGAACTTCCTCACCAACAATCTGATAGGTAGCCTTAGCGCTTTTGGTTTTGCTTAGACCTATGTCGTCATGGTGGAAGACAATAACATCCATCGATGCTTTGATTTGGTTAATCATCTCAGCCATGACGCCTTCGACGGCCTCTTTAGGAAAGATGTTAGACTTAATTAGCTTTGGCTCTGGAAGCTCTGCCATTTCGGCTGTAGCGCCTGTGTGTTCATCGCTCAACGTTCTACCTACTTCTTCATTTTATGAAAGGTTAGCGCAAGGTTTACGCGCTTAAGAAGGCGAGACTCTTTTTTATCAAGCTCACCCTTTTCAGCTTTTGCGCTTAACTTGGATTTAATTTCCTCAAGCCGGGACATGGGGATTTTCTCCCCTTTTTTAATGCCCAACTCTTCACGCAAAGCGCCTTTCTTGAGGCCCATCTCTTGAATCCACTTACCAGGCATTTAGTCCTCCAGGTATAGCTTTGCCAAGAAAAGGGCTTTGTCCGCCCCGCCACCGGACATTACTGCACGAAAGCGCATGAGTTGATCACACGCTGTAAGAACGCAAGCGGCACCTGCTGTTATACCTGCCGCATTGATGCTTAATGGTGCAGCAATGGCAGGAATCCACGTAGTGCCATCGATGCTTGTTTCCACATTGACTGTAAGCGTCCCCGTAATAGAGCTAGTCACAATCTCCACGCGGCCTGTCGAGTATCGACCTGCTTCACCTGTCTCACCAGTTACTGTAGCAGCCGAGCCAATCGTCACAGTGGTCGTCAACCAGGCAGTGGTAATGTCTGAGTTGTTGTTTGCAGACTCACCATAGGATTGACGTCTTGGCGGCGTAGACTTTACAACCGCTCCAGAAGCATGAGGCCCTGCAAGGTTGGCAGACAGAGTCACATCTCCGGTGCTGCGGTCCACTGAACTAACAATAACATTAACAGGGCCTGGCAAGACAATGGTTTGCCCAAGTTTCAGCAACTGCGGGTCTGCCACCTTAATTACAGGCTGACCGGCAGCAGCGCTTGCTGTAAGCGTTGTAAGGTCTGTCGCTGTGGTGAAATAGGCAACATTGGCTTTTTCGTAATCAAGGTAGTCCTCGATCGTAGGCCCTAAAAGTGTCCATGCTTTACTTTGATTCAGCGTCATCGCCTTTCTCCTTACCGTGTTTCTTTTTCTTGTCGTGTTCTTTAGGGTTAAACATCAGGCTAATAGAGATACCGGCAATCTTTTCTTTACCCATAATCTCAGGCAATCGGTCTAGCATACCCATAGCGGCACGCCGCACATCGTCCTTTTCAGGACCAGGGTTATGGTACTTCATCTTTTTGCCAGAAGACTTAGCGTCTTTCTTAGCATCCTTCATACCCTTATCGGTGTATGGGTATTCCTTCCCGTCTACGTTAGGCATACTATCCTCTAATTAGGTTGTTTCTGTTGCTGCTCCAACTGAGGAGCATCATTTAGAACTGCTAATAAATCTAAGTCACCGTCGGCATTCTTCATAGCCTCAAGACGCATCTGCGCATACTCAAGCTCAAGCTCTGCCTTCTCAATGCGAAGTTGATCGAGCCTATCTCTATTCTCCTGCCGGGTATGGGACTCTTCTTTCCAGTGAGGGAACCTACGAGTAAGGAGCCATTTCGCGCTCTTCCAGTCTTTCTGTGCATGTTCCTGCACAATCCTTACTAAAGCCTCTTCGGCCATAGCCTCTGCTTTAAAGTAAGCGTTCTGGAAGTCAGTCTTACGGGGGTCCTTCAGCCACTTCTCCAAACAGGAAACCGTCACTCCTCCTGTCCGAGAAGCAACTATCTTAGTCTGGCCCGACCGAATGCTTCGGAGGATTAAGCCGCACGTCTTGTCATCAAACTTACTCGCAGACACCCCAACACCTCTCGCAAAACCCTAAACAGATTACCACCAGTTTGTAAAGAATCCTGACCAAAAACCAAAAAATACAGCGTTATACTCTGAGTATATTTTACACTTTATACACACGCCCAAAAGCTACGCAAATATTGCTACTTGACAGGCACTTTATACACACATCTACTACACCTAACCCCCTAAAGAACTCGCACGCGTAGTCTACACCGTACACGACAAGCGACGCAGGAGAGAGGAGTGTACAACACTACTCCTACCAAAGACCCGATTTTGGTGATTCCAAAAATGGTCCGCGATAGGGAGGTGGGTGCGTGACCAGAAGGCGGAACCCAAACCCCGTCGGTGGGGGTACCCGGGGGGCGTAGGATACGGGCCGGCCCCGGAGCATCTACTACCACCCCACCAAAAGAAAACGAACCAAAACCGGTTCAAGTTCGTAGGGGGTTATCTGGGTTCTATGGTTCTGGGGGTACGAACCAAGGAACCGTGGTTTGGCCATGACCTCACCCCACCTTATCCGGCGTTACGTGTCACGGTTAGAAAACTTTCTACACTTAAAGTGATAAAGTCTATTGACATTAGAAACGTCTTCCCTGAGTATCGCCCTTGTCGGAACGATGTTGTTCCGGCTCACTATGAAAAGGATAAGACTATGTGCCGTCTAATAAGGATGCTCCCATCTTCCCTACAATGGAAATGCCACAAGGTTGGAAACTGGTTTCGTTTCCTCGTTATACCTAAGGGTGCGAAGATTAAACTCTTCGAAGAGTACTTAAAGCCTCACGGTCCCACGGATTGCACTTGGCGAGACGTGCTACCTTGGCGGATAGGCATGGTTGACTACGCCCGTTTTAAGCAGGCTGGCTGTGCTGTCGTCATCTACAAGGGAAAAGCCTACCAGGGGGAAATTTAATGAGCGACGTAATGATTACCGATTGTGGCGCGTTTGTTTACGCTAATGGCTTTGAGATGCCTATCGAAGAGTTAGGGACCTTGGCCGATGTTTGCGAGGCCTGGCATAGTGGGCAGTTTTGCCCATTGTACCGTCTCCTATGGTCAGGCTCTTTGGAGATTGTGACGGCCTCATTGCTTGATATCGAAAGCCTGATAGAAAAAGAGCTAGATGCTGATTGTTGGTGGGAAGAGCACCAGCAGCACGATGATGCTATAAATCTTCTCATGGCCCATGAGACGCTTAAAGCCTGGAAAGAGGGCATAGAGGCCGACGGTGTCGACGAACTAGTGGACGACTCCGGTCCATTCTTAACGGATTAAGCCCTAAGCGTCCCGCCTATCCGGCGGGGGTTCCGATTAACAAGCCACGTTAGGGCGTGGCATAGCTAGGAGAATTATAAGATGAAACTCACAAAAATTAACGCCAATGAGTCTGAGCTTAGGCTCAAATCAGGAACCACGATTCTGTATTCATACAGTACGCCGGTCGCCGGCTGGGATGATGAGGGACCGTTCCGAACGTCCAAAAAGTGGAGCGTTACAACGAGCCGACATATCAACAAATACTTAGGCGGCAGCGATATCGGGCGCACTGTATCCCAGGAGTGGATTCAAGGGCTGGTTGACCATGTTTAGGTTTGAAGATATCGACCACATAAAGCGCGTCAATGACAGGACAGGGCGCCGCTTTTTTAGCCCTGACAATATGCGAATTTTCCAAACAACCGTCTACAGCAAAGTGTATGGTGGAAGGTTCTTTGTCATACGTGACCGCGTGGACGACCCATATTACGCTACCCTGCCGAGCGAAGATGACTTCCGCTACAAGGTCATGCAGGCCCGCAAGGACGGGAGCATTCACACGGTTGGAGCATTCGAAACTAAGGCGGAAGCAATCGCGGAAGCCAAGAAGGCCGCTGAGAAATTCGGTCATAACGGGGGAAGTCATGAATAAGCAAAATGAACGACTCAAAAGTCTACAGGACAAACAAGAGCAAGCGCGGGCGCTAGGTGTTGACCTAGCCCGCCGCTATGCGGTCGAAGACCTTCTACGCTCTGAGGGTATAGAAGTGCCAGACGGGGCTATAGGGCTCACCCCCGTTGGAGGTGTTGGGCTGGTCACAATCAAGCGCACGGTCCCAGTGTACACAAAAGAGGTGCGAGAAATAAACGGAATCAGCCAGTACAGGAACAAGAGGTCCGGCCACAAAGAGGTAACGGTGAAACAAACACAGCGAGCCATCACAAAAATACGCATCAACGGCGGCGAGCCGGTCGAACTATCCGAAGCCATCAGCCTCGATGAGTGGGAGGAAAGGTTCGGGCCACTCAGGAGAAAGGGCGCATGATTAACCGCATCATTGACAACGATTATCTATGGGGGGCCGTCCTGGCTCTCTCATCACCTGCAATCCTGGCCGCGCTGTTTCTAGCGTGGACCGGCACACCATAAGGGGACACCATGACAACCGACACCACAGAAACGATAGAAAAGAACCGCGCACGCGGGGGGACCTGGGAATATGAAAAGCGCTCACGCGGTGGGCGTATCGTCCTATACCTTCCAGCAGGTACGCACATCACGCTGACGATTGACGACCCGCCAAAGCACGCCGACTGTTGGCTAGATAACGCGGCAGGGGAAAGCATCGTCGCAAGCGGTCACGTTATGGGAAGCCCCTTTCCAGTGGACACCATCGCCGACCTTATTAGCGTCTTAAACGTGGCCGAAGCCGTGGACACCTTGACCGACTAATGCCAACCGGCGGACGGTGGAAAATCCGCCCTTGACTATCACCCACGGTGTAAAGTATAACACCGTCAACACCACTTAGAAGGAGGCACATCATGCCTATTGATAACACGTCAAACTTGCGTGAGTACGTATTGGTCCGAATCGAACCGCAAGCGTGGCCTTGGTCCGCGTACCCTGACTACCTGATACCGTTTGAATGGCTCAACGACAAAACCAGGGCCCTTGTCATTGATGAGGTAACCACTGCCGAACCTGTCGTCTATGCTGCCACCGTTGAACGGCTCAACGATTACCCTGTGTGTTTCCTTGGGCCGAATATCCACAAGCCGTTCGCGCAAGATTTGCAGCATATGCACACTATCGTTAACGACCTGCACGCGCTAGTTGATGAGGGCCTCTTATCTCAACAGCACGCCGAACAAACGTTAGGCTGGGGGCTCTAATGATATTAACAAACAACACTCTTTACATATGCGATAACGGCAGGGTCTTGCACGGTAAGTGCTGCGGAACAACAGCACAAACGACAGGCGCGGATCTGAGCGGTGCGAAAGTCTATCCGCTCACTGGCGCTGAACTGGAAGAATGGCAGAAAGATTTTTTGAGCGATGGCTTAACCCTTGCTTGTGAATCATGCGGGAGGACTTAGTTATGCCTATTAATACGAAGTCTCGGCCACTAGGGCCGGGTGATTCTGCCGTTGCCGTCATGGCTGACATTGCACGGGCCAACCGGGCCATAGGCCCCAAGGCCCTGCTGTATATTGACAACGAGGACGCCGAAAGCAATCTAGCGATTGCACAGGGGCACCTACATAAGGCTTTCGAGGCGCTCAGGGCTACAGCCATCGAGCACGGGGCGGCGGGTATTGACCTTGAAGGGCTTAAATCTTGGGGGATTTGTGATGCACAATAGCCAGGACAGAAACTCCCAATACTTAAGGCTTCAGATTGATAATTTAGATTTAGCCTTTAAGGCGCTAAGAAGCGCGACAAATGACCTTAAGAGCCGGTCGCAGTTCGCAACCGGAAAGAAGTCAACAGCGCTGCTTGTAGAGGCGCTTGTAATGGAGGGCATTGCCGACGACGTAAGCGCCCGCAGGAACAAGGCAACCGAGGAACTAGAATCCATCACCACTAGAAGGAAGAAACGATGCAAGAAATAGATTTGAACGGCAACACCATCACCAAGATTGTCGAGCTAGTACACCAGAAAGCGCTTGCTAATTTGTATGCAGGACCGGCACACCGCGAAGAGTCGCCAACACTGCCCGACCTCATTAAGTCGCTTGGCGTTGTCCACGTTGTCAAGGCTTTGGATTGGGTCAACCATGACGAGCCCGACAACGAAAAGCGCCTAACACCAGGCATCCGCCGGCTCTACTCTAAGACGTGCGGCGACCGGGCATACATGGGCTCGGATGTCCTGCAAATCATGACCGCATTTCCAGAGTGCGACATAATGAGAACGCTACAGCTGGCGGAACTTACGCGGATAGAGAAGGGCGTTTCCAAACTTCCAGATTCATTCAAAGAAACACTCGCTAAGGGGGAAGAAAATGCTTAAAGGAACCATCACAGGACAACGAACAAGCGGCCAATGGTCTATCACTATGAACGAGGACGGGGCGACCCGCACCTATTCAGGCGGCACACTATTAGCCATTCTTGAGGAGATTGTACGAGAGCAAAAGGATGCGGCTATGGGTATCGCTCGCGACGATGGGCCAGACCTTCATGACCTCACAGGGGAGACGCGCCACATAGGCGTAGCAATCCCAAAGGGATGGTGTAATGAATGAGTTGGCACTATTTGCAGGGGCCGGAGGTGGCATCCTGGGAGGGAAACTCCTTGGATGGCGCACCGTCTGCGCTGTTGAACTTGATTCCTACGCCCGACAGGTTTTGCTCGCCAGGCAGAGGGACGGACACCTCGGCAGGTTCCCAATCTGGGATGACGTCAGAACCTTTGACGGCAGGCCATGGAGGGGGAGGATTGACGTTGTATCAGGCGGATTCCCATGCCAGGACATTAGCCTCGCAGGAAAGGGGGGCGGAATTTCGGGAGAAAAGTCTGGGCTGTGGGTGGAGATGTCCAGGGTCATTCGCGAGGTACGACCGTCACACGTCTACGTGGAAAACTCGCCAGTCCTCACTCATCGAGGGCTTGGACGTGTACTCGGAGCCCTGGCCGAAATGGGGTACGATGCAAGATGGGGAGTGCTCGGAGCTCACCATGCCGGCGCACCTCACAGGAGAAACAGAATCTGGGTTGCTGCTACCAACGCCGACCGCCAACGAGGGAGGCCGGAACAGGTCAGCGTCTCCGGGCTCGGCAATCAGGCCAAGCCTCGGCATGATGGCCAAGCGAAACATGTGGCCGGACGTAGACCTGCCGCGTGGACCCCTCAACCCGGAGTTCAGCGAGTCAATTATGATGTGGCCGATAGGATGGACAGACTTAAAGCCATTGGCAACGGACAAGTTCCGGCAGTGGCTGCGCTTGCATGGGAGGCTTTAAGTAATGGCAATGGATAAGGAAAAAATCACGACAGACTACCTGCGCAGGAGGTTCGAAACCGGCTATGAAATCATCATGGCCGAGTTCGATTCGCTCTGCCCTGACGGCGGCAAGGAGTGGATTTTAAGTAGCGATGACACCGCCAGCCTCATCGTACATCTCTACGAATGCTCAGACAAAGTGCGTGAGTCCATCGACAAGTCTCTTGAGTCGGGACTGACAGACCCGATGGAACTTTGGTTCAACAACAACGAGGACCTGATTGTGGAGGAGGCGTGGGCTAATGACTGGATGGAGTTTTTCTCCGACTAGCCCACCACTTCCACTTAATTGCCCTACGGACGTGCCGGTTATACCTGCACGTCCATTTTTTTGGACCACTGGTCACCCAGACATATGCGTAGAAGAACGCGCGCGGCTTACCGCACAACCTCTTCGCCCTGCGCATAGCCTTCTTGACATGGCGAAGCGTAGCCCTCACCCCGGTGACCGGCTGCGCCTCCCTGTCAAACCCATACTCCCTTTCCCACCAGGGCCACCACTGAAGCAGGCCCGCAGCCTTGCCACCGTCACCCCTTCTTGGGACTGGGTTGAACCTGGATTCTCTACATGCTGCAACCAAGGTTATCCCCTTAGCGTACTCAGGGACTCCGACCTCCCTCTCAACATCAAGCAGAGCCCTAAGTAATGGCACCGTATAGGCATTCTCTTCGCCGGGACAGCGCGAGGTAGCCTCGGCTATCAAAGATTCGTCTAAGGGGTGAATGCTAGGGGCTTGGTAAATTAGGAAAGCCAGCATAAGTTCGACCATTGTGCAATCTCCTTAGCCTTGTCCATGGCTTGTTCGAGTTCAGTGTCCATGTTGAAGAGGTAAACCGATATCGATGGCTTCCGGCCCGGTGTTTTCTTTGTGCCTTTCTTTGGGCGTGTTAGAAACGTGAGAGCGGCTTTGATTGCGCGGTCATTCCCGCATTCGAGGTAGCATTCGCATGCATCTTGGACGGCCTTTACGGGTGCGTCCCAGTCACATCGAGGAAGAACGAAATGATAGACGGCAACGACTCTGTCCCCAGGAATGGGATCCCCCTCTACGCTTGCGGCTTCGACGAAAGCCCGCATGAACTTTTGCTTGCGAGCATTCATCGAGTACCGGGCTCCTCGGCTAGCGGCGTTGAGCCTGTTAGCGTAGACGGTCCTGACCCTGGCGAGGGCGTCGTCATCATCGACATGGATTGATATCATGACGACTCCGGGTATCGAGAGAACTCCTCCGCATCCACCACCCTAAACCGCATGTTGATGGCCCTCGACAGAAGCTCCCGGTAGTTCTGCATAAGCCAATCGACGTGGGCCTTATCGGGGCAGCCGATGACAAGCGTGTTATCGACAGAGATGGCCCTTACCGGCCTGAACCAGTTGATGAAGTCGTAGCCGCCGACCTCCTCGTTAATTCGCTCAAGGCACTCAGACCAGTAGTCGCAGGACTCACCCCGCAAAGACTCGGTGTGGTCAACGCGGACCTGCTGAACAGGCGATGCCTTCTTGGCCACCCTCGGCTTCTCCTCGAACGTATCCTCCCACCGCCTGCCGTTTATCCAGGTCGATGCGTGGGGTATCAGCCGCATCTCAAGAGAAGCAAACTCGTGCTCGACCGACGCCTCAAGTCCTCGCAAAATCCTTGAAGGCTCAACCAGCTTCACCGCTGAGAAGTACGCCTTCCACGCATTCCTCTTGCTGACCTTCCGAGGGTAGATATCCCAGAATGCTTCGAAATCCTTGCTCGGCTTTTCAGGAGCACCCGACTTCGATTTAGGTTTTGAAGCCGAACCCTTAGGGGGGGTATATATATCCCCTTTAGGGGATATTATAGG
>Ga0115011_10002832_pt1 | contig 11904 bp, 7 predicted proteins | sample TroAtlMetagenome_2_FD_88705 | JGI IMG/M metagenome (GOLD analysis project Ga0115011, IMG submission 88705) | Marine eukaryotic phytoplankton communities from Atlantic Ocean - Tropical Atlantic ANT8 Metagenome | ecosystem: Environmental > Aquatic > Marine > Oceanic | place: Tropical Atlantic... | reverse complement strand
TATAGATAGGTGTGCGATTATTGTCTGTGTGTTAGAACATTTTCATTACATATCAATTTATGGTTTACCACTACTGACCTTAACCATGGAGGCACGCACTAACTTTTCACCCACTAAATAACCCTTTCTGAACTCTTCCATGATATGGTCTTCCGCTACATCCTCCGATTCTTCTCTCATGATTGCCTCATGCATGTTCGGGTCGAACGGTTCGCCTTCACCAGGAACCACTTTCAATCCCTCGGCTTCTAATGTTTCAAGCAATTGCTTGTGAAGCAGATGGTATCCTTTGATTATTTTTTCTTCTCCTTCGTTTTCTCCCTTGACGTTTTTCGCTGTCAAGTCAAAGTTATCCAACACTGGCAACATAGCTTCGATCATCTTCGATTTCACCGCCGGCGCCAAGTCTGCTTTTTCCTTTGCCGTTCTCTTTTGGAAGTTTTGGAAGTCCGCCACAGATCGCATATATTGATCTTGAATAGCCGCCTTTTGGTCTTGTTCGCCTTGAACTTGCGCTTCCATATCTTTCACGGACTTTTCCAAAGCCATGACTTCCGTTTGGAACTTGGCCAGCATGTCCACGTCGTTATCAGAATTTTCCATCAACTCTGCGAAATAAGAGGTAAACTGGGACTCCTTCAACGAGGACGATTCGTCCGCTCCTTCTGAATCCTCTTCTCCTTCTACTACTTCTGTATCAGACATGCTATCGTTTTCGTCTTCATCTTCAACTTCAATGGCATCAGACGCGCTGTTGTCATCGTCTTCATCTTCCACTTCGATAGCTTTGGATACGATGGCGTCTCTCACGAAGCTTCTTTTATTAATAAGAAAAGTCGTCGTCGTCGTCGTCGTCGTCGTCGTCGTCTTCGATTGGTTTCGATTTTTGTGTCTTTGGTAAAAACTGCTGCTAAACGTAGTGAAAGAGTTTCTTTGACTTGAGGCTGACGCGCGAACGGACAAGGAAGAAGTGTTCGCGGTTCGTCTTCTCGTCGTGGTCGGTTGCGAGATTCGGATGGAGTGCGCGTGCGTGGTGAACGACATATCTATTGAATCCTTTCTCCAAAGGAAAAGAAGAATTTTTGAGGTTTTTTTGGCTGCGGTGGCGACAGACAACTTTATCTTTTTGGCTGCGGGGCTCTCTCTTTTTGTCTTTCCGGCCTCTCAAATGAACACGAACCAAAAAAAACTCCTCCTCCTCCTCCTCCTCCTCCTCGCCTCTCTCTCTCTCTCTCTTTTTTCTCTCTTTCTCTTTTTCCTTTACTCACTTACGCACACACACACACACAATAAAGCATTAAAGCATTAGTGTTGTATTAAAACACGATATAACATAACGTAATATGCTCAGTCGGGAGGAAAACTACGCTCTTCTCCTCTCCACGCTTGCTGGGTTGAGCACCTCGGTGGGAGGGATTTTAGCCGTGTGGAAACGACCAGATGCGAAACTTTTAGCGTTTTTGTTAGGCACGGCTATTGGAGTTATGTCCACGTTATCCTTCGTGGAGTTATACGTGAAAAACATTCTAGAGAATGGGTTTTGGGGAGTCACTTTGTCCACCATGGCAGGAGCGGTTTTATACGCCGTCGTGGAGCCGTTGTTACCTCACGTCGATTTGTTCGAAAAAGACGGCCCCGGTGGAACCAAACAGAAACAAAATGGAGGAGAACCAAAAACATCCTCTTCCACTTCAATCGGAGGCGGAGGAAAAGTAAAGAGCAGCGAATTGAATATGTCCTCGTCGTTATCGAAATCATTATCCTCCTCTTCCGCTATGAACGAACGCGTAATGCCAGGCGAAACTGAAGCCTCGCGTGGTCGTTTGATGCGCTTGGGTATTTTGATGGCGGTCGCTATGACTTTGCACAACATTCCGGAAGGTTTTGCCGTGGCATTTTCATCCTTTACTGAAATTGGTCCGATTATGGCCATCGCTATTGGTTTACACAACGTGCCAGAGGGTATTATTGTCGCCGCACCGGTGTATGCGGCGACTGGATCGAGGGGGAAAGCTTTAGCATTAGCGACGGCTTCGGGATTGAGCGAACCACTTGGTGCATTGTTTGCTTTATTTTTTATTCAACCGTACTTGACGCCTTTGCGGTTGCAATACATGTTAGCTGCAACAGGTGGAGTTATGTCAGCTGTATGTTTCATTGAGCTTTGGCCGGAAGGAAAGAAATGTAAAAACGATTTGAGTTTAGCCAAAGGAATCTCACTCGGGAGCGCCCTGATGCTTGGCACATTATACGTCGGCGTTTAAAAAAGAGACATTTATACTCATTTTCATATATTATGATTATTATGTGTGTGTGTGTTTTAGTGGTCATAGAGGTATTGCTTTTATACATTGTTGTTGTTGTTATCGTACCATGGTACCATACCTGGTAGTTACCTTAGTTGTTTAATATAGTTTGTAATTTTGAGAAGCGAAACGTCAACGCTATTTAGAGATTCACTCTCTCTCTCTCTCTTGTCCAATCGGTCGTCAGAAAATAAACGCGCGTACACAAACCCGAAGAAGGAAAAGAGAAAGCGACTAGAAGAAGAGAAGAGGTAGTAAATTGTCTATGACGACGACCCAGAACGACGAAAAGAAGAAGGAAAAAGACGAACTGGACGAACTCGTCGAGTTTTTGTCCGACAAGCGCTCGGACGTTCGGAAAGAAGCCGCCACCATCGTTGCCGGCTTAACCGGCACGGACGATGGCTTGCAAACCTTGACGGATAAAAAAGAAACTTTAATCTCTCCTTTGCTCCATTTGTTGGGGAAAGATCCGCCGGAATCAACACCAGCCGCTCAGGCTCTGATCAACTTGACGGGACACTCCTTAGAAGTCGCCTCTGTGGCAGTGAGCAAAGGCGCCGTGGAGAGATGCATAGATTTTATTAAAGACAGCGAATGCGCACCGGTGGATTTATTACTCTCGCTCTTAGCCAACATTACGAAAGCAGAAGGTGGTGTGCACGTTCTTTCTCAAGAAGGCAAACCATTGGAAGGGTTTTACATTCAAAGACTCGTGCAGTTATTAGTCGGCGGAAAGCCTCCAGAGACGTATGATCAAGCTGCAAGCGTTTTATGCAACGTCTCCAGACATCCCATAGGGAGGAAAGTGATTCTCGATCTAAACGGGTCAATCATTAATCTCGTAACCCCAATGTTAGTATCCACGTGCGATATTAGAAGGGAACGTATCGCAGCAACCGTCCAAAACTTATGTTGTGACTCGGAATCTAGAAAAAAACTCTTAGCATTGGACTCGGAGGAAACGCCTATTGTCAAAGCACTCCTTCGGCCGATAAGTGGCGCCAAAGTGAATAAAGAACTTTCCGATAACGTTAGACGTGGATGTGCGGGTGCAATTCTACTATTAGCTAAAGAAGAGGAAGGAAGAGAGATTTTAAAGAAGCTCGACGCTCCGTTTTTGTTGAAGCAAGGTTATGAACTTGAAGAAGAAGCGGACGTTTGCGATGCATTGGAACAAACTGGGGACTTATTTTTAAAACATGGGATGGTCCCAGACGATATGGTTCCAAAAGACGTGCCCGCTGAAGTCATTCCAGAAGGAGAAGAGGGAGAAGAAGAAGAGTTGCCGCCGCTCGTAATGGGTTTGAAAAATTCAAGTTTGAATCAAGTCGATTAAGTAAAATTTGTCTAATACTTTGCTGCCTATTGTTATTGTACCTACCACTGGTAGGTACCAACCTGGTACGTACAAAAATTTCTATACTGCTGCTATTAGCATCTACTGTTATTTTAATCATACATGCACTTCTTTCTAAACGATCAACATTTTCAACAAACGATGGGAAGAAATATCGAAATTTCTCTTTTGTTTGCCGCTGCGACTCTCCCATCAGATAGACATGTCAAAGTGGTCGAATCGAACCCAATGTTCCCCGAACATACTTTACTCTTATTATCGATGTCGTAAATAGTTAATGCAGACGTTCCTTCACCCGCAGTAACAATTGCTTTCCCGTTGAAAGTAAAAGCTGGGCAGTATAACATCTTATGTTTTGAAACTTGCGGGTGCTTGTGGGTGTTGAATTGGTGGAGCTTTCCTCCATTAAGAGGCATCCATCGAACGTCCCATAAATTGATTGAATCGTCAAAAGCTGACGTAATTATTTGGTTTGTATCACCTTCAACGTTCCATTCGACGAAATTTACCGCGCAGCCACCGTGTGCATTCTCGATGTGGTGTACTGGTTTCTCTTTTGAATCTCGGGTATCCCAAATGGCGATGATACCATCGTTCCCACACGTGGCAAACACGTCCTCGCTCTTAGCTTTCACGCATTTCACCACGCCCGAATGGAATTTATCGAATCTTCTCAAAACTTTGAGTTGACCATCTTCGGTTATCCTCGAAGAGCATATGCTTCTGTCTTTTGAAGCTGTAAAAATCGAGTTTTCATTGAAGACATTCAACGAAAATACCCCAGCATCGTGCATGTCCGCGTTTCTGGTCTGTAAACACGGAGTTTGCTTTAAGGCTTCAACGGATGCGACATTCCACAAAGCTACTGTACCGTCCATGCCACCAGCGGTAGCGAGCACATTGTTATTGTTGTTTACGAACTGGGCATTTGCACACCACCCTTGATGGGCCTTGTACGAAAGGAGTAAGTCAGAAGCCGATGAGAAGATTGAAACAATCCCACCATCTCCAGCTGCTGCAATCAGACCGAATTTTCTATCCTCATCGATGGAGTAGTACCCTTTTTTAATGGATTGATCGACGAGTTTCTTTTCATTGGCTTCTTTATATCCTCTCAGGAACACTGAAGAAGAAAGAGGAGGAAGGAGAGAAGGAGCCTGTTGTTGTTGTTGTTGTTGTTGTTCGCAATAATACCAAACGGCGGACGTTTCAAAAACTTCCTCTTCTTCTTCTTCTTCTTTTTGTATCTTTGCTAGTAATTTGTTTTGCTCTCGGTCTACCCCTTCGTTTCCGTTCTGTTTCGTTGTTCTTCTCGTTGAACGTCGTAGTATTTTCGTCGAGGTGGTACGAAAATCTCTCCTCTTTCTACTCGATGGTCTCTTCTTCTTCTTATTCATGCCATTAATGGCACTTCCTAAAACATCAATACCCATGTTTTGCATAATCTGCTGGTTTCTTTGTATTCGGTTTAGTCTCTCCAGTTCATACTCGCTCATACCAGCAAATTCCTCAACTTCTTTGTGAAAACCACTTCCATTTTTAAAATTGTCCGTTTCTTTTGCATTTTCAGGAACCAACACGGCACTATCGTTCGCGATCATCAACCACACCGCAACCTTTATGAGACACTTTGACACGTTTTGAATACCGAAACAACCCGAAATCGAGGTGTCCTGTGCTCTCTCTAGTACGGTTGCTTGTCTGAAAAAATGAAGAATTTGGTTGGAAGAAATTTTCCCTTCGATTTAATCAATTATATTAAAAACTGAGAACAAAACAAAACAGAAGAAGGTTCCCATTCCTATTTAATATGTCCCAAATTATCACAGGTTTTTGGTAACAATTACATACATATTGTTTATTTAAATTGATTTTTTTGATAAAAATAAAACAAAAACTATTTATTTTTTATTTCGGGATAATCTAAACAAGTGATTGAATCATTTACCCGTACAAAAAACGAAAGTTTACCGCATTAAATAATTTAGAATTGTGAATAAGCATATAAATATGCAATCAAATACACATTTGTTCAGAATAATGGATATCCTTTAAATAATAAAAATAATGTTTTATTTTAAAATATTCCCATACTAATGTAAGAATTTTCGCAATTAATAAGTGAGTGATCTTCATTAATTAATTTAGGCTTAGAATGACCATAGTAACCGGGAAATATCTTTTGTTGCCTTCGAGTTCTAAAAGAGACAAAGGGAAGAAAAAAGTTTTTAGGTGCTTCATTGTTTGGGACAGCTCTGCAAACAAGTCACAAGAGAGCAAAAGGAAATGAGCTTCAGAAAACAATCATAAAACAATCGTGAAAACCTCACCAATGTCTGGATTGATGGTGTTTTTACCGCCTGATAACGACAGTATGACGAACGGAACGGTGATTTCGCGTCTCAATTCGCAGCTGGAAAAATTTCTCAATAGCTCTCCCGAAGAATTTAAGATAGTCCTTCGCCAGGATTCATCTATATTGAAAACATTGGATTCCTACCTTCAGTATCGACAAAGGCCGTTTGATAAAGCCGTCGACATTCAACCGAGCCGAGAAGAGGACGATTTGGCAAAACAAATATTTTTATTGCTCATGAGAATTTCCTCTTTGAAACAACAAGCGGTCACGAGGTTCTTCACTGTACCGAGAATAATCGACATCGCCACCTTATTTGCTCCCACGAACAAACTGTTAGTGGCAAACTTATTCGAGAATGTGTACGAGGTAGTTCCTGAGATTTTTACGACTGAGTTGAACGAAGCTTTCCGAGTAATCTCGAATAACTTTACTTCGTTGGTGAATTCCTCAACCGAAGTCTCAAAAGAAGACGTGCTTCGATATCTTTGGGATGCTGCTAGAAGTTTGGTTTTATTCATCAACGCTCTTCCGTTCGATGATGAAAAGAAAAGAGGAACATGGTGCGAGAAAAGTTTTGTTGATTCAGTGAGTGCTGTTATTGACCACCTGAATAGTAAGAATCATGGAGACAATGAGGCACTTGCAAAGGTTGTGTTGAAGAGTTTTGAAGGGCTTCGTCGAGTTGTAGGCAGTGATATTACTATTTTACCATCGATATCGAAAGAAGCGAAGAATGTTATTGACGAAATTCGATCGATATTACCAGACTACAGTGAAGAATTCTTGTTGGAATGCACGAACATTTACGGATTCAATGCAGAACGAATAATGCAACACATATTAGAGGAAGACGTGCCAAAAGAACTCTTTGCAGAGAAGAAGGAAGTGATTCAACAACAACAACCAGTACCAAAACAACAACAAAGACAGACGACAAGCTTTTTGAACACCAAAGCGGAAGGATTTTACGTTTCGCGACCAAAAAAGTTCACCACGGAGGCAAAGAACGTCTTAGATAAATCGAGTCGTTCCAACAAAGAGGCGGTGTTGTTAAGGTTAAGGCTGTATGAAGACGAATACGATGATTCATTCGATGATTTACCTCCACCACCTCCAAATGCGACAGAGAAACTCGAAGAAGACGCGGACGACCCGGAAGAATCAAAGTTAGGAGAAGAAAAAATGTTTTGGTATTTCGAAGGCCGGGTGTATAACGCGCCGAAACAAGGTGCAAAGGTCATCAAAGCTCGGTCTCCCATGGAGGCTTCGCATATAGCAGCCACTCAAATTGAATCGGAGAAAACGTTTGGTTTAGGTGAAGGGGGGAACAAAGCTGTATTTCCTCGACAAGATGCGTCTGTCTCGGGAGTAGACTACCAGCAAAGGCGACACCATCAGAAAAAAGGAGGAGGAGGAAAAGCTGCGGGTGGCGGCGGCGGAAGAGGCTCAACCAATCGTGGGCCCGGATCCAACGCACCTTCTTTTCAAGAGCGAAACAGACGCAAAGCTGCTTCGTCGAGGAAACGCGACGTTTTATAGAAAGAGAGAGATAGAGAAAGAGAGAGGTGTTAGCAGAGTAGTATAATAATAGAACATGTGTAGATTTTTGATTAGAATTTAGAAGAAAAAGAAATAGACAGGAAAGTTGTATTATTACACGAGAAGTGCAGTTGTGTTTTTTCTTGTGATTTCGTTACAACAATTCTGGTCACGAATGCAACGTTGATGATTAATGGGAATGACAGACGGACGAGGAAAGGAGAGGATGGATCTTGAAACTGGAACTACTACTAAGGAATACGGAGAAGGCGGTAGTACCACGACGACGACTTCGTTCCTGACTACAGCGTACGCGATATCTTTCAGTGATTTTCTTCTCATTTTTCTCCTCTTTCTTCTCTTCCTCATTCTCCTACGAAAAGTCTATCAATACGCCTTCAAGAAAGATAAAACGAAGAAGAAGAATTAGTAGTCGACATGACATCGCTCAATCTTCTCGATGTTCTGAAACGGCGGAGCGAGAAGCATCGGATAGAATCTCACGTCATTCTTTCCCCCGTATTCGAAGTTTTGAGTCTAGATTTTCGTGAGAAGAAGCAAGACAGAAGTAGGAGAAAATCCAATGAACTTCTGAATCTGGCGGTTGCTGAACTGCAGAGAATAGTAAAGGCACAACTCGTTTCGCAGAGAGATGTAATGAGAATCTTACTCTTCGTGTGGGCAAATTACGATGGTCACGAACAAAATTTCTTTCCTAGAAAATTAGAATATGATGACGATGAGGTTGTCGATGTGTTGTTGAAATGGCGAGTAGGCACGGAAACGTTTGTCGAAGTGGTCACGCGATGTGATTTGCTCACCGAATTCAAATTGGCGTTAAAAAACGCGAATGATACTTATCTGAATGAGCGAATGCTCTCCACAGTATTATTGCTCGTTGAGAATGAAGCATCTGCACAAATAGTTGACATCATAAAGAAACAACAGATGGAAGGTGGCAATGGATTTTACAGTACTCCTTTTTCGCAATACAATACAATTCGTAGGTTGCTAAAACAGGAATATATGGGAGAGAATAACAACGATGATAGTCATAATAATAGCTCTCATTTTGAGTGCACTGTGGAGGAAGAAATGGTTAAAGTCATGAATCGCATCAATTCCGAGAAGCAAATGTCTATGAAAGAAGCAGTTCAGTTCTCCAGAAGTTTACTCCCTCTAAAACTATTATCTCCGGCAAAATTCACGCAACTGTTGCTTTATTACGCTGCTGAGAATAGCTCAAATATGCCTTTGATTTTAAGCGCGGCGTATAATTCTCCTGGACTAATTGAATTCGAATTTTTCATTCGTGCGTTCAGAGAGTTAGTCGTGGTGAAACCGCATTTGCTAAACGCATTGAACGTTTTCATAGCTTCGTTATTCAACGTTCACGTGGCTAGAATGCACACAGATGGTGATGGGAATTACGATAGCTCTCTGCTCGATCCTAGAGAAGGCATTCTGTATGTTGTGCTTCCATTACTTCACAATAGCCACGAGAGTGGCGTCGTAGAATTCGCAATACATCTTTTGCGAGACATTACCATGAACGACACTCGGTTCGATTATCCCTTGGTATTCCGAACATATCCAGGTAGTATTCTACTATCTTTGGCCTCCGTAGTTAATTCTCGGAACGCTGACGACGGATTCTCAGAACGCGTGCGGGAGTTAGCGTCTTCGACTTTATCTGTTTATGTTGATGGCTTTGAGTATCTCGCAAAGGAGAAAAGAATTCATCTCACAAAGCATGCGTTGGTATCGATTGAAAGACTGAGATCTGTTGCTGCTACGTATCTCAATTGGGACACACGTCTAAGAATCGATCCAGTGTTACAATACGGTCGACGTAAACACGATATAGTGAACGAGAAGCTACCGCCAAGTTTGAACTGCAAATCTGATTCCGTTACGCTCTGGATAAAGAATATTCTCGTAGATATATTCTGCATCTCTCGTTCCAGCGATGAAGTACTATCGCGAGTGTTACGTTTGATATTTCCGTTCGACGAGGAGGTTATGGAAGAAGAGGGAGAGATCAATTCCAGTCTCGATGCGTGCTTAGTTAAATTCAGAAGTATACTCGTCGAAGTCGGTGTAAAGTATCGAGACCATTTAAAGTTGGCGCTATTATGGGCAAGCTCGGAGGTTTTCCCTCGTTGCACGTTTTCTGAAATTCGACGAATAATATTTGATCTATTTCCAAGGCTATTTTCTCAGTTCTTGTTTATGTTTGACGAAAATGTGAGAACGGATAAGGATGCAATAGAAACGGATGGTATTGTGCTCGATTTGTTTGTAAAAGTGATACAGACGACTCGAAACACGATAGATGTTGAAATCTTGACTCGGCAACTCGCCAATATAGTTTCCTCATCTCCGCGAGAGTCGTTTTCGTTCCAGCTTCTAAGTTTTAGGAGCTTATGCTTAGCACTATCGGTTGTGTCTGTGTCATCCAGAGGCGGATCTAAGAGTCGAGCAGAAGGCGCACTTTCTGCAGCTGCATTTGATATTTTAGCTAAAGTAACATCGAGTGCATCCGAAGAAAGTGATACGTGTAAAAAGAAAAAGTTGGAAGAAATGCTCAAGGTTCTTCCAAGCAGTGCTCTTCCAGACATAGCAAAACAGATCGAATTAGAAATAAGGAAGATTTAGCATGCAACAAAATATAGCATTGCGCACCTACAAGCACTCACACTACGTACTACTCGTATGACATATTTACTAAACGGTTGTCTTTCTATTTTCTTTATCATTATTGTTTTCAACCAATGGTTGAGTTTTGGTCAAGGCGTGCTGATTTAAAATTGGATCAAGCTCGTCGTAATGGGGTACGGTAGCTGCAATCCATTGTCCGTTTCTTATGACGAGTCTGTCGTGTTGAGATCTCGAAAACAATTCGGAGTATTGTCGACCTCGAAAGAGCACAAAGTCTGCTGCACCGCCTTCTTTTAGTAATCCGTGCGTCTTACCTAATCCCATCGCCTGCGCAGGTGTTGTCGTGACAGCTTTGGGCCAATCTCCCAAAGAAGGTCGGTCTAAGTGCGCGATGAAGACGCTGAGACGAAAAACTTCGAGCATGTCCAAGTCTCCATATCCATAAAATTGATCTCTGATGTTATCACTCGCTAAACAAATTGGAATATTTTCCGTGGCAATTTCCTTCAAAAGAGGAACACCGCGACGTCTCGGCGTTTTTTCTCCAAATTCGCACCTATTTTGAAGCCACTGGTTTACCAGAGGTAAACTAACGATGGTAATATTTGCTCTATTAGCGGCTTGTAATATGATTTGTAAATTCTCAGCAGTTTGCGCCGCTAAGGAGCAACAATGCCCACAAACGATTTGTCCTTTGTAATTGTTTCTCATTGCTGCGTTAGATATGTGCAACAAACCTTTTGACTCTTCGTTGCCGTTTTCATCAACATGAAAATCTAAGTCGAGTTCAAATTCTATGGCGAGTTGGAACACTCTATCGAGTAAAGTGTGTAACTCGTCCCCACACGTCGTGTGCGGATCAAAATCCGTCCCTCCGTAGTCAGAACACGAAACAGCGGCTCCTAATATCCCCTTGTGCCCTTTCACCGTCCGAGCTAGATTTCTAGACGCGTGTTCATCTTTGAAAAAGCTCAAAATCGATAGCGAGACCCCTTGCAATTCTATTCGTCCTTTCCATTTTTCTCGAAGTTTCATAAACACCGGCCAAGTCATTGCGCCTTGACTCGGACCAGACATCAGATGGGTTCGAATAGCGGATGTACCGTGCGCGTACGCTGTCTTTAGAGAAAATTCCATTCTCAGCGTGAGTTCTTCTTCTGTCCAGTGTATTTCATCGATTTCACAGGACTTATCCGCCCCAGCTAAAGATCCAGATTCGTTTCGACTTCGTTCACAGGTGTGCGATTTATCCACGTGAGTGTGGATATCGCAGAAGGTTGGCATACACACCCCTTTCTTCGCGTCGAGTATTGTTCCGAGCTGTCCGTTGCTTTCTCCTTCTTCTTTGTCTTCTGACTGCTTAATTCGGTCGATTTTCCCGTCTTTTACGGTTATGTCTACCAACACTAATCCGTCTCTATCTGCAGAGTAGTAGGGGTCAATTTTTGAGGAAGAAGAGTTCGTTAAAGCGACGTCTGGACTCTCGGAAGCATTTTTATTACAATTGGTGGTGTGATGATTAGTTTTATCCGCGACGGATAATACAACCATCGGCACTGTCGCGTTTTTAATGGTATATAGCGAAGAAGAACTCTCCGGTGGTTCTATCCATGGCTTCATGATGACGTGCGCGTGCGTGTTGTGCGCGTATCGCTTATAAATACCCCAAGATCTTATGC
>Ga0115011_10002831_pt1 | contig 11913 bp, 9 predicted proteins | sample TroAtlMetagenome_2_FD_88705 | JGI IMG/M metagenome (GOLD analysis project Ga0115011, IMG submission 88705) | Marine eukaryotic phytoplankton communities from Atlantic Ocean - Tropical Atlantic ANT8 Metagenome | ecosystem: Environmental > Aquatic > Marine > Oceanic | place: Tropical Atlantic... | reverse complement strand
CACTGGCAACGGCCATGGGCCTCTTTATTTCATTCGCGAAGCTCTCACTCGGCGGAGGCCCCCACAAAGGTAAAATGGCGCCTGCCTCGACCCACGTCGTCTCGATTAATTCACCCGTCATGTCATAGACCTGGACTATGACATCTGCCTGGGCAGACCTAGCTCCGCCCCTAACCCCATCTACTATTAGAAAACCATCAACGGGCGGGACGCCAGCCTCTAGGGTCTCTTGGGTGAATGTGAGAAGAGAGTCCTCGTATAAAACAGCTAACGGATGACCCTCTGGAGCGATTCGAGGGGGGAGCTCGTAGCCAGGCTGAAGTATCCTAGCCCTGTGAAACTCCGCTCGAGCCATATCACTTTCACCGCTTACAAAGTCAACCATTGCACTTAGCCTATGAAAAGCTGAGGAAGACTCTGCCGTGTGCTGTACCTCTAGGCACATAAGCGCTATTTTTGCGAGGTCATAAGATCCGATCAGCCCTTCGCGGTCTAGCGATGCGAAGGACTCCTCTCCTGAGGCAACTATAGCTCGAAAAACCTGATAGTTTGATGACTGGACACACTCAGCAACCTCAACTCTAGGTGATTCTTCAGTTGAATTCAGATCTTCGACACCCTGTGCTAACGCAGATGATGAACCTAGGGTTACCATTGAGTAAATAAGGAGAGTTTGTGTAAACGTTGATTCTTTTTTATTCATCACGACGAAGTATGCCATGTTCGATAGTTGCGGGCAAGGTAGCTATTTTAGTCTACCTTTAGACTCTCTTTTTCTTACAGCTTTCGAGGAGGCCCATGAGCAAATAGGGCAGTCGTCATATGAGTGTCCCCTAGCTGGACAGTGCTCTCTACCGAAAAATATTATCCTAAGGTGGAGCCTATTCCACTCATGCTTTGGAAAGAGTCGCTTTAGGTCTTTCTCGACCTGCTTTACTGACTTACCAACGCTGAGTCCCCACCGTATCGCCAACCTGTGAATATGTGTGTCGACTGGAAAAGCTGGGACCCCGAACGCCTGAGCCATAACAACGGAAGCTGTTTTATGTCCGACACCTGGCAGGCGCTCTAGTGCCTCAAAACTCTGGGGCACCTCACCTCTATGCTCATCTACAAGTATCTTTGAAAGCCCTACTATTGCCTTGGACTTTGAAGGAGATAGACCGCATGGCCTAATTATTTCACGCACACTCTCAACAGACTGCACTGCCATTGTCTCTGGGTCACTAGCCAGTCTAAATAAAGCTGGAGTAACAGTATTAACCCTGGCATCTGTACACTGTGCGGAAAGTAAGACTGCGACCAACAATGTATATGGGTCGGAGTGATCTAGCGGAACAGGTGTCTCGAAGTATAGATCACTTAAGATCTCCTGAATCTTCGATACTTTCTCTGACTTCAGCATAAATACTCGATAACCCAAAGAGTCAACCCATACACATAATTGAAAATAGGCGTGATATGCTTGTCGCATAACAGACTGGTGCTTATCAATTGTAAGTAACTAGATAACCGAGCATGAGATGATCCGAGAGATAATAGAACCTACCGCCATGGCCGACAAAAAGAGTTCACCCGACAAAAGGGGTGGGGTCGCTCTGAAAGAGAGAACTAAAACCAAACGGCCACCTATGTATAAAGTCCTCCTTCACAATGACGACTTTACTACTATGGAGTTTGTGATTCACATACTCACAAGCGTATTTCATCGAGAAGAGGCTGACGCTGCTCGGATAACAATGCACGTTCACAGGAACGGTATAGGGGTCGCAGGTGTCTATACGAGAGAGATAGCCGAGACCAAGTGCCGAAAAGTGACCACCATGGCCCAAAGGCTACAATTTCCACTGCAATGTACCTGCGAGGTTGCGTAATACATGCTTTCAAATGAACTACAAATCACACTAAATTTGGCCATCCAAGAAGCTCACGGGCGAAGACATGAGTTTCTAACTCTTGAACACGTGCTCTTCGCGATGACTCACGACCCATCTACACTGGAGATATTCCAAGCCGTCGGCGTAGACGCCGAGACTCTAAAGAACGACCTAGACGAGTTTCTAGATTCGGACATGGAGACACTCCCAGAAGGTGCTGATGCCAGGCCAGAGCAGACCTTAGCTTTCCAGAGGGCTCTACAAAGAGCAGCTTACAGCGTTCAGGGTGCTGGGCAAAAAGAGTTAGATGCTGCAGCTCTACTAATAGCCATGATGCGAGAGCCTGACAGCCAAGCTGTCTTCCTTATCCAGAGCCAGGGTGCGACAAAGCTAGATATATTGAACTTCGTAGCCCACGGTATCCGTAAGAACGGCGTAAGGCAGGTACAGCGGGGAATCGAGGGCGAAACCTCAAGTGGCGAGGGAGGCACGACAGCCGACAGCGCCCTCGGAGCATACTGTGTAGAGCTCGTGGATAAAGCCGCACAGGGTAACATTGATCCACTCATCGGAAGGACATCCGAGGTCGACAGGATCGTACATATTCTGGCTAGACGGCGCAAAAACAATCCGCTGCTAATAGGAGAGCCTGGGGTAGGTAAAACGGCAATTATCGAGGGTCTAGCCAAACGAATCCACGAAGAAGATGTCCCTGAACTTCTTAAGTCGGCGAAGATATACTCATTAGACCTAGGGGGTCTTTTAGCTGGCACCAAGTTCCGAGGAGACTTCGAAGAGCGACTAAAGGGAGTCATATCCGAACTTCAAGAAGAGCCAGACGCCATCCTGTTTATAGATGAAATTCACACACTAGTGGGAGCTGGCGCAACTACTGGTGGAACAATGGATGCCTCAAACATGCTCAAGCCCGCCCTCGCTGAAGGTACTCTTCGCTGTATTGGCTCGACAACATACAAAGACTTCCGAGGCTCTATTGAGAATGACCGGGCGCTAGCTCGGCGGTTCCAGACAGTGTCAATAATCGAACCTTCTATAGAAGAGGCTGTTGAGATACTCCGTGGGCTTCAGCCTGCGTTCGAAGAGCACCACAAAGTAAAATACACCCCCGAGGCTATAACTGCCGCGGTTAAGCTCGCTTTTAGACACCTAAGGGATCGTCAGCTACCAGACACAGCAGTAGATGTGATCGACGAGGCTGGTGCGTCGGTTCACCTAGATCCCGAGCGTGAAACAGTCGATGAAGGGGCTATTGAAGAGACCGTTGCTAGCATAGCCAGAATTCCTGCAAAGAGCGTATCTGCCAGCGATAAAAGACAGCTTGGAGACCTATCCGACAGGCTAAAATCTCTGATATACGGTCAGGACTCTGCCGTGGAGGAGGTGTCATCTACAGTAAAGCTCTCAAGAGCGGGACTCGGACACCCTGAAAAGCCAGTGGGCTCTTTTCTTTTCGCGGGACCCACTGGGGTCGGTAAAACTGAGCTGGCTAAACAACTCGCTTTCTCAATGGGGGTTGAGTTTATTCGGTTTGATATGTCAGAGTACATGGAGAAACATACGGTCTCTCGCCTTATCGGCTCACCGCCTGGTTATGTCGGCTTTGACAACGGAGGGCTCCTAACAGACGCTCTCGTTAAGAATCCTCAGTGTGTCCTTCTACTTGATGAGATCGAGAAGGCTCACCAAGACCTCTACAATATTCTACTACAGGTTATGGATCACGGTACACTCACAGACAACCAGGGTAAGAAGGCTGACTTCCGAAACGCGGTCATAATCATGACCACAAACGCTGGGGCTCGCGAGCTTGGTCGAGGCTCTGTTGGCTTTCTGGAGACAGCGGGTAAAGACCGAGCAGGCGGAGCTCTTGAGCGTGTGTTTTCCCCCGAATTCCGCAACAGACTCGATGCTACTGTATGGTTTGATCCACTACCCAAATCAGCTATTTTGCGAGTGGTAGATAAGTTCATAATGGAACTAGAGAGCCAATTAGGTGAGCGAAACATAACCTTTGACCTGACAGAGGTTGCTCGCGCATGGATGGGTGAAAAGGGGTACGACGAACGCTTTGGGGCAAGACCTATGGCACGGGTCATCCAAGAACACATCAAAAAGCCCCTCGCCGACGAGATACTTTTTGGAAGACTAGAAAAGGGGGGCCGGGTACAGGTCGACGTCGTTAACGACGAACTCACCTTCAGGTTCCCAGATCGTGAGATCACCGCTGGCGAGGAGCCTGAGGACTCCGAAGAGGGCGACACAGTCAAAGTTTAGGTTTTCAATTAGCTCGGAATCCTCTACACTCCAATGATGGCAGGGAATGGAGGTAAGGCATGTCACCACGAGATTTTATTCTGCGCCAATATGTTCGAAGCACACTCACTGCGTCGGCGCTTGGCTCTGTATCGGTAGCAATGGGACTAGGTTGTCAGCTGCTTAACGGCGATACAACCACTGGTACTCACAGCCTGTTGGTAGAGATAGAAGATGCGTGCCCATCTGTTGAAGAGGCGAAAGATCTGATTGTTGGCGATACAAAATGTACAGACCCTGTGCTTGAGATTACTGACGTCAATGAGTTTATTGAGCGTACAGAACACTATGATCAAGACTATCCATGGGACACGGCCTCGGCGGTATTGAGTGAGACCCACGAGACCTGCGTCTACGGGGTCACCATGAAGACGCGACCAGGTGAGGCCTGCATAATTGGCAGGCCACTAACTGAGGCTGGTCACCAGATCACAGCAAGGCTCGTTAAGGCGACTAACGACAGATGGAGCGATAGAGGGTCCCGACCAGATGTCGCGGGACTAAACAAGAGCACTAGAGCCATCCTCGCAAAGATATGGGGCCGATCAGCCCTAGGAGAACAGGCCAGCGTGGGCTCGTTTGCTAGATTCACCACACAGCTTATGGCCCATGGAGCACCACCTGAACTTCTCAGGCGGTCTCAACAAGCAGGCATAGACGAAGTCGACCACGCAACCGCCACATTCGCGATCACTAGCGCCTATATCGGCGAACAAGTGGGCCCTGGTGCTCTCCCACTTGAACCAGTCCCCACCCCCAGCTTGGCCGACTTTGTAAGCGCAACAATAACAGAGGGTTGTATAGGGGAGACTCTAGCGGTCTTACATGCTGTCGAGCAGTTCAAGGTGACCAAAGACAAGACGGTTAGACGGGTGCTCGCCAAGATTATCCAAGACGAGCAAAACCATGCTGAATTGGCCTATGACACCGTAAAGTGGGCCCTGTCACTAGGCGACCCCGAGGTGCTAAAGGCAGCGGAGTCGGCCTTTGCGAGCGCTTACAACTTAGTCCCTAACGGTACCGCTGACCCTATTCTTTCTGAGGCAGAGATGGTAGCGCTCGCAGAGCACGGGTTTGTAGCTCGAGAGACATTAACATTGGCCCTGCGCCGAGGTGTCGACGAGGTCATTCTTCCCACGGCTGAACGACTATTGTCCCCTTACCGGTCGAGTTGATAATGCTGCTTTCACTCATTCTAGCGGCGACCTCACCTATAGCGCAAGCCCAACACATCACCACTATTGGAGAAGAGGTTAAAGTTGAGACTGGTGGTGCATGGACTCGTGTGTCGCCCTACAACAAAGGCTGGCACCTGTTCTTTGCCGCGGGGGGCGATTACGCACGCCTTCCCATGTCTCACGACTTCGTTGTAGAAGATGTTGACCGCCAGAACCTTACGGGGATGTCACACCTTGATGACCACGCAATCGCACTATGTCCCGACGGTGAGTTTTTCCATATTGCCTCGGGAGGAACCACAGCTGACAACGACAGTAGCTATGCTTTCACCTACGATGACAACCTAGAGATAGTCGAGAGCGGCGCTATTATTGAGAGCGCCTCGAACCTTAGGTTCAATGACATGCCCCTGCTATGCAACGATCTTGGACAATTCACTGCGTTCTTGGACTACGAAAACGCGTGGCCCGTCTTTATGGAGGTGAGTCGCAGCGGTGAAATTATCAACGAAGTGACCTTGGGCCAACTGCCAATAGCTGAAGGGTCAGCGCTAATTCAGCACCCAGATGGTGAGAGCATAATTTTCATATCTTCAGCCAAGGACACACGTGGGTTGAATCTATCCATTTTGGACTCGGACTTTTCTCTTATCGATAACCTCGAGATCTCGCGCATGGAGCCCGAGACAAGGTCTCACTGGCCACAAGGGGCGGTAATTATCCACGACCGACTGTTTGTCTCTTATATCAGGCAGAAGAATTCCGACGACTTGAGCGACGACTGGGGGGACTTGTGGTTAGCAATTTTTGATCTAGAGTGGAACCTTCTCGAAGACTTTGTAGTGGTAGACATAGAGGCTCCAGATGGTGCAATGAGGCCATCGCTTACCCAGTCAGATCGAACCCTAGTGGTCTCCTATGACCGTATAGAGGGTGGGAACTTTGGTGATGTAAGCCCCAGATTTGTTGTAATGGAGCTCGATGAGAGTCTATTTCCCACACAGGCTGACACGGGTGACACCGGGGATTCTGGATCAGATAGCGACACTAGCGGGTGTGGTTGTAACAGCACAGGCAACGAACCCATGACGATAAGCTGGCTACTAGCGACAGTTTTAGCCCTACTCGGTAGGCGAAACCTCCCCGGCCAAGAACCCCTCGCCTCGGACATAATCAACGAGACAAGCTGAATCTTCGGTCAAAGACGGCTCCCCACCGTTTGTCTCATCTGCATAACTCCAGTGCGCCAAGTGAACAGACAGGTCATCGTTAGGGACTACATCCAAGGCATCAGCCCATCGCTCTCCATCTACATAGAATGTGATAGAAAAGTGATCCCACTCGATGCGATACGTATGCCATCCGCCAAAGTCAAACTCAAAAGGCGCAAAGTAAAACCCCTCATGAGTAGGGCTGCCATCTTCTCCATCTTCACGTCGCCACTGAGAGTAACTGTCTATGCTTATAGTGTCGTCGAAGATCTGAAAGCCCGTCTGATTTAAAACATAGCGGTCGGTTGGCTGGTCATTTTGAGGGAGGGCCAGCTCATCTCTTAAAAAGAAACTACAGACTGTTCCGGAGGTGTCTGGTGCTTTTATACGAGCCTCCCACACGCCAAATCGGTTTTTGTCCGCTGACTCGATAGCGCCCCCAAACCACTCAGGAGGATCAGCCTCCGGATCTAGAGAGACGTTCAACAATAGCTCTCCATCCAAGGCAGATACATTTTCGAACATAATCGTAGTCGCGCCAACTTCGCCATCTACAACCAACCATTGAGCAGCATCAAGCTCGTCAAAATCATCGCTAAAAAGCAACACTTCTCCAGTGTTTGAACCAGTGTCGTCAAGGGAGGTGTCTGTGGAGGTGTCTGTGGAGGTGTCGGACGAGTCTGTGGTCTGGGATGTGTCACCTGATCCTCCACAGCCCAGCGCTATCAATAAAATAGTTTGTGTCATGGCAGAACAATACCACAACTGTCTCGATCAGATAATCTCCACCGAATAATCTGCCAAACCAAGCCTCTCTCGACAGGTCCGTAACGACTGCTCGCCAAGGTCGCACCCTATCCACCCTCGTCCAAGCTTCTCGGCGGCGACGAGGGTAGTCCCAGAGCCACAGAAAAGATCTGCCACCATGTCACCCTCTTCTGAGTGAGCCTCTATTATTCGCTCAAGTAACGCCAATGGCTTCTGGGTCGGGTAACCGCTACGCTCTTTAGACATGTTGTTAAGCGAGGGGATCTCCCACCAATCTGGAGCTTTTTTAAGCTTGCCTTTTAGGCGGTTGCTGGTAGCCGGGATCATCGGTGGCACAAAGTGCCACTTAGCACCTTTGGTATACCAGTAGATCGTGTCGTGTTTTCGAGGGTACCAGCTTGGGCTAGAGCCACCTAAGCCATATAGCCAGACAATCTCATTTCGAAACCCTGGCGCCTTGGCTGAATCTCCACGGGCTCCTTCTCCAAAAATCTCGTCACAAAGAACGGCTATATGGTGAGCTCGTCGAAAGTCACAGTGGAGAAAGATAGAGCCATCAGGGGTTAATAGCTTACGAGCCATTGTTAGGACCGCTCGCATCATCTTCATGTAGGAGTCACCTTCAAACTTGTCACTATAGGCAGTAGCGCCATCGGTCGTCGACCAGCTCAACCCCGTGTCAAATGGTGGGTCTATATATATTAGCCGTACTGACTCAGGTTGATCCTCAATCAAACGCCCAAGCGCAGCTCTGTTGTCTCCATGAAAGAGCCTGTTGCCATATTTAGCGCCACGATTGTTCAAAACTACTCCCAACATCTACACCCGCTAGTTAACTCAATAGCCAAGATATAAAAACGTGACTTGTCAATAGCTTAGGCAATCTAAATTATATATTTTGATGTTTATATACCTAAAACTGTTGCACTAATGACGCATTCGTGCGAATATCAACATATCCCCCCATATGTCGCCCTCTGAATCTCCATCTTGGTGCCAAAAAACATGTCGAACAATAGCGAAAACAACACTGGTAGAACTGAACTAACAACGCGCGGAGAGGACAGGCTCTCGGACTGGCGCAGCTCATACAAGAGTCGCAAAAGATCCTTTATTGACTGGAAGAACTTTGCAGGCAAAATCGCCCTTGTAGTATTTGGTCTAGTAATAGGTGTGCTCATCACATCGAACAGCACAGGCGAACTAGAGGCTAGCCCAGTAGACACAGCTGCAGAGGCTGCGACTATTCAAGCAGAAAACGCTGAGCAGGCCGTCTTAGAGGACTCAGTCGAGTTGGAAGAAGAGATCGCAGAGTTTAGCTTCAACGTACTGCAAGAGACTATAGGTCTATGGCAGAGAGACGGACACGCTTGGGTTCAGTTTGACTACGAAGGTGAAGAGAACATCTGGCTTCATTGGCAAGACTCAGATGGGCGCTCATCGCTAAACTCTCTTGAGTGCACAGGGACTATGAGCAACGGCAACCGACGCTGCTACACTGGGCGTAGCTACCCGAGAATAAACATCGCGCTAGGGCGTGGATACACACCAGGGATGTGGAGTGTACTGGCCTGTGATGACGAGATCGGCACCAACTGCATGGAGGTCGGAAAGTGGGAGATCCCAGCGGTCTTAGGTAGTACTGAGGGGTAAATGCTCCACCGTATGAAAACATAGAAACCCACGTCTCAGATAGCTGAGCAAAGTGGTCTAACAAGGCCCTTTAATTGCTTGACATAGATCACTATCCCACGTATTTTTTCCGATATATTTTATCGGAGATCTAACATGTCAGAACTTTCCTTGTCTGCCTTCCTCCAAGCACTAGCTTTGAACGAACTCGAACCTACCTTCACAGAAAATGAGATCGATGCAAGCAGCCTAGCCTCTCTCGACAGATCTGATCTGGAAGAGATGGAAATCAATGCCTCTCATCACGACAGGCTTATGTGGGGGGTCAACAACATTCCCGCCCTACACACATGGCTTAGCGACCTAGGCTTGACTCAGTACTTGGGCAACTTTGCCGAGAATGAGGTGGGAATGGGGCAAGTCGGTACGCTCGACAAAGATGACCTGAAGGAGATGGGCGTATCGGTTCTAGGTCATAGAAAAAAGTTACTGGGAGCTGCTGCACCTGCTGCTACTGCAACTCCAGCGCCTGTGGCGGCGCCTTCATCATCTAACGAAGACAATGTAGAAGCGGTAATGGATGACGGTGCTTTGGCAGGGCTAAAAGTAGAAGAGGCAGATCGAAAGACTGCTCTAAAAGTCCAGATACAGCGAGCTGATGTTGCCACTACGATTAGCTCCTTATCTGACAATATAGGGCCGGGGCCGGCCTTTGCATCAACTATTGGAGAGCTTAGTGCCAAAGTAGGGGCCCAAACTTCTGTCCAATCAGAATATTCGGGTTTGATGACACAGCTCGAGTCAGCAAGGGAGGCATATCGACTTGGCGGTAAAACAGGCGCCTCAAGTAAGACTGACAAAGAAGAGGCGTCATCCTCGCAGGGGCTCTTCGGAATGCCAAATATGGCTCAGTTACAAAAGATGGCGGAACAGACACAGAAAGCAGCAGCGGTAGACACTAGCAGCCATCCCCTTGGACACCACGCCAAAAGCTTTGGTAAGGCCGTTCTACAGGCTATCACTGACGGAACATGCAGCCCAGGAACAGACGTTCAAACGCACTCACGGTAGCTCGAACAGCCAACGAGAGTCTAAACAAATTGCAGGCCGAAAATGAAGAATTAAACAATGCGACTGGGTTCTTTGCGATCGCTAAAGCAAAAGCCTCACAGGTCATGCTGCAGGGCCAAATCATGACTGCCAAGACGGAGCTTGAAAAAGCACAGACATCACTGGGGCTCAGGATACTAGACGGAGGTGCTGAGGAGTCTTACCGCTGTGCTTCCACCGAGGGTATTCTAGCTCAAATCGCACAAGAAAGGACGGGTCTTGCTGATCTACAAGCTGGCGTAGACAGGGCTCAAGAAGCGATTGACAATCGAATGAATGACTGGAAGCAACAAACTGGACTGTCGTCCATACCTTCTATCTCTTTTCTAGAGGGTGAAATTGAGCGTCTTACCAGCGAACGTGAAGCTCTGATAGACCAAGCACTAGACAGGTTGGTCAACTCTGTTCGCAGCGGCCTCCTTGGTAGTGAGTTCGAACTTTTTACGCCACTAAATGAACTGGGCCGCCTTCAACTACAGATCAAGAAGTCCGAGGCCATCATAGAGAAGATGAGTAAACAGATGCAGATGATGGGTGGTGGAGGTGGTGCGACACAGACAGACCCTTGGTCAGAAACTTATGGGGACATCATAAAACGAAAAGAGACGGCCGCTGGTGGTGATGCGGGCTTGGCTGGCTCATGGGGCTTTGACAAGAGAACAGATGAAGAAAAGGCAGAGCTGGCCAAGACTCGTTTTGAGCTGTTGGATAAAACTAGTATCAATATGTTGATGACTATAGTTCGTCACAATGTAGGAGGTAAGCTAAAGTCACAATCAACAGCAGTCTGGCCAAACATCGACCAATTTTACCTCGAAAAATGTTGGAGTGTTCATTCAGACGGGATCGTAGCAGTTATTGGTACAGTAGAAGCACAAAATGGTTTTGGTGCCATGGGAGCATTGAACTTCAAGACTGAGTTTTTCGTAGCAGAGGTCAACGGTGAAGGCGACAAGCAGTCCGCAAAATGGAACACAACAAACACTTCGGTGACAGAAGTAAACAAATGGATAGGTAGATATTATTGAGACTCTGAAGCTCAAAATTAGCTAACTGAAACCGACATTTGCTGTTCCCTATTCGCGGGTGGTTTGTTTGGGAAAGGGTATCACAGGTCTATTTTATCGGGCTATGCGAAAGCCTATAATTATGTAGCGTGAGTCGGGGGTGTCACCAGTGCGGTAGGCGACCCGCCCGAAAGACTCGTCGTTATCATGGCTGCCACTGCGTAAAACTCGATAATCACTCGCGGTTGTGTTCTCTGGGTTCGAGCTTGGCGAGTGGCTGTAGTAGTCGCTGGAATACCAGTCAGAGACCCACTCCAAGACGTTACCAGTCATATCAAAGAGGCCGTACCCGTTGGCGTCCTTGCCGCCGACTGAGCGGGTTCTTCTCTCCGAATTAGCTCTAATCCAGCCTACGTCGGTCACTGTCTCTGATCCCGAGTAGGTGAAGCTCTCACCACCCCTTGCGGCGTACTCCCACTCAGCTTCGGTTGGGAGTCGCCCACCTGCCCAGCCAGCGAAAGTGGAGGCGTCGTGCCAGGTCACACAGTTGATGGGATGATCCTCGCGCTCAGGTGTGCTGAAATTTGGGGACCCCCATTCACAGCTGTCAGCCGAAGCGCAGACTCCTGCGGCTACACATGCCCTATACTGAGACACTGTCACCTCTGTGGCGCTCAGCTCAAAGGCGTCTAGGCTTACCGTGTGTACGGGGGCCTCGTTCTCTTCATTACTGTCTGACCCCATCTGGAACGTCCCCGCTGGGACTGAGACCCATGCTGTGCCGTGTGGCCCCCAT
>Ga0115011_10002830_pt1 | contig 11914 bp, 17 predicted proteins | sample TroAtlMetagenome_2_FD_88705 | JGI IMG/M metagenome (GOLD analysis project Ga0115011, IMG submission 88705) | Marine eukaryotic phytoplankton communities from Atlantic Ocean - Tropical Atlantic ANT8 Metagenome | ecosystem: Environmental > Aquatic > Marine > Oceanic | place: Tropical Atlantic... | reverse complement strand
CTTGTAGTTTGACATTTTTGGTTCCCTGTTTGGTATGTATTAAATATAAAAGCGGAACGCCTAAAAGTCAAGGCATTCCGCATTTATTCACATTGTGTTGTAATTACTTTTTTTTAGGCTCGTAAAGCGGGACCTCATAATCGAAGTCACATTCTTTAAGATCAACTTTTGGCTGCTTGCTCAAAAGTTTTTCATAAAAAGGAATTAAATCTTGACGGCTTGGGAGGTTGCATCCAACCAACTCAATTAATTCCATCAATTCGTTTTCGTTAACTTCAAGGCGAAATTTGTTCATGATTTTTTGGTGGGTAAAAAGAAAAAATCTCTGAGCTTTAAACTTGCTCAGAGATAACTTGACGGATTGCTTTTTTAACTGTTGCTCTTTTGTAAGAGTCAAGAGCTTGAATTAAGCAGTCTTCACCGTGGAAGACTTTTCCGAAAGGTAGGTTGCGTCCGCCAACTGTTTTTGTTGAAACGGTGCAATGTGGAAAGCGACCTGAATTAACAACAACACAGAGATTTTGTTTTGCTGAGATCTGGATTGTGTATCCAGTGATTGTTTCAGATGCGTTTGAGATTTCCATTTGAAGTTCCTTTGGTATGTTTTAAATATAAACCTGAATTGCCTAGTTTGGCAAGCTTTCCGTATTTAATTAACAATTAGTAATAAACAAAAAAAAGAGGGGTGGTTAACCCCATGGATTTTTGGTTTTGAATCCTCGGCTCCGCATTGCGTCCAAGGGGCTAAGAGTTCCTTCCTTATCCATCTCTATCATGCCTAGATACTCTTCAACTGTGAAATGTTTAACAAGAAAGTTAATCCAAGTTTTGTATGGCTTGCGGCCATATTTAAAACGAGCAATAAATTCTGGCTTGATTCTTCCAACATTTGATGGATGGCATGACTCTGGATAAAGCTCGTCAAAAGTTTTTGAATTTTCATGGCGGCCTGTGTAGTGGAGATACATTCCGTCCCATCTGAATTCGTCTTTTTGAAAAGCAGTCATTTTTTTGTCTTTGGTGAGTGACTCCTTTAATATAAACACGGAAAGCCTAAAAGTACAAGCTTTTCATATTTATTAACAATCAACCTAAACCCCTCCCCTTGTATTAAATTAATTAGGTCATCCATTTGACACTCATGCACGACTCGACCATCGCCGCCGCTCAGGCGTTGGCCAAGGCAATCGTTGAGAATGGAGATCTTGAAGAAATCAAGATTTACAACCTCACCGAAAATTTGGCCGACTTCTTAGAGGACTTCGAGAGGGATTAATTCCCTCTCATTTTTTTTGAGCAAAAAAAAAGAGCCTTTCGGCTCTTTGTTAATCCTCGTCAAATTGAAAGAGAATCTCTTTCAACTTTTTCAAACCTTCGTCCATATCCTTATGGAGTTGATCGATTTCTCGAAAAATCTCCCGATATTCCTCAGGTGGGTTTGCGACCCATTCCTCGAAAGTTTGATTTTCTAGATTCGACATGTTAGCGACTCCGCTAAACTACCCCTTCATTTTAAATAGGGAATGCCCGAAAACAAAAGCATTCCGTAAATCTTCATATACTGAAACAATTAAAGATCTTCGTCTGAACAGTCTCCCATGAGCCAATGATCGTCTCTTACATATTGAAAATCTTCTTTTAAATCTTTTTGAAATTTTGAGAAATATGAAACCCAGTCAAACTCTCCCCATGTTTCGTTGCTTGTTTTGTGGAATGGCTTCACAGTGGGAGGCATAGCCGCCACGATTGAAAGCAGCTCCCCGCATATAGATTCAACCGTTTCTGAATCTTCCTGTTGACTGGCGAGGCGTTTGGCGGCTCTAACATTCAACCCGACTTGTTCATAAGTTTTTTTATAGCGTTCTCTTATTGGATTCATTAACAGGTTTAATTTTTCTGAATGCCATTTTTCTGGCTTCCCATAGTTGATATTCATTTTTGCTTGGTGGGTGCAATTTATTTTAACCATTAAAAAAGCCCCCAATTAAGGAGGCTCTTTTAAAAACTTAGACGTTTTTGTAGAAATTGCTTTCTATCAGGAAAAGCTCGTTAGTTTGGTAACTACCTACTGGATCTTAACCGCCAGCCGGTCCCTATTTGATCGAAGCTCAATGTAAATGGGAGTTAAAGCTTTCACTTGCTTAAGGTGGAAGTGACTAAACCTTGCATTCACTTATCGATGCTTGAGAGAGGCAAGTGGCGAATACATCTTGCTTGGCCATGACCCTATAATAAACATGGAATGCCTAGAACGGAACAGCATTACAGATTTCGTAACAAACTGAAACAATTAATCATCTTCCTCTGGAGGTTCAAAAATTGTTTGGTCAAAAATTGATTTGAAAATTTGCTTATCTGTCTTACTTATACGGCCCTCAAGAAACATGAATGCTTGTTCCTGATGTGGGTCGCCTGTGTAGCTTTTCAATGCTTCCTGTAAGAAAGTCATCGCTAGACCTCCCGAATGTTGTTTGTTGTGTCGTCTCAAAATTGCTTTTTCTAAAGTCGCCTAAAAGTTGCATGGCTAAGGGAAGAATCACACTGCAAGCAATCGCAATCCCAACGGCTTTAGATACGCTCTTTTCTAGCTCAGATATGCGCTTGAATGCAACGCCTAGATCATCGCTTTTAGAATTAATTACAGAATGCAGAGAATCAACTTTTCCCTCTAAGACTCCGATAGCCCGATAAATATCGGACTGGCTAACTGTGTCGGGATCTCTTCGGTTCAAATTTATCCTCCACCGTCCGAGCTTTCTTTTTCAGATACTGCGGGTGCTTTCTCGGAGCAGTTCACCTGTGTTGTATATCCCGCCGCACTTAGTTTATGTGATACAGACCTAATTGGTAGTTGTTTTCCATTTATCGGTGTACGGAATCCCGAGAATGAAACCTGACCCTCTGCAAAAATTGTTGGATCTCCAGTTGCTAATGTGAAATCTACAGATAACTTCCCTTGAGTCATTTCCTTTAATTTTGAAGTTGCCGCCTCTTTTGCCTCGGCTCTAGTAGGAAACAATTTTTTTTCTTTGTAGCTTTGCCCTGTTGTTGAATCATTAGCTACGACCAACCATTCTTCCAATCCTGTCTCATGGTTCATCCACTTGGCTTGGACCTGTTTGTAATCACTCCGCTCTGTCAAAGTTGCTTTCCAGTCTTTTGTGTCTGTAGCCAAAACTTTTAATACTGGCTTACTTGCTCCAGATGGTGTTGCTTCAGAATCTTTCTCATGAAAAAGCAATTTATCATTTGCGGGCTTTGCGACCGCTGAATATTCCTTGGCTAAGCGGGTGAGAAAATGAGCGTCAGACTCTTCAACTTGGTCTATATGTGTTATGAGGTCAGACGCAAATTTTGAGTCCACTAAGGGCGTTAATCCGTGACGAGCTGCAATTGTTTCCACGATCTCTTTGACGTTTGTTTCATCAAATGAAAAAGTATGAGGTGATTTATAACCGGGAGCTGTTTCGCTTGCCTTTGCTCGGATTGTCATTGTTTTGGCGTTGCCTTTTAAACCGATTTCATCAATGACATAAGTGCCCATATATTCAGGACTACCCCAACCAAGCCACACTTTCAAAATTCCTTTCGCTGGAGGGATAGGACATTCATAATCTCGGTCATCCAATTGCAAATCCATTGTGTCGGATTTCATCCCCGCCTCATCTTTTAAATTCAAACTCAAAAGACGATCTCTTAGTTTGTCTGTTATATCGGAATCATTGCAAGTAATTTTCCAAACAGGTTTCATCTATCAACCTCCACAAAAAACATCTGGACTTCCAGCGGCCACAGACGTACAAGTCGGGTCCCCGATTCTGCCAGCCTGTTTGCCATTTACATAAACACTAGAGGACCCCGAGGAAATAGGAGCCGCATGACCGGGGCAAATAGGAGCGGGCAGCAAATGGCCTGTGTTGTTGTCTCCCTGCCTTGACCATCCAATGCTATTCACAAAGACGTCGCCGCTTCCCTGAGCCCTCGTCATCCCCGAGCAATGAGGAACATCAGCGTCGCCAATTCTAGTTGCCGCTGGCATGATTTTTTTCTATCTCCATTAGTTGTTTGAATTTATCGTGCATCTTCCCCAGATGCTCATGATCCTCATCTGTATGAGGTGGAGGTGGGCATATTGGAGCGAATTTGATTAAGTGTTCAAAATCGTCTGGGATGTCTTTTGTGTTTGTAAACGTGAGAACTTGATTGTCAATTCTGACCGCAAAATCGCCGTCATAATGCGTTCCATTTATGACCATAATTTCACCGCCGCTGGCGTCTCTGGAGCTTCACTTGTCAACTCTGGAAGAATGATTGTTTGCCCCTCTGGAATCAATGGAAGATGTTTTGATAATTCTCTATTGGCATCCATAACCGCTTCAACTGTTCCTCTAGTCTTCCCATAGAACTGGAAACAAATTGCGTCCAATTCGTCGTCTTGTTTTGTGATGTATTTAAAACTACTCATGCTATAGCCGTTGTAGATAATACAATTGGAGTTCCAGAATACCCAGCGGCGGAACCCTCAACAGTTTCTGATCCATATTTTACTAGAGATAAATCGAAAGTTTGTTTTCTTGCAATTCCGTTTTTATGAAAAACAGTTCCTGTTTCTTTTACTGATTTAATACAATATTTTCCAAATAAATTTCCGAGTCCATCCACATAAGTCAACGGCTCTCCTTTTTCGGCTGATGCTCTCATTGCGTCAAGCTGACCAATCCCACCTTTAAAGCTTGGATAGATTGTCCCTTTTAAACTTATTGTTTCTGTTCCCTTTCCCATGTATTGCTGAGCGGGTTCCCTTCCTAAGCGTTCTTGTTGTTTCCAACGATAATCAACCGACCTTGAATAATCGTCAAAGGCCGCCGTATTTACTTCAAATCTATATGAGCCAAGAGTTGATAACGTCATTAATCATTTAGGAAAGAACGAGCCCCAGCCTGAGCCTCTTCAACAATGTCATTAAACACCGTTCGGACTTGCTCCGCTATGGCTTGAGCGTCACCACTAGACCCATTAATATTAAATGTTGCCGTGATGTTTTGCCCGCCCATTGACGCCCCAGCGGTTGCCAAAGCGGGCTGAGGTTGAGCGGCTGGGATTAATCCGCCTAGCCCAATTGATGCTGGAGCTGGACCACCTTGGCTTTGAGGTGTAGCCGCTGGCCCCTGAGCCGAGCCCTGAGGGTTAGGCAATAGGAAATTAGAGATAGCTCCAGCAATCCCGCCGAGAGCCTGTCTCACCCCTCCGAGAATGTCTCCATCTTTTGCAAGTTCAATTCCTTTTCCTAAGGTGTCCATCATCATTTTTCCGCTTGCGGTTAGGTCAGACAAAGGCCCTTCTTTTGCGTCTGAAAATGGAAGCATATTTCTAATTTTTCCAAAGACCCCAGTAACTGCATTCCATAGATTGCCAGCGGCTCCTAAGATTCCATCAACAATTGCTTGAATAAAATCGGCTCCAGCGTTGAAAGCCATGGAACCAATATTGGTAAACCATGAATAGATGTTCGAGGTAAAATTGGAAAGTGCCTGAGCCGCCCCGACAAGTCCATTCATTAGACCTTCCCTTATTGGCTCGCCTATATTCCAAAGCCATTTCAAACCGGGCAATATTGCATTTTTTAAGACTGCCCCAATTCCTCTTAATGGAGCGGTTGCAATGTTTAAAATCCCGCTTCCGATTCCTTTTAATGCTCCACCAATAAGATTTGGAATTGCTTTAAGAGCTGGAACAATTACCTTGCCAATAAGAGCTCCCCACATTTTGAAGGGGAAAAGAAGGAAGTTTAAAATCAACTTTCCTAGACCTTTTAGCAAACCTCTTAAAAGATTTCCAACGCCGCTTATTAATTTTGGAATTCCATTTTTCAAGCCATTCCAAAGTGGAAGCATGACAGTTTTATGTAACCAGCCGGGAGTGAAAATTTTATAGATGATATACAAGCTTCCTTTTATAAGATTGAAAGCTAGTTGGAATATTTTTTTTATTCCCCAGACAATCGTTTTTATAATTGTTCCAATTATCTGGAAAGGTAAGAGGATAATAAATTTAGCAATCCGTAAAACAGCACCAATAATATTTCCAAAAAATCCTTTAAACCCATTCCACATATTTGATAATCCTTTATCAATTAATTTTGTATTACCTGTAAACAATCCGCCGATAAGTTGAAAGACCCCTTTTATATAAGTAAACAGCCCTTTAAAAATTGCAAAGACTGAATTAAATATTTGAGTTATTCCATTTCTGAACCAGTCACATTTTTTCCATAGCAACACGATTCCAGCAATAACAGCGGCGACCCCTGCAACTATCAAACCAATTGGACCTGTAGCAGCGGCCCACATAGCTGTAAATTTGATAGATGAAATACTTGCCCACAACGAGGCAAGCTTCATTTTTGCGACCATTGCACCCAGACCCGCATTCCATAATCCGACGGAATAGTAAATAAAAGGAAGGGCAGCGGTTAAAGCGGCAAAAGCTCCACTCAATAAAAAGACCGCTTCACCAAGACCGGGGATTTTTTCAAATAACCAAGCAACACCACCAACAACTTTTGCAAGGCCGTCTGTCAATTTCGTCAGGATTCCTGTTAAGTCTCCGCCCATGGAATGCTGTAAACCTTCCCACGCCGATTGAAGCCGTTTAAAAGCACCCGCCAAGTTATCGTTCATCTTCTTAGCAGTCTTTGAGGCGTGACCTTCGCTATCTGCTAATAACTCAATTTGTTTTTGAAGTTCTCCAGTAGCTGCCTTTTCTTGGAGAATCATTCCAGTCGTCGCCGCTCGCATTCCGAACAGATCTTTTTGCATTGCGATTGCGGCCTGACCAGTAATGTTTTGATCACGCATGGCTTTATCTATTTCTGCCAATAGATCGGCCATTGGTTTCATTTGACCGTTGGCATCTTTTACAGAAACACCCAGCTCATTTAATGCACCGTCCGCCTGTCCTGATGCCATTCGTAGCATCATGGCTCTCAAGTGAGTTCCAGCCTCCGAACCCTGAACGCCAGCATTTCCGAGAATGTCAAGTGAAGCGGCTAAAGATTCAATTGATTGACCAGCATTTTTAAAAGGCGGACCCGCTTTTGCAAATGCTTCGCCGAGCATCTGGACGTCAACATTTCCTGAGACGGAAGCCTTACTTAAGAGGTCTACAACTTTTGTAGTTTCAGAGGCTTGCATTCCAAAGCCACCCAAAACATTCGAGGCAATATCCGCCGCCTCGGCTAGTTCCATTTTTCCAACTGTGGCCAGATCTAAAAGACCGGGTGTTGCGTCCAATATTTGATTTGTTTTATATCCAGCCTGAGCAAGGAACTCCATCGCAGCGGCTGATTCCTGAGCGGTATATTTCGTTGTACGTCCTAATTCTTTTGCAAGGTTTGTGAGGCTTGCTTGTTGTGCCGCTGTAGAATCTCCGACCTTCGCAAAAACGGCGTCCATGGTTTGCTCGAAACCAGCCACCACTTTCATGGTGTCAACCATGGCCAAGCCAATTCCTGTGGAAGCAACCGCCGCCGCCCTCCAAGCGGGGTTGTTAACCACATTCATCATCCCCTGCTGACCCGCGGCAAAGCCGTCATTCAGGTTCCTACTAACCGTTGTACTCATGCCTCGGACTGAGGCATTAGCTTGTTTTATAGACTTATTGAGTGAACCAAGGACCTGCCCACCAATTTTTAAAATTATATGGGATTGCCCTTTGGCCACTTACTTCCTCCGTAGTTGTTTTTTGGTTTCTTTGGCGATTTCTGAATCTAGTTTCTGAGCGGCCTTAAGCCATTCATAAATCTCAGTAACTGTTTCATCGAGGATTTCGCTAAGGCCCCATCCTGTTAATTTTGACAGGATCAGGACGGCTCTTCTGAACTCTCCGATTTCTGGCCGCCCGACTGGGTAAAAGTTGCGATCATCTCACTTAGTCGAGTTAGGTCTGAGACGTCTAATTCATCCAAGGTTTCTGGACCACACTCACATAAATTTTGGAGCATGGTTTTGGTCCTTTGAGCTTCAGAGACGCCCTTGCTTTCTTGTTCTTGCATAGCGAACAAGTCCCGACCTTTAGGCCGACGCACTGTCAAATATGAAACAGTAGCCCCAGCAATTGTGATTGGATAATCGAGGTCAACATGGACGGTGGGAGACTTATCCGCCGTTGTTGTTTTCTTGGTGGTCATGTTTGGTGGGTTTTAGTTTTAGATACCGAGAGCGGTTCTCATAGATGAGAGCTGATCAGTACCGCCGATTAAGCGAGTCATATTCTCAACGTCAATTTCGATGAGATTTGTTCCACCGATTTCAACTCGATAATATGAAACACCCATTGTGAAATTGCACTCTGTCAATTCTCCAGACTGGAAAGATCCCATGTCTAGTTCCTTGATGCAACCTCTGAGGTTGATAACAATTGCCACAGCATCTTCACCGGGTCGCTGCATTGCTCCCCTAGCGGTCAACTGAACAGCGTTTGTATCTTGGAGGCCCCATTGTTGAATGAGCGCCTCGTTGTATTCAGAAACAGTGAACTCGGCCTCCATAGCCTCGCTCCCCATGTCAATGTAAGAAGGGGCATCCATCCCGCCCGCTCTGTACTCCTCAGATTTAGTTGAGAGAGTAGGAGGTGTTAACTCAGTAACCCTCCCCGCATATCCAACACCGTCAACGGAAAGCTGGAAATTTTTTAAAGTTCTTGGAAGCATGAATTAATCCTCAATCAAATAGGGCTGATGTGATGTAGCCATTAGTTAATTGACTACGGAAAGTAACTCGTTCGGCTGGATAGCAAGGAGTAAAGTCGAAATCTAGTACAACAGTACCACTGGCTATTGAGGCGGCAGTATTCTGTTCTGGATCGACCCAACATGAACCACCGAGGATTGCTCCTTTAGCAATGAGGGTCCTTAGATACGCGTCAACGCCTTCTTTTACATCGGTTAGATAAGTTCTCGATATGCAGCGATCCACAGCCCACAGATGCGCCTCAAGAATAGATTGATTGATCATGTCAGCGGTTCTCCTTACAGAAAGGAAAGCCCATTTAGAATCATTTGAGGTGGATCTATTACCCCAAAGTCTGTATCCATCTTGGCGGATTATGACGCCTACTTTATTTTCGTTCAATAAATTTGCTGCACTTGTCGAGGAACCAAGTTGGAAAGGAACAGTCCTAGCAACTCCAGAAATTCCTGAGAGTGTTTGGTTGGAAGGACTCCACCAAAAACCTTTCTCCTCATCAGTCTTAGCAATCAAGCCAGCAACTCTGGAAGACGCTGGAAGATTTACATAAGCACTTGTAGTCGTATCCCATACTCGTACATGAGGATCAATCACATAGATACGAGGGTTTGCGTGCAAGGCTGCATAAGCTTGGGCGGCGGCGTCTGTAGTGTTTGGACCGTCAGCAATAATAACGGCGGCCAATTGATCAGCGATTCCTTCGAGCTCAGCCACTACAGGATTTTTCAAAGTTCCTGTGTTGGCAGTTGCAGCCGCACTAGAACCACCACCACCTGTAAAGGAAACTGTAGGAGCTGATGAATATCCATCTCCTCCATTGGTAACAGTTATAGCGGTAACAGCTCCGCCCGAAATTGTTGCTGTTGCTGTTGCACCGTTCCCGCTTCCAGTTATGGAAACTGTAGGAGCTGATGTATAACCAGAACCACCATTGGTAACAGCAATAGAAGTAACCCCGTCAGTTACTTGGCTTGATGTGAAGCCGGGAGCAATAAGGATTTTTGGATCAAATCCAACTTCCATTTTGGCAGCTAGAAGACCATGGCATCCTGTGTATCCAGTAGACGAGCCGATGACATTACTCAGAACCTGAGCATCTGTACCTGTATGGTCAACTCGAATGACGATTACTACGGCTCCAGCGCTATCAAATATACCGTCAATGGAAGATCCCAATGTTCCAGTAGTTCCAAGCTTGCCCGCTTTCGTTCTATCCCCTGCAACTAATACAGGAGTATCAAGTGGAAATACACTTGCGTCAGCATCTGGGGCAGTGCCAACTAAGCCAATCACACCGCTTCGGACAGTTTTGATTGGTCTGAGGCCAGTGTCTATTTCTAGAACTTCGACCCCATGGAGAAATGATGTACTCATAATTAACCTATTGAAAGAGTAGGAGGATGCGGCCAAGCTGGGACCCCAGTGCCGTCATAAGTTGAAGGCAAATCTCTGAGGCTTTGGCGATACTCACGGATCAATGCTTGATCGGCGTCAGTAAGAGTTTCAAAGACATCAACCAACATATAATAATCAGTTAATGCGAGGCGAGCATTACGCTCTGTTCGGAGCTCTGTAGGTGTCATAATTTAAGAAGTGAATGGATTGTTAAATACCCAAATATTGCTTTGGCAACCTTCAGTCTGAATTCTGACGAAATATTCATCATTAGTTCCAACCAAGCCGTAGCAACTTCCACCGACAGGTACGGATGTACTGCCAGTAGTACCAAAGGAATAATAATGCTGAAGAATCGACACCTTATAATTGTCATTAACATCAATGTGGATTTTCATCCATCCCAAGTTGTTACTTACAGGAGCTATCCAAGTATCAGCTTCTTTACAAGGTACGCAAGACTGTTGCAGCCGATCTGGATTTTGTATCATCCTAAGATAACTTGCGTTCTCAACAGGCGTACTTACTTCAGACAGGGTTCCGCTGCTGTTACCAATTACAACTCCTTTACTGAAACTGAATAAATATTCACCATTTGAAAGGTGGAAACATGGTTCTTGGGAGCTCCAATATTTTACTCCAATAGTCGAGTTATGACCTCCTCGATCTCCTCCAGATCCATAAATACAACTAGCGTGTTGAGTACCGCTAGCGTCATAAAACATGATCATGCCACCGGGCGTTAGATCATCTTTACTTTGCTTTGCACACGGCCATGCGTAGTTGGTTGACGTATTTGAACTACTGCCAGCCCATTCTTGTCTCCCTGCACTACTTCCAAAGGTGAAGTAATGATTGTTGTGGGCATATTGCCCGCTGTTCTGGTTATAACCAGATCGACGGCCATACATTGTGCCGCCAGAACCTGCGCCAGTGGCGCTCACAATCAAGCCGCCGTTTGAATGGGGCCAGTTCTCCCATGGGCCTTCATTGTAAGACGTACTATTAACTGTTCCATCATTATTTGAACCACCAGCCCAGACGAAACCTTTTCTAGTGCTTCCATAACTAGGGTTCTGGTGATGCCCACAGTTCATGACCATCATCCCGACAGCACCATGATGACAAGTGCTAAAGGCATCACCATTGTTATGGCCCCATGCCTCGCTGCTGTTAATGGTCCCAATTTGTCCGTTGCTTGTATTTATTTTAAAAGAGTTATACCTAACAGAGGAAGAGTTGCTCGATGGATTATAAGGATCAAAAAAACCAGCAAAACAACCATCCGTTGATAATGGATGATAAGACTGGTAAGTAGTTGAACTTTGACTGGTTTTGTTGCTGTCTGAGGGATCACTCCAATTATTAAGAGAAGAATCAACCAAAGTCATTGCTTGGGTCAACATGACTGGTAGACCACCGCTACCGCCTGAACCACCGCCGCTGCTAAAGCCAGTTAGTGAAGAAAGATTTGTCATAATAAAAAAACTCCGATGGGTTATTTAACGAGCCAGCCTGTAGTTGCATCACCACTATAGACAAGTGTGACTACAGCTCGGTCTACGTTTAGTACAAGGTCAAGAGCAGCACCAGCAATGTTGGTTCCGTTCTGAGCAAGTGTGACTGGGTACGTTGAGAAACAACCCTTAGCATCAGCTACAATCACAAACTGGCCAGCCGTCGGTGACGCTGGCAAAGTCAAAGTAAATGATGCTGCACTGCAATCCACTAAATAGCGCTTATTTATTTCTAAAGTAGCGGCTGAGTTAGAG
>Ga0115011_10002829_pt1 | contig 11924 bp, 11 predicted proteins | sample TroAtlMetagenome_2_FD_88705 | JGI IMG/M metagenome (GOLD analysis project Ga0115011, IMG submission 88705) | Marine eukaryotic phytoplankton communities from Atlantic Ocean - Tropical Atlantic ANT8 Metagenome | ecosystem: Environmental > Aquatic > Marine > Oceanic | place: Tropical Atlantic... | reverse complement strand
TTGCGAGGGCTCGATGGAATCAGTGTTAAGCCCTTACTTGACAATCCAAATGCAGAATGGATTTTTCCGGCACTGACCACATTCAAAGAAGGTAATCATGCGGTGAGAAGTGAGAGATTTCGATACATTAGATATGCTAATGGATCTGAAGAGTTTTATGATCATTTGAAAGACCCGAACGAATGGGTGAACCTTGCTTCGAAAGCTGATCATAAGCCAGTGATTATGAAACATGCTAATATGCTGGAGCAAATTTTGAAGAAAAATAAACATCAAATCCCTAATGAATAAGATAATATTTTTTGGCTGGTTAATTGTGTTGAGGGCCTTCTTGTCTTCTTCTTTAGCTTCAGATCGTCCGAACATTTTGTTTGCTTTTGCAGATGACTGGGGCAGGCACGCTTCCGCTTACGCGAAGGCAGATGGTGAAGGAACCGAGAATGATGCCATTAATACACCAAACTTTGATGCCCTTTCTGGGGCCGGTGTATTATTTAATAATGCTTTTGTAAATGCTCCTTCATGTACTCCTTGCCGAAGCTCTATTCTTTCAGGGCAGCACTTTTGGAGGACAGGAAGAGGAGCCATATTACAGGGTGCAGTCTGGGACTCTTCTATACCTTCATGGCCTCTCCTTTTAGAGAAGAGTGGATATCACATCGGTTTTACATGGAAGGTCTGGTCTCCTGGAACGCCTCGTGACGCACCTTATGGCGGAATTGAAAATTCTTTTCATAAAAATGGATCGAGCTTTAACGGTTTTTCCCAGACTGCTACGAAACTAATGTCCAATGGCAATAGCCTGACCGGAGCCAAAGATGTCTTAATGGATCAGGTCCGCTCCAACTTTCGTGATATGTTGGGGAAAAAAGAAAAGGGACAGCCATTTGCTTACTGGTTCGGACCAACAAATGTTCACAGAAAATGGATCAAGGGATCCGGCAAAAATTTATGGAGCATTGATCCGGATTCATTAAAGGGGAAGCTTCCTCCTTTTCTTCCTGATGTTTCTGAAATTCGTCAAGACTTTGCAGATTATTTGGGAGAAGTGTGTGCCTTTGATATGGCTCTTGGAGTGCTCGTGTCCGAGCTTAAGAGAGCAGGTGAATTTGACAATACATTGATTGTTATTTCGGGTGATCATGGTCCAGCGGGTTTTCCTCATGGAAAGTGTAATCTGTATGATTTTGGTACAAGGGTAGCTCTTTCAGTTTCAGGTCCAGGAGTCAAGGGTGGTCGAGTAGTGGATGATTTTGTGAGTTTGCCTGACTTGGCTGCTACTTTTCTAGAAGCTGGTGGGCTCGAAAGACCTAAAGTAATGACTAGTAAGTCGATCTGGCCCACACTGAAATCTGATAGGCAAGGACTCGTTGATGGATCCAGAGATCATGTCCTGACAGGAAGAGAAAGGCACGTTGCCAGAGCACGGGCTGGAGAGTTGCCATACCCGCAACGAGCCATTAGAACAAAAGACTATCTTTTTGTCATTAATTTTAAGCCAGAGAGGTATCCTCTGGGGGACCATTATGGTTTGGATGGAAAAAAAGAAGCAGATGTAAATCAATTAACAAACAACACATTCATAACGATACCTGATGAAGATGCTGGTCCCACGAAGGCCTGGATCGTTAGTAATCGTAAAGATCCAAAGGTAAAATTCTTCTTTAATCATGCTTACGGAAAGAGGCCCCGTGAGGAATTGTATGATCTCAGGAAGGATCCTCATCAAATGAAAAATGTTGCTACTGATTTACAATATAAGAGGCAGGTTGGTGAGTTGCGTCATCGATTGATGGAGGAACTGTCATTAACTAATGACCCTCGGCTCATTGACGATGGGAAGTTCTTTGAAACTGCCCCAATGGCAGGACCGAGAAAGAAAAAATAAAAACCCAAAGGCTAATACCTGTCTTAAGCGGTGATGAGGCTCTATTAGTTTCCTTTGACTGAGGTCAGTTCTTTTGTGGTGTCTTTGTGAGAGGCTTTCATCCAATCTAGCTCCATCCTAAAGGGGCCCTCTTTCTTGTCAGAGATTATGATGCCTATTTTCTGAATCTTTTTTGGATTGAATTTCTTCTTAGGTAGCTGTAATCCGCGCCAACTTGCTTTCAATTTATCAAATGGAATGAAGACTTCGGACCATTCTCCTTTGGTAGCAGTAAACTCATGCTGAAAAGAAACAGTTCTGAGGCGGTATCTGGCATCACTTTCTAGTCGGATTTTATATTTTCTACCATCGCCACGTGTTTTAATTCTAATGCCTTTAAAATTACTCAGATCTACCAATAATGAATTCGATCTTATTGAGGAGAATCCACCATTATTTTCGAGTGATAGGTTGCCAGCGAAGATCAGGTTCCCGTTCTTTTTATCACTCTTGAAATTTCCCTTTGATAGACCTCCCATGACACCATCATCAACGACTTGCCACGCGCTTATCTGAGGTTCCTTTGCCCCATACAAGATTATATCTTTCTCAGAACCATGCAGATTTATACAGGACATTAAAATTAACAATGCAGAAGTTTTAAAAATATTTTTCATATATAATGTAATAATTTTTGTTAATTGGAAAATAAGGTGTTGCTAGGATTTTTACGTAAAAATAATATGTATCAAATCGTTGTTATTAAAACTTTTTTTCAATAATTATATATTTTTTTATTTATCATTGGATGAGCCTTAACTGGATGGATTATTACTTAAATTCCCATTCTTGCCATGAGTCTAAGACTCTTTCGCCAGACCTCACGTACCATGCGTATCCATTACGTCTTTCAAATTCAATGTCGGACACAGCATATTTAATTTTGCCATCTCTTCCGCTAAATATGGGGCGATTGGTTTTGATTTCATAAAAGCGTGCCCACATCACTGGAGCATCCGAGTCCTTCTCGATTTTATTGTCCCCATTAATATTTTTGTATCTCAGGCCTGTGATTTTTGAATGTTCATACCATTTAACTGCAGCGGTTATTGCTTCTTTGATATCATCACTGGGCCTCTTTAAGCTCATTAGGAGGCAAGTTATCCCTGCGCTTTCGCCGCCACTAATTGATGGATGCTCATAGGACCTTGCTCCTCTAGGCTCAAAAGTAATTTTATCGTGCTGGGCGCACCATGCAGTTAATTGCCCATTCACTTTAATTTGGCACTTAAGGATGCATTGGATTCCCTTCTCAAAAGAGGTCTCTGTGCGCCTAATGATCTTTTCAGGTACAAAGTCATACCTTTTATCACTATAAATTTCTCGTAAGAAATTCAGGATTCCAACCATAGTCCCATCGTTGAATGTGATGTGCTGGGAGTATCCAGAAGGTTTAGGGCTTTGAGGCCATCCTCCATTCCTGTACTGCTCTCTTAAAATGCACGCGACCCCTTTAAGGAAAGCGCTTTTGTATTTTTGATTGTCCGTTGCTTGGAATGCATGCGCAAGGAGTCTCAGTTCGTTGAGGGTCGCTGAATTATCAAAGGTTCCTTGGATCCCTTTTTGCGTAGCTTTTACAGTTGTGTCGATGTTCTTGGGCCAGATTCCATTTTTGTCACAATGGGAGAGCACGTTCCTCATGACTTTTTTGCCTTCCGTTGAATTGAACCAGCCATTCGACTTGTTCAGATAGTCTCGCGCGCTTCCAGCCATTACTGGGCAGGCAACTAATATAACAGGAATGAGAATGGCGAGTACTTTCATTATGGTGTTAGCACCAACTTTAGATTTAATTTGATTTGATATCCAAAATAAATAGCTGTCGCGATTTGCCATTTTCCGAAAGTCCAGGTACTAAGATCTTGTTACTGTCTCGGTTCCAGCACGGAGATGGGTCCTGCCTAAGATCCCCTGAAGTCCATTTGCCTATATCAAATCCCTTGGTCCTTACGTGGGATCCATCCTTGAGATTATATATTACATAATAATTTTTTCTCTCCTTCTTGTTTTTGTAGCCATTCACAAACCATTTTCCATTAGGGGATAATGCAATGTCTCCTTCAGGGTTAGGGAAGATTGAGGGCGTTCCTATCGAGTCAATTACTCGTTGTGAATTTGTGTCAAAAATGACTTGGTCCTTTCCAATTCTCCCTATCATTTTTCCGTCATAGCCCCATTCTGGATGGCCTCCGATATGCTTTGAAAGGGGCTTGAGTTCCGAGCCGTCTGAATTCATTACAAAGGCTTGATTTATTTTCTTTTCGTTCCCGGTGCCATTCCATCCTCCTCTGGCAAAGAAAAAGATCCTGTCATCTTCTCTGTTCCAAAGGGTATGGTTTATGAAGAGTGATGGTATTTCATTGTCTTTGTATTTTTCTTTTAATTTTATCGCGAGGTCATGAAAGGATATGAGTAAGGATTTGGTGCTGTCATTTGTGCTGACTTTGAATATGCCATCATCCTTTGGATGCTTTTTCCCGATCGTCCAGTCGTGAGCCCCTTTGTAGCCAGTCACTGGTCTTAGTCTGGCCATTCGGGCGTAATTAATGCCAAGGAAGTGCCCTCCTTTCTGAGCTACTCCGCCGTTTCCTATTGGCGTGTTCTGATATCGGTATTCTTTTAACCTTTGTTGTTTGGTGATATCAAAAAGAACACAAAATACTTTCCCTGTTTTGGGGTCTCTGTCATTGAAGAAAAATTGAGACTTTGGTGATTTAGGATTCCAGTAAAGCATGGTTCCTTGCTGAGGGTTCCATGCGGTAGTCTGATCAATTTTCTTTACTGAGTATTTTTTTTGGGTATCAATCAGCACAATGTCTGCGGGATCATTTGGTCCGGGCATGCGGTCCTGGAAGCTGCTCCTTAATGCGAGAATGTATCTCCCGTCACCGCTCCATGGTATGTTTTGAACGTGGCCGATATAGCCAAAGAAATGATTCATTGGCCCGGAGGTGATTCTTTCTGAGCGGATTGTCAGTTGGCCAGCCTCTTCTGATTTTGTTGTTAAGGTGAGAGCGGTAATCGAGAGAAAGATCACCAATGATTTAATGGCTGGCATAGTCATATTTCTTATTAGTAATTTCAAAGGAAGGATTCAATTTCCTTTCTGGTAGGCGTCGCGCCCTGAGCTCCGGCTTTGGTAACGGATATAGCGCCTGCAGTGTTAGCGAGATGGATGGATTCAGGAACTGTTTTCCCTTCCAGTAGAAATGCGGCTAGGGCTCCAGTGAATGCATCTCCTGCTCCAACGGTGTCCGTGGCTTTGACACTGGGAGGCATTGATTCCATTATTTTACCAGACTGACTCATGAATAGCGTTGGCTCAGGCCCTTGGGTAATTATTATCATATCAAGCCCAAATTTTCTGAATGATTCGAGACTCTTTGGCATGTTTGAATTTCCACTGATTTGAGCCGCTTCGATTTCATTTAAAATAAGAACATCACAGGGAAATTTTTCAGTATTAAACGCAGAGTTCCAAGGCGATGGATTAATTAATACGCTCAGATTATTTGCTCTGGCAAGACGGCAAGCGTGTTTAATGGTTTCTAGGGGAATTTCCAATTGAAGAAGTATAATCTTAGATTCCTTGAACAGATTGATGTGCTTATCAAGGTGCTCAGGAGCCAATGCATGGTTTGCTCCAGGATTGACTACGATTGAATTTTCACCTGTGTTGTCGACACTAATGAAGGCTGATCCTGTTGGTTTCAGTTCACTGGTTATAATTGATGAGGAAGAAATCCCATAACCCTCTAAGTGATCTTTGTAGAGATTCCCCTCAGAATCGTCACCAACGCATCCTATGAAGTTGACCTGAGCGCCCGCTAATCGGGTCGCGATTGCCTGGTTCGCGCCTTTTCCGCCGAGCGACCTTAGTGATGATTTAGCAATTGTGGTTTCCCCTTTGTTGGGGATTTTTTCAACGTATAGAGTGTTATCAACGATTAATGAGCCAATGACTAGGACTGACATCTAGTGTTGATTTTTATTATCAATTTTCGAATTCAGATTCGTCTACTCCGTACTTTCCAAAGAGTTGCTCCAATGATTCTCCTGAACTTTCTACCTTTTGTCCTAGCTCTTCCATCTCTCCTCCCCACTCGCGCATCGTCAGTCCAAAGTCTTCAGCAAAGTCAGGATCTTCAGTTGATTGTTTTAAGAACCAGGCTCCGATTGCTTCTTCGCCTCCGGCAAGAATATCTGTGGGAATTGGCATTTCCTCCATGTGCAAAACCATACTGTTGAGGCCTCCTCGCATTCCGTTAACTCCATCCCTAAGATCTTCAGGTAAATTGTCAGTGTTAACTGTGGTAAGTTTTCCGACTAAGTCCTTCATTACCTCAATGGCTAGGGCCGGATTTTCTTGGCCAATTTCCTCGAGTCTTTCTAGTTCCACGAAGCCTTTGGTTATACCTTTGTCCTGAAGCTCTTTTACAAAGGCAGTGACTGAAGCTGGAGTTGCAGCTTTAGCTGCTGGTTTCTCTTCGGTAGAGTTGTCAGTTGTTTCTTTCGCAGGCTCTTCAGTCTTCTCAGGTTCAGTTGCAGGCGCATCGTCAGGGGTCAATAAAGTGACAGGCTCTTCTTTTTTGGGAGCAGGCTCTTCCTTTTTGGAAGTAGGCTCTTCTGCTTTTTCTTCTGTGATTGGTTCAGCGGGTTGATCATCAATTGCTGGGGCTTCCTTTTTCCCGCAAGAAGAAAATAAAAGTAGGCCGAACAAAAGACTTAGAATTGGAAGAAGCGAAATTTTCATAATTAAAAAATTAGGGTACAAAATATTATAAGTCTAATGGAATATCCGAGTGGTGATGAGCTGATATTTTTAATAAATTATGGATTTTTCTTCTTGGTTCTTTCCATTAACCATCTGGAAGCTTCGTATTCCCCAATTATTCGTATGCGGTTCGTGTAACTTTCAATCAGGGCATTGTCCATTGTGAGGAAATCATTTGGCATAAATATAGTTAAATTGCGGATTGAATTTTTTCTTTTTTCTAATGATTTGCGGGCCTCTTTCACAGATAAGTTTTCGAAAGGTGAAATGGCATCATCTTCCATTCCTTTGAGTGACATCATTTGAGCGGATATACCTACGAGTTCATGAATTATAGAGTTTCCTTCATTGGCGGTTTTGGCACCTATAGATGCAGCAAGTGAGCGAAGCTCTTGGGCCTTATCAGGATTTGATTCTGGCACAAGCCCCATGGCTGTTTTGGTAACCTTTTGGATCTTGGAAAGGATAGGTAGTGGTGCATTCCATAAACTGTATAAAGTTGATCCAGTTTCATTGCTTCCTGTTTCTCGTAATGCATCCTCCACTGTAAGTGATGCTTGATGATAGAAATCATTGTACTCTGTTTGATCAAAAGAACCGAGTAATGTTTTAATGGACTCATCCACATTGCCAGATTCGGCTTGAAGAGAAGCGAGAAGGAATGAAGCAATGGCATTTTCTGGTTGCTCTTTGAGGAGTTTCTTCGCGAGGTCTATTTTCATTAACTCATCAGTGGAGTCGTTCACTGCTAGGCAAAACAAAGCATGTGCATCGTTAGGATTATTTTCGAGGGCCCTAACAAAATAAGAAGAGTCATTCAGAATGATTCCTGCAGCTACCAAGGCCTCTGTATTATTGTTGCTTTTTGTTATGTACTTTTCTAATTCATCACGGGAAGGAATGCGAACGCCTAATTGATCCATGAGTTTTTTCATCTCTGGGTCAAAGTGAGGATCGGCGCTATCTTGGTCAGTAGTGGATTCCTTGTTTGTCTTTTCTTTTCTTTTCTTTGAGGTGAGAGTAGTTAGTTGTTTTTGTGATCCGACGGAGTTTTCTTTGTTGGTCACGTCATCATTAGAATTAGTGCCCCTCATAATGAAGAGGGCCAACATCAAGAAAACAAATACTGCCAGAGGAATGTATTTTGGTGAAAATTTCAAGGCGGCTACGTGTTATGATAAGCTATTCCATAAGCGGTTGAATTCGTTCTGAAAAGAGCGAACCAGTTTTGGATTATTACTGACTAATATATTTTCGTTATTCTCAGTGCTAGCTGATCTTGTCCAATTGTAACTTCCATTCAGCAAGAGGTCATTATCTGATATGGCGAACTTATGATGCATGTGAGCTGATGTTTTATCGAAACGACAGTCGATTCCGGTTCCCTTCAAACGATCGAGATCAGACCCTCTGTCTGCTGATTTGGTGTTGTCGGAAATGATCCTTATGTGGATTCCTTTTCTGAGGGCCTCCTCTATCTTTTGTGTAATCCGATCATCAGTGATTGTGAAGACACATATGTCTATCCTTTTTTTAGTTTCGCTAATGAATCGGCAAATGCGATTAAGACAATCCTTACCAGGGCTAAAGTAGCTACTGGCCTTCACTCTCATTTCATTCGAGTAGAGAAGTTTGATGACATCCTCTAACCATTCCATGGCTTTATGATTGCCAGTTTCCTGAATTTTCTCTGTAGCTAAGGTAAAGGCGATCTGTCGTGCCTTGGCTAAGGCTGTTCGGTCCCCCTGAATCAGCGGCAAGATGTTCTTAATTTCACGGCGCTCTGATCTTGAAACTGAAGAGTCGTTAAGTGAATCTTTTAGGAGTTCATTTATTTGTCGCATACTCAACTTTCATTAATTCAATAGAATATGGTTTAGAGTATATGATTCTTTTTAAATCATGCTATTTTCCATTCGCCACGACCGGGTCGTATCTTTCTCATTTCGTTAGCTTTGTCATCACCAACAAAAACCTCTTTTTGGGGATCCCATTTTAATTTCACTCCTCGGTCGATTGCAATGTTTGCTAAGTGACAAACTGTAGAAACGCGATGTCCAATGTCGACTGGGAAGTATGGATCTTTGCGAGATTTAACGCAATCTAGGAAGTTCCGGTGTTCACCTTTAGGATTAGTGAAGAGTTTTATTTCGGTGTCTTCAATTTTGGAATTCAGGATTTCCTTTGAGCTGGCTTGGAGAGGGGCTCTCCAGCCAGTGTTGCCTACCCAGCCATCAGAGCCGATGAATTTGATGCTGGGATTACCAGGTTTGCATGTCATAGTCACACCGTTGGCATAACGGTAAGTCACATCGTAATCTTTGACTGTATCGTAAAGGCCTCCTTCCCACCGATTGCCCGTTCCTTCAATTTCTACTGGTCCACTTCGCTCAGTGTCATTTGCCCATTGTGCGGTATCAAATAGATGAGTTCCCCAATCACAGATGATTCCTCCTGAATAATCAGAAACCCAACGAAAATGGAACAGGACACGATCCTTTGTGTAGGGTGCTTCTGGAGCTGGTCCTAACCACATATCATAGTCGAGCGTCTTTGGGATGGGTTGGGGAGTAGGGTCTCCTGGTCCGTTCGGTTGTCTAGGAAGTATGACTTCAATTTTTTGTAGTTTTCCTATTCTTCCATTGCGTACGAGTTCGGCCATCCGATGGTAAACTGGGACTGCCCGATCTTCGGTGCTGGTCTGGAAGACTTTCTTATGTTTTCTGACTTCCTTGGTGAGGAGTATTCCCTCATCTATAGTGAGGGTTGGTTTTTCGCATTGAACATCTTTGCCCGCTCTGAGGGCCATTAAACTGATCAGCGTGTGCCAGTGGTCAGGAGTTGAAATCATGACAGTATCAATATCGTCACGCGCTAGAATTTCACGAAAGTCTTTCGTCGTCGCGCAATCTTTATTCCCGTAGTTTTGATCGATGATGTTCTTGGCATGATTCATGCGGTTACTATCGACGTCACAAGTGACGAGAACTTTAGCGTCATCATTACTCAAATAGGCGGGTAAATTCCATCCAGTGCCATGTCCACCAGTTCCAATGAATCCGACATTTATCTTGTTACTTGGAGCATTCTTGCCGAGAACATGAGACGGAATGATATTGGGGCCCAATGCCGTCGTGAGTGCTGCCGAGCGAACGAATTTTCTACGTGATATGGATTTCATTTTATGAGTATGAGTATGAGTGATGGATTTATTTCTCGCTTAATCGTTTGGACATGGCCTTGAAAGCAGAATCTTTAATTGTTTGGGCCTTCAAAATTCTACTTGTGAGCTCGGCGATTTTTTTAGCATCTCCAGCCTCTCCTAGGGTTTTCATCTGTTTTTGATAGGATTCTAATAATTGATCATTATAAACGAATTCACCCCATTCCTGATATTCTTTAAAAGATGTAGGGATTACTCGAGCCTCTCCGAACTTTTCTATGTAGGCGTTTTCGTTGCTTTCGTTTTGTGTTGTAGGTGCTGGCTCAGGTGCTGGCTCAGGTGCTGGCTCAGGTGCTGGCTCAGGTGCTGGCTCAGGTGCTGGCTCAGGTGCTGGCTCAGGTGCTGGCTCAGTGGGCGCTGCGCTTTCTTTTTGTTTTTCGGCGTCATCATCTTTGGAGCCGCAACCAATGATTGTTAGAGCGGCCAAGAGAGCCAATAATTGAGTTAACTTAGTGTATTTGAATGGGTACATTTTCTTTAAAGTTAAAGGTTTTATTTATCAGTGTGAAGTAATAACCTCATTTTAAAGTGATTTTTATATAAATGACATATGTTTTTCTCATTGGGTATTAATGTTCTGCAGTGTTAGCATTGGACGAAAATGCGTTCCAAAATAATAGTTTGTGTTGCTTTGATTTTTTCTGTATCTGCTCTTTTCGGTGCCGATATAGGTAACCTTAGTTATAAGGTGCGTAATGGAGATGTAATTATCACAAATTGCTTATCTTCTACTACTGGTGAATTATCAATACCTCCGATCATTGAAGATAAGCCAGTCACGGGGATTGGTGAAAATGCGTTTCGCAGTTGTACTAAGCTGACTACTGTTGTTATTCCTGAATCTGTCACTCGTATCGAAGATAAGGCCTTTTACGGTTGCGTAGGGCTTGCCAGTTTGACTGTGCCGGACAGTGTTACGAGTATTGGTAAATATGCTTTTTATGCGTGTGTGAAAATGGCCGAAGTGCAACTAGGAAAAGGCCTTAAGAGCATTGGTGATTGGGCCTTCAATACATGTGTTAATATTACTCGTGTTACTATTCCAGATAATGTAACCAGCATTGGTGACCGAGCGTTCTTTGGATGCACCAAATTGGATAATATCACGTTAGGAAAGGGACTTAATACTATAGGAGACTCAGCTTTCCGGGACTGTGCTCGCCTCAAAGGAAACCTTATTATTCCAGACAATGTTATCAGGATAGGGGATTATGCGTTCTATCGTTGCATTAGCCTGACTGGACTCAGTATCTCAAAGAATCTTGCCACTATTGGGGATCAGGTATTTTATCGATGTTCTAAATTAACTAGCGTGGTGATTCCAAAGAGCGTCACGAATATTGGGAACTATGCTTTTTATCGTTGCTCTAGTCTTGGAAGTGTTACTTTTGAAGGGAATGCTCCTAAAGTTGGATCCGCTCTCTTTTTAAATGTGGCAGAAACGGCTTCCGTTTACAGGAATCTCAATGCTAGAGGCTTTAATGATAAATTAGGAGGTCTGCCTGTATTTGTGGGTAGATCCCGTTCGGAAAATCTTGTTTATATAATAGATAGCAATTCTGCCTCAATAACGATAACGGATTGTGATACTAAAGTTTCGGGTAATCTGGAAATACCTAGTAGCATTGAAAATAAGCCAGTCATTAGTATTGGGGAGAATGCGTTTCGTGATTGTGTAAATCTAAACAATGTAAAAATCCCCGATGGGGTCAAGACCATTAAGAGTGGAGCTTTCTATAAATGTACAAACTTATCCAATGTGAATATTCCGGGAACGGTTACCGCGATAGGAATGTCAGCGTTTCAGGGTAGCGCTTTAGCTAATATTAAGATTCCAGATACAGTTACGAATATTGAGAGTGACGCTTTCAGACATCCTCACTTTATGTACATTAGAACCTGCAAATGCACCATAAGCAATCTTCTTAACAGTGCCAGGAATTGTAATTTCTCCACGAGCTGACGGGTAACTTAAAAGCACATCCTTCTCTTTGTTAAGT
>Ga0115011_10002826_pt1 | contig 11930 bp, 12 predicted proteins | sample TroAtlMetagenome_2_FD_88705 | JGI IMG/M metagenome (GOLD analysis project Ga0115011, IMG submission 88705) | Marine eukaryotic phytoplankton communities from Atlantic Ocean - Tropical Atlantic ANT8 Metagenome | ecosystem: Environmental > Aquatic > Marine > Oceanic | place: Tropical Atlantic... | reverse complement strand
GAAGTTTGTTATTAATAAAGTTATTAAAATATGTATTTTTTTCACACGATGCTCCAAAAAAAATTTGATTAGCAACTAGAAAAGGATAATTTGGAATTTATAAGTTTTGAATTCCTCTTTCCTACGCCAGTACTAACTAGTTCAGGTTCAATGGGTTTTTCTCAGCTTATTAAGCACCCCAAGAGATAATTAATTTAAACTATAAAATTTTTAATATGGCAAGTATAAATAACTATGAAAAATTTTAAACATAATGGAACTGTAATTTTAGTTGGAGGCAGCAAAGTTAAACTCGATACTTTAAAGGCTATTTCAAAGAAACATCCCGTTTATGCCGCTGATAGTGGAGCTAATATTTTAATAGATGAACAAATAAATTTTGAAGCTGTTATTGGAGATATGGATTCTATTGATTCTAAAATATTGAAAATCAAAAAACATAAAATGATATTTATTGAAGATCAGGATTCCACTGATTTTCAAAAATGTTTAAATACCGTCAAAGCAGAAATTTTCTTAGGTTTTGGATTCTTGGATCGCAGATTGGACCATTCGCTGGCATCTTTAACTGCTATGTGTCAGCATAATTCGGCCAAAGTAATAATTCTAGTTGGTGAGATAGATACTGTAATTTTTGTAAAAGGTGAATGGTCCTGTAATATACCTGCTGGGACAAGATTATCCGTCTGGCCTCTTTCTAATCAATTTTTTTTGGAGAGTTCTGGTTTAAAATATTCATTGAACAATCTCGACATGGACCCTATTAACTTAATTGGAACTTCAAATGAAACAGTAGAAAATAGATTTTCAATAAAACCGAGTGATGAAACTCCTGCTCGATATGTTACAATAATTCCAACTAAATATTTTATGAATGTTTATGATGAATTTATTAATACTTAATTATAAGTATTTAGAAATCTCTGAAGCTGTGTCAGCCATCCTATTTGAAAAGCCCCATTCATTATCATACCATGATAAAATTCTTACTAATTTTTTTCCTGTTACAAATGTTTGATCAGTATGAAATATTGAAGAATGAGGATTATGATAAAAGTCTGTAGATACAAGTTTTTCATCAGTATAACTAAGAACATTTCTTAATTTATCATCCTTACAAGCTTTTCTTACAACTTCATTAACTTCTTCAGCAGTTACCTGCTTCATCGAAGTAAATGTAAGATCTATCATTGATACATTTGAAGTTGGAACACGAACTGCTACGCCTTTTAATTTACCATCTAATTCAGGAAGAACTTTACCAACGGCATTTGCAGCTCCTGTTGATGTAGGTATCATGTTTACAGCTGCAGCCCTTGCCCTGTAAATATCTTTATGATCTCTATCAATTATAGGCTGATCACCAGTATAGCTGTGAACTGTAGTCATAAACCCTTCTTCAATTCCAAAATTATCATTTAAAACTTTTGCAATAGGCGCCAAACAATTAGTTGTACAAGATGCATTAGAAATTATATTATGATTAGAATTGATTTTCTCTTCATTAACTCCATAAACAACTGTTATATCTGCATCTTTTGCAGGAGCCGAAATTAAAACCTTACTTGCACCAGCTTTAATATGTTTCTGACTTTCTTCAGCATTATTATATTTTCCTGTGCATTCCATTACCAAGTCAACGTCATTTTTGTCCCATCGTATTCCATCTAAAGTTTTTTCTTGTGAAAAAGAAATTCTTTGATCACCAACAATAAGGGCATTTTCTTCTATACTAATCTCATATGGGAAAACACCATGAACTGAGTCATATTTTAAAAGATGTGCGCATATTTTTAGAGCAGACCTATTATTAATAGCGACAACTTTAATATCCTTTCTATTTGACTCAATTATAGCTCTAAGAACATTTCTTCCTATACGTCCGAAACCATTTATTCCAACTCGTAATGTCATAATTTCCTTTTAAGGTAATTTAATTTTATATCTAATTATTAGATATATAAATTTAATACACTATAAACAAAATTAAAAAAAAATTAGTTTAATATTTATTAATTTTTAACTTTTATTTTTTTATTGTAAAAAATATTAAATACTCATTATTATATGAATATAAAACCTAATTTCTAAACTCTTTATGCATACAAAAAATTCAATTTTTACTCCTGTATTGATAGGTGGTAGCCTAATCTTACTAATTAGCTTTGCTATAAGATCGTCATTTGGATTATTTCAAATTCCAATAGCAGATGATTTCTTATGGCCTAGAGCTGAATTTTCTATGGCAATAGCTATACAAAATTTAGCATGGGGTATATCAACACCATTCTTTGGTGCATTGGCTGAAAAATTTGGAGACAGAAAAGCTATATCATTTGGTGTTATTTTATATTCAGTAGGTCTTTTAATTAGTAGTAACGCAGTAACGCCAGAAGCTCATCAAATGCTAAACATTATTATTGGGTGCGGAATTGCAGGCACTGGCTTTGGACCTATTTTAGCTGTGGTAGGAAGATCTGCAACACCTGAAAAACGTTCTCTTGTTCTTGGAATAACAACTGCTGCTGGTTCAGCAGGACAAGTATTGGGACCACCGTTCACAAGTGCTCTTCTTAATACAATGACTTGGTCATCTGTCATGGTTATATTAGCTATTATTGTTTTAGCAACATTAATTTGTCTAATAGCCATTAAACCAGAATATAAAGTAAACAATATTGAGATTAATGAAAATCTGTCTGATGTCTTATTTAAAGCCATTAAAGATCCAACTTTTTCAATGTTATTTTTAGGTTTCTTTTCTTGTGGTTTTCAACTTGGTTTTATAACTGCCCACTTTCCAGCTTTTATCACTGAATCTTGTGCGGCAATTCCACCCAATAGTCTAATCAGATCTTTAGGTGTAAATTCAACTTCCACTTTAGGTGCTTTTTCAATTGCTGTTATTGGCCTCTTTAATATTATTGGCGCAATTACAGCAGGGTATTTAGGGAAAAATTTTACAAAAAAATATTTACTTTCCATTATTTATTTAGGGCGAACTCTCGCTGCCATTGCTTTCATCTTGTTTCCTATTACAGTGGAGAGTGTAATAATTTTCTCAATAGTAATGGGTGGTTTGTGGTTAGCTACAGTCCCATTAACGTCAGGTGTTATAGGATATATATATGGAATGCAGTATATGGGTACGTTGTATGGAATAATATTTCTTTCTCATCAAATAGGCTCATTTGTAGGAATATGGTTGGGCGGAAGCCTTTACGATACTTTTGGTAATTATAATTTAGTTTGGTGGATTGGAATTGGCGTTGGTGCTTTTTCTGCAATAATACATTTACCAGTCAAAGAAATTCCACTGTCTTTGAGGCTGGGTAAAAGTTCAATATAAATTAATTCTTGTTATACAATAATTATTTCAATAAGGATAAAATTTCACTTATTGGTTTTTTTATTTTGGCCACTTGAGGAACAGTAGCTTTTTCTGAAGCATGGCCTACAGTAAGTATCATAATAGGCTTGTTGCTTTTTGGTCTATTGCAAAGGTCATTTAAAAAACTCATTGGATTTGGTGTATGCGTTAAAACAGATAAACCAGCCTTATGAAGCGCTGCAATCAAAAAACCAGTCGCAATGCCAACACTTTCAGGAACATAATAATTTTTATATTTAGTACCATCATCAAAAATACCAAATCTTTCAGCAAAAATAATTATTAACCATGGGGCAATTTCTAAATGTGGCTTATTTGGATTTGTACCAATTGGCTCAAGAGCTTTAATCCACTCATCACTTGCACCTCCTGAATAGAACTTTTCTTCCTCAATTTCTGCGGCCTTCCTTATTTCCCTTTTAACGTCAGGATTAGAAATAGCTGTAAAATGCCATGGCTGATGATTAGCTCCACTTGGTGCAGAGCCTGCTATTAGAATAGCCTTTTTAATAATCTCAAAGTCTACTTTTCTATCAGAAAAATCACGAATTGTATGCCTTTTTAGCATATAATCTGTAAAATCATTTATAGCAATTCTCATGTCCTTATCTGATAAAGATACTTTATCAGGAACTGGAATCTTCTCGTACTTTAGATTTTTTTTTATAAACATAAATAGTTATGTTACAGTTTTTCTGTTAATATTTTTATAGTTCTTCCAAAGGTCTTCAGTTGACACTTGCTCTATAATTTTAATTGCTCTCATAATATCATTTTCATCCAAATAAAGAGGAGAAAAACCAAATCTGATTAAGTTAGGCGCTCTGAAATCACCTATCAGCTTTTTATCAATGAAAGCTTGCATAAATTCGTAGCCATTTTCACATATGTATGATATTTGTCCACCTCTCAAATTAGGATCTCGAGGACAAGCTAACTTAAAATTTAAAGATAGTTTATCTAATTCAGAAATAAATAATTCAGATAAGTCTATAGAACGCATTCTTAATTCTTTTAAATCTATATTGTCCCAGATATCAAGAGAATGACTCAGTGCAGCAAATGAAAGAATAGATGGTGAACCTATTCTCATTTTGTCAATGCCAGTTGAAGCTTCATAATTTAAACTGAAATCGAATGGTGATTTATGGCCATGCCAACCAAATAGCGCAGGTTCGATTTTATTAATATGTTTAGGAGATACGTATATAAAAGCAGGCGAACCTGGACCACCATTTAAATACTTGTAAGTGCAACCAACTGCAAAATCAGCTTTTGCATTTTCAAGATTTATTGGCAAAACACCAGCACTGTGTGCTAAATCCCAAACAGTCAAGGCACCAAATTTATGAGCAATTTCTGTAACCTTTTTCATGTCATGAAGCCTGCTAGTTCTGTAATCAACTTGAGTCAGCATAACAACTGCTACTTCTTCATTAATTGTTTCAATTACTTTTTCAGGATCAACTATCTTAATTTCATATTCATCATTAAATAATTTTAAAAGTCCTTGTGCGATATAGACATCTGCCGGGAAATTGCCATTGTCTGTTAAGATATACTTACGCTTACTATTTAATTTTATAGCAGATGTTAAAGCTTGATAAACCTGAGTTGAGAGTGTGTCGCCTACTATAATGGTATTCTTTGGTGCACCAATAATTTTTGATATTTGATTACCTATAATTTTAGCTTGAGAGAACCAGCTTTTAGAATTCCAACCTTTAACTAGTTCTTTTGCCCATTCATTTTCTATAAAATTTTTTATTTCATTTGTCATGGATTTTAAAGGAGGACCTAATGAGTTCCCACATAAGTAGACAGTATCTTTCGGTATTGAAAATAAATTCTTAAACTGCGAAAAATTACTCATGAAACATACCTCTATTATAAATCATTTCTTAATTCCCATAGCTCGGGGAAAAAGTGATGGCTAGTTACCTTCTCTAACCACTCTACACCAGAAGACCCTCCAGTTCCTGATTTATAGCCAATTATTTTTTTAACGAGTGTAAAGTGTCGCCACCTATAGATTGAAAACTGTTCATCAAAAGAAATCAGTGTTTCAGCTAAAAGATATTCAGAGTTTTTGCTGGAAGACTTTCTATAAATCGATAGCCATGCGTCTTTTACAGAATTTTCACTTTTATAAGTTTCAGTCCAATCTCTATTTAGAGCTTTTTTTGATATTTTGTGACCTCGCCTATTAAGATAAAAAATTGTTTCGTCATATAGACTTGGTGTTTCAAGTGATTTTTTTATTTCAGGCCATACATGAGGGACATTTTTGTGAGCGGATGCCATTTTAGTACTTTTATTTCCAAGGATGAACTCAACATGACGATACATAAATGATAATTGACCAGATGCAGTACCTAAATAGTCTCTAAATTCGTTAAAACCCTCTGGTTTTATTGTTGATAATATATTCCATGTATCAGCAATATATTTAACATAGCAAATAGCTCTTTCAAGGATTATAATTGCATTATTTATATTATTTTCTTTGATTTGTTCTCTTGCATTATGAAGTTCAAAATGCAGTCCCTTGTATAGTATTTCTTTAACTTGCCCTACTATATAAAAGCACATCTCATCGTAGCCTTGTGATCTAGGATGCTGAAGTGACAGCAAAAGGTCTATGCTCTGATAATCAATGTAAGGATTAGATGACCCTTTATAATTAGTTAAAGGGGATCCGTAAGTTTTTTTTGATGTTTTATATCGACTTTGATCTGTTGATAAATCCATTTCTCTTGGAAGTGGAGAATTATTGACTTTTGTAATATCTACAATATTTGGGAATTTTGGTTTATAATTTGGCATAAATTTTAACTCTGCATATCCAATAATATTTTTAATTCATACCCAAGTTCTTTGTCAAAATTTGCTAAGTCATTGATTACATCAAAGTGATTTTTACCCATTACCTCCAATGATCTAACAGGAACACCTTCATCAATCAATTTATTAACTAATATTTTACTTTGTTTTTTGAATTGTTTAGTTTCATTCTCTCCCCAAGCAACAATTGTAGGAGAAAAGTTTTTCAAACTGAAATTAACCGGACTATTCCTGTATGCCTGATCTTTGCTTAAAGAAAGCGCCTCATCAATTGAAGTACCAATTAACGGCTCAATATCATATATTCCTGAAACTAAAATGTTACCTAAAATTCTTATTTGAAGTTGTTCCAATAAACACATGGCAACCAAATGAGCGCCGGCAGAACTCCCTGCTAAAATAATTTTTTTATTGTCATATCCTAAATCATTGGCATTTAAAAATAACCATTCAATTGCTTTTTTGCACTCTTTTACTATTTCATCAATTGATGCCTTAGGTGCCAGGGAGTATTCAATTGCAGCAAAACCAACACCATTTTTTTCTGCTTCAACAGAAGGAAAAAAAGAGTCTCTTATTGAAAGTTCTTGCCAGTATCCTCCATGTATAAATACTAGAATTGGTTTTAAATTACTTGATGAATCTCGATTTATTTTAGATATTTCAATAATTTGGTTATTTTGATCGCCATATTGATAAATCTCTGATTGAATAAGAGTACGCGCAATTTGGCTTTGACTTTCATACTCCTCAATAAAAGGTTTGTAATTACCTCCAATCATTGAACTTGGAGAATATTCTCTATCCCTTTCTGAGGAGGAAAATTTCTGCCATTCTAGTTTATCAGTATTAAAATATTTTTGTGACTTCCAAATTACTTTTTCCATAAACACTAAATTTTATTTTATTAAACCACTTTCATTAAAGGACTTTTTAATTTTTTCTTTCTCCTCATCCGTAAGCTCTAAATTAGGGAATCTAGTTCTTCCTCCCACTTGACCGAGAAGTTCTTGCCAATATTTTTGATGTGCATGAGGCTTGCTTTCAGGCTTTGAAGAATGAAAAGCTCTTCGAACAGGTTCTAGACTATCTCGAACAAGTTTGGCTTCTGTAAAGTCTTTATTTAAAGCTAAATCTGTATATTTTTTCATTCTTTTATCAATTTTGGTTTGAATTAGAAATGGAGGGGACGAGCAAAGATAAAGTTTCCAATTTAACTCGTAAATATTTTGGTACCAATCACTTTCTGATGCTGTGCTAACAATAATCCTGTCATTTGCTAATGCTGTGAGTTTTTTATACATGTCTCTTGGAACAGAATATTTAATTGCTACTATGTTTTCTAAATTAGCAATTTCATTGCACAATTCTGGTTCCATTAAATATCCAGAATCTGGGTGACTCCACATTGCAATACCAATATTCAATTTTGATGAGAGTTCAGAGTAATAATTTTTTAGCACATCGGTTCTATCAGATACAAAATTCAGGACAGGTGCATGAACTACTACATAATCAGCGCCAATATTTTCAGCGTATTTCGCTAATTCCATAACTGTATCAAAATTTTGATCAGAACAAGAAACTATAGTTTGTGCCTTCCCATGACATTCTTCAACTGCTATTAAAAAGCTTTTTTTTCTTTCTTCAATAGACATTGAAAAAAACTCGCCTTGCTTTCCAGAAATAAAAAAACCATCTATTCCTAAGTCATCTATCCAATGTCTTAAATTTGATCTTAAACCTTTTTCATCCAGTGACAAATCCTCAGAAAAGGGATTAAGTGCTGCAGCCCAAATGCCTTTCATATATTGAAAGGCGTACTCTTTAGCTTCTTTTTTTGAGTATTTCATGAATTTATTAGAGCTTGACCCATTCAGATGGAGGTTCTTTGCCTGGATGCACCTCACCACATGATTTACATGTTCTAAGGTCTACAGAATTATAAAATTTTTCATAAATTGGTGGAAAATCATCAACGATGGAAACAAGATCAATTTCATCTCTAAAAACTAATCCACCACATTTAAAACAATACCATTCAAGGGCATCAAGTAAACCATCAGGTCTTGCAGGTTCAATTACTAAACCTATTGAACCTTCTTGAGGACGCTGAGGGGAATGTCTAACATGAGCAGGTAATAAAAAAATATCGCCTTCCCTTATAGGAACATCATAGAACTCATTACCATCGAATAACTTTAGTAACATATCACCTTTAAGTTGATAAAAAAACTCTTCAACTGGGTCATCATGGTAGTCTGTTCTTTTATTGGGACCACCAACTACAGTAACCATTAAGTCAGCTTCTTTGAACACTTTTTGATTCCCAACAGGTGGTTTAAGGTACTGTTGGTTTTCATCAATCCATTTTTGAAAATTAAAAGATTGTAGCCTAGCCATTTATTCCTCCCAAAATATTCATAATTAATTACTAACTTGAGAGCTATTTTAAAGGCAAGTTATATTATTAAGTTAAAAGATAAAATTACAGTTAATAAATTTATAAGTTTTTTGAAATTGGTATAACGTTTTCGGTATTACTCTCTTCATTTTCTTGAACCTCTATTAGCCTATCAATTTCTTTTTTAACAAGAGCTTTATAAATAAAATCTCTAAATCCTAAATATTGATTTTTAAATTTTTGAGGTAGTTTAGTAATCTTACTTCTAACGTTAATTAGATCATTCTTTAATATAGCTATATCTGAAATTGTAGGCCCTATAATAACATCAATATCAGAAAGTGCAGACGTTAATTGATCTATGTGCAATTGATTTGGAGGTACTTTATTGGGCATTATAACGAGATGCGGCGATCCTCCACCTCGAACCTTTTTAAGCCCATCAAGTGTTTTGACAAATTCAATAGTAGCTCTAATTTCAATTTCACTTAAATTACATGGGATTAAAATAGCATTGCATTGCATAATACAGTTCACAAGCTGCCTTGGAGGGTGAGCCATTGTATCAATTAAAATTATTTCTTCTTCTCGCGAAAAGGCTTTTAATTTTTGATCTAGAAGACTAACTCCTAAGTTAGGAGAAGCATGGTTAAATGGAATATAGTCTAATTCAATCTTGGAATTTATATCGTTTAAAATTGAAACAGAGCTTTTTTGACTGTCAGTATCTATTAATTTTATTCTACCACTAAATCTAGTTTGTGAAAGACCTAATGCAGAAAGGATACATAGTGTAGATTTTCCTACACCTCCTTTAGAATTAAGAAATGCTATTTTATAACTGTTCATATTTTGTATCCTCACTAACAATTTTTGAAACTAATTTTGAAGATTGATTGTAAATTTCATTGATAGATTGAAAGTAAGCAATTTTATCTTCATACATTTTCTTATTCTTAAAAATTTCTTCCTGTAATTTAAGGAGTGACTCATCAACTTCTTTTAAATTAACCTTAATTTGAGACCTTTTCTCAGTGAGAATTCTTAATTCACTAATAAAATTCATAAGCTTGTCTGGAGATGTTTTATCTAAATCATTTGAATTTGATTGATTAGTGTCCAAACCTACTAATTTTTGAATCTGATCTAAGCTCGACTGAGCTTCATTTAAATAACCTGTATCATTGATATGAGTTTCTTTTGGGACGTCTGTTATTTTATCAATAACATCATTTGCATCACCAATATGGTTACCTAAGATCTGATCTAAGCTCGACTGAGCTTCATTTAAATAACCTGTATCATTGATATGAGTTTCTTTTGGGACGTCTGTTATTTTATCAATAACATCATTTGCATCACCAATATGGTTACCTAAAATGTGAGAGAAATTATTGTGTAGTTTTAATTTAAGATTAGAAATAGTTTCATCTCTTAGATTATTTTCATCTTGTCTTATTTCATCTTGGGGTGATAAGTTATTAAGCCCTTCTAAATCTTCATTTTGAAGATTTTGTAGATCAAGTCTTTGAAACTTCATCTTTCTTTTGACAGAATTTATATAAAAATTTGACATAATATAATTTCCCTAAATAAAATATAATAATAACAGATAATTATAGAACTTACATCACCTACATATTGAAAAGTTAGCTGTATGTAATCATACATGTTGTGTTTTTATAATTTTATGATATTTTTATTATTCACTTAATTTAATAGATATTTATGTTTTTCATTCCATTATATGATGAAAACCCGTCAAAAAAACGTCCCTTAGTAACATGGACTTTGATATTAATTTGCTTTATCGTTTTTGCTTATCAATTTAACCTACCTCAACGAATAGAATTAAGTTTTATTTATAAATATGCTTTTATACCTGACTACTTAAATAACTATTATACTGTAAGTAATTTAACTCCTTTAGACCCACTATTAACTCTTATTACCTCAGCATTTTTACATGCGGGATGGATGCATATTTTAGGCAATATGCTCTATTTATGGATATTCGGAGATAATGTAGAAGACAGTATGGGAAAATTTAAGTTTTTCTTATTTTATATTATTTGTGCAATTTCAGGAAGTCTTCTGCAATATTACTCTAACCCCAGTTCTGAAATTCCTATAGTTGGCGCATCTGGTGCAATTGCTGGCGTTTTGGGAGGTTATCTTATTCTTTACCCTAAAGCCAATATTAAAGTTTTTATGTGGGTAGTAATAATATTTAGAACAATTAATATTCCAGCGTGGATCGTTTTAAGCATTTGGATAATGGTTCAGTTTTTTTCACTTTCTAGTAGTTCTTCATCAGGTGGGGGGGTGGCTTACTTTGCTCATATTGGTGGCTTCTTAGCGGGAATGATCCTTACACCAATTATGAAAAACAAAAATAAGTCTCTATTTAATCAAAGGCTAAGTTCACCTTGGGAAATCAAAAGAACACAAAAATCTGATCTTAAAAAAACTTTCACTCATGGCAGAAAGTCTTCATTACCTATTTTTAGAAAGTCTAAGGGTTCATTACCTAAAATCAAAAGGTAAAGTTTTACTTATTTAATAATTTTGGGAGTTTCACCAAAAGTTTTAATGAAGTTTTTAACTTTACTTGCAGCTTTTTGGCAACTGTCTTTATTCAGCGATCTGACAACAATATTAGTTCCTATGACACCTGACTTAAACCACGGGTAGCATCCAATTTCTATATCATCTTCAGCATTTTCTATATTCTGAAGTTCTTGAGCCAAGTTTCCTTCTCCAATTTTACATGCAATAGAAATTGAAACCATTTTTGAGCCACTCTTTATATTTTTTAGAACACCGTCAAGCATTGCCTGCATGATTTTTGGGACACCCGCCAAAACAAATACATTTTCTATATAAAAACCTGGCGCTGCACTCACAGGATTATCAATGAGTTCTGCTCCTTCAGGAATATCAGCCATTTTTAACCTAGCTGAATTTAATTCTATTTCAGTTCCCTTATAATGATTTTTTAGCCTTCTCAAGGCTTCGTCATTTCTCATTACAGGAACGTTAAATGCTTTAGCAACAGCAGTAGTAGTAATATCATCATGTGTTGGGCCAATACCACCAGATGTAAATACGTAATTCACTTCCTTTGATAGTTTTCTTATTGTTTCAACAATAGTATCATGGTCATCCATTATTATTCTTGCCTCGACCAATTTGATGCCATGGCTGGTCAGTTGTTCAGCTACCCAGCCTATGTTTTTATCTTGCGTCCTTCCAGATAAAACCTCATTTCCAATCACTAGCATAATTGCT
>Ga0115011_10002824_pt1 | contig 11933 bp, 7 predicted proteins | sample TroAtlMetagenome_2_FD_88705 | JGI IMG/M metagenome (GOLD analysis project Ga0115011, IMG submission 88705) | Marine eukaryotic phytoplankton communities from Atlantic Ocean - Tropical Atlantic ANT8 Metagenome | ecosystem: Environmental > Aquatic > Marine > Oceanic | place: Tropical Atlantic... | reverse complement strand
GTATGTAATATCATCAGCAAAACATTAGGGAAACTTCATGATTAGTGATCAAAGTCAGCTATTTATACTTTTAATTGGTGTATTTGGTTTTTTGGTTTGGGGTCGTTTTCGTTATGATCTTGTTGCCTTTTCAGCATTGCTGATCGCTTTATTTTGGGAAGTTGTTCCTGTGGAAGATGCTTTTTCTGGATTTGGTCACCCTGCTACAGTCGTTGTGGCGCTCGTTCTTATCGTCAGTAAAGGGCTGTTTAACTCTGGTGTGGTTGAGACAATTGTCAGAGTTGTGACTGATGCTGTGCGAACGTTAAAAGCTAGATTTCCAAAAAGAGAAACGCAGTTTCATATCGCATTAATGTCGACATCAGCGGCGGCTTTATCGGCCTTTATTAACAATGTGGCCGCGCTTGCCGTACTCATGCCGGCGGATGTTCAGGCGGCGTCAAGAGCTGGTCGCAGTCCATCGCTTTCTTTGATGCCTCTATCTTTTGCTTCGATACTTGGTGGAATGATTACATTAATCGGTACTCCTCCCAATATCATTGTCGCGGAAATTCGAGGGAGCCAGCCTGGTATAGAGCCATTTGGGATGTTTGATTTTGCTAATGTTGGGCTATGGTGTGCATTAAGTGGGATTGCATTTTTAATACTATTTGGTACTAGAATGATTCCTAATCGTTCTGGGGATACCTCTGGCTCGGAGAAATTTGATCTAGCAAACTATGTTGCTGAAATTAAGGTACCAGAGGGTTCGGTTATAGAAGGGAGACGTGTTCGAGACCTGGATACAGAGGTCAAAGCAAACAATATTGAAATACTAGGATTGATTCGTAAAGCGAAACGTCTTCCAGGATTTGCTAGAAGAGAAAAAATCAAGGCTGGAGATGTGCTAGTCGTGGATGGAGCTCCAGCAGACATTGAAAGTACAGTTGGACAACTTGAGCTGGATTATGTTGGCTCAGGTACCGCGTTACTAAGAGAAGAGAAGCTTGAATTAATCGAAGTCGTTGTTCCGGAGGGCTCTTCTTTAAGCGGTAGATCGGCTTCATCTATTCGTTTGTTATATCGATTTGGAGTTTCTCTAGTAGGTGTTTCTAGAGGCGGGGTGCGATTTCGTGAACATGTTAGAGAGCTTTCAATGAAGGCTGGAGACGTATTGCTACTCCTAGGTTCTGAAGGAAGGTTAAGTGACGTACTTGATCGAATGTCATTATTGCCATTGAAGGATAGAGGGCAACAATTACTGCAGCGCGATTGGGCTTGGGGAGCCGTATCTATCTTTATTTTTTTTGTTGCGGTTGCCAGTTTTGGTTACTTAAGTTTACCGATTGCACTGGGTTTTGTTGCGGCTTTATACGTTTTTTTTAATTGGGTTCCTATTGGTAGAGTGTACGAGGCTATCGAATGGCCGATTGTAGTACTTTTAGGGTGCATGATTCCAATAGGAACTGCATTGCAAGATACCGGTGGGACCGCTCTTATTGCGGAAACGCTACTTGTTATTTCTACCGAGTTTGGTCAGTCACCCCGTCTAGCCTTAGCATTACTTGTCTTAGTTACAATGACTTTATCCGATGTGATGAATAATGCCGCTACTGCCGTGATCGCTGCACCGCTTGCGATTGAGATTGCCGACAAACTCAACCTCAGTGCTGATCCTTTTTTAATGGGTGTTGCGGTAGCCGCATCATGCGCGTTTTTAACGCCCATCGGCCATCAAAATAATACTCTAATAATGGGTCCCGGCGGATATCGTTTTGGTGACTACTGGAGACTTGGTTTGCCATTAGAGATATTAGTTGTGTGTGTGGCAGTAGCTCTAATTCCTTACTACTGGCCATTTTGAGATTACAACGAACACTTATTGGCGCATCTTCTCTCCTGAAGGATCATAGAGCGGCTTGAGAGTGGCCTTAGCAGCATGACGTTCGGTAGCAATCTCTATTTCCACTTTAGACTCTAATAGCGTTTCTTCGGAAAGATTAGGCAGGTTCACGTAACCCATGCCAATTGAAGATCCAATAGAATGTCCATACATAGCAGATGTTAAGTATCCAACGATAGCTTCATTTACTACGATAGGTTCATTGTGATAAAGGAATAGATCGGGATCTTGCAATGCAAATTGTACTAGACGTCTTTCAGTTTTCTTGGAATTAGCTGACCTTAGAAAAGCATCGCGACCAATAAAATCACTCGCATCAGGCTTGGCAGTGAACGAAAGACCAGCTTGGTGTAAATTGTCTTCGGTACCAATATCATGGCCCCAATGGCGGAATCCTTTTTCTAAACGAAGGCTATTTACAGCATGCAAACCAACATTTGATAAGTCAAAAGCCTTCCCTGCCAGCTGAATATCTTTTAAGACTTTGACAGCGCTTTCGCTAGGGATAAAAATCTCCCATCCCAATTCACCCACATATGACAATCGTTGTATCCAAACGGTTTTTCCATTTAGCTTGGAAAATTTACCCGTGCCAAAATTAAACGCCTTTGAGGTTAGGTCTGATTCAATCATAGGCTGTAACAAATCTCTGGAATTTGGGCCTTGTAATGCCAAGCAAGCGTAGCTCATAGTTAGATCAGTCAATTTTACATCGGGTTCAAGATGATGTTTCAATCTCCACCAATCTCGATTCAAGGATCCAATCCCCGTTATAATCCAGAAGCGATCTTCTTCTAATCTTGCGATAGTAAGATCCGCTTCAATCCCACCTCGATCATTTAACCACTGCGTATAAACCACCTTGCCGACTTCAACATCTATATTTGCGCAGCTCAGTCGCTGTAAAGTAGGCAGGGCACCAATACCTGATATTTCAAACTTTCCAAAAGATGAAATATCGTAAAGGCCTACTGATTCGCGCACTGAAGTATGTTCTGCGGCCGCGCAGTCCAACCAGTTTTGTTTTCTGTAGGTATATTTGTAAGCGGGGTCAATTCCGTTATGTGCAAACCAATTAGGTCGCTCGTAACCACCCACCTCTCCGAAGCAGGCGCCTTGATCAGCAAGCTCTTGATGCAGTGGTGATTTCCAGAGATTTCTTGCAGTTTTATATTGATAGAAGGGCCAATGCATTGCATACGTGTGTCCCAAAGCCTCGGGAATGCGAGCTTCAACATAACTTTGTGTCGTTTGCACAGAATTATTTCGTCTCACATCTGTCTCCGTAACTTCGCCTGACGGATATCCGTCAACTATCCAGTCTGAAAGAATTTTGCCTAGGCCGCCAGCAGCGGCGATACCTTTCGAATTCATGCCACACGCTACGAAAAGATTGTTAATTTCAGGGACTGGACCCATCAGATGCAAGTTGTCATTAGTGAAGCTTTCAGGGCCATTAAAAAATGTTCTAATGCCAACCGAACCAAATTGAGGAAATGTCTCCATGGCATTTAATAGATATGGTTCGATGTGTTCCATTTCAGTTGGGAATTCATCAAAACAAAAATCGTCCGTTATTCGTGACATCGGACAACCGATGGCATTTTTTTCAAACCAACCTACCAGCATTTTTCCGGCGTCTTCTTTGAAATATATTTCTCTATCGAAATCTCTTAAGACCGGGCGTGGAGTGAGATCGGGGATTTCTTCTGTTACTACGTAATAGTGCTCGCACGCATATAGCGGTAGATGGACATTTAGAGATGCCGCAATATCTCTTGACCATAAGCCTCCTGTAAGGATGACTTTTCTGCAGTTAATCTTTTCTTCACCGACTGTTACTCCAATTACTTTGGATTTGTCAGTCAAAATTCGATTCACCTTGGCAGATTCAATTATCTTTGCTCCTCTATTTTGAGCTCCTTTTGCGAGTGCCATCGTTGTGTCAATCGGGTTAGTTTGTCCATCCTTCTCAATATGTAAAGCACCAAGAATACCCTCAGAGTTGAGTCCGGGATAGAGTGCACTAATTTCATTAGGGCCAAGTATTTCTGATTTAACACCAAATACTTTCGCCATGGACGCATTGCGCTTTAACTCTTCCAGTCTCTCTTTGTTTCTAGCTAGAGAAAGGCTGCCAATTTGTTTATACCCAGTAGCCTGTCCCGTCTCTTCTTCAAGGGTTGCGTAGAGTTCATGGCAGTATTTAGCGAGGTTCGTGAGGGTGGGAGTTGGCCAGAGCATGCTGACTAATCCAGCAGCATGCCAGGTTGTGCCACAGGTGAGTTGTTTTCTCTCTAGCAGGACTACATCATTTATCCCTCGCTTCGTAAGATGATAAGCAAGGGAGCAGCCTACTATTCCACCTCCAATAATGACAATTTCGGCTTCAGATGGCAGTAGATTCTGGGTACTCAATGTTAAGACCTTAGTTTTATATTGTCAGGATCATAGGCAGGTTTTAGTTCCACATGAGCGTCTCTGAGTCCAGCTGCAGTTTGTACCTGAAGTCGTTCGTTCTGAGCTACAAGCTCAGGATGAATATAGGCGAAAGACAAACTAAATCCAACACGGTGGCCAAATCCTCCACTGGTTGTTAGTCCGGCCAGCTCACCATTACTGTATACCGCTTCATTTCCATAACATTCGGCGGCCACGTCGTCATCAAATGCGAGATACGCTAACTTAGTATCAAGGCCTTTAGAAAGACGCTCATTGAGATTTTCTTTACCGATGAAGTCTTTTTCCAAACTAATAAATCGAGTCATATCAGCTTCAAGTCCGCTGATTTCTTCAGTGAATTCAGTCCCCCAGGCTCTATATGCTTTTTCCATTCGAAGGGAGTTAAAGGCGTATCCCCCAAAGTGATGCAGTCCGAGCTTTTCTCCAACTCGAAGTAATGACTCGAAAATAGATAACATTTGATATCGTTCCATATGTAGCTCGTAGCCAAGTTCTCCAGCATAAGAGACTCTGATAACTCTGACAGTCGCACTGTCTATTTTTACTGATTTACAAGTCAGCCAGGGAAAAGCATTATTTGACAAATCTTCATCGGTAAGTGGTTGGAGAATTTCTCTAGCGTTAGGACCAGTTAAAAGAACTGCTGCTAATTCCTCAGTTTGATTATTTATCCGAACTTCGTATGTGTCGGCGTGATGATTCATCCATTGAATATCTCTTAGCTCAGACCCAATTGGTCCTACTAGATAGAAATGATTTTCCGTTATTCTCGTGATCGATTGCTCGGTTAAGATTCCGCCATTGGCGGCATGAAATAATGTTAGTCCTAGCCGACCATCACTGTCTGGTAGTTGGTTGCAGGAAAGTTTATCTAAAAATAAGGCGGCATCTGTTCCAGTGATTTCAAATTTTGAAGATCCGGATATATCAATTATTCCTGCAGCGTCTCTTACATTTTGACACTCAGATGCGACGACTTCGTGAGTTGAACTTCTGGTCCATGTGGGTTTATCTTGTATATGACTTTTTTTAAACCAAAGCGGTTTTTCAAATCCCGAATTAACTCCGTGGACGGCTCCTCTATCAGCTAGTATTGAGTAAAGTGGGCTGGTTCTTTTTATTCTCCCGTGATGTCTATTTTCATTTGCACCCACTGCGGTATACATTACTTCATAGGATTCAATTGCTTTAGTAATACAGTAATCTTTATCTGCCCAAGGTCCAAATCTCCGACTATCTAAAGGAGCCATATTCAGTTCGGTTTGTCCATGCACCATCCATTGAGCTAGAAACTTGCCCAAACCACCTTGCGCGATTCCAATGCTTGATCCGCACAGATTCCAGAAATTATTCAATCCTGACTGGGGGCCAACCAAGGCGTTATCGTCTGGGGTGTGAGTGATCGGTCCATTGATAATAGTTTTTACGCCGACTTCCGAGAAGATAGGCATCCTTTCCATGCACCGATCGAGAAATGGCATGAGTCTTTCCAGATCACCTTCAAATAATTCTCTATCGAAGCTCCAGTCCATGCCGCCTAGAGCCCAAGGCTTTGATCCACTGGTCTCATAAGGTCCTATTAGAAGGCCTTTTCCTTCTTGACGTAAATAGGCGGCACAGTAAGAGTCTCTGCATACCGGCAGTTCTGTTTCACGTGTTTCAAGTGAAGGATGACTTTCAGTCACTAAATACTGGTGTTCCAGATTTATTATAGGAACTGATACCCCCACCATTTTCCCTACTTCAGGAGCGAAGCAGCCTGCTGCATTAACAACATGTTCAGCTGTTATCGTTCCTTTCTCAGTCACTACCTCCCATTTGCCTGACCTGGTGTAGTTGATCTCTATTACTCGATTAAATCTCTCTATCTGCGCGCCTTTTTTCTTGGCAAGCTGAGCCAGAGGCGTTACCACTGAAGTAGGATCGACATGCCCGTCATTTGGTGTATATGCAATTATTCTCGCGCTCTTTAAGTCTAGAAATGGGTGGATTTTTGAGGCTTCTTGTTTAGAAATTATGTGGAAGTCGCAGGGTACATTTTTAGCGCGGCTCTCCAGATGACGAAACCACTCTTCCTCGAGTTTACTGTAGCCAATTCTAAGGCTGCCAGTCTGGTGAAACGTGGATTGATCTCCTGTAAGTCTTGGCAGGATTTCGTTATAAAGCTTGATGGAGTAATCATGGATCTTTGCAACTGTCATGTTGCCGATAAAATTTGAGGCTAAGCCCGCTGCATGCCAGGTGGAGCCGCTTGTTAACTCTCCTTTTTCTATAAGGATAATATCTGTCCAACCCTCTTCGGCTAAATGATAAAGTAGGTTGACGCCTAATGAGCCTCCGCCAACTATTGCGACTTGAACATGGGACTTCATAAATTATCTCAATAGAAAAATAGTGCTAATTTTCGCGTCCCATCGACTTGCGATCTAAGAAAATTGGGAAGGCTTCGCGAATATCTCTGTCGATAGTATCATCAATATGTTTGGGAAAATAAGAAGACAGAATCTTTTCTTTCTCTTTGACTGCTTTTAGAAGTGGATCTGGTTTTTTGGCGTCCAACCATTCGCTAGGGCTATGTCGATCAAAATAATCTGGGTAAATGTATTCGCTTTGCATGACGTCTAAGGTTTGATCAGATCCTAAGTAATGGCCCTTGCCATTTAGGCAAACATCTCGCATGACATCGAAGCCTAAGGTTTTATCATTTACAGTAATTCCTTTTACGCTCCTGAGCGATGCTCCGAGGATGTCATTATCTAGCAGGAGGCTTTCGGGGCAGGCGCCGAGAAGGCTCGCATACATTCCAGCAGACTCATAGATTATATTTGCTCCAGCAAGTGCAGCACTAGAAACGTTAGCGGCGTGTTCCGCCCCTCCTTGAAAATCTGGCATTTTGGAGTCAGACATTCCGCATCCTGTGCCAGTCGGTAGATTTAAGTTGAGTCCAACTTGAGCACATGCGGCTGATAGCAAGCCTTGTTCTGGTGATCCTCCGCTCATCGCTCCTGTCCGCAGATCAGATACGAAAGGCCATGTTCCTATTATGGCGGGCGCGCCTGGTTTAATTGCATTGACATACACGAGTCCGCCCAAGCATTCAGCCCAAGCTTGGGACACAGTGCCGGCGAGGCATGGTGGCGCGGTTGCGCCGGCCTGTCCCGCTGAAAGCAGTAAAACGGGCATGCCACCTTCAACCGCGATTCTTAAACATTCTAATGACTCTTCGGCAAATTTCATGGGCGGCACTACGAAGCAATTAGATTGGCTGACAAATGGTCTTGATCTCCATGCTTCCTCATCACCAGCGATCATGTGCAGCATCTTTAATGTTTGCTGCAGGTGAGCTGCTTCGGTCCAGCTAGATCCAACGTGTTTAGCTGTGCCCATAACCGCGTTGTAGGTTGTATTTAAATCCATTGCGTAGCTGTCAGAAATATCTCGCAGGACGCAAGTTCTCTGAAACATGTGGATGTGCTCGCAGGTATCTGTGATTCTCGCCATGTCGTAAAGATCTTTTGCGGTGGAATCTCGATAAGTTTTGTTTATGGGATCCGCTATCATTACCGCTGCGCCTGCCGTAGAGAAGTGCACTCTGCTTCCACTTAAATCAAGATCATATTTTGGATTCTGTCCATGCAGAACTAGGTCTTTCGTGCTGGATGCAATGGCGTTTTCTACTACTTCCCTTGGCATTCTCAACCGACCATCATTTCCCAATTTAGCTCCAATAGACTGGCAAGTTTCTATGCAATGGGGCGTTGGCTGACTAAAACCAATTTCGGACAGAATCTTGAAAGAATTCTCGATAACATCGTCGACCTGATCCTCGCTGAGCGGTTGAAATTTCCCCCCACTTTCGCCTGCATGGACCGGCTTAAGGTTATCTGATAGTGGCGCGGAGCGTATTGCTACGCGAGATTTTCTACCTCCAGATCTTCGTGACATTTGATCACCTTTGGAGCTTTTATCTAGGCAGAGTTTGCAGAATTTATATAATTCTACGCAATACCTAAAGGCGACATTTTCTTGTCGTTTTTAGATGTAATTTTTATTTAAAGGTTGCGTAACTTCTTGCTTCAATTATTAGAAACTTTCAAGGGAACGGGCAGAGCAGATACTAATTAGACCGATTCGTGTCGACTCTATCATAATCTTATAAGCCAATATTTTTATCGAGTTTGAGTGTGTCTATTATCTGAAAGATTGATTGCATCTCACTCAACAAGCTTTTTGCATCGTCGATAAAATCTTCTCGTTCATGAATTGAACCAGGTTCAAACATATTACGTTTTATTGAGATCAGCATAAGCAATGATTCGTTACAGAAAGAGCATTCGATTTTCTTTCCTTCGAACGTCGTTTTCAAGTCAAGCAGTCGTTGCATGAATGATGGTGTCAGCAGATATCTGGCCTCTACTTGATCGTTTGAATAGACTTCGAACTCATCTTCAAATTCAGGGTCCTCTAACCTGACTGACTCCAATGTAGACGTCTTGCTTTTTAACCAATTGCCGATGGCTCCAGAATCTTTTCTAACTATGGTCTTTCCTTCAAAATTTTTATTCATACTGATCTCTATCATGATGCCTTTAAAGACAGTCTGAACACTTCTGTTTTTCCCGTATCCACTTTCTTTCTCAAGTTCTGATTCAAAAAGAGTAATTTGTACTCCTTTATATGTTCCAGTTATAAGATCTTCATTTGACTCACTCGTATAGCTGGGGAGAATCTCAAAATCCTTGTAATTCTTTGGTCCATCAGATTTCATCTCTGATGCGAAACTGAAATCCCCTAAGAAAGATAAAATATGCGGAAAAATTTCAGATTTAATACTTTCTTGGTAAACGTCACAGGATCTTTTTACAAACCAAACCCAAGCAGAAATACCGAATATAAATACAAAGAAAGCTAGGTTCGGGGAATCGAATAATAAGAAATATGAAAACCAAACAAGGCCAACTAGTATGGGAAGCGTATAAAAGAGACGTTGTCTCGCAACCTTCAATGCATTTACGCGTTCAAATTCGTATTCTTCTACACGTTCTTTTAAGTGTGTTTGGTAATGTCTAGCGAACCCTTTTTCATACTCATGCTCTTCAATATATTTCTGTGCAGTTGCTGGTTTTTTGATTCCTAGGCCTAAAAAAAGCTTTGCTATGGATGCCATCTACACTCCTCACTTAAAATCAGATGTATCTTTTCCCGCGTCAAAGCTACTTACTCCAAGCTCGCTCGGTGTCTTTCAGCAAAATCTGCTATAGATGCTGGTTCCCTGCCCAATATATTATGAAGATCACTCGACACATCTTCGAGAGCACCTCCGGCTATCTCGGAGAATAGTGAAACTACTGCATTTACATGCCAAGTGCTTGGGATCGCTTTTTCGAGACTTTCCTGAAACTCGCCAATTGATATTGGCTGGTAGCGGATTTCTCGACCAAGAGATGCAGACAATTGCTGTGCCACTTCGGTGAATGATAATAATTGTGTGCCGCAAAGGTCATATTCTTTTTCTTTTAGATCGCTTCGCATGGCTATTTCGGCCGCTGCCACGCCCACATCACTTGCATCTACAATAGCTGTTTTGGCATTCCCCAGCGGAAGTGCGAAGCAATTCATATTCACGATAGAGTGTGCAAAAAGCAGCATATTTTGCATAAAAAAGTTTGGTCTTAGAGATTGAAGTGAAATGGGCAACTCCGAAATAGCCTGCTCTATCTCGTAGTGAGCTTTTGGGAAAGGTGCGGTCGCGTCAGGTCCTGCTTCCATGGACGAAATCTTTATAATTCGCTCAGCGCCTTTTTCAACCGCGGCTTTTGCGATAGCAATTTCGTGTGTCGCCTGGTCTGGGTTATTGCCGGTGACTAGGATAATGGTTTGAATTTCGTTTAGACCCATTGAAAAGTCTGGTCTTTCCGGTTCTATAACATGAATTTCTGCACCGGCCGCTTTTAGATCCTCGGCTTTTGAAAAGTCACGGGTAAAACCTCTGACCTGGTAACCCGATGCCAATAGGTGACGAGCTGTAGATTTGCCGACACGCCCCGTTATTCCTGAGATTAAAATCATTAAATTTACTCCGTTCCAGGTTTTTTAAGTGTAGCAATTGTTATAGCAGCTATTACGCAAAGCAATGCCATTCCAATTAGCGGCTCACGATATGAGCCCATGGATTCTCTTAACATTCCGATTGCTCGAGTACCCAGAGCACCACATAAAGTGTCGATAAGCACGAGGCAAGCCAATATCCGACCATAGCCTGGACCGACATAATATGCTGCGATCAACAGTTGTATACATGTAAAGGCACCGCTAAAACCAATGCCAGCGAGCACAGCATAGCTATAAAGAAAAATAGGTGCATGCACGTTAATATTGCTTAGGATAGCAAGTGATGTTCCGAGAATTATAATGGAGGCCGCCATCACCAAACGCTTGTCAAAATAATCAGATAGAAAACCAAATCCAAATTTTCCAATGACCGAGCACGCAAAGAAAACACTAAACACCTTTGGCAGGTTTTCTCTTGATAAGCCAAGATCCCTTGCTAGATAAATCGATTGATGTTGGGTGAGCGCAATGATCACGAACCACAGTGCTCCTGTAGCAAACGCAATACGAAAAAATTGACTTTGACGCAAGGTAGGCCAAACCGAAGAAAATTTAGGTTGCCCAGGCGCCACATTATTAGATCGCAAGACTTTGGATGGATGATCTCGAACAAATATGAGCACACTAAAAATCATTGTCGCTCCTGTGGCGAAAGCAACGATGGACACCGTATCACGCCAGCCCCAAGCCAAGAGTCCCTGACCTACCAGAAGGGGGAACACAGTCCCACCTAAGCTTGACGCCATCAGGAGTATACCAGTTGCACGTCCTCTGGCTGTGCTAAACCAGCTAGAAAGTACGACCATATTTGATACTAGTCCGCATAAGGACAGACCTGCGCCAAGTAAGCCGTAGATGACAACCAGCTGCCACAAAGTGCTTATTTGGGCATAGAAGGTTAGCGCTGCTGCCATAATGAGGCTGCCACTAAGAATTATAATTCGCGGGGAAAATCGGTCCAAAAGCCATCCGGCGGGAGGGGAGGTGAATGCCCCAATCACAAAAAATATAGTGGCGGGCAAGGTTACCTGTGTTTCGCTCCAGCCAAATGTTTCTATAAGTTCCGGATATAGCAAGGGTAGTGTGTGCATGGTAATGCCATTTGAAGCCATGTAAATCATGAACAGTCCGCCCAACACTCCCCATCGACGGAAGGTGTCGGGGTTATCAGAATGTGTCTGGTGATCGTTCATATTTTGTACCTCGAAATTACCTTACTACGATACACTAGTCGGGTTTGGGAGCGTGAATAAAATTAGCTGTGTAGTTTTGATGGATTTTTGTAATGAAAAGATTCGATATTGCCATTGTTGGCGCCGGCATCGCCGGTTCTGCTCTATCTGCTGCGCTTGCAGATAGCGGATTATCTATAGTCCTATTGGATAAGCGAACTAACTCGTTGGATACTGCCCGTGGTGATGCGATACAGCCTGGGATGTGCGAGACGCTTGCTAAATGGGGAGTGTTGCAGGATTTG
>Ga0115011_10002823_pt1 | contig 11933 bp, 10 predicted proteins | sample TroAtlMetagenome_2_FD_88705 | JGI IMG/M metagenome (GOLD analysis project Ga0115011, IMG submission 88705) | Marine eukaryotic phytoplankton communities from Atlantic Ocean - Tropical Atlantic ANT8 Metagenome | ecosystem: Environmental > Aquatic > Marine > Oceanic | place: Tropical Atlantic... | reverse complement strand
CTCAACAGGGAAGGCAACACATACCCGGAGACGCTTCAACAGAAACTCCTAGTTCTTGTGGAGAGTGCTTAGACGGCTTTGAAGAAGTAGACGATCAGTGTCAAGAAAAAGAAGATCCGATTGAAAACCAAGGCCCAACTGCTCAAGAATGTGCCGAGCAAAACAGAGGGTTTAACGAGGCAACTGACGTAGAAGACAGTAGTTGTGGTCCGTGTTTGTCTGGTTTTAGAGAAGAGAACGGGGTTTGTGTTGAGGGAGTTGAAGAACAACAATGCGACAACGGCGCTACTGTAGAAAGCGGGTGTGAGCTATGTGAGGACGGTACTCGCCCAGATGAACACCAAGGCGGTAGATGCTCTGGAGCCTACATTGATCTCCAAGATCCCCACGGTTGTTCTGCAGGTAAGCCGAGTCCAGCAACTTTTGCAATAAAAACATGGTACGCCATGTGTGAATCTGATTACTGCAACGATGGATCACGCAAGCAAACAGTAGACGGTGTGTACGGAGCTAATTGTGAAGAGTACGTGGCTCCAGAAACAGGCACGGGCGGTACAAGTGACGGAATCTGTGACCAACAAAACAGAGTAACAAACGAAGACGGCTCATGTGGAGAATGTAAGGCAGGGTACACACTTTTGGAAAACATGGACGAAGGTTGTGTAGAAGACCCTGATTACGTTGGTCCCGAAGGCGGGGAAGAGGGATCGTCTGGCGGCGGCGGTGGAGGAGGTGGCGGTGGCGGTGGCTACTCTACGCCCGGACCTGACCTAGCCTTTGCTATAGCAGGTCAGCCTGAAACACTACAAAGACAGAGATTTGGCGGCACACAGCAAACCCCAGACACTTTGGAATCTTTATTTGCAGGCCAGCCGAGAAGCGCAGAGCTACAAGAGTTTCCAATAATGGCCTTTTTACAAAAGGGACGTATAGCATGACATATTTAAATCTAGTAAACAACGTGCTTAGACGCCTCCGAGAAGACGAGGTAACTAGCGTATCAAATGACACCTACAGCAAAATGGTAGGTGATTTTGTCAACGATGCTAAACAGTTTGTAGAATCTGCTTGGGATTGGTCTGCGCTTAGAACCACACTGACTGTAACCACGAGTGCTAATGTTTTTAACTACGTGCTTACGGGTTCACAGAACAAAATTAAAGTACTACACGCTATTAACGACACATCTAATTTAACAATGCAGTATCAGCCACAGAAATGGTTTGACGAGCAGTACTTAATCAATACTCCTCTTTCTGGAGAGCCCCAGTACTACACGTTTAACGGTGTAAACTCCAGCGGTGATACACAGATCGACATTTATCCTAAGCCAGATGCTGCTTATACTTTACGGTTTAACTGCATACAACGTAACGATGACTTGAGCGCCAACACAGATGACTTGATTATTCCTAGTCAGCCCGTAATTCACATGGCAGTAGCTCTACTGGCGCGTGAGCGTGGAGAGACAGGCGGTACGTCAGCGGCTGAGTACTTTGGCATTGCTGATAAGTACCTGTCTGATGCTGTTGCTCTGGACGCACAGAAGCACCCCGAAGAAGTTATCTGGTACACTCCTTAAGGAGACTAGTGCATGGCACAGCAACTACAAAGTATTAATCTAGTCGCTCCTGCGTTTAAGGGTCTTAACTCTGAAGACTCCCCTATCGCGCAAGATCCGTCTTTTGCTGATATTGCTGACAACGCTGTTATTGACAAGCGTGGGCGTATTGCTGCCCGTAAAGGCGTAAAGGTACTGACTACAAACAAGACTGCATTAGGTAGTGACTATATTCACAAGATTCACTACTTTTACGATGACGCGGGTAACGAGGTAGTATTTAGCGCAGGCAACAACAAAATTATGACAGGAACTACTACCCTGACTGACGCTACGCCGGGATCGTACACGATTACAGCAAACAACTGGAAGATCGTAAACTTTAATGACAAGGCGTACTTCTTTCAGCGCGGCTACGATCCTCTGGTGTATGACAACGCTACAGGACTACGCACATTTACTGTAGCAAACAGCGGAGCTACTAACGCAACTTTTAAATGTCACGAGGCTTTGGCGGCATATGGTCGTTTGTGGGTTGTAGACAACGCTACTGACACTCAGACTATATACTGGTCAGACCTTTTAGACGGCAGTGCTTTTACTGGCGGCTCCAGTGGTTCTATAGATGTATCTAAGGCGTGGCCTGATGGATACGATGAAGTAAGAGCATTAGCTGCTCACAACGACTTTCTAGTTATTTTTGGTAAGCACAGTATACTTACGTATTCGGGTGCTTCTAGTCCTGCAAGCATGACGTTAGCAGATACTATTGCAGGCGTTGGGTGCATCTGTAGAAACTCTGTACAGCACACTGGTACAGATGTGTTGTTTATGTCTCCTTCTGGTTTACGAAGTTTGGGACGAACGATACAAGAGAAGTCTTTACCTATTTCCGACCTAAGTTTGAACGTGAAGTCAGACATTATTAATTTGATTAATAACAGGAGCGTTCCCACCGCGTCTGTGTACAGCCCTGAGAACTCTTTTTATCTTATTGCGTTTCCGGGTCAGTCCACGATTTACTGTTTTGACCTAAAGGCTAAACTAGAGAACAACACCTATAAGGCAACACGGTGGGTGTCTGTTCCGCACAAGTCTTTTGAGGTAAGCACAGATGGTACTGTGTACATAGGCACGGCAGACGGCATCGGAACCTACTCTGGTTACCTAGACAATACTTCATCGTATCGCTTTAGGTACTACAGCCCCGGCTTGACGTTTGGTGATCCTTCAAAGATTAAACTGTTGAAGAAAGTAAGACCTACTATTGTTGGTGCGGCAGGTGCTTCTTGTTTTATGAAGTGGGCCTACGATTTTGATACTACGTACAGCACGTATGAATTTACTATCGGTAATCAATCACCAGCCTACTTTGGCGTTGCTGAATTTAACATTGATGAGTACACGGGTGGAGAACTAACTACTAGGAACCCTGTGAACACCACAGGAAACGGTAGTATTATTACAATAGGCTTAGAAGCCGAAATTGACGGGGATGCTTTGTCTCTTCAGGAAATTAACGTATTAGCACTAATGGGTAAAACGGTATGAGTAATTATACAAAGACAACAAACTTTACCGCCAAGGACAGTTTGCCCTCTGGCGACACTAATAAAATTATTCGTGGTAGTGAGTTTGACACTGAGTTTAATGCAATAGCTACAGCCAGTGCAACGAAGGCTGACTTAGCTTCTCCTACCTTTACTGGAACTGTGACAATTCCTGCATTAAACTTTACGGGAACTCTGGCAACAGGGACGATTGACGGAGGTACGTACTAATGGGAATCCTAAGTGATCTTTTAGGCGGCGTAGCGTCTGATTTATACAAAGAAATACCACAAGAAATTAAAGGGCTGTATACTACCCCGCTGGAGCAGATAACTGCCCCTGATATGACGTTTAAGCCGTTTACGGTTGCTTCTAGCGTTGGTGGGGTAACAGGCGGTCCAGAAGGGACTACGTTTACATTAGACCCGCAACAGGCGGCAATGCAACAGCAGTTGTTTGGAGGCGCTGGAGACTTCTACGGTCAAGCGATGGCTCCTACGGCACAGCGTGAGCAGGACATTTACCAGCGAATCAGGGCTGCTCAGTCTCCTGAGGAAGAACGTCAGCGTCTAATGCTGGAAGAGCGTTTGGCTAATCAGGGACGCCTAGGTGTTCAAACCAATATGTTTGGCGGTACTCCTGAAGCGTTTGCTATGGAAAAAGCACAGGCTGAAGCCAGAAACCAAGCAATGCTGGGTGCGATGGCACAGGCACAATCAGAGCAGGCACAACAAGCGACTTTGGGTGGTCAGTTCTTGCAACAGAGCTACGCACCACAGGCGGCACTTTTGTCTGCCTTTGCTCCTTCTCTTGATGTTGCTAGTATGGCTGATGTAGCACGTAGACAGCAAGGTGAGTACGATCTTGAAACCGCTCTTGCTAACCTCTCTGGTAGCGTAGGACAACAGGCAGCGTTGGGCAACTTGTACGGCTCAATGTTTGGCGGTGCTGGTGGCCTGCTTGGGTCAATAACTGGCGGCACTGCTGATGTTATATCATCCCTTATTGCTAACTGGCCTAGTGACGTAAGGCTGAAAGAGAACATCACTAAAGTAGGTTCTCTCGACAGTGGTATTAGCCTGTACACTTGGGATTGGAACGAGGAAGGCAAGCGCCTTGCTGGTGATACTCCTACGGTTGGTGTCCTTGCTCAAGAGGTTCAGCAAGTTATGCCAGAAGCAGTTACCCGTGGCGATCACGGCTATCTGACAGTAAACTACTCAAAGCTAATTTAAGGAGCGCAAGCAATGAGAAACTATGACATTGGCGGCATGCTTGCCAGAAGCGGTGAGAGTATTGGGCAGCAGATTAGCCAAGGGGTTGACAGATTTGGTCAAGGAATTGGTGGTCTAATGACAGGTGTAGGCAAGGGCATAGAAGCTCGTGGGGCGCGTATTAAAAAAGAAGAGACTGCTCAAGAAGTACAGCAGTTACTTCAGCAAAACGCTAACAACCCTGCACAGTTAAACTCTCTGGGTCAGAAGTACGCCTCAGAGGGCAAAAACGAGATGGCTAAGTTGTTCTTTGATGCGGCTAAGGCGGCTACGGGAAAAGTAGAGGGCAGGGGCAAAGGCGAATTAATGGCCCTAGCTAATAACCCTAAATTTAACGTGTTTGACCAGAAACAACAAAGTGGTTATTTAGGCATGGCTAATGCTTTTGGCGTGTCTAGAGAGGAGGCTATGAAAATTGCTCTGGATGCTGATAAACTTAAGAAGGGTGGAGGGGTAAGCAGTAGTCGTGGAGCGCGTGAGTGGATTGATGAAGAGGATAACTACTACACACTTTCGGTTGTGAGGACAGACTCTGGTGAAAGGAAGCAATGGATTCCAGTGACTCCGGGCGCTCCTGCAGTGCCAGTTGGTAAAGTTACTCCGGTAGGCGGTGCGTACTTGGAGACTGCTAGTGATAAACGGGATAGGGACGTAGACACTGCTGGCGGCGAAACAGAAGCGCAAGAGTTTGCTAAGTTGCGAATTGAGGCTGTAGATTCTCTTCCGCAGATTGAGAGGACCATCAACAGCACTGAGCAGAGCTTAGAAGTACTTGAGACAATCAGAACTGGTGGTTGGTCTACAGCGGCAGTAAGGGCCGCGTCAGAGTTCCTTGGTGTTACTCCAAAGTCTGAAGCTGAGTTTAACCTAATGGCAGGTCAACAGGTACTAGACGGTCTAAATGCTTTTGAGGGTGCTATCTCAGAAGGCGAAAGAAACTATCTGGAATCTCTGTACCAAGACCTGACTAGAAGTAAAGGAGCAAACAAAGGAATTCTCATGTTAATGCTAGATACTGCCAAAAGAACACTGAGGGACGCTAAAACACGAGCCAACAGCGACACCTTTGAAGATTACCTAGAAAACAGAGAGGGCTTTGATGCCCCGCTTACGGAACCCAACAAGCGTGTTAAATTTGGTGACCTGCCGAGAGGATAATAAAAATGGAACTTATTGACGTCACGCTATCTAACGGAAATGTCATTGAAGACGTTCCAGTAGGCACAACTCAGGCAGTGCTTCAAGACCTAGCCATCGCTGGTGGTTATGCGACTATAGAAGACTTTCAAGAGGAGCCTGTGCCTCCCACTGAGCAGGCCCCAGAGCCTTCTTGGTTAGACAAGAACATGGACGTACCCCTAGGGATGGGCGCGGGAATCGCGGGTACGCTTTTAGGCACTCCTTTCGGTCCTCCGGGGATGTTCGTAGGCGGTACTATCGCTGGAGCCGTCGGTACTTTTGCTGGATCTCTTGTATCTGATGATCTCACAGGAGAAGACAGAGAGTACGCTAAAGCTCTAGAAGAAGCCGCTATCTCTATGGGATTCGATGTAGCTACTCTAGGTATGGGCAAGGCTATTAAACCTGTTTGGATTGCGGCTAAGAAAAAATTAGGGTTTACTCCGAAAGAGGCCGCAGAACAACTCGTGCAGGAGTTAGGAAGTGACGCAGGAACAACAGCTTCTCTCAAGGCTTCTCAGCAGATTCTAGAAGATGGTGGCGCAACCCTTACTCCTTCACAGGTTGGGGCAGAGGGGCTGGCTCTGTTGCAGGAGAGAATAGGAAGACTAGGCATCCTGTCTTCTGGACAGTTTGATGCAAACGCGGCACAAGTCAACGAAGTGGTGTCAGAGGCCTTGTCTGAGATAGTGAACAGACTGAGCGTAAACTCTAGTGGATCTGCAAACGAAATTGCTAAAGAGCTTATGGCTGTTATAAATCAGGGTAAGCAAGCACTGTCCAAAAACTACGGAGATGCTCTAGATGAGCTAGCGACTCAGGTAGGATCAAAGGTGGATATACCTATCGGTAAGCACATCTTTGTTGCGAACAACTTTATCACCCGTAATACAAAACCCGGAGAGATTGTAGACCTAGACCCAGCAACAGTAGACTTTATAAACAAGAACCTAGGCGCTCTTCTTGGCGACAACATAGCTACAAAGACAAACCTTGAGGGACTGGTTGCTCTTGATAAGCAAATCACAAGACAGATAGATTCTTCTTTTGGCGCTCCTGTGGGTTCTCCTAACCACAACGCAAACGCACACAGAGAACTAACGGAGTTAGCCGCAGAACTCAGGGAGGCAACGTATCAGGCGCTAAAGAAAGTAGACCCGGACGCCGCAGTGAAGTACAAGGCCATGAAGGACGCCTACAGTGCTGGCATAAACGGCATGTTGCCTAAGATTAACAGCAACTTTGTATTACAGGCAGATAAGGGTAACTACGCCGCACTGGGGCAACTGTTGACCAAGGGTGGTAACATAGATCAGGTAATAGCGTTTAAGAACAGCCTTAGGGCCGCGTTTAAAGAGATAGGCCCGTCAGAGTCTGCTGGTAGGTTTATTGCCTTTGATGAGGCCGATGCACTAATTAAGAAAGGATTCTTGGAGACGATTTTTCCCACGCTGGGCAAACCAGCGTTTGACATAGCTACGTACAAGAACTTAGCTAAACAACTAAGTAACCCAACAACAGCCGCTAAGTACAAAGCTATTCTAGGTGAGTCGTACCCACAAGTTAAACAGCTTATCAACCTAATGGCTGAGGCTTCTGTTACACCCGGAAGTAACTTGGGTGAGCTAGCGTTCCGTTCAAAGGAATACGGTGCGGCTAGAAATATGTTGGGGACGCTCAATATTGGCAGTCAGGCGTATGTGGCTGGAGCATCTGGCAGTGTCTTAGCGGGCGCGGCACTACTCGGTATGCCCTATGTTTTGGCTAAGGCCTCACTAAACCCTAAAACAGTCCGTAAATTGATAGATTTCCAGAACACTAAGTTTAAGACTTCAGACCTCATGGTTGCCGCAGGTCAGCGGATACTCTCAGACATATTAGACGAGATGACAGAAGAAGAACAGGCTGCTCTACGAAACGCTATAAGAGATGCTAACTTAATTAAACAGCAAGAAACTGCTGATGTTATGCTGGGGATTCCTGACTAATGGGCGTTAAATATAATGATCTAGTCGAGGAGAGAGATAAACAATTAAGCTCTGGAAGTTTGTCGGCGCTCGACAGGCTAACTACGTCTCGCTCCAGCTACGCTCGCGCTAGGTACAGAGCGGCTCAAGGCTACTCTGACAAAGTGGCATCAATACCTCCAAAAATTGCTGAGGCCGCTACCACAGGTTTTGACAAGGCTATGGACGCCGCAGCAAGCAGGCGAGAGCTTGAGATGCAGATGGCTCGTGAGGGAATAACTGCGGAAAACCTAGGCAGGTACGCGGAAGAGTCTTTAGCGCAGGGAGCTGGCGGTGCTGGTGCAATGCTGTCGCCTGTCACGGGAACAGCAGAAGCCCTAGCCCCACCAGACATGGGTATAGTTAGAGCTATAGCTGAGAGTGAAGTAGGGCAACAGGCGGCACAATTAACCGAAGAGTACCCTAGGACTACTAGAAACGTAGCTAACGCACTAGAGGCGGGTAGCTGGTTCCCCGGAATGAAGTTTGGTGGTCGTATGTTAAATGCGCTTATGGACAACACGCCAACCGAGATGCCGGGGTTCTACAGCGGTAATCCGATAGGCGCTTTTGCGACAGCCACGGCTCCCGCGATACCCGGAATGTTTAACCAACTGTTTAACCCACGGGCGGCAATGGAGCGAAGGACCGTAGGAACAGGGCAGGGACGTAGGAAAGAGTACGTCACTAACCCTAAGCAGGGTGTGACCGTGGGAAGTATGCTGGCTAGCTCCCACATGGACAAGCAGGGAGCAAGGACTCCTGAGGGTAACGACAACGTAGTACAAAGTAGCGCAGAAGTGCAGAGGTACGTACAGGACAGCTTTGACTTAAGCGACACAGAAAAACTAAAGGCTAGCCTAGCGTCCCTAGAGCCTGACACGCCTGACGTTGTGCTAGACGCCGCTGCGAATCACTCTAGGAGAGTACACAGTGTAGACAACAGGGAGGGAGGCGCTACTGCAGTAATCCGTAGGCCTCTGTCTGGCGAGAAGCTCTCAGGAGAGGCCACAGGAGTCGCTACAACAGCGTCTTCTGTGTCTAGGTCCCTAACTAGTAGCAAGTCTCTAGAAGCCGCACAGAGGGCTCTACCAGACGCTGAAGGCATAGATTTCTACAGGCAGTATTTGACTGTCGCTAAACACGCCAACAACGACAGAGTAAGGCTAGCTATACGAAACGAACAGCTACCCAAGGGAACTACAGGTGCTAACTTACAGCAATTATATTGGAAGGCGCTTGATAACAAAAATCAAGGCAAAAAAGTCACAGAAAAACAACAGCAGGCTTTAGATTTCTTTGAGGACGCCAAGACTATACAGATGACTGACAGAGGTAACGGAATCTACACACTGCAGGACGTTACTAAATCAGCCGCGCAGGATCTAGGGGGCATGAACCAATTTCTAGCCATCGACGTAAATAAAGGAAGGGTATGGACGATGGGTTCAGACGGTCACGATATGTTTGGAGTCAACCCGCCGGGAGGCAACGAGCTTATCAACATCGTGCCAATCCACTCGTTTGACGTAGGAACAAGAAAGTCTTATCCTAAGTCGGGAGGAGTCGAGGTAAACCTAAGCCGCATAGAAGAGCTTACGGGTATGCCTAGGAACAAAGGAGAATCAGCTACTGCGTACCAGAAAAGGGTAATGAGAGACTACAAGGGTTCTGCAGAGCTTCAGGATTACCTAACCGTAGGTGAAAACGTAGTAGGCGCGGGTATGCTTACATCCGCTATAGCAGGAGATAGAGAAAATGAAAAAGAACGACGATAAGCACACAGTAGAGTACACCTCTATCGACTACCACAGTATGTGCCAGAAGTCAAAGGCTCGTATTAAGAAAATGCAGGATGAAGGAATACCTACGTCCCATGACCCGAAAGACAAGCCAGAGGACGTAGGCAAAAGGGAAGGTTACTCTATCTTCTTTATGTCATAACTCGCAGTTATTCCCTGTGCAGGCCAGTTGCTGTGATCCTTCAGTCATATCGCTGGCCTCTTCAATATCCCACGATATTTCTGTAGGGAACCCCTTCTTAAGCTCCTTCAGGGTAGCTTTATCCACAGGTTCATACGGGGCCTGCTGGTACGTGTGGTCTGAGTAAGGTAGGAAAGAAATTCCAGATACCTTGTCAAACTTGTTGTACAGCCACTGTCCCACCTCTAGAAACTCATCATCACGGTAGTAGCAGGTCATAGACGGCTTATGCTCACACCAGTAGTCCTGATATATCTCCCATAGCTCTAGCTGCTCCATAGCACCCATCTCTGAGGCTGTCACAGCGCCCTCAGGAGCCGCTATAGGGAAGGAGAATACCCGTGTACTAGGGGACATTAGATCGTCCTCCACAGGGACACCAGCGGCCTCTAGGACCCCGCAAAGTGGGTCACGAGAGTCTGCGCGGACTCGCCGAATATATTGACTGCTGTAGCGAGGGTGAATCCCACTAGCAGAATCGACCAACTGACTAACAGTACCGCTAGGCTTAATCGCAGTAATCGCGACAGAAGGGTTAATCCCAAGTTTCTTAGCCCATTGCTCGTTGGTAACGATAGCTTCATTACGCATCTCCGTTAGCCACTTCTTTAGTTTTGCCTTATCTTGACGCCCAGAGAGCAGAGGGTGATCCATGATACCCGTCAGGCTGACCCCTAAGAGCGCCTCCTCTTGCGTGTTAGTCTTCCAGATGTTACGCAGGTAGCGGAAGTCTGTCAGGGTAGCTTGTAGAGTTCCAAGTATTGTCGCAACACGTACTTTCCGTTTGAGGCTTGCGAGTGTATCGTCATGCCTGACAACAACCTCTGATAAATTGCAGAATTGATAGGGTCTGAGGATGATTTCGCTACACGGATTAGTTCCAAAATCAAAGGTAGCATCTCGTCTGCCGTTTTTTTCAGCTTGCTTTTGACTTGCCACTCTGCTAAAGACACCTCGTTCACCAGATCGTGATTCATATAGACTTGTCCATTCGTTTAAGAAAGCCTCAAAGTCAGGCTTCTCTGTGTAACACGCTGAGTTGTTCGCAAGCCCCCGTTGCGGCTCATCTACCCACCACTGACCATGCTTACATCGTCGCAGTCTGTCATCTGTGAGGTTGCTGAGACTGATGAGGGCTGATCTTCTGACTCCTCCGACAACGACGATTTGAGCAATTTTGCAACAGAGATCGTGACATTCAATGGAGCTAAGTTTTCTTCCAGCCGCTTCCCGAAAAAGTGCCACAGTGAATCGGAATAAGTCGAGCAGAGGTTCTGGACCGCTTGCTCTACCTCCAAAAACTTTGAGCGCGGAACCCGCAGGTCGTACTCGGCTAACGTCCCATTGAGGAACTTGACCTGAATACAACAGCGATACCAACTCCCTAAACGATTTCGCCCATCCAATCTTTGAATCTGCCACATTAATAACTGTGTCTGTGTCATGGAACTCCTCCGCAACTTCCGGTAGTTTCTGTATGTACTGCCGTTCTACACTGAAGCCTACCCCTGTTCCGCATAGCAAGACGTACATCAGTTCATCAAAGGCTTTAGGGTGGTCGATAGGTAGGTAGGAGCAGTTAAATCCCGCTACGTTGTCACGATCCAGTGCCTCTCCTGCTGTCATCAACGCCCTCATGCTGGGCATTACGTCTAGCTTGTGTATTGCGTCGTACATCTCAGACACATCAAAGTCGTTCAAAGCACCCCTGTCAGACCAGAAGTTGATGTATCTATTTACTGTCTCCTCCCAAGTCTCACGCCGCTTCTCTTCTGGCAGGTAACGTGCGTAGCGTGACTTGTGTATGTATTGTTGATATGCGTCCATCTATTCTGGTACTCCTTCTGTGATCCCTAGTGTCTCGTTTAGTATTGCGTGTGCGCTCATGTGCAGTAGCATAAACACACCATCAGGGTACTGTTCGTTAGAGGCTACTTCAAATACTCCACCGTCCTCGTACATCAAAACAATGGCCTTAACGTCCCTCTTTTCTTTTTCGTAGTCTGCCGCCTTTAGCGCAAAAGCTGCTAAGAACTCTTTGGTGGGTACGACCCCCTTGTCTTCTTTCTTTTTACCAAAGTCTCCCTCTATGACTTTCATAAGGCAATCTCCTTAATCAACCAATCCAGATAGACACGGGCCTTACGGAGATCCTCTAGGCCGTTCTTGTACTCGTAGCGCCAGAGGTACTTAAGGCAGTTTCCCTTGAGATAGCCCTTGTACTCTTGAGGGTGCATAGACGCCTTGATTGCTTCAATGGCTTCGATGGCTCCCTTGTTGTAGTGATCGGGCTGAGTCACGGGATTGTGTTGGTCCTGAGGATGAGCCAGTTTACCTGTGGCTGTCTTGCTTGCTTTGTTCCACTCTTCGGGAGTAGCGT
>Ga0115011_10002822_pt1 | contig 11936 bp, 14 predicted proteins | sample TroAtlMetagenome_2_FD_88705 | JGI IMG/M metagenome (GOLD analysis project Ga0115011, IMG submission 88705) | Marine eukaryotic phytoplankton communities from Atlantic Ocean - Tropical Atlantic ANT8 Metagenome | ecosystem: Environmental > Aquatic > Marine > Oceanic | place: Tropical Atlantic... | reverse complement strand
TTGCTCGCCATACCCCCGGCAGAACGCTTCTTACCGACGGCGTCGATCTCGTCGATGAATATGATACACGGTTGCATGCTACGGGCCTTCTCGAACAAGTCCCGCGCGCGTTTAGCGCCCACACCGACGAACATCTCCACGAACGACGATCCCGAACACGAAATGAACGGCACGTCCGATTCACCCGCGATAGCCTTCGCGAGCAGGGTCTTGCCACATCCCGGTGCACCGGTGAGAAGACAACCCCGTGGAATTTTGGCGCCCATGATTGTATACTTGTCGGGATTTTTGAGGAAATCAGCGATCTCTTCCAGTTCTTCACGGGCAGCGTCGATGCCTTCCACGTCCGCAAACCTCGTCTTCACTTCCGTCTCGACCTCGTTATCAGCCTTCATGATTTCCATGGGATTAGCAGAGTCCCGCATGCGATCGATCAGCGCGCGACCCACGAGGAACACGAGGAGCCACGTGAGAACAATTGATACGAAGGACGGTGCCGTGGATGGTTCCACCAGTTCCACATCGGCCGAGGACTGCGTGACGACGCGCCAAAACTCTTCATTTTGTGAAACGGTGACCTCGTTCATGGTGCCCGAGGAGTCCATGTACACGGCATCGCGTGAGTTGGTCCGGAGTGCGATCGAATCGACCCGATCGTCCTTGAGATCGTGGACGAGTCTGCTGTAAGGAACGCGCTGTGACGTGGTCGGCGGTTTATCACCGACTTTTGTCTTTGGGGCAGTTAAACTTTGGAAAAAACGTATGATCATGTTTACATTACATATAACTGGGATTAAATACTCACGCACGCTCACCTCGTAGGCGGCGGGCGAGTTGCATGTCCTTGGGTAGGATCGTCACGCGTTTCGCGTGAATAGCACACAAATTCGTATCTTCGAAGAGACCGACCAAGTACGCTTCAGAGGCTTCCTGGAGCGCGAGAATGGCACTCGATTGGAAACGCAGGTCCGTCTTGAATTCCTGTGTGATTTCTCGGACGAGGCGTTGGAACGGCATCTTCCGAATCAGGAGTTCGGTCGACTTTTGGTACTTCCTTATCTCGCGTAGGGCCACCGTCCCGGGGCGGAACCTGTGCGGTTTTTTGACGCCACCCGCGATGTCGGGGGCCTTGCGCGCCGCCTTTGTCGCGAGTTGCTTACGAGGGGCCTTGCCCCCTGTTGATTTACGAGCGGTTTGTTTCGTTCGAGCCATGTGCGTCGGGAAGTGACGCATGCGCGCGGCCCGCGCGGTATATTAGGTTATTGCGTGAAATTTCACAACCGTAAAAAAAATAATGACACATACCAGATCAGATGCGCCAGTACGTTATCACATCAATGGCGACGCTCGTGATCACATTCGTGATTTGGCTCGTTTTTATGAAAGAAGGCACGGCCACGGCCACAGGGACGGGGACGGGGACGGGGACGGGGACGGGGACGGGGACGGGGACGGGGACGGGGACGGAGACGGAGACGGAGACGGAGACGACGGGGGCGGACGCAGTCGTGAGTTCGCGGTCCAATGAACAGACTCAGTCGACGTCGGCAAGTGTGCGCGTCGAACGCGGACCCGAAGGATGTCCGACGACGAAAGGCTTTTTAGAGCAGGTGTGTACCATGGACGGCGTCACGTTTGAACGAGTGAAAGGTGTGACGTTCAGACGGCATCCCGCGAGAGAGCCGATGGTCACCGAGGGGTGGGGACCCGATGAACTGAAGACGTGCATCGACATGTGTAAAGAAGACGACGATTGCAAGGGTGTTTCCGTCCGCTCCGAAGGTTTTGGTGAAAATAGCAGGCACCACTGCACGTTTCACACCAATCTCGATAGCACGAAAGACGGTGCCCAGTACAGATCGTACTGCCTGGACGACGTGGAAAAATGTTCAGGGGAAGATATCGTCACCGACCAGGACAGTCAGTACTGGGGATAAAATAATGTGTGTTTATGGTAGTAATGCCTCCGAAGCGAAAAAAACCCACTTTCGATCTGCGCAAGATTGTAGCGAACGTACAAAAGAAGCCGTACAAAAGAAGAAAAATGGAACAACAGAAGAAGGGGCAGAAGGAGAAAGCCAACGAACGACTGGTGGAAGATTTTGGCAGGCAAGGTGCGAAGAGGGTGATAAATAAAACGGCCGCGGCGACGAAAATTCAGGCGGTCCGTCGAGGACAACTCGCGAGGCGCCGGGTCGAAAAGAACAAGTTGATGAATGAAGTGGGACGTTTGTACCGAGAGGGAGGCAAACGACGCCGAGTGGAAAATAAAGCGGCGACGAAAATTCAGAAGCGCGTTCGAGGACATCTCACGAGGCGCCGGGTCGAAAAGAACCAGTGGATGAACGAAGTGGGACGTTTGTACCGAGAGGGAGCTCAACGACGCCGAGCGGCGAAAAAGAACGCCGCGGCCCGCCGAGTACAACGCGCGTGGAAAAAGAAATCCGCGCGTCTCAAAGCGGCCGAGACCATACGCGACCGCGGTCGTCGCGCCATCTGGCTTCGCAGGCGTCTCGGTGCGGCCGCGCGGAACTACCCGCGCCGACAGAACTGGGACGCGGTGGACGTGTTTCGAAACCAAGCGGGCATCGTGCGCGTTCGCCGAAGATCGAATGGGTTCGGTACGAAAAAGCGCTGGGTCAGCAAATTGAAACCGAAAATTCGCGAACGCAATATTGAACTTGCCGGTGGTGAGAAGGAGTACATGACGGCAAAACACGGGGAGAAACATTGGCACAGGTACAGGCCGCGCGGGCGCTACGAATCGACGACGAGGTGTGAATACATCGCACCCAAAAGTGCGTTATTGAAGGTCGCCAGAGCTCGGGGCACACCGGTGCGCAACAAAAATACGAAAAAGACGATTTGCGCGCAACTGGCGAATGTTAATCCAAGGGGTACTCTAAACAGCGGGTTTTAAACAGCTCTCGAATAATGATCCTTAATAAAATCAACTAGCATCACGTATATACCCGATGGTATGGTTTCCTTGATAGTTTCAACGGCATCCAAAGTACGCACCCAGTGTACTCTGAGTGTCGCAGGGTCGCGCGTTTCGTCGGGATGGACGACGGTACGCGGTCCAACGTTTAGTAACCCCGCCGCGAAATCACCGTCTTCGTCCGTCGAGGACTCGGTGTCCGAGTAGATCTCGGACTCGTGTAGTGATTCAGAATACGAATCAGAAGACGAATCAGAAGACGATGACATATCTTTTTATAACAATTACAGGTCTCTTCTCTAAGCTTTTGTTCACCACATCTACCTGGCGCTGTTTCGAAACCGCTGGATCCATCTATGATGACGCTTGCCAATCGTAATCATAAGTCTCGGGCACTGCCTTGAACGACTCGGATCGTAGTAAAGACGCCATTATGTCGCTGTTTACGCACTCGAATCGTGCGGTGCATCCATGAAGCGCACACAGCTCCTTCGTAAGACGAACGATCCTTCGAGCGATACCACGACGTCGAAAATCCTCAAACGTCGTGATTTTCGCAATCGTGAAACGATCTTCGATGAGGGGTTTGACGTAGATTTCGGCGACGGGCCAGTTCTCGAGAGGTAGACTCTCTATGTACAGAGTCTCACCGTTTACGGTACCGCGCGCGACGTTTAAGGGTTTGTCGAACCCAACATCGTCGCAGATGGTGAAGAATTGCGATTCTCTTGCCTTGATGAAACGACCGAACCGCTCGACGAAATCTTCAAATCGAACACATTCATAGTTGTTTTCGTCCTCTCCTTCTTCTTCTTCATCCGTATAAACATCCCATAGACCGTATTCCTCCATTATGTTGCGTCGCGGAATGACGACTGATGTGGGTGTGGAAGTCACGTATCTATATCATATTTGTAAATCATGAAATTTCACGACTCGATCACGGGACCTAATGGCGCCTACATTCAGCGCGCGACGTGGTCATAATTCGACGCGCGGCATGGACCTGTACGAATGGCAGCGGGGGTGCATAGATTTGGGAAAGACGGGGACCAGTGTTATCGTACGAGCGCCGACGTCGGCGGGGAAGTCGCGCGTGTGCGATGCAATCCTCATGCATCGGCTCAAACAGCTGGGTGGCGTCGCGCTCGTCGTCTTACCGTTCGTCGCCTTGTGTGACGAGCGAAGCGAACAGATAGCGGTCGGTCTGACGGGCACGGACATACGGCTCGTTCGTATGTATGGTGGTCAGGGCGGCGCCTTGCATAACTGGCAACGCGACACGATAGTCGTGTGCACGCCCGAGCGGGCCAATCAGTTCCTCACGCAGGCCATCGAGCTCAAACGGTCTCGTAAGATCGTCTTCGCGGTCATCGACGAGGCGCACATGTTGCGCGATCGACAGAGAGGGGGTGCGATGCAAGGTATTTTGACGAAACTGCGAATGTGTGAGAGCGAGGCACAGGTGCTGTGCATGAGCGCGACGATGAAGGACAGGTTCATGACCGCTCTGGCGACGTGGCTCGGCGCTGTGACGTACTCGACCGCGTTCCGCCCCGTGCGATTACACGTCTACGTGAAAAGGGGGAACGTTTTGTACGTGGATGAAACACCGAGTCGTGAGTTGTCAGGCGCTCGAGACATCGACCACATCGCACAATTGACAAACGAAACGATCGAAATGGGTGGATCGGTGCTCGTGTTCTGTCAATCGAAAATCAGTTGCGAGACCACGGCGCGTGCGCTCAGGCCTCTCATCACCACCGCATCGAAGATTGGCGTGCACAACAGTGACTTGTCGTCGTCCGACAGAGTTGACATGGAAGAGGCGTTTCGAGCGGGTAGCGTTCGCGTGATCTGCTGCACGAGCACACTCGCGATGGGTGTTAACTTACCCGCGCGCCGTGTCATCATTCGAGGCGTACACAGGAACACATCGGACGGCATGATACAGCAAATGATCGGTCGCGCGGGACGCGCGGGGCTCGACGCAGAAGGCGACGCCATCATCTTTGACGAACACTGTCAGTACACGACCACTCCCGACGATGACAGGGTGCACATGCACGAGAGTGCGGCGACGCGTCTGGTCGTCGAGACGATCGCGAGCGGCCTCGTGAAGACCTCGGATGACGTGCACCGCTTGATCGATTGCGCGTTCGCGAGCGATGCGCGTTCGCGCGTTCACGACGCTGTCAAGTGGTGCCAGGAAAACGGCCTCATCGCGTGGAACGAAACATCTGAAACGTGGAGCGCGACCAAGCTAGGAAGCGGTTTATCGTCGAGTACGATGTCCCCCGAGCTCGTGTCTCCGCTGTTGCACCGAATCCAGCGCCTACAGCGCGGTGCGGTTCTATCATCGGCGCTTCAGGTCATCTATTTGCTCGTGCCCGAGCGCGTCGGTGGTGACGTGTGCGTCACGCCCCGTGAACTCGTGAGCGATATGTGCGAGGAGGATGTGGAAGCGGCGCGACGGATTGGCGTGAGGCCATTCGATGCCAGGTTCGTGTACGCGGTCGCGCTCAATGATATCATAGAAGAGAGATCGACGGAACACAAGTTTGGTGTCAGTGTGGGTGACATAGAACAAGCACGCGACGCGTGTGTCCGCACGGGGATGGATTTGTGTGTGGTGTGCGAGTCGATAGGTTACGGCACCGTCGCGTCGGTCATAGGTAGGATCACGAATCGGTTGATATCGGGGTCAAAAGAGTCCACGCTCGAGCTCACGCGAATACCGCACATCGGCGCTCTGCGCGCGCGGTACTTGGCGCGCCATGGGATTCGAACCCCTGAAGATATCCTCAATCTCGGATCAGTCGACGCCTTGTTTGCGATACTCAAGAAAATGTCGCGAAACGTGACGGACGGGATATTGATCAAATCGGCGTCCAATATTTTTACCGCGGTAAAGAAAATGTTAGTAGAAAAAGCACAGGACATATCGGATTTGATCGTCGTGGGTGGGAAAAGAAAATATCCCGAAATAACATGATGGGTCGAGAATCCATCATCAAGACTATCGCACTCATCGGGAATTTCGCGTGTATCGTGGACAGTATCATCAGAACGCGACACGTGTGATATTGGAAAAAATGTACGGTTATAGATAGATGGTCCCAGTTGTAAATTACAAAAGATTACACCGAATCACGCCCCCAGGGTCGGAGTTTAAATACGATTTAAATTTTGCGTGCACGGTCGTCATAGGCTTAGCCATGATAGCACTGTATATAAGATACAGAAACGTTAATCAAAAGCGTTTACAATTCCATACTTAAGAACTTGTTCAGGTTCGATGAGATAATCTCGCTTCAAGAGTTTCTTCAACTTCTTTTCAGGTATGTTGGTCTTTTTAGTGTAGACGGCGTGAATCATCTCCATCAATTTGTCAGCCTGTTTCATTTCGTCCTTCATTTCTTCGTATTTTCCCCAACACGAAGAACTGAGTTGATGGATGAGAACGTGCGCGTTACGCGCGATGCGACGATCGCTGCCCGCCAGAAGCATGAACGTGGCCGCTGAGCAGCACGAACCCTGTGCGATAGTGATCACTTTACACCGACTTTTCTCCATGATGTTCATGGCGGAAAACCCAGAAAAGAGACACCCGCCTTCGCTGCATATATGAACGCGAATTTCGGGCGTGTACCCGGTAATATCGGCGGCAAACTTCAAGAGCTTGCACTCGAGTAGTTTGAACTTTTCGATGAAATCGAGTATCGATTCGTTCGTCACTTCACCGTAAAAGAAAACCTCGTTTCCTACTATTTTGGTGATTTCAGTTTCCTCTTCGTCATCGTCGTCGCGTTTATTATGAAACTGAATCGCATTCATCCCTGAGCTTTTTCTTTACATTCGTGACGTCCCTTGTCTTTAACCTCGATTGAAAACAGATATGATTCATAATATCGAAATCTTGTGGAGACAGAGCATATTCAGTGAGCTTAGAGGTATTCTTGAAACTCGCGTATGTGTGCAATAGGCGCAACATATCAGGACAGAGGCCCGTTCGTCGTTCGATCTCATGGAGCTTCTGTCGTCGCTGACGCATGTTCCCGAACTTTGTCCACCCCGCACCGGGACGAATCGCCGTCGCGTTGACGGGTTCGCCGAGTCTGGAACGAGGAATTGAAATCGCCGAGTTCACGTACGCATACATCGTGTCCCAACATCCGTCATACATCGCCGCGTCGAAAATGTCAGCTTCGCTGAAAGCGTGCGCTATCCTCACGAACGAACAATTCTTGGAGAATAAATAGTTCGTGCACATGATGTCAGCCATGTGCCCGTGTTCACACAACATGTTTGCGTTAAAATCCAGGTTTTTCTGAGTCAATATGTCGTGCATTATCTGCTTCGGTCCACGAAAATCGTCGATGGCGTCGCCATTGTTTTCATACGCGTTCAGAAACTCACGAATGCTCCCGTTTGCGCCTCTCGCCGCTTCCAAAGCGCGCGTTCCATCCGCTACTAAACGAATCATGCGCTCGGGTGCGTGCTTACTCACCAACACGTTTTCGAATCCCTTGAAGACCGGATACGTCCTCGTCGTCGCGACAAAAGCACCCCTCGTCAGGCGACGACCTTCCGAGACTTCCTTGACGAGAATTTTCATCGCGGGTGTCTCTTCGTAATCCTCGACGTACACGTCTTTGGGTGAGTTTTGTATCAGGCATAAGAAACCACTTTTACTTCGAATGTGCTCGGGGAGCAGCTCTATCGCCCCATTCATCACCCGTTGAAGGATAAAACTTTTCCCAACACCGGATGCACCGCATAAAAACACGTTTTTCCCGTCACGAACGTACTCGACCAACCGTTTCTCGACATCATCGTGTATGCTCGTCAGGAGATCGCTTCTTTTTTCTTCAACGATTTTAATGAATGCATCCATGGATGCTCTCGCTAATGAAGTCGTAGATTTTATGCACGAATCAGACGCGCTACAAAATAAAGTCGTCAAACCTCTAAAGCGTAAATTATTTCCATACTTAGCGTGTTTTGCAGTATCTAACATTTTGATACTCGTCGTCGTCGTGTTCATCGCTTTGAAAATTATGAGATCCCAAAATAATATCACTGCGTAAAATAACGAATATGGCGAGTGAAGAAGTAAATTTTCCCGTCAAGTCGTGGCATCAACAACAGGAAACGATTTTAAAGGCGTGGGGCGAAGCCGCCGCGTGTTATAGATATATCCATCATCAATCATTCATGTCGTACGCGCGCACGACGCAGCGGGCCACGCTCCCGGTCATTATATTGAGCACGATCACCGGAACAGCCTCGTTCGCCATGGAGTCAGTCCCGGATAATCTTCGTCAGGTCGCGAGTCAGTCGATTGGTGCGGGTAATCTCATAGCAGGATTGATCGCGACGATCAGTACGTTTTTAAAGTTACAGGAGAATACACAAGCTCATAAACTGGCCGCCACGAATTTCGGCAAGTTTAGTAGAAAAATCAGGTTAGAGCTCGCGTTGCCTCTGAAAGATAGGACCAAGGACGGGGTGGTCATGATCGACGAATGTAAAGCAGAATACGATCGTTTGTTAGAGGAGGCACCGGACATCCCGAAAAAGCAATTGGAGGCGTTTGAAGCCACATTCCCGGGTGACGAGCTGTACAAACCGGAGATCATCGATATTATGCCCATACGCACGTTTGCCGGCATCCGTGAGAACGTAATTTTGAAAAAGTTGCGGGCACTGGTTGGAGAATCCCCCGAAAAGAAAAAGCTCGCAAAGGAGCTCGAATCTATACGAAAGGCGGGTCAGGGTCTCATCACAGCACCAAAAAAAACGTCTGTTTTGAAGCGAGGCATTTTTAAGCGCCAGGCTGAAAAGCACGTCGATTTGGTCACTCCCGACCAATCTGACGACGACGAAGAAGAAGATCTCGAAACAGTCGTCGTCGAGGGAGATGCGAGTGAATAGATATTTATTTTGTAGTGGTACTTCAGTAGAATGAACATCGTCTTTTTCATCCACGCCGTGCTCTTCATGGCGATCCTCGTCATGCCGTTCACGAACAGTAAGCAGAATCTCGAGTTTTACACTATTTTAATCCCATTCTTGTTCTACCACTGGTCCGTCAACGATGATACGTGTGCCCTCACTCTGCTCGAGCAACGCGTGACCGGTAAAAACAAGGAAGAGACGTTCATGCAACGGCTCGTTGGCCCTATCTACAAAATGGACGACACCGATCTCAACAACGCCACCAAAACTTTATTGTTCGTTCTATGGGGCGTGGCACAGTACAGACTCGGCCATTTTGATTTCATTCGTCGCGACTTTGATCAGCTCTTTGGCAAATCGTCGTGATTAATTATTTTGTGAACGTACTATATAAAATGTTTGGTCTTCCGGGTATTCCCGGCTTCGGGTTCATCAGCGACTTGAACCCGTTCGATGAACCGAAAAAGACGTCCATGTCTACCATTGCGTCGAACGTGTTTTTGCTTTTGTGCTGCACGATGATAGTGACAAGCATTTGGTCACATCCGCTTAAATTCAGAATGCCGCCGTTGTTCATGTCCCTCGTAGTGGCGTGCCTCTGCTCGAGTCTCGCGGGCAAAAACATCTATGACGAAAGCCGGGCGCGTTTCGTCATTGAAGCTGAGGGGAGCGATGGTGATGGTGATGGTGGTGACGCCGACTAAATTAGAAAAAATCATCCGTTCGATACAAATTCACACTGAATGAGCCGGTCTTTCCCAGAACGGACACCTGCTCATTTCCATAGAATTCCGGGCAACCGATATCATCAATGCAGTCTCGATCATTGTGCGTGATGGGAACTGAAAAGAGATTAGTGATGCCCGTCGTGGTCCAGTAATGGTACCTGTCGCGATGCCCGCGCACGGTTTTGCCGTAGAGTGGGAGCGTTGTCCCCGCGCCGTCCGTCAGAATACCCATCTGGTGGGAACGACCGGGTTTGTAGCGCTTCACTGGAGCTCTCCGGAATTCGGGCGTGGACGCCGTCGTCGGAGCTTGAGCTTGGGTTTGCACGGAGGGCTGAAACGTAACGACCGTTGGTTGCTCGACCTTGCGCGTTCGCTCGATCACGAGCGCGGCGACGAGTGCGACGACGATCACGACTAGCCATTGAATCTTCTGTGCGTTCTTCATTTGACTTATGTTGATATTTTATTTATCTTCCACGAAAATCCACAGTGTTCGCCCGCGTTCCACGGAGTGAATTCCGAATCTATGGTCACGGGATCTCCTTGTGTGAGTGCCTGTACGGGTTTACCCCCGCGAACCTCGCACATGACACGCCTGTACCTGTACGGAACCTTTAGGGTCAAAACCCGACCAATGAGAGGATTCTCCACGTGCATTGTGCGAAGTAGATGTGATTTCTTTTCGTGTGAGCGAGCGACCGCGAGCGCGGTGCTATCGCTGAGCGTGACGCGAATGTATTGTTTACCATTGTGTTCGTACATGGGCTGGTAGACAGTGCACTCGAAATGCATCTTTGTATGTGTGTGTGATTTAAATAAACCCGGTTTTCTCGCGCTCCTCCTTCGTCTTCAGTAAGTAGACGACGGCGAGGAAGATGAGGGTCGCGATGATCGCGTACTCGACATCACCCGTCGCACTCAGGGCGACCATGATGAGAGAGAGTAATCTAAAAGCGGGGTACGAAAATGCCTTTTCAATTCTCTCCGGCATTTGAACACTCTTACCGGAAAACAGGCCCTGGTAAATGATAATCATGGAAAACAGGATGGGGAGACGAATCGCTTTCTCGAGTGGTCCCGTCAATGGATTTAACAAATTTTTAACCATGCTATGTGTTGTATTAGTGCGAGATTATTTTGAGCGCGTATGATAAGAATCGCCCATGTTGGCGATGAACAAAACGCCAGTTGGCGTCGGTGGTGGCGGCGGCGGTCGATTACCGCGGAAGATCAAAACCTGGAAGTTTGGGTGTGAGTTCTTGGTCAGAAACGCACTGGTGAAGGATAAGGCCGCGCTCGGTCGGTGGACGCGCGATCAATTGATCGACCTCGGTCCTACATTCATCAAACTAGGTCAGATCGCGTCCGCGAGGAGCGATTTGTATCCGGTCGAGTTCGTACGCGAGTTGGAATTGCTCCAAGATGCCGTACCACCTGTCGCGTTCGAATCCATCATCGACCTCGTCGATGAGTCCGCGTTCGAAACGTTCGACCGCGAGCCGTTCAAATCAGCATCGATCGGACAAGTGCACCGCGCGACGCTTCACGGAGGTAAAGACGTCGTCGTAAAGATTCGGCGACCGGGTGTCCTCGACCAGATGCAAATTGATACTGTGAACGTCGTGGAATTCATAGGATTTTTGAGTGCGATCGGTGTCGACACCGGTATGGGACGCGACATGTACGTTTTGAAGGAGAGCGTCGAAAATCTGCTCCGTGAGTGCGATTACGCAAACGAAATCGAGAACGCCGTGCAGTTCCGTCGCAATTTTAAGAAATGCTCATGGGTAAAGGTGCCCAAAGTTCACCGGAAATTATCCGGTAGTGATGCAATCGTGATGGAATACGTCGAGAGTGAGAAGTTGGGTGAAATCACGGACCCGCGCGTGAATAAAGAGAAAGTTGCGCGCGCGCTCATGCGATCGTACGTGATACAGACCATGGAACACGGACTGTTTCACGCGGACCCACATCCGGGGAATGTCGCCTTTAGGACTTCGAATAATGGCCGTGGTCAGCTTGTTTTTTACGATTTCGGGCTATGCATTCCGATCGACGAGGATCTGCGAGCGGGGCTTTTCGACGCGATCGTACCACTGGTGACGCGTGATTCGCAAGGCGTCGTTGACGTCCTCACGAGACTTGGAATCATCGTGCCGAGTGCCGATGGGAGTGATGTGGCAATATTTTTTGACAACGTTATAGACTATCTCGGGTCGGTAGATGTCAACGCACTGAGTGGAGAGCTACTAGCGGATCCATTGATGACGGAATTAGCCCGAAACAAACCATTCGTAATACCAAGT
>Ga0115011_10002816_pt1 | contig 11947 bp, 4 predicted proteins | sample TroAtlMetagenome_2_FD_88705 | JGI IMG/M metagenome (GOLD analysis project Ga0115011, IMG submission 88705) | Marine eukaryotic phytoplankton communities from Atlantic Ocean - Tropical Atlantic ANT8 Metagenome | ecosystem: Environmental > Aquatic > Marine > Oceanic | place: Tropical Atlantic... | reverse complement strand
CTTTCTTTTTAAGTCGCATCGAAACCACCTTTCGTCGTAACGCTTCGAAAATTCCAAAGCGCGAGTCAAAAAAAAAAGGAATAGACTTTTGCACTTCGTTCGAGCGCGCGAACGCGATACACACACACACGCGCGCGCGCGCGCTATATTATATTATATTATATATATATATATATATCGCATGGTTTCCTTCGACAGCTTCTCTTCGCGCGAAGAGAACGCGTCAAAACTTTGCGACGACAAAGGCGTTTTCGGAGAAGAGGAATTCGCATGGCAGAAAAACATGAGCGACGACGATCCGTGGAAACACGTGAAAGATATCAAAGGGGACTTGCACTACCGAGTTTTATCGATTCCTCGAAATGCGACCATCGCGGAAATCAAAACGGCGTATCGGCAAAAAGCGCGCGAACACCACCCAGATAAAGGCGGTTACAGCGAAATGTTCGATAAAGTACAAAAAGCGTTCGAGACGTTGTCCTGTCCCAAGAAACGAGAACAGTACGACAATTTACAACATGTGACGCAATATCGGTACATACCAGGCGTGACGCAAAGAGCAGTCGGGGGCGAGGATTTGCTGTTGGACGATATTGCTCGGTTAGGTTTGGAAACAGATGCGAGCACGCAATTGGTAGTTCTGTGTGAGGTATGTGGGAGGCCATCGACGAGAGTGTGTATGTGCTCGCTGTATTATTGCGATTTTTGCGAACGGAAGCAACACTGGAAAGGCGAGTTTGGTTTGCACTGGCCGTGTACGCAGAGCGATCGTTTGAAGGTGGATTTGGCAAAGAAAGAGTTGGAGGAGAAGAAGAAAGAGGATGCAAAGAGGTACGAGTTAGAAGATCCGAACTTTAGAGATCCGGCATCTTTGAGAGAGATTCGTGAGTTCAAAGAACACGCGGCGGAGATTTACAGCATAAGGAAACAAGATCACACGAGAGTGTTCGATATGCGTTTGGCGAGGTATTACATGTGGGCACAAACGACCCGACACGTCTACATCGCGATCATGTTACCTACTGGTTACAAAGATAAAGAGCTGCACATGGACTTCAGAGGTCAAGTGTTAGTAGTTCAAAGCGAAGACTCGCCTCCAGTGGTGGAAAGACACCTCGCGTTTCAACCATCACGTGAGTTTCCAGTGCAAACCATGCAAACGGACGATAAAAGATTTTTAGTGCTATCAATTCCGAAAAGCAACATGGGCGAAGATGTTAAGAAGTGCTTTGAAGGTGATCCGGACTATGTGCGATGCATGCAACCACCGTATACTTTATACGAATCAAATACTGAAGTCATCATGGAAATTGAACTGCCGTTTTGGATCGACGAGGAAGATGTTCGCGTGGATATTACGAAACGTACCGTTCGCGTTCGAGTGACGAACCAAATTGATACAATTCGTCATTTCTGGTGGAAAACGGACGGACACGAAGAGTTGCGCGCGAACTGGGAGGCCATCGTTCCCGAAGAGTGCGCATGGTCTTTAGATGACGAAAGCGTAAATTCGAAAGGCGAAAAATGTCGCATATTGATGATTTGCTTCGCAAAACCTTCGCCGGATAAAGAAGAAAGAGAATACAAGAAGAACATGCGCCAAGATAACAGATTTGCAGCGGCAAAATGGTGCGAGAGTTCGAAAGCCCATGAGTCTGGTGTTCGGTTCTTCATCGAGGACGAAGATGACTTTGATCTCGAGTCGTTGCTCATATCGATGGTGTTTATGGAAACCGGATCGAGTTTTGTACCCGCGAAACCCGAATACGCCTATCACGCACCATTCGATACCTCGAAAACAATAAACGACGTAAATCTACTCCCGACAAGAGTAAAAACTTTACTCGATAAGATGTTGGACGGAGCTGAAGCGTTCGAGAAGAACGAGGAAGAAGAAGTTTATCTCAATGAGTAGAAAAATTGGGACATACCAACATTGAATGTAATTCAACACGCTAATAATGCATACTACTGTGCTACATGTAACTAAAACACTAACAATTGCCTACTAAAACTCTGGAATGTCCCTATCTGAAAGCTCGTCTTCGTCCTGCCAAAAGTTTCCTTCTGCTTCAGAGTCGGATTCCCGCTCTTCGAAAAATCTGTGTCGATCGGCCATCGTGGTGGACGATAAAAATCGTTTATCGTTAGTGTTGCCTACCGATGCTTCTTGATCTAATCCAATATACGTATCTGAGATAACAAACATTGTGAGGTCCGCAACATTCATGCTTCGTGGAAAATTATCAATCTGTAAAACTACTTCAAAGGTATCTGCAAACTGAGCACGGCGCATTGCCACGAGCTCCCCAGCGTTTCTCTTTTCCCCTAATATGATCCACCAACCTTCGTCTTTCTGTTTTGGGAATCTCGGCGCGTACGCCCTCGGCGCTGTTTTACGACCTGTTTTCTTCCCAGAACGTTTCAACGATACTTTCACGGAAGCGTTACGTCGACCGTTGGAACTGTTGACTTTATCTTCCACTAAAAGGGCTTTCACGTCCAACAGCGGAAGATTCGCACAGACGTTGAAAATCGCCTCACTTTTAGATTTTGAGAGACCTGACTTTGACATTGCCTCAAAAAACGCACTTTTGCGGTAAATAGCCAGAAATACAAGCTGTGGGAGACATGTTATTTTTGAAAAGCGTTCTAATTTGGAAACCTCCTCGTCTCCAATTTTCGGTAAAAGAAGCAAAGAGTTGTCGTTTATGGAGAGCCCTTGAATAATCATTTGTATCAGGTTCATAATCGATATCGCCGTCGACAGCCATCCAGCTTCGCTAACTATTTCCGTCATCGCTTGCAGAATTCTTTGCGATTGGTCAAGAACAGATTTTGTATCCGTGTGGTAATCCGACATCGGCAAAGGAAGCCGTAAAAAGTGCGCCTGAAAGAGTAAAGAAGCCTTGACGTGCGGATCATCGTATGCTCGTCGATCGACTCGATATCCTCCAGCTTTGAGAACATTTATCGCTAAATCCGCGTTTAACTTATCTTCGTTATGACGTACCGGTATTTCATCGTATTCTGCAACGTCACATAAGGTTGTTAAAACATCCTCTAAGGTGTTCGATTTCTTCAAACGTTTGGAGAAAACAGCCATAGTTTTGAAATTTAGGTAATAGAAACTCGCAATTCTGCCGAGCATTAAAGGCTTAATGGAATCGTCCTCGTTGTTAATAGCGAGACATTTTGCACTCTCGAGGGTTTCCATGGTGCTCTCAACCATTTCCGATAAGTATGAGTTCACGGTTTCGTGATTCGTATCCTCGAGGTTATAATAGGTTGGATTTTTCATGGCACGGCGAAAGAAATATGTCCACGTGAGGTAATCCACGGCGTCTTGCTTCGATTTTATAGCTCCACCTACGACTTCAGCGTTGAAATGGTCCTCCAAACACTCGCTAAAGCGCGATTCCACTGGAAAAGGTTCGTACAAGAACTTTTTGTAAAAGTTCTTCTTTGGTTCGTGCACGAGAACGACGCAGCAGCCGCTTTTGTCGAATTGCGGACGCCCAGCTCTCCCCATCATCTGCAACACATCAGTGATTGGAAAGTCTTGGTAACGTTTTGTTTTCCCATCGAAAAATTCAGTTCCTTTTATGACAACCAAATGCGCTGGTAAATTTACACCCCATGCTAGAGTGGACGTCGACACTAGCACCTGAATTTTACACTCTGCAAACAACTGCTCTGCGACGCCTCGATCTTCTGGTGAGAGACCCGCGTGGTGCAAACCTATACCGAATTGCAAAGTATGCTTCAAAGCTGGATCTTGAATATTCGAGATTCTTTGCTCCAATTCTCCACTGTCGCAGTGCACAAAAGCGTTTGGATTCTCGTCCGCAGCTGCATATGCAATCAAATCGAGTGCCGTCAATCTCGTTTGTCTCCTAGAAGAAACAAACACCAAGGCCGGTTTCATAGGTGAGTGTGTTCGAATCGCCGCGTAGGTAGGTTTATTCATCGAAAGCATCCGCGGACAATAGAACTTCCCCGGAAAACCTTGTATATGACATTCTAGCGGTACTGGACGAACAGAAGGACGGAAGTTGAACAGTCCTTTATCGTTTTCGATGCCAAGCCAATCCCCTAAATCTCTTGCGTTTGCCAAAGCAGTCGATAATCCAACGATCCGAATTTTCGATTTCGTTCGCGCGGAAATATAATTCATTCTGGAAACAATAGCTTCCAAAATTGGTCCCCGGTCGGCACCTAAAAGATGGATTTCGTCAATAACGACGAGTTTGACTTTGCTGACATAAGAGCGGGACTGCCAATTCCGGGAAATACCATCCCATTTTTCTGGAGTCGTGACGATGATATCCGCACGTAGTAACGCGCGTAAATCTGGTGTATAATCTCCGGTGAGTTCCACCATCTTCTTATTCACGGTTGGACAAAAGTGTTTCTTCCAATCGTCCACACGTTCGCGAACGAGTGCTTTTAAAGGAGCTATGTAGACAACCTTACTCCCTGGCAGTTCATCTCGAAACATTTTAAGAATCGTAAGTTCTGACGATATCGTCTTCCCCGAACCCGTAGGTGCTCCTAATAGAACGTTGTGGTTCGTATAGTACAACGTATGAAAGGCTTGCGTTTGTATTGCGTTGAAATGCGTAAATTTCTTTTCATAGAGCGACTCGTAAGTCGGATTATTGAGCGCGGATCTCGGAAGTGGGTCCAAGTCAAGTAGTTCTGTATTCGGCGGCGGTTCTGTCGGCAACACAATGTCCTCTAAATCGAGTTCTAAAAACGATTCGCATCCTAACCAGTATAAATGCGTCGCCCTTAGAAAGTACTGGGGCGGTCGTGGATCGAAAATTGGAATGGTAAACGCCAACGTCTGTCTACCTTCTTTGTATTGCTTTTTGCTCAACGTGAAAGTTTCCGTGTGATAAATGTGCTCATTCACGGGATCCTCCACCCAAATCAACCACTGTTGCGTTTGCCCATGAACTTCATCCCTCCATGTAAATTCGGGCAATACAGTCGCAGAAACTCGCAGCACAGAGCGCGTGATTGGCTGAACTACAGCTTCAAGGTTGACATGAGGGAGTTGTTCGACGCAGCGTTTCACTTGTGCTCCGACAACGGCGTTGAGTCGCAACAAATCACCAACTTCCTTTGCACTCATATCAATCAAGTGATCGACAGTGGCATCCCGTTCTTCGAGTTTATAGATTGTCTCTGGTTTCAGAGTATTTTCAAACTGACGAAGCGGCGAGTGGTGTGGCCATATTCTCCGATCTACCGCTTTTGAAAGCGTTAACAGAGTTTCCGCCAGCGACGGCCATCCACGCTTAAGCATGAGCTCAAACAAAGCTCGACATATTCTGCTCGCATTTTGAGAAATGTAACTCGAATCTGCAACCAGTGAAAACGATTCCAATCGCTTCCGAGAAACGTATACTTGCAAAAGCAAATTGACCTTGGCGACTTTATCGCTCATGTCCCCTTTAATCTCAATCGGACAGGCGGAGCGACGGTTTCTTCGAAGTGCCTCGAGCTCTGGCATTTCATCTTCTCTCGGTGTGATATTTTCAAACTCGGAGGAGTGCGAGATCACGTGCAAGACCTCTGGCAAGGACATGTGTCGATTCATCATCTCTTCAAACAACTCCATAGAAGCAACTTTGATATAAAAGTGTGAAGCAATGCGCCCAGCTTCGGTCTGATAGAGTTGGCCCGATTGTTCGTCGAAGCGAATCATCTTAGCCTTGTGTAATTTTCGCGCTGCTGTTTTAATCAAGTTTCTCCGATGCTCGATGAGCCCGGGGTCCATACGAACTTCATCCCAAGTCAAGCCATATCCGAGTGGATTTTGCTCCATTCGCGTGTGTAAATACGAATAACTCAACCACTGTGCGCCTTCTCGGATATTCGTCACGGTACCTAAAACAATTTCTGCGTTCAAATTGTCTGCCAAACAGTCGATGAATTGCGACTCAATCGGCGTCGAATGCGTCAACATTGCGACATATTTCGTGAGCTTTTTGTGTTCGGTAATAATGACACCTTCGCCACTGGTATCGAAACCCGGTCGACCTGCTCTGCCAAAAATTTGCTGAACATCTAGAACTCCAAGATCCTTAAATCCTCCCGCACTCGCGTCGTAGAGCTGGGTTCCTTTGATGATTACCTGATGGGCGGGTAAGTTGACACCCCACGCTAAGGTTGCTGTACATACTAATACCTTAATTACACCGGCGGCAAACATTTGCTCCACTAACGTCCGATCTTTTCGCAGCATCCCAGCGTTGTGACAGCCAAAACCTTTAAAGAATAAGTCTTTCATCTCTTGGTTTCTCGATCTCGACACTTCTCTGGCAAATATCGATTTCTCCTCGTGCATGTCGTTCTCAAACAACTCAAGTTCGCCTTCTTCTCCCGCTATTTCGGCCAACTGCCGCGCCGTTTTTACCGTGTCCTTTCTTGAATGCACGAACACCATCGCCTGCTTACCCTTCTGAAGCGCGGCACACGCTTTCTTAAAAGCGATTCGAATAGTTATGTTCTGACGCTTCATTGCGTTTGTCTCCGAAACGCCGATAAAAACTTGCGTGAGTGGAATTGGTCTGTACGATTGGTCAAATACGAACAAACCTTTACCTTCGGTGACGCCTAAAAACTGTGCAACATCTCTTGGATTGGGTAAAGTTGCTGACAAACCAACAATTCGAATCATCGATTGCGTTTGCTCGACTTGACGACGCGTTCGCGCGACTAACGTTTCAATTACTGGTCCTCTCTCATCGTTCAATAAGTGTACTTCATCGATAATAAGAAGCTTAAGAGTGGATGCCACAGAAACTTCGCCACCTTTTCGCGTGATGACGTCCCATTTCTCTGGTGTTGTAACGATAACGTGAGTTTCTTCTAATTCTCTCTTGGAGAGTTGCATATCACCAGTAAGTTCTCGACATACCATACCCAAGTCATTGAGTCGGTTCTGAAACGTCCGCGTGACTTCAGCGGCCAACGCCTTCATCGGAGCGACATAAACAATCTTGAAGATGTCGTGTTCGAGCAAGCAGTTATTCTCTTCGTCAAAGTGTTTAGCGATTTCTTGCATCGCACAAAGCATGGCGATGTTTGTCTTCCCCGCGCCAGTAGGTGCGCACACAAGAACATTCTCGTTCGATGTATACGCACACTCAAAAATTTTGGACTGAATGCGATTGAACGTCTGGATACCTTTGAAAGCAGTTTGAGCCCAACCTGGGAGATATGACACAGATACCTGCAATTCACCGTCTGCTATTCCCTCGTGAATACGCGCAGGTACGTAAATTTCTTCGTACCCTTCCAAGACTTTACGGGTCGTTCCTGGCGGCAGAGCTTTTTTGCCGCGGTCAGTTCCGAGACCTAGTCCGCGCAAACTGTTCAAAATATCATCCACACTTCCTTTTGCGGCTTCGTTCTTGTTCGGCAATGGTAACGAATCGTCGCAAAAAGCGCCAAAACCAAGTCCAGAATCATTTGTGAACCATTCTAATAAATGCTCTCCGTGACCACCAGCCACACGTCGCCTATTCCTCCGTTCTTCTTTCTTTCGGATTTTCTCCATCGCCACGTCCGTCGTCGATCGAACGGAAACAGCGGATTTGCTTTTCGTATAATCGTTCTGAGCAGATTCTTCTGGATCGAACGCTTCTTTCAAAGCTTGCAAACGTCGTCTGATAGCATCCGCGAGTTGACCTCGTCTTTCGCAAACGTTTGCGACAAGATCAAACCCACCATCACCGAGTAAATCGAACAACTCGGACGCTACTTGGTCGTCGCTGTTCGAGCTATTCAAGCATAATCGACAGATGTTTCCGCAAATATCTGTCCAACCCGCGAATGCATCCGAATTTTGATTGTTTTCTCGGAATATTTCGCATTGTTGGCGAAGCCAAGCGAGAATTGATACGCCTTGAAGGGAAGTTGATGCCTCGCTCTCATTACCTAATGCATCCAACTCGTGGAATGAAGGGGTTCTCGCTCTTTCGAGCTCTACAGACGCAAACGCATTTGCGCTGTCTAAACCACGCGTCATACTCGATAAAATCGTAGACTCTAACCCACTGGAGCTTTGTTCGTGGTGTTGTATACTGCTCTCAAATTCATTCGCTCCGAAAAATCTCGGCGGTACGAAATACATATCTTCACCATAATAAAACTCTTTTTTTCTTCCTGCTTCCACCATCGTGCCGTTCGAATCGCCACCAGTACTACTCAAATTCACACCACCTCGTCTTCTCAGCGCATTTGCACTTTTCCAAAAATATTTCCATCTCTGCACGGCTTCACTGCTGCTCAACGCACTGCCCAATTGCGCTTTTACAATCACGACAGCTTCTCTCTCGTTTTCCCTCATTTTCGCTTGCACTTTCTTCCTCTCCAATTCCGGTGCGTTCGAATATTCTATGGCGTCTTCTAAATCTGTCTCTAATTTCCAATCTATATCACAATATGTTGCTATAGCCGCATACAAATCACCCGGTGCTTCCAAAAGTTCCTCCGGCGAAATCAAGTCGTTCTCCAAACGCAACAACTGCATTGAAGCATCGGCAACTGACTCGAGCGCGAGCCTCGTCTCCTCGTCCACATCGTCCAACGACGACGACATCGACGTTTTCAAAGCTAAATTGGATAACCTCAAAAGTGCCATATCTCTGTTCTTCCTCGCTTTAATCGCGGTTTGCCGAAACGATGATGTCGTTGTAGCTTTTGTTGTCTCGCTTCGGTTACCCTCTTCTTCTTCTGCCATTTGCTTTGCACGAGCCACGTAAGCTTCATCTATATCACTCGCGTACCAACACTCGGTATCATCGCTATTATCACCACTTTTGCCGCGATAGTGCGCACGTAAAAATGTGGTCAGTCGCGGTGGTGGACCTCGAGAAGAAGAGTGCGATGTCGATGCCATAGCAGGGGGCTTCTCTCGTCCGCTGAAATCCTAATCTAACAAACACAATCACCTAGTAAAAGCGAAAATGCACGGAACGAAGAAGAGACTTTCATCGTCATCATCATCACCAGCGCTTCGTTTCTTTCAAATTATATCGTTGAAAGAGAGAGAGAGAGAAAAGAGCGGAGCCCGTCGTGTGCTTCTTCTTCGCTTCTCTCTCGTCGACTCGTGCGAAGGTGACTTGATGTTTTTGCACTCTTTTTTTGAGGAGGAGAAGGATGGACTCTCTTTTTTTGGCGCACAGAGCTTTACATTTTTCCTCTCGAAACGCTCTGATAACGACAGACATGTCTCGAAGGCACTCCAACGGCGACGAGAGTACGAGGGAGGAGGAAGAGGAGGAGAAACCGAGCGCTTCTTCTTCTTCTTCTTCTTCTTCTTCTTCTTCTTCTGCTCTAGATGGTATGGCGGAAGCCATTCAAAAGGGAGCCCATCTCCCATCTTTAGACGATAGAATAAAGGTCGCTTTAGAGTGTCCGTGCGTGAAACCGTTGCGAGATACGTCGTGCAGAGACGAATTCGATGCGGCGTTGACATGTTTTATGAAAGCGGACGAAGAGACGAGAGCGAGCGATTGCGCGGATAAGTTCGTGGAGTTGCATCAATGCATGGTGAAACACAGCGAGGAGTTTCAAGAGTTTGCCGAGGAATTGGTGAAACACAGAAACGTAGAGGGACCGGCGCAGGTATAAGGAACAAGAGTGGGTTTTAGAAAAAAGGAGAGAGAGAGGAATTGATAGATATAGAATGTGGGGTTGTAGTATAGAAACGTCATTTACAATGAAAGCGTCATCCATTGCGCTGCTTTAGCCGAAACCGTTGCTTTGGCTATTTTCAATTTAGCCGCTAAAAGCGCGTCAGCAATCGTAAACGTACTTCCGCAGACGTAATCGTTCGCACCTTCCAACGCCTTCTCGACTATCGCCACGACCGCGTCAACGTTGGCGTGATGGAACAATTCAATGAGAGCTTCGCACTTGGCATTGTCCTTTGAGGCAGTTGGCAACAACGCGAGACTGGACGCTTGTGTCGTCTTTGCGAGGTATCTCGCGATGGCTGTAGCCGACGTCAACAAGAAATCACCGTCTTCAACCAAAGCCGGACCAACAATGTTTTCTGGGTCCGGAAACAATCCTTTCTCTTCTTCCGTAATGTCCACAGCAATGGATTTTTTCGTCGCCGCAGTTTCTGGAAGCTTTGATAAAATCGATTCCAAAGCCATGGACCCAGCGCAATCACCAGCATTAACGAAAATGCTCAAAGCGTTCGCGGAATCTGCACCTCTCACTCCACCAAACAATGGAGCCGGCGCTGGTGAAATAGCTACCAAGCGCTTCTTCTTGTCTAACTTGCTCACGAACGGAATAAACTCAATGCCGCACATCCATGGGCGCAGTGCAGGAGGCACCACCAACCCGTCTGGCGTTTGCCAGTTCTCCAACAAGCAGCACAATGACCTCTCCGTCGCGGTTAACGTCGAATTCAACAAGTGCACGTACGACTTGGTCTTTTCTGGGCCTTTCTGCGGCGCGCCATAACGGATTTCCAATCGTCTCGATTGGTAATCCGTGCAGTTTGAGCAAGATACCAATTCTCGATGAGTTCTAGACGACGGAAACCACGCTTCTAAATCGTACTTTTTCGCTGCAGCGTCGTTCAATTCCCCAGAAACTATGTTCACGACGTTATATGGAATGTTTAAAGATTGGTAAAACGCCTCTGCGTTCCCAATCAATCTGTCCATTTCATCCCAAGAAGCGTTGCCTTCCGGCGTTACGGCTACAAATTGTTCAACCTTTTCGAATTGATGCACGCGAAAGATACCGAGAGTATCTCTCCCATGACTCCCAACTTCTTTTCTGAAACAGGTGGAATACCCAGACAAACGAATAGGCAAATCCTTCTCGTTCAACCATGACTTTCTTAAATACGAGCAACACGTTTGTTCGCTTGTCGCAATTAAATACTTATCGTCGCCTTCCCCGGTCACTTTGTACAACTGCTCGTCGAAATCCGCTAACTGCGCGCACTCTGCCATTCTGTCTTTTCTCATAAAGAACGGCGTCGCTAACGGAGAATGTCCTCTCGCCGCCAAAAAAGACAACGCGTAGTTAATCATCGCTTGATTCAACAATACCCCGGCGCCTTTCAAATAATACCCTCTCCCTCCAGCCACATCCGCGCCCTTGTCCAAATCTGCAATATCCAACATTCCCACTAAATCCACGTGATTCGGTAAATTCTCTTCCATCCTTCTTTCCCCCCACGTTGCGTGTACCGTATTAAACTCCTCGTCGTCGTTCACCGGCACCGAATCATGGACGATATTCCCAATCTTCAACAACAACTCGTTCGTTTCCTGCTCCAACTTCTTCTCCAACTCCACGGTATCTTTCCTCAACTGGTCCACTCGTTTGACTTCTGGCATCAATTTTTCTGCCTCTTCCTTCTCCCCTGATTTCATCTTCAAAGCCACCGCTTTGTTCGCTTTGTTAAAATCGGCATTCAACTTATCGAGATCGAATCGTACCGAGCGCCACTGCGCGTCTTTTTCAATGCATTGGTCGACAATCTCCACGGATTTATACCGGCGTTTTTGCGACTCTTTCACGATATCCTGCGTGTATGTTACCGAGAGAAAGAAAGAGTGTGTGTGTATGTGTGTGCGTAAGAGAAAGAGAATAGATTAAAATCCATCGATGTGTCCGTCGGCGCTTTTTCCTCCACGACGCATCGAAAGAGAGAGAGAGAGAGAGAGAGAGAGAGAGAGAGGAAACAAATAAACGCGCTCTTTCGCTGCCACCACGAAAATAATACGTACCGGGTCGCCGCCTTTCTCTGGTCTCAGCAAGTTTATGTCGAGCATATTTTGATGGTATCGTCGTGCGTGCGTGTGTGTGCACGCGCGCGACGAGAAATTGTTTTTGTGTGCGGTGCGATGCAGTCCAAAAGGGCTCAAAAAATCACAGTCTCGTCGTACCCACAAAT
>Ga0115011_10002814_pt1 | contig 11950 bp, 8 predicted proteins | sample TroAtlMetagenome_2_FD_88705 | JGI IMG/M metagenome (GOLD analysis project Ga0115011, IMG submission 88705) | Marine eukaryotic phytoplankton communities from Atlantic Ocean - Tropical Atlantic ANT8 Metagenome | ecosystem: Environmental > Aquatic > Marine > Oceanic | place: Tropical Atlantic... | reverse complement strand
TGCCCATGTTTTCGCTCCTCATACTGTATCTTATGCCTCTCGACCATATCGATAAAATCCCACTGCGTAAAACGTACTAGTGCCGACTTGCAAAATTGAGGATTAGCAGAATCGGAATTATCAGCGCTAATATAGCTATTGGTAAAGTTACAACGCGCCCCACCAGCCATAAGTATTTTTTTTCCCACCTTGTTGGACTTCTCCAGAACCAAGACACTAAGCCCTCTCTTTGCAGCTGTAATCGCACAAAACAAACCAGCCGCACCAGCCCCAAGGATTACAACATCGTACCCGCCACCTCGAACCATAATCTTTAATCTATCAAAGCACTATTAAGAGGGCGAAAATAAGCTTAGAAAAGGGGCTATATACATTCGAAAATTAAAATTATTTGTTTATTGATAATAATAACAATTAAAGCGGTTTGTGATCTTTAAACCACCATAATTTCCTATCAATAAAATATTGATTTTTATATTCGTAGTGCAAATCAACAAAAGTAATATTACTTCCCCCTTTACTTTTCTCCCCTGCCCGATTGCTTTTACCTGAACTGTGACGTGCATACAGCTCGTTTGGAGGATTTGACGAAGAACTCGGCTGATGTGGACCACTTGCATTGTAAACACGCTCGTGATCCCATGATGGAACAACCATATAAGTTGCGCATCCAAAGAAAAAAATCTTATCAGGCTGAGGCACTTGATTAATCTTTTTATAAATTTGATTCGAAGGGCCAATCATTTGTTCGTTTGCGCCATAAGAAAACACTACATCTCGACTTTTCTTACCTATTAATATTTTCCGCTTCCTTAGCTTTATCATATTATGTGGACTTTCCACATCCGCTGGATCTGAAAATAAATCCATAGAGCTCAAATACCCGACATCATGCATGCTTGTCAGCCATTTCGCATGGTTTTGTACTGTATGAGGAGTCACTGAAACCGGAAACTTGTCATCATAGTCTTCAGCGTACATAGCGGTAGAAAGACCTAGTTGTTTTTGATTGCTCATGCAAACCGTCTGCCGAGCCTTTCCTTTCGACTTGGCCAAAGCAGGTAATAACATTCCTGCTAGGATCGCAATTATAGCTATGACCACTAAAAGCTCAATTAAGGTAAATCCAAGATTTCTTTTCATTAAATAAATGATTTCAAACTAACACACACAAAAAGTCATATAAAAAAACACCACACTGAGATGATTTAAAATATAGAATCTCATCCGCAATAATTAGATAACAGTTCACGCTAAAGCAGCAGACTTAAAAAAATACTAATTCATTTAATTAAAAAAACCAGAAAAAGCCATTCGCTCTTTATTGTTGCATAATACTGGAATTCACCTCTGAAATAACCCTTATTTAGTGGCCACAATTTACAAATGAAAAATCCCAGATGCCTGCAAATAATTATATTAATTTTATCCCTTGCTTGCGGCTTGTTGATAATGAAAATGTACGAGACCAAAGTTATGCTTTCAAAGCAGATAACTATTTCTCACGGACTAAAAACTGAGAACGACAAATTAACAGCTCAAATTAACGAACTAAAAACGCATAAGTAACTCAGAATCCTTCTTTAAGATTCCGCGCGAACTGCTTTAAGCAGATTTTCAATTTCTTCTATTGTCCATCCATCATAAAACTCTCCATAACGCACCCATGCGCCACTGTCTTTTTTTAACAACAAGACCAGGTCGGCCTCCCTCTTAGACAACGGATGCGAATCCACTTTAGCCAACCATCGTTTCATTCTTTCCTCAATTTTCTCAGAACACATAAACTGTCAATATTGTACTAATAAAAAATAAGAAAGTGAATATTGGAACAGATATTTCTAGCTGCAATAATGGTTAATCACTATTTTACTTCCTGAATGAACACCCTCCGAATAGCAACAATCTCAATCGCACTATTCACTGGATGTGCGTCAAACAACAATTCCCCAGCTCTATATGACTTTATTGAAGAATATAACCACAATCTTCAAAAAGAGACTAATATAAAACCTGTCCTGCTTGTAGCAGACGGGCTTAATAATGATGGATCACTAGTTAAAAATTATGAACGAGGACTTAATTACGCCATAGACTACTTTGGCAACTATGGACCATATTACGTTTACTTGCTTGGCCCAAGTAACAAGCAAAACATATTAGATATTTATATAAATAGGGCTAAGACCAGAATGAATCCCAATTCACCAACTCCCAGAGAGGAGCAGATTGAGAAGTTTTTAAAGAGCCCTAATGTCACTAGAGAAATAGATGCCGTATTAGAAGGCAAAGCAGAAGGAGGATTAACCTGGAGTGAGCCTCCTATACGAGTATACGAAGACGTTACAACAAATGCTACAGAACGAGAAAACAACCCTGTCGAAAATACATGGGGAGCTCTACATGAATACCATCATGTTTTTCAAATAGCACATTGCGACTCATACAAAGAACGCACTTCAGATCGTAATTTAAACTCCTGGATAACTGAAGGCGCTGCAACTTATAGCTCAGCAAAGTTTATGGAGAATCTTAATTTAGTTGATTTTAAAAACTATATGCTAGGTCTTCGAAAAACTGGGGGCAATATTAGCAATCTTGGCATAAATGATTTTTTATTAAGTGAAAAGGAATGGCGCTTAGATAACGAAACCTATTGGAACAAAGGACACGCTGCTCAGGTTTACTATATGCTAGGTGCCTGGGCGACTGCATACCTCATTCATTCAGAAGGCATCCCAGAAGTTACAGTTTTAAAGAGTTGGTATTTTGATGTTCCTAATATGGGCAAATCTGCTGCCTTCGAAAAACACATGGGGCTACCACTTGATAAGTTTTATAGGAAATTTGATTCTTTTATCAGGCAATCTGATGAAGATGTAATGAAAATTTTCAAAACTAAATAATGGGCCTGAAATGAAATATTAAAGCATTAAAAATGCTAATAAAAGTCCATTGCCCCTTTCCTTTTGCTGGTAAATTCCTATGTCTTCTATAAGAATTACTTTCAAGTTTCCCGTGAAATCAATAATGGTCATCACTGCTCTTCAGAGCTCTTTTGATTAGCTGCGACTCCAGTGACAACTAAAATGAAACAAAAACGCATCTACCTGACCTCAATTCTCATCAGCTCAGCATCTTTAACTTTAGCAAACCCAGTATTATTAGATGATCAATTTATCTTGCCTGAAGGGTTTCATATATACAGAGCTGCCGAACCGAAACTAACAGGAGGTTCCTATGATCTGACATTTGACGGCGATGGGCAATTATTGGTGGCTGAGGGCAATTCAATCCGCAGAATAATAGATACAGATAATAATGGGATTTACGACTCTCAAGAAACAATCGCTACAGGACCTGCTCTACGAGGAAGAGGCCCTCAAGGCCTACTAGTTATTGGCGATAAACTTTACACTGTATCTGGTGACGGAGTGCAACTCTTCAGCGGATATAACTCATCCGCCATAAAACACGAGAGACGACTAGGAGCTCCATTCAATACAGGAGGCGATCATGCTGCGCATACAATTTTAAGAGGGTTAGATGACTATATTTATCTCGTTTCTGGTGATGGAGGCGGAATAAACAAGAGAAAGCACATCACGCAATCCAGCTCACCCGCAAGAGAGGAGCGGACAGCATCGGTATTCCGTTTTGATCCTAAAGGAGAAAAATGGGAATGCATCGGATCTGGAGGCAGAAACCCACCAAGCTTAGGAATGAACTATCTTGGTGAATTTTTTAGTTTTGATAGCGATATGGAATTCCATGTGGATGTTCCATTTTACCGACCTGTCCGATTAAACCACTGGGCAACTGGGGGAGATCAAGGATGGCAAGGCGTTGGAGCTTATCCGCCATACTATGTGGATTGCCTGCCTGGCGTTCTTGAAGTGGGTCGTGGATCACCTAACTGGGGTGTTTTTTATGAACACAACCAGTTCCCAGAAAATTACCACGATGCATTTATTGTTTGTGACTATCGCTGGAAATCGGCAACAACTGGAAGATATGCCAGCTCAGGGAGATTGGTCGTTTTCCATTTAAAACGACATGGCGGAAGCTGGAGAGCTGAGCTTACTGAGCTGGCAAAAGCAAAAGCAGGGGCAAAAGATGAAAACGGTCGAGCGATAAATTTCGCACTTGTTGACGTTGATGTAGCACCGGACGGAAGCATTATGGTCACAGATCACAACCAAGGCGTTTGGCGAATCTTCTACGCCCCAGAAAAAACACCAAAAATTCCTTCTATTAAACGGGCTGAAAATCGTTCAATTAATTCAAATTTACTAGATGAGCTTTTAGATCTTCCTCAAAAAAGTTCAGAATGGAGCAGACTTAGGCAAATAAAAATAAAACAACAAGCTCCCTTTGATATCAATGAAGCACTAAAGAATGCATCTTTAAACGAAGCGTTAGCTAGCAGATCTCGATTAAGTGCAATTCGGTTACTTTCTAAGAACTTTGAAACATTGCCCTACAATTACATTAAAGAATTAGCCAATTCCACGGACGATGAGGTTAGAGGCCAAGCTGCATGGCTAATTGGAATTCGAGGAAAATCCGAACATGAAATAATTTTAAAATTACTTAACGACAAAAAACCATTTGTTCGCCGGCGCGCAGTTGAAGCATTTATGCGGATGCCCACGCAAAAAGCCGATGCAATATTAATTCAACTGCTCGATGACCCGGATAGGTTTGTACGCTACTCAGCAATGATTGCACTTTCACATCGCCCAACAAATGAATACTTCCCTTTATCGAAAGACACAATAAAACCTAAAGTGCTAATCCGAACCCTTGTCGCTGCACACTTGAGAAAAGAACAACCAAGCAATAAAGATGCTAATTTTATAATTAAAAAAATACTAAGAACCCCGAATCTTAGCGATGAAGACCATCTGGATTTATTACGATTATTAGCATTATACCAAAAAGAAATTAAAGCGGACAAAGACACCTTGGCGATAGCATCATCTTTTTTGACAAACCAATTTCCGAATGCAGACCTAAATATAAGATGGGAACAAATTCGCCTAATGGGGAAATACGAGTTAACCAATTCGTTCGCCCTACTTGTTGAAGAATTAATTAGCGAAAAGGACCAAATCACTCAGTTCCATATTGCAACATCTCTGTCAGATTTGCCTAAAATTAATATAAACAACCATAAGGCTAACTCCGAAAAATTAACTAACTGGATAATCTCCACACAAGACGGCTGGTTTTCTGAATTCGGCGAAAAGGGATTACAATTCCCAAGTTTCTGGGGAACTGTTGTGAATAAATTAGGAAACTTACACGCCGATTCACTAGTGGCAAGACTTGGGCAAATCAAAGCTGATAGCCAACTAATGAAAAGTGTTATTTCTAAAATTAAAGCTTCACCTAATGCAGACGTGATTTTGATAGAACGCTTCAATCAAGCGACTGACAACGTTTCCAGAAATAATATATTAAAAATCCTACAACAAACCTCATCAGATCGAACCACTCAATTCATGGCAGGTCAATTAGCCAAAACCTCTAATCATGATTTGCGAAAAACGTTATCCCTAGGGCTATCAAAGAGAAAGAAGAGCGCGACACCAGAATTCCTCCTTTCGGCACTCTTCGAATTCGATGACCAAGACATAATTAACTCCTGTTCTTTAGCTATTGCCACTACAAATAAAACATTAGATCAAATTTACTTTGATTCACAAAACAAGTTGTTTCAAAATAATCACCCTCCAAAGAAGGTTCATTCCCGATTACTTGAACTTATTGATCTCCACCCTTCCAGCTCTATTCAACTTGAATATGCACTCAGCACTCTTACCGGACATAATTCCACAAGAAAAAATAATAGTCCCAGAGTTATCTGGTCATCAGATAGACAAAAAAACGGGGACAAAACATGGTTTGCACGTGAATTCAATATCTCAAATAAATTCAGCAAATCAGAACTGTTTATTACGTGCGACAACGAGTTTGAAGCTTATATAAATGGCAAACTCGTCGGATCAAGCAGCTCTTGGGAACAGCCAAAGAAAATAGATATCACCTCAGACTTGCGCTTTGGAGTAAATCTAATTGCATTAGAATGCAAGAACCTTGGCGGCCCGGCTGGGCTAATTGCCAAAATCTCTTGGATAAACGATAGCGGAGAACCAAAAAATCTCGTAACTGACCACACCTGGCAATTCACTCTAGATCCTCATAAGAACTGGAAAATAGACGGATCAAAAAAAGGCAATTGGAAATTCAGCCTGGATGTAAGCAAGCCAAGCGAAAATGTAATCAAGGCATATAACGCATTTACAAAAGACAAAAATGGAAACCTTGTATACGCTATTAAAAAATATTGGCACAAGTGGTATTTAAACAAACACGGAGAAGCATTTCTTGTACGCCAAAACACCAAGACCCGACTTCGATCAGATGATATAATATACGATATTATTATTTCCAAAATAAGCGCCAAAGGCGATATTGAAAATGGCAGAACATTGTATTTAAATGCAGGATGCTATGCATGCCACGGAGGAATTGCAGATCTTAAGACAACCATTTTCGGGCCTTCTTTGAACGGAGTAACGCTACGACTGAAACCGGAAGAATTAGCAGATGCCATTGTATACCCATCTAAAAATGTTCCAGAGAGATTTAAGGCCAGCTTATTAACCACAATTGACGGCGATCAATATAATGGATTTATTACTGAGCAGACTGATAAATTTGTATCGATCACAGATCTTCAGAACAAAATAACTCGCTTAAAAAAAAGCGCGGTCGATTCAATTAAACCGCAAGAATCTTCATTAATGCCCCCCAAACTTACTAACAGCTTTTCAGACAAGCAAATTATGGATTTATTAGCCTTTCTGCAGTCATTGAAATGACGTATTAAATTCTAGTAATATTTATCGTCATGAATCGCCGCTTATATATAATACTGCTTATTTTTAAACTCGCTATCCCTGAGGTAATATTTTGCCAAACATCAAAAGATAATACTGAAAACTCAAACCTTACTACTGACGATTATCGCAAACATGCAATGACCCATAATGGGGACCCGGAGCTTGGGAGAAAACTGTTTACAGGCAAGCGTGCGATATGCTCTCAATGTCATACTGTAGATGGCAGCAACCAACTAGCCGGGCCGGATCTTGCATCCGCTGGAGACAAATTCTCACGCACAGACTTGATTCTTTCTGTGCTCGATCCGTCCGCTAATATTATGACTGGTTTTTCGCTTTTAACCGTCACAACCAAGGATAATAAAGTTTTTAGTGGAACAGTTAAGAAATCGTCAGAAACTGAACTTGTCATAGCTGGCACAGGGAGAATTCAGCACCGAATTGCCAAGGCAAAAATCAAGGAACAAATAACTAGCACGGTATCGATGATGCCACCAAATTTACATGTATCACTTACGAAGAAAGAATTCACCGACCTGATTGCATATCTGGAAAACCTTAAGAATAAAGATTCAAAAGGCCTCAGCAAATACGGAAGCCCAATGGAAATTTCACGACTGGATCAACCCATATCAACGGAACTCTTATTTGGGGAAAATCTAGATCTAGAAAAGCCAGTTTGGTTTGGAGAGCACCCTGCTCAACCAGGTATCTTTTTCATTCTTGAAAAAAGCCGCGCAAAACTTTCCCTGATAGGAAAAACCGCCAAGAGCAAAGAGTTTAAAAAAACTTTTGTGGAACTACCAAAGGAAGTGTACGTAACAAATGATGAAGGACTTCTTGGCCTAGCATTGCATCCAAATTTTGCTAAAAATGGAAAATATTACTTTATGCACGAAGTAAAAAGCGGCCCACGTCGCGGCATGGTGATCGGCGAACGTGAAGCAGATAAAAACCTGCTAACTGACTCCGGAAAACCCACAAGAAGAGTTTTAGAGTTTGATGTTGCTACACAGTTCCATCATGGAGGAGGACTCGAATTTGGCCCAGACGGATACCTTTACATTGGAGTGGGCGACGGAGGACCTCAGGAGGATCCACATGGCCACTCACAGAACTTAACATCATTCTCCGGTAAAATATTACGAATCGACGTGAACGATCACAAAGATGACAAGTCATATGGAATACCAAAAGATAATCCATTCATTGACCACCAGAATTCAAAGGTACGCCGTGAAATTTTCGCTTATGGATTGCGTCAGCCATGGAGGTTTAGCTTTGATTTGAAAACAGGAGACTTATGGGTTGGCGATGTAGGGCAAAACCGATTTGAAGAAGTCGCTATAGTTCGTTCAGGAGAAAACCATGGGTGGAATGTATTTGAAGGCTTCGAGATTTTCTCAACCCAATACATGAAACCGAAAAACGAAACACAGTACACCCCTCCTGTGGTTTCATTTCACCGTAAACACGGAGTCTCAATAACAGGTGGTTATGTTTTACAATCGCATCCAGACCAAAACGAATCATTCAATGGTGTTTATATATGCGCGGACTATCAATCAAAACGGATCTGGGGAATTAAACAACAGGGCCGCAAGCTTAATATAATAAGAGAAATCGGGAGTTGCCCTGATCGCGTTGTTGCCTTTGGGCGTGATTTAAGCGGCGCTCTTTACGCCGTAGGCTATGACAAAGGCAATATCTATAAACTAAACTTTAAAAAAGCGATATTTAAGTGAAATACAACCTATCATTAATTTTAAGTATACTTCTCGCTAACACTCCTCTCACGCAGAGCGCTGAAAAACAACGTTCATCAAATGAACACATTTCAATAAAGTTTGCAGCATACAATGTATTATTTGGATTGTGGGGCGAGCCTGAATCCATTGGGGAGGTCTTAAAGGAACACAATCTAGACATCATTTGTTTTAACGAAGTACCGAACGGCAACTGGACGAAACGAGTAGGTAGTATATTGGATATGAACCATGTATTTGTAGGCGAAATTTCTTCAGCTAACCATAAGAACAAATACAAATCTATTTTAAGCCGTTTCCCCTTACACAACACAGGAGAGATTGAAATAAACGCAAAGGGGTGGAAACCCGCATCCTTAGTTTACGCAAGCACTAAAGTTAAAAACACAAATATTAAATTTTATTCGACTCATATTCCCGGACAACAAAACCCAAATGATTCAGCGGCATCTTTTATTGCAAATAATATCATTAAAACTTCGAATGATGAAAATTTAATTATACTTGGGGATTTAAACAATGAGCCAAACAAAGGCGCGTTAAAAACATTCTACACAGCGAATATGAATTCAATATGGAATGAACTTAAGATCGATAAATCCAAAAACAGCACCCATAAACACATAGAATCTGGCAAGGAGTCTGGAATTATAGATCATATTTTTTATAAAAGCAGAACCCATAAAATAAGCGTCGTAAATGGCGGCATAATTTATGACGCCTTTAACAATGCTGAAAAAGATATCGACATGCCACGGTACAAAAAAGAATGGATCAAATACGGAAAACCACTTTCAGATCACCGTCCAATATGGACTGAACTATTGTTTAAATAACTGAAATAATTTTTCAAACAACCCGAAAACCCCCATTCATGAAAACCGTTTAGCAGTAAATAATTCAAATACAAGCTAACGGCCCTCCTCCTCTTCAAATTCCATTAAGCAATTAGCCTTGATGCCGTAATAAACTCTCAACTTGCCACCATCAACCTCATATCCCTTGGCTAGTTTTAGCGCTTCAAAAAACTTAAAGTCTAGTGACTCGGGCATACAGAACATTAACGTAGACCCAAACGGTGAATTAAAATTTAACCAATTTCCCTGCACTACTGAACACTTGCCAAAATAACGATTACAATCATTCCTACCACCGACACTGCCATCTCGATTAAATTCAATAGAATGAATCCTTCCTTTTTTTGGAAAGATAGTTTTACTAGCCTCATGCATAGCCACCAATTTCCACTCTCTCCCATATAAACCATCTTCAAAAGGATTCGCATTAGTTATTAATCGATAAAAAACAGAACCGCCTAATTGTTTTCTGTAATCTTTAAAATCAACATATTTACCACTACCCAAGAAATGGGCCACTACACACCAGTCCCCAAGATCGCGAGTTGATTGAACTAAGTGATATTTTCCAAGCTCAGTTTTAAGCCTGAACGAAATATCCTTTGAATTAAATGATTCAATTTTGAGCGCTTCTTGCCCGTGGACATCGAAGGAAATCAAGACAAGTAATATAAATAGAGTAATAATCTTTTTCATGAGATTTAATTAAAAAAGAAATTTTAGCGCGAACTATCTAGCATCATTTTTTGTGTCGGAAAATAGTTCAACCATGGCTTTTCCCATCGCTTCCCCTACATTCATATAAGTTTCAGCATTTCTGTTATAGTGCCCACCTGAAGAACCTCCCTTCGACAGCGGATAAGTATAAACACTAGCCACATTCCCACTAAATTCCTTGTACTTACCGGATGCGCCATCCACGGCCAACATCGCATCCAAAATCTTGCCACCACCATCAGTTGCACCCTTCTTGGTCTGCCCAAGTGACGCGCAAACAAACTTTGCATTTGGCGCGCTGAAGTCCTTTCGAAGCGTCTTTATTAAATGGACTAGGTTCTTCTCATATCTACTTGAAAGCGCTGCACTGCGACTATCCCTGTCACCTTGCCACCACAAAAACCCTGCGATTTCATATTTTTTTGCCCCTGGATAATATTTATCAATTTCTGATAGGACTTTTTTTGCCCTAGCAATATCACCGTCGTACTGCATCCCTGCATACCATTTAATTTTTTTTGGCTCCGTACCTTTAACCCACTTCTCAGGAGAACCTTTGTAACCAGGGTGAATCCAAGTGACGCCCTTGGCGTCTGTGTACTCAAATCCTTCACCGCCAGGCGGCAACAAATCCCATCCTAAAGCACGATTCCCAATGCAGCTCTTTAGGATCATAACTGGCTTATTTGTATAGTTTCCTATCTGATGACCTATTCCAAATTCCGGGCCAATCCTTCCCCCTTTAATTAACATCCATTCATTGTTGAATTGCTTCATTCCTCCAGTTCCACTTCCCATTACACGCACGTTACGAACATCCTTACGCTCAGTCCAGTTTCCTTCCTTATCAACAAGGTAAGGGTATAACTTCTTTTGTTTAACCGCATATTCCAGTGAACCATCATCGCCTTTAATCTTCCCGGCCCCCAGCATATTGGACTGACCTAACAAAATAAAAACCTGAACAGGCTCGTTCATGTCGCTTGGCAGCCCCTCCAGATTTTTAGCCATAATAACAGAGCTTAAAACCCCCATCATTTTTATAAGAAATAGCCTTTGAATAATTCTTTTTATCAATACGAATCGTTTCATTTTTTTGTTATGGAATAGCTTGCAGTAATTGAGTAATCAAAATCCCTTCATCCAACAATTTAATTTGCAGGTCAAAAAAACCCCCATCATTAACCTTGCCAAAAAAACTAACAGAGACAAAATCCCCAAATGATCCTCTGTTTAACTTATGCCTTGAAAAAGACATTGGCCTATCCCAATTAACTTGCTTCAACGCATTCACACTGACTCCCGGGCCAAGATCATATGATTTAGCTAAAAACCATTCCATAATCTCTTCCCCCTTACTAATTTCTATCCCATCTAAGCTCCTAACTCGATACTCCTCACCATTAACCTTTAGAATTATCTGCTTTCTCTGATAGGGATTGCCGGCCCAAAACATACCACTTTGAAAATCTCCTTTACGAGGCTTTGCACTAGGATATATCCATTTTTTATAATTAACATTTAACTCCTGAAAAAACACTTCCCTCCCCTTGACGAGTTCCGCACTCTCCACTTTGATCCCTCGAAATGTAGTCGGATGCATATTATGAGTAGAGATTTTAGCAACCTTCGTAATCCCGCATTTCCGCGCTAATTCAATAATAATAGCTTCCTCTTCCTTCGTCAGCACTGCGTGCTT
>Ga0115011_10002812_pt1 | contig 11963 bp, 7 predicted proteins | sample TroAtlMetagenome_2_FD_88705 | JGI IMG/M metagenome (GOLD analysis project Ga0115011, IMG submission 88705) | Marine eukaryotic phytoplankton communities from Atlantic Ocean - Tropical Atlantic ANT8 Metagenome | ecosystem: Environmental > Aquatic > Marine > Oceanic | place: Tropical Atlantic... | reverse complement strand
TCTTTTTTTTTCCCACCTTTTACCAAAAGAAGGACGAAAAGAAGACCACCCCCAATTTTGCAAAAAAAAAAGAAAAAAAGAGAAGACTTTTGCTTTGAGAGAGAGGACGACGACGACGACAAAAAAAAAGCCGTCGTCTTTCGTCATTATCGGCACGCTCTCGAGTAGGAAAGCAGCAGCGCGCGAAAGAGAAGAAGAAGCATGGTTCGAATTTCTGTGCTCAACGACACGTTAAAGGTGCGTTTTCGCGAAAATCGAGACGCGACGTCGGTCGCGCGGGCCTTTGCGCGCGCGATTTCCGAGAGGACCTCCTCTCTTCGCGGGGACCCTTGTTTTGTTGTTGTTCGCCTTTCTTTTTTTTGTGTGTGTCTTCTTTGCTTTTGTTCTGCGTCGAAGCGAGTACTGACACCTTTCTCTCTCTCTCTCTCTCTCTCTCTGTGTGCGATGAAAACAGGCGATGTACAACGCCGAAAAGCGTGGAAAGCGTCAGGTGTTGGTGCGCCCGGTGTCCAAGGTGGTCATCAAGTTCTTGCAAGTCATGCAAAAGCACGGTACGTGACGGAATCGTCGTTTTCTCGCGGAGACCCTAATGGACCGATGATGAATGATGATGATGATTCCAATTTGCTTGTGTCGTCAAAGTTCGATCTCAAAGCCGGCGTGCCGAGATACTCCGGCGCGCGTCTGCCGACGCGAATGGACGCGCGCGCGAACGGAAAAACGACGGACCGAAGAGCGCCGACTGGGAAAGATGGAAGAATCACGTGGGAAAATTTCGTCCTCGGCCCCGGCCTTTTGCCTCGTTTGGGGTCTACCGCCCTTTTAAAATTACATATTGTCTTCTCTTACTCACCCGCGTGTATGTACATTTCTCTCTTTCAAATATACGCAGGCTACATCAACGAATTCGAATACATCGACGATCACAGAGCGGGTAAGATTGTCGTCGAGTTGAACGGCAGAATCAACAAGTGCGGCGTCATCTCCCCGAGATACGATTTGTCGCACCACGACATTGAGGAGTGGGTCGGGCGCTTGTTGCCGTCTCGTTTGTTCGGTACCATCGTCATGACGACTTCGTCGGGGATCATGGACCACGAAGAAGCGAGACGTCGCAAGGTTGGGGGTAAGGTGCTCGGTTTTTTCTATTAATTTCACGCGGAGGTTTGATTTTGAAAGAAAGAAAGAGTACGAGAGAGATGCACCTGCATAATAGAAGAGAAAAATTAGCACACACTTCTTTTGTTGTTTTACCAAACAAGTATTAGTTTATAAATTAAGAAAGAATTTAAGAGTCTTGCAACCATCTCGCCGCATCGATGGCGTAATAGGTCAACGTCAAATCCGCACCGGCACGCTTAATCGCCATCAACGATTCCAACACCGCCGATCTTTCGTCCAAGTACCCGGCTGCCGCGGCCGCTTTCAACATAGAGTACTCGCCAGAGACTTGATACGCCGAAATCGGCAACGTCGTGTTGTCCTTCAACATCTTGATGATGTCCAAGTACGCACCGGCTGGCTTTACCATCATGATATCAGCACCCTCGGCTTCATCTAACGCAGATTCTCTCAAGCATTCGCGAACGTTAGCCGGGTCCATTTGGTATTCCGCTTTATCTTTCGGGATCTTCCACCCTTCGTTACCTGGCGGCGGCGCCGAATCCAAAGCCTCTCTAAATGGCCCGTAATACGCCGAATTATATTTCGCCGTGTATGACATGATGCTCACATTCGTAAACCCTTCGTCGTCCAATGCTTGTCTGATCGCCCCAACTCTCCCGTCCATCATGTCAGACGGCGAGATGACATCCGCGCCCGCTCTCGCTTGCGACACCGCTTGTTGGCACAAGTAATACACCGTCTCGTCGTTCAAAATCACCCCGTCCGATCGAACCATACCATCGTGACCCATCGTATTGTACGGATCCAACGCCACGTCGGTATAAACCTCCAAATCCGGAAACGTATCCTTCAACAACGAGATTGATCGTTGTGCCAAACCTTGCGGATTAAACGCCTCCTTCCCGCACGCCGTCTTCAAATCATCCGGCGTTTTCGGAAACACGACGACTTGGTTCACCCCAGCTGCTCTCGCTTCTGCGACTTTCTTAATCATCCCAGATTTAAACGACAATCGGTCTTGACCTGGCATAGACCCGATCGGAATGTTCTCGTCTCCTTCGTCGTGGACGAAAATCGGATAAATGAAGTTATCCGGCGTTAAGATGGTCTCTTGGAACGCTTTACGAACCGATGGCGATCGTCTGTTCCTTCGCGGTCGGGACGGTAAATCTTGCGGCGGGACCTTCGGCATCCCCTCCGGGTTTGTCGGTGGAACTCTCGTCGTCTCCGGTCTGTCCATCGGTTTTTTCCTATACGCTCTCGCGGTCGTCGACGACGATTGGCATCGTCGTCCCGATCTCCCCCCGAAAAAGGAGGCCGTCGAGGAGGCCAAAGGTGCCGTCGTTTTGCTCGCGCAGATGCTCATGACGACGACGACGACGAAAACGGTAGTTTTGGTGGTGCTCTCGTGCTTCTTCTTCTTCTATGTCTCGCGAGCGAAGGAAAGTGACGCCTCTCTCGCTTTTTCGACGACGATGATTGATGATGAGTTTTTTTGGATATTTTCTTCCTGTTGTGTGTTGGATCTTTTTTTTGTATGTTTTGGATCTCTTTTTGTGTTTTGTGTTCACAGCATTATTCAGTGGCGTCCGAAGCAGTGTTTTCTACTTCACAGAGAAAATTCTCTCGCAAAAAAAGACAAAAAAAGAAAAGAGAGGAACACAAAGACCAACAAAATGTTCACGTCTCCCTTGTTTTTTTTATTAGGGTTGTACACCCTAAATATGGGTCCTTTTTTTTTCTCTCCTTTAAAAATTCTTTTCCTCTTCTTCTTCGAAATTGACGCCCGACTTTCCGTGTCGCGCTTCGATTACACCAACGCAAAGAGAGCCTCAAAAAACGACTCGAGCGCCCGTTTGACGCCCGCACCCACAAAACGAAGAACGCGCGAAAGAGAGAAACACGCACACACAGAGAGAGAAGAACATGGGCAAACGCAAGTCGAAAGCGCCGCCTCCGAAAAAAGTCCAGCCTAAATTGGACACGACGTTTACGTGCCCGTTCTGCAATCACGAGAAATCGGTCTCCGCGAAACTCGATTTTCAACAGTATAAGGGGTTGGTGGAGTGCTCGGTGTGCGGGCAAAAATACGCGTGCAAGATCGACGATTTATCGGCGGCCATCGACGTGTATTCGGATTGGATCGACGCGTGCGAGAGATTGAATGCGCCTGGGGGTGATGGAGAAGAAGAGGAAGAGGAGGACGAGGAAGTTTTGCGGAAAGAACGGGAGTTGGACGCGGGAGAGATGGGCTTGAAGAAGAAGATAAAGAAAAAGAAACAAAAAACGGGAACGAGGAAAGACGATCAATACGAGAAGGATTTTATCGATTCCGAGGACGATGAAGAGGGTGCGAGCGATACGAGCGAAAGCGATTCAGACTAAGAAGAAGAAGAGAGAATTTAAAATATTATTCGTAGCGAGGTCAAACGTGTTGTTGTTAGTAGCATGCATTAACATATTATTTGTATTAGTCAAGTGTGCATGTGCTGCGCCTAAAATAATTCTGCTACTTCGTACTCGCGTGCTCTCCTCTTTCTCTCTATCTAGAAATCTAACTACCGCTAATGTGTCTTTCTTTCATTCGTTCGCGACGCGAAAGTTCGTCTTTTATCAAAGTATCGTCTTCTCCCCTGACCCGAGGTTTGGCGCTCGATGGACGCTAATTGGGATCGATATCGAACTCGTTCGCTCTTTTTTCTTCTTACTTTTCTTTACCATCGTTTTACTGTTGGCATCCTTCTCGTCGTCATCGTCAAACGTGGCTATGACTTTCGCCGCAAAGCCGACACTAAACGTCGCGTGCGCCACGGACGGACACACGTACAGTCTCGGAAACGTCACGTGTATAGGCACGCGAACGTTCTCGCTGACGTAAGCCCCGTCGTCGACTATTTGTGTGAACTGCACCGCGGAAGACTCGGTCGACCTGGTGCCTTCGACTGAAATAACCGTCTCCACGCGTTCGATTTCAACTTCGATTTTACTCAGTTGGATTTTCTGATTTCGAGGATGCGCGACAATTTCGACGAATCCTTCGATTGGTTCTTCGATAAAATAGGACGTCTTGGAAAGCTCGCCGCGTATTTCAAACTCTTTTGGGTTCGCGTTCGTACTATTTTTCTCTCCGTTTGCACTCGTTGCGTTCTTCAAATCTTCCTCTGTCTCGTCGAACCTCTCCAATGCAAACTTCCTCGGCAACGACTGCTCCACTCGCTTCACCCCTTCCTTCTCTGCACTGGACTCGACCAAAAATTCACACAAACCCGTCGAAATCGATCCTCCACTCATCAACGGCCGCATAATTTCTACCTCTATCCCAAACATCACTTGTATGTTTTGCCCGTGAAACGTCTCGCACAGTTTATTCGACCCGCCGCCGGTAACCGCTCGATACCCGTCGTAATACGTCGAATGATTGAACACGGTTGGACTTAACGAAAACGCGAAAGGTACGGAATGCGTACCAATCGGTAATCGTCCGGGTGGTTTCAATTCCAAACACACGTCCATCATTTCAATCGGATCCACCGTCGCGAACAGTTGGTCCAATAACGAAGAGTCCTTTTCACTCAATCGCAGACGGACTGAACCGACCGCGGTTAACGCGATCCCGTTGTGGTGTAACGGCGCGTCGTCTCGGTGAACTTTCACGAGAACTTCTCCTCGCACCGTCTCGTCGATTTTGAACACGCACTCCGTGGACGCGAGGATGATTTCGATGTCCGTCAGGCACGGTTCAAACATCGCGTTCGCTCTTCTTTATATATAGTGTTGTTTTTTCCAATTCCAATTCCAATTCCAATTCCTCCTCCTTCTTCTTCTTCTTCTTCTTCTTCTTCTCTCCGCGCGGCGCGGGTTGTTTCGGCGACAAAAGCCCCTCTTTTCTTGTCTCTTGGTTTTTGCGCGCGCTTTTGTCCCCTAAAAGTCTTCAGCGCGACGGACTTTGAAAAAGAAGAGACGATTTATATAGAATAATCCAATTCGTTCTCTCAACACTATAAAAAAGGCGTCTCTCTTGTCTCTCTCTCTCTCTCTCTCGTGTTCGCGTGCTTCTTTCCGCTCTTTCCGCTCTTCACAGGCGCCACTCGGAGAAGAAAGAGGACGAGGAGAAGAAGACGAAGGAGAAGGAGGACGATAAGAAACGACGAGGCGCGGAGGAGTTTCCGTTTCGGTCGCGCTTTTCGCGATCTTCGTCGCGCTCGTTTGGTCTCTTGGACGACAACACCAACAACATTACCGCGCGGGGAGCGAAGACGACGACGACGACGACCACCACCACCACCGAATCTCCTCGATCGTAAAAATGGGTGTTGGCGCGGCGCACCGTTCGGACGGCGACGAAACGAGCGCGGACGCGAAGATGCGAAGATTCCACGCGTATTCCGAGAGAGACGAGACGCCTCTGGAAGAAGCGGTGGAGACGGAATGGTCGACGGCGCACGAGCTCCTGTTCCGATTACCGAAGAAAGGCGACGAGCAATCGGACTCGTTCGTCCCGGAAGAGTTGAAAGGCGCGGTGTTCTGCGGACATTTGGTCGCGGATTTGGATTCCATCGCGGGTGCAATCGGCGCGGCGGCATTGCACGAAGGCGTGGCAGCGAGAGCATCAGAGATCAACAGCGAGACGGAGTTCGCGTTGGAATATTGGAATTGTTCGTTGCCAGAGAAGATTGAAAACGTCGTCGAGGACGATTCGAAGGTATGTTTGGTCGATTTTCAGCAACAGTCGCAGCTACATCCGGCGATTCCGATGAAGAGTATCGTGGGCGTCATCGACCATCACGCGTTGCAATCGAACACGATCGTGACGGAAAAGCCAATTTTCGTAGACATTCGTCCATGGGGGTGCATGTCTGCGATTATCGCGCACTCGTTTTTGATGTACAAGAAATATTTACCGCGGAGAATCGGCGGGATGTTGTTGTCGGCGATTTTGTCGGACACTTTGAACCTAAAATCGCCGACGACTACGGAGTGGGATCGGAGAATCGTTGCAATGTTAGTGCAATACGTCGGAGTGAAAGATATCAACGAGTTAGCCGCGAAACAGTTTCGAGCGAAATCGCACAGTTTGAGTGTGATGAGCGCGTATCAGTTAGTTTCCGGGGATATGAAACAGTTCAAGTTTCATTCCGAGGAAGCCGGGGACGAGGAGATTAAGGTTGCGTATTCAGTCATAGAAACGACCGACGCCGAAGCGGCGACGAATCGGTTGAATGAATTGTTACCGGAAATGCGCAAAGTGAAAGAAGAGTTGAACGCGCATGCGATGTTTTTAGCGATCGTGGATATTGTGAATTTAACATCTGTGTTAGCTTTATGTGGACGAACGGAACAATCGTTGGCGAAAGCCGCGTACGATGGAGCGATAGTCGACGAGAATAATCATTTAATGGAGTTGAAAGGTTTAGTCAGTAGAAAGCAAGATTTTATTCCGCCTTTGACGAAAGCGGTGAGAGGCGGGTGGATGGTCCCGCAGTTCAATGGAATGACTCGATCAGAAAGCCGAACATACGTGGCTGAAGGTGACGTAGAAGTTGTATATAGCGAAAATCCGCAAGGCGATTTGCGACGCGTATCGCACAAGGGAGAAGACGAAGAATAATATTTTAGAGAGAATGTAAAAACTACTATTACTATTACTACTACTACTACTACTATTACTATTACTACTACTACTACTACTATTACTACTATGTATTGATTAAAGCAATTTAAAGCGATTCGCGCCTTGTCTGTTTTTGTTGTTGTTGCTGCGTAAGTCTTGTTTGATTTTTCCTTCTCGTAGCGTTGAGGCTACTCGGCGTTCTTGGAGTTGTCGCTGTCAACGACTTCCTCCTCGGCTGTTTATATCGCTTCGATAGAGGCGACGGAGATGATTGCAAAGAAGATTGCGTGACGATGAGCTTAACTTCGTTAGCCCTTCGACCTTTCTTGAACGCGCAAACCTTCTCTGCCGTCGCTTTGATCACCTTGTGTTCTGATTTTTTTTCTACTTTCCATACGCCGTCTTTCTCGCGTTCGACGGTTTCGAGAATACCAGTCAACACTCGTCGTAATTCACGCAAGGTTTCGTTACCGCGCATTTTTAAGACGTCGCCAAGAACTTTTTCCGGCGCGACACGTTCGAGCGTATCGTGAAGGATGCGTTCGACATGTTCGCGGAGCGTTTGGTCTACAAATTGACCCGAGGAACCGAATGTTATTCGAGCCGAAATGACGCAATCCAACAAGCGGTGCCACATCGTTTCACTCTCGATGAATTTGAACGTGTCGCAACGGAGACACAACTGGGTAGCCGCGTCGAGAGATTCTGAACTTTCCATCGCGAAACCGCGAGAGACATCTTTTGACATTTTACCACCAACCGTCGAAGACGTTGGATTTTTATGTAAACTTGACAGCGCTTCCACGTTTTGTTCATATTTTTGAAGGTTTAAATCCAACGCGTCGCCAACACGTCCCATTTGTTCCAAGATGTGCGCCGATGCATCCACCACACCATATGTTTGACACTGTTCCAAGCAAGCGTCTAATCGATATCCGCCCGAACGCGATTTTAAAAAAGGTAAAACGTTAGACGGCTCAAACTGACACATCAACTTGACGTACAGCTCGCTCATTTCTTCCGTCACTTTGACACCAGATCTTTCGATCAAACGCGCGAGCGTTTGATGGTCGTCGTTTTCGCCGCAAGCGGTGGTATCTAGGAGATCATTTTCCCCCGTGACACTTTTTCCGGCTAAAACCTCGCGTAAGTACCAAAACTGAAACAAAGGATTGGAAGAAAGCGCGCTCAAAACAGCTTCTTGCTGATCCGGGAAATGCGCGATGCCTAATCGAGCAACAATTCCGGCGTTAACTTCTGCAATTTTTGGCGCTGACTGCAAGAGCGAACGCTTAAAAGCTTCTCTCGCTTCGCCTGCGGGGAGCGCTCTAGCGCGACCGACACCTGGACCGGCGTCGTTTTCATTGGCAGCTTCGACACCTGCCGGAGCACAACCGAGTAAAACGTCCGCAAAGTACCCAGCTGAATTCGGACGGATCAAAACGTCTTTCGCGGCCAATGTTTCCAAAGCCGCACCATAATCTCCCTCACCGAGATGTAATACGGTCATGGCCTGCGCGAAATTCGCATCAGAAAGCAACGCGAACACTTTTGATTGCGCGTATTTCGAGATCGCAGCGCTCGTATCGTTCTCACCACGATGTCGCCGCGTCAAATCGTCGACGGTTTGCGCAACAATAAGACACGCGGCGTCTGAACGCTCACGTAACGTTTTCGCAGGTCCAACTGTGAGCGCTTCGATTAATGCGAATTCTCGATCTCGATCGACCGAGACGCGTCCGGTGCCAACCAATGCCGCTGCAAACGTCAACAGAATGTTTTTAATTTCTAAAAGTCTCGCGTTGAGTGTTTCCTCCGCAGCGAACGTCGTTTCTTCCTCGATAGATTCCGCTGCGAATAAAGCTGCATCGCACACAACCTGTGCAGACATTCGGTCAGTCGTTCTGTAGACATTATTCCCGCTTTCCTCAAAAAGCTCACGCTCGGATGCATCCCACGAATCGAGAGCATCTTTGAGAAACGCCGTAGTCGTCGCCGGTTCGATTGAAAACAAGAACAACAATCGATCCGGCGCGTCTGGAGTATCGGATGATTCTTTAATTTGCGACGATGTCAACAGAGCATCTACCGGAGAAACATTTTGTGCGCCATTGCTCTTAAAGCGTTTTTTCCGCAACAAGTCGACGCCACGCCAAAACTGTCGGAACGCACTTGCGTTTGATGTTTGCAGCGCGTTGTATCCTCCTTTGGCAACTTCTTCCGCCGTTTCGCGAACGCTTTTCTGGATTTCCGGGGAGAGAAAAAAACGCATCAAATCGAATCTCGCCTTTTCGGCGCGTCTCGCTACTTGGACTGGATCGTCGTCCAATTCATTTTGCTTTCGCACTTTCATATCTTCGGAAAATCTTGGTGGAAATAGTCGTCCGGCAATGCTCTCTCTGGAGAAAAGCAAAAGTCTTCGTGCAGACTTTCTCGATAATTCAAAACGCATTTCTTCTTTTTGTTCCTCAGTAGTACCGTGCGTTATATCGTCAACATTTTTGACCATTTTCATCGCGTCTTCAAACATTGCAAACGCTGGACTCGAAAAGTCTCCAAATGCTCGCACGAAAACACTCGCGTGTGCGCCAAACATTCCGTGCGTCTCGCATAACCTCGCCACTTGATTCACGTCCAAACTCGTAACGTCCATGCTCAAAACGCATTTTTCGATAATGCTGTGTTCGCCTTTGGATGCGAAATGAGTGACTAAAGACTGCATAACTTCTGGCGGTAAGCTTTGTAACTCGCCGTTGATGACGTGTGGAACGATGCGCTCAATAAAAGCCTCCTTACCGTGCGTTGCTTCCATTAAAGAGTCGTAAATACACTGGTCGTACATCTTATCGAGAGAATCGACGGCTAAGCAAATTGCTAAGGTTGCACGAGCAACGGATTCAGCGTGCACATGCGCCTGGTCGTCTTCACCAGAGGTTGCCTGAACAACCATCATGGCGTCTTTGAGAAACTGTGGCAAGAGTTTCAGGCACACATCCCTCGCCGATTCCCTTTCGGACTTCACGGAAGTTTGAGATAGTTGCGATTCATTCAAAAGGCGAGCTCGCGCGTCTGACGGTATTCCCAACAAATAGGGCGCAAAGGTTGTCATCGATTTCTTGGCCGCATTCGCGTCATCGCCGACGACGTCGTCATCTCGAAGAAAACTTAGTTTATACGCCGCGACTGCCACCGCAAAAGCACCACCCCAGTCACTACGTTTACGATGTGCATTTGCTCGCTCCCGCCACCCAAGCACTTTACACACCCGGATAGATGCGGGGGACAAAATGACCGCACCCACACCCCGATTCGCGCACGAACCGTGACTGCTCCAAACAACGTGCCCCGAGGAAGGTGCTTGTTTCGATGCGTCCCGAGATGTTATTGGTAAGGAAATTGCCGTCGGATGTGCATCTAAAGCAACTCGCTCTAATAATTTCCCATTATTTGAATCAAACGCGAGCAAAGTGGCAATGCGTTGTCCACAAATGATACCCAATACTTCGTCGCCGAACCACATCAAACCACATCCGTCCGAGTCTTTGGTGACGTTTTCTGGTAGCTGCCACGCTCGTCTGAGTTTAGGCACGCACCTTCCACCAGATTGTCCTTTGGGTGACTTTGTGCCCCCTGTTGCTGAACCTTCTTTCTTTTCTAATTTCTGTTTTTGAATCTCGTGATTGACTTTGAGCACATTTTCTGGGGATAAAATACCCAACTCCCAAATGGTGACTCGATTGCCCCAAACGACTGCAAGTTCTCTCGTTTCCAAATCACCTTCGTTATTACTGTTCTTACTGTGACCATTATTGTTTTTGCTCGCACTTGCATTCGTATTTTTGTACGAGATAACTTTCGGTCGAAACCTCGCATAGGGGATTTTGGATGCGTCCACGTCTTTCGGTCTTGGAATCTTCCCGACTACCTCGGCGTCCGGGTACAGGCGCATAACCAAACATGCACTCGCGGTGGTTAAGCAGACTATTCCGGCCGCATTCGCAGCACTCGTTTTGGTTGTACAGTTGAACTCTGAAAGTAAATTGGAAACGCCCCCGACGTTTTCAGGCACGCTGCTGTCAACCCCTGAATCCATCGCAAGCGTAGAATCTAAAAGCGCCGAGTTGTTCATATCCACCTCTTTATCCATTTGCTCTTTCAACTTTTCATCGCCCCAAAACCAAGGCACCGTCCCAGCTACGGGAGGTTTCAACGCGTAGCTTTTTGCCGGAAGAGCGTCGCCTCCAATAACATACGTCTTTTCCCCTAGCGACGCCGTTTTGTTTCGTAAAAGCGGACCGAACCAAGAAAACTCGTGTCGAAAAACCTGTCCAGACTTTAATGCGACAATAACTTCGCACTGCGAGCTTGAATTTGGAATTTGGCTTACCGCCACGATCGAAACGACAGTTGATGTATCCGATGATAATTTCGACTGTGTCGTCGTCGGTGCCTTAACCCGTTTCAATTGCGAACACCTCTTCACGTCCCACAATGCAATGGAGCCGTCGTCATGTCCGGAAACCAACCACTCGCCGCCGTTCGCAAAACTTAAAGCGGTCACTTTTAAAAACGTATTCTTATCACTAGTCAATGACGCTAATTTCATTTCTCCTCCTTCTTCTCTCGCAATCGCCGGTATCGTCCGTATCATCCCCGGTACCGAATCCTTCTTCTCTTCCTTCTCTTCCGTGTGTTGCGCTCTCGTCAACCGTATTGTACCGTCCGCGAATCCAACTGCAATCACCCCCAACGGTCCCATCGCCACGCACGTCCCTCGTTCGAATCCATCGTTCGAGATGATTTCTTGCAAATGAAAATGTCTCTTCGAGCTGACGATGTCCACGTCTCGACGCGCTTCGTCTTCCCCGTCGCGCGAAGACACCGCGTGGTTTTGAAACGGTCGCAACGCATTCACGAGTTCATCTTCTCCGTCGTTCGACGCGCTCGAGGAAGACGACACCGCGCCTTTCAACGACGACATCGACGACGAGGCCTTTTCGAGGTTCGACGAGCTCTCTTGTCTCTCTTTTTCCTCTCGCAGAGCGACGTCCATCGCGTCCTCCTTCTCCTCCTCCTCGTTCATCGTCTCTCAACGAGATTCGGTGTAATAATTACTCTTTGCATTCTCTCTCTCTCTCATCCGCGCTTTTTTCCTGCGACCGACGGAGAAAGAAAAACAACCCCGAACGCGTCTCTCTTCTTCGTCTCTTCTTCTTCTTCTTCTTCG
>Ga0115011_10002811_pt1 | contig 11965 bp, 15 predicted proteins | sample TroAtlMetagenome_2_FD_88705 | JGI IMG/M metagenome (GOLD analysis project Ga0115011, IMG submission 88705) | Marine eukaryotic phytoplankton communities from Atlantic Ocean - Tropical Atlantic ANT8 Metagenome | ecosystem: Environmental > Aquatic > Marine > Oceanic | place: Tropical Atlantic... | reverse complement strand
TCGCGGCGGCGTGCCATTTACTTTTCGGACTAGTGTTGACGGAATGGCACGGTTTTACACTGCTAGGTACCCTTTTACAGGTCGCCGCCGCGGAGTGCAAGCTTCGAATGAATTATAATTATGAGCTCTTCCCGCCGGTGGAACATGCCGGCATATTAGCTATTCCGGCGTATGTCGCGACTTTCTTCATTGGCGATTGGTATAAAAAATGGAGGTACACAGATTTTGTAGCAAATCCTGATGTGGTGTTTATTATTGGGAATATCACCATGGCGATTGGGCTCTATTTTATACATTAAAAACGAATTTTGCGTTGTATTTTTTGTATTTGTTGATTTAATTGTCTTTTATCCGCCCATGTCAACACGATCCTGGATCCGGGGATATGCCGTGCAAATTCGTTCGCCAAGCGTTCATAGGGTGCATACTCGTTGTCCAAGCGAATCAGTTCGGAATCAACACTTATTTGTCTTGCTATGTATTCTCGGATTTGCTGAACCTTTCTCTCTTCGTTGCGCCAGTCTTGAGAATCCGGGTCTTTATCCTGTGGTTCTCTCCTGCGTTCAGGCAGGTATACACCATTTTCAAGTCGAATGGCAAGATTAGGGTTATCCCGAGCTTGCATGCGCCCGTCTCGTCTGGCTTGTCTTTCCGCTGCGTTTTTTTCTGCCTGTGCGCGTCTACGGGCAGCTTGCATCCGTCTTTGCCACTCTCTCTCGTCCTTTTCATCTTCAAGTCTAAGCATACGTCTTTTTAATTCCTCCGGATCATCGCGCGGGCGCTTGCCTGTCCTAGGTGGAGTCCCCGCAGGAGACCTCGGAGGCGTTCCCGGCGGTGTCTGCATTTCCATGTGTTGTAGTGTGTATTTATACTAATTCAATTATAATATTTTCTGAATAGGTATACGAGTAGGTTATGATTCCTGCTCGCAGGATCTGTAGGCGGCAGCAGATGGTGTTTTATGATCCGCTCAAGTCTCCAGCCGTTTCGAAAACGACGCGTAAGCATCGCCGCGATTTCTCCCGGGTCGGATTTCTCGTGGACGAGCTCACACGGGCTTTCGCGTTGTGCGCTCATGGTTCTGAGACCCATAGAACTGCTTTTTTCCGTATAAATCGTACACCTCACCCAGCCGTCTCTTCCGTCGTACCCCAATGTACTTGAGAAACTTTTGCTTGGTCCACCTGCTAGCCTTGCTGTCGTTTGGGTTCCTCTTCGCGTGATCCGTAGCGTTTAGGCACAAAATTACCCACCGGAGGTTTCCTTTCACGTGCCCGAGCTTGGGTTTGATAGCGTCAAGACTGGGTTGAAAAAACGAATCGGCGGACCCTCTGTGCCCGTCCAGCGGGATATCCGAGATGGCGCACCGAGCGCCCTGATTTCGGAGAAGTTCGACCCCGTGGTGAAAGAACTCTTGGAGGCTATCGAACTGGGCTTGGGTCTTCTTGTCGACGCGGTACGCCTTCGCGCACGATTGGTAGACCACGTTGATTTTCTTTTTCACCGTGGGTTTCAATTCCCTCTCCATAATAGCGTCGAGATCAACGGGCAGGTTTCTTCGACGGATGAATTCTGCCACAGTGCCGTTACCGTAAGTACCTACAATACTATGTTCGGTTTCACGGTGTTCCGCACGGTTATTTACCCCCAGGATAACGAACGAGATGTTACTCAGCCCATTATCAACGAAGTGGGGCAAATTGTTATCTTTCCTGTCAAGGCTTAGCTGGTAAATGTGGTAGCATTGAAGAAGGGGTTTCACATGCCCGCCGGCGTCATCGCCTGACATGGAGCGCCACCTCAGATACACATCGCACGCGATCTTGTGTCTTATGCTGGGTTCAGGCATCTTCGCGATCCTCTTTAATTTGAGATCAGCATGGAGATGAGCGTGCACCTTCAGTTTCACATAAGCGAATCTCTCCCTATCCTCCGGGAAGGGGCACGGGATCTGCACTTGTATCGTGTGCACGAGTTCAGGATGGCATCTACGCTTGTGCTCTGCCATATGAGCCGGGTGTACCATTTTGGCACAGACAGGGCATGGTTTTTTGGGGGTCACGTGGTGACGGAGACCAGACTTCGACGCATACGTTTTTTCACATCCTTCGACGCCACATCTGCCACCACACTCGTGACGTTTCCTTTTAGGCATCTCTTGTCCACCATGCTCGTGAAAATTTCCGTATATACGGAAAAAAATCCCATCTGACCTTTCAAAAATGCAGCGTGTGACACACGTCGAAACCGTTCCAAACGGCAAGAGAACGTGGATTGGAGATTCGTTTTTTGATTCGACGCTTGATCTGAAAATCGGTCAGCGGTTTTTTTTCGTGCCTAAGGGTTACCCAAGTGATTACAACGCTGATTTTAAAATTGTCGGGTTAGAAAAAAGCCAATGGCGAGGCAAATCAGGCACGTTCGAAGCTCTTTTGCCACTTTTTCCCAACAGGTGGTACTCTGTCGGCGACACCACTAACGTGGCGGTGTTGTTAGCACCGCAGCATATTTAGCATCGCCGGACATGCACTAAATGCGGTTGTCGTATCGCCGGCGACTGATCGCGAGCTACGAGTTTTATCAGACACGCACGCTCGAAAAATTAGATGCCGCCACCCCGAGAGAGCACGGTGCACAAAAACACGTGCAAAAGTCGTGCCAAGGTGACGAGAGAGTGCAGGCTATTAGAAAAACGCTAAATAACTTGGGCTATGAGCGATCAAAACTCCAGCGTCAATTCCACGAAGCGTTCATCCAGTCGGTCGCCCTACACCTCTACAAAGACGATTTGGATGTCGACCTCGAATCTGTCATGCGTCGTAATTCTTGGGACGACCTGCGCCAGTCTGTGCTCTGTCTCACGCCCCGTCGGTTCGGAAAAACCACCGCCGTTGCGATGTTTATCGCCGCATACGCGATGTGCGTGCCGCATTCTGTCCAGTCAGTGTTTTCGACGGGGCGGCGAGCCTCGCAAAAACTGCTCGAATTGATCCGAGATATTATAAAGAAGACTCCGATGGCGTCTACGATCGTGAAGTGTAACCAAGAAGAATTAATATTACAGATTGGGTTCGATCGTCGAAAAATCTCGAGTTACCCCAGCCATGCCAAGACACTGCGTGGTGTCGGGGGTGACATACTTTACCTAGAAGAGGTAAGTTGTTTTTGACGTTAATAATGTTTATCTCCAGTGCTTAATTAATCTCACGAAACCACTCCGTTTACCCAAACACAGGCAGCATTTCTAGACTTGCAAGTTTTTTACGAAATCGTGGTGCCGCTTCTCGAAATGGATACGACGGCGCTGATCGCGATTTCGACGCCTCAAGATAATCAGAATTTTTACTCTGCTATGTTCGACTTGAAAGATCAGAGCGGTGAACCTTTTTTCCGCAATATCCAAGTTTCTTTAATTTGTGACGCGTGCCGCGCGGCGAATAAGGGTTCTGAATGCACGCACAACCAGGATTTAATTCCACCTTGGAAATCTGCAGCGAAACTAGGTGAGTTTTGGATTTTACATTTTTTCTGTTTTATACCATAATCTAACATTTTGTTTTTATCCTAAATACAGATATGGTCAGAGCCTTATACGGCGACCAGACGGAACTTATGGAACGTGAGAGTATGGGCGCTATAACGAGCGATGCCGATTCGGTGTTTAACATGGACGACATTGACTCGTTGATGCAAATGGACCCACTGCGCCAAGACGTGGAGTATTTTTTCGTGGCGGTGGACCCTACGGGTGGTGGAACGTCCGAAATGGCGATTGTGAGCCTGGTATTGGTGGACGATCGTTGTTATATAATGGGTTTGGATTCGTCTCCTGCGAACGGACCCGATGAAATTAGGGCACTGTTGTTGCAGCATATCCGCGCGTTGCGCGGGCACCCGTGTTTGCGTTCCGCGTATTGCATTTTTATCCCAGAAAGCAATTTGGGTCAAGAAGCTGAACATATGAAACATATGGTGAAAGATGAGCGAAAAGTGTTTACGATTCACGAGAAGAAAAAGGCAGGTGTGAACACGACACACAAGAGAAAACAACTGTATGCGCAAACGATGTTGGAATATACCCGCACGACGCGGATAGATCCGGCGTGTGTTTGTGTGAATCCTAATCTTGACGCTACAAAACGACTGTTGCATACAAAAAAGGAATTCCGAAAGCAGTTGACGCAATTTAAGAAACTTCAGATTCCTGCTGCCAAACCCTTCGATTTGCCAAAGATCATTTATACCGGTAAAACAAAAAAAGGAATGAACGACGATTTGGTGATGACCTTAATGATAGGTGTATTTTGGGGTCGTGAATTCTTGGCAAAACGCATTCCTAACGTGCCCTACGAGAAGTTGCGTTAGTCTTTGAAGCACAGTTGCATGGCGGTGTCTAGCGCCATGACTTGGCACGGCACGTCTTCTGGGGTTTCAAAATAGACGGTATCGTTCGCGGTGACCCATTGTGCGTGATCTTCTACCATTTTGGGGTCTTGCAAGAGATTCACGGCAGCGGTGCTGTGTGAGATAATGTGTTTGAAATCTTTCTCTTCTGCTTCTGAACTGTCGTGGTGGGTGGCAACGGCGTGGTGGTAGTGCGCGAGGATTTTCGTGGCGTATTCTTCGTTTGCGCCCAGTTTCCAGACTTTGTTGCTGAGTTCAACAAACTTATAGGCGGTTTTGGCGATTTTGTAGTTGGATTTTTTCATGTGACAATTGAAACATTTTGTCCCGAAGGTTCTGAAAAGCAGTGCGAGCAGGTATTCCGGTTGGACTTCCGGCATGCCTACGACCATGGGTGTCTTGTACCACGTGTTGGTCACGACGAGTTGTTTGCACACGTCCACGGCGCGTTTCAATTGGGCGTCAGCCGCAGCGTAATCGCACGCTTCAAACGACGCTTTGGCGTCGCGCATGAGCATTTCGTGCAAAGAGTGGAGTATTCTATGGCGTTCGAACGCCCACGACGCCGAGTTCCTGTCATGCCATTGGAACAGAGGTTGACATTGTAATCTCAAACCCGGCAAGAGGCTCAGCAGTTCATCGAACTGTTCCAAATATTGGGTCATTCGCGCTGTGCTCTCGCTGGCACGACCCATGGACTCTGAGACTTGTATGCACAGCTGGGGGTGCCCATCTACAATTTTTTCATACCTCATTTCATATAAAAGATCATATTTAAATAGTCTATTGTTAATCTAATGTTTAAGTGGATGCGCCATGTATGGAAAAGATCTCGGGAAAGATTTCGGAATATGTTTCCCAGACGGTTTCACCGGCGGCGTGTATATTTTCACGACGAGATTGATGAATTCTAAGTTAACAAGGTGAGAAAAGCCATTCCAGCTATTTTTACAAACTAACAGGGGGGAGCCCTCTAGGGGCACAAACTATCAGGAGCCCGCTAGGGGCACAAACTATCAGGAGCCCTCTAGGGGCACAAACTAACAGGGGGAGCCCTCTAGGGGCACAAAGGTAAAGCCCTCAAGGGGCACAAACTAACAGGGGGGGAGCCCTCTATGGACACAAGCTAGCAGGGGGAGCCCTACTGGAGGCACAAACCTCCAATGCGCCCTCTAGGGGCACGCGAGTGCGTCGAACGCGGTTTTGACAAGACGTCTGACGGCGGGCACGTCTTTCCTGAACCAGAAAGCGCCTGCCATTTGTATTTCCGGTACAAACTTGTCGTAAATGTTGTCTTTGGTCACACCGTAACCAGACCTGCGAAATTCTTGGATTTTGTCACTTTGCCAGGTATGCACGTTCTCTGGCAGAAACGTTTTTGCCAGCGCTTCCAGGGGCATTTTAATCCACCCGCGCGCTCTGAAGATGTCCGCGACAATAGCGCACGCGTGCACACCAAGTTTGCTCAGATTCTCGGACGGTGTGTACTCTGAGTCCATGTTGAGTCGAATATTCAAGATGTTTTTGTGCACGATGTTTTTGCACACACTGTGTATCGCTGAGAACAAGTCTTTCACATTGGTATATGCTTCGTGATTGAGGTCCACAAGCGAGGTCACGGCGCGTCGCAGCAAACCCCGCGATTTGAACGGCGTATATGTGCCATGCGTGTCATGCGTGCCACTCTCCTCAAGGGGAACAACAGGGCAGTGAACGAAAATGTCGAATTCATCACTGTACAGAAAGCGACAAAACATTGGGATACCGGTTGCGTCATCTCTCTGAAAGTCTTTCCATATGACAGAAACGGCGGCACCCTTTAAGATGTCAGTGCCAATACTTGAACTGATCATGGTTTTCCATTTCTTGGTGTACTTGACCCCGCTTTGTCTTACAGGGGTTTTCCTTCTCTTTTTATCTTTTGAACCCTTGGGTCGACCAGTTTTCTTTTTCACATAGTAGACACCGAGACATTCAACACACCCCCGTCCGCGGCAGCGCGGGTGAGTAAGCACGTTCGCAAGAACAGCGGGAGGAGGTCTGTTGGGGAGACGCAGGTCGCGGAGAGCCTGCTCGTACGCCTCTTCGTCCATGGCGGGGGCGGGCACGGGGTGGTAGTCCAACAGGGTGGTAGTCCAGCGGGTCCAGCGGGTGGTAGACCAGAGGAGAGGGGGGTGTTTGCTTTCACCCTCTACGTTACAAGTGGATTGGAAAGCCACTCTCTATTAGGAAATTTTCACTTTCAAAGGTGGAAAATTTCAGACGAACCCAGAGCTTTATTCTGACAGGGACAATTTCAGAGGTGGATCATTTCAGAGGTGGAACATTTCAGAGCAAAGGTAGACCTCATTCAAGTGGATTGGAAAGCCACTATACAGTAGGGTTACTCCACCTCTGAAATGTTCCACCACTGAAATCTGGGTCTGTTGAGTGAGTGTGTGTGAGTGTGTGTGAGTGTGTGAGTGTGTGTCTATCATGTCATGTGCCCGCTGCCACAAGAAAAGGAGGAAGTGCGACCGCGGACAGGGCAAGATCCCCTGCACGAGGTGCGCGGCGCTCGGGCTAGAGTGCGTGGCGCGAGAGAAAAAGTCCAGAAAACGTTACAACGACGGCAACAAACGCGCGACGCCCAACAAGAAGACCAATAAGACCAAGCCCGTGCAAGAAAAAAGGGGGAGCACGCCCGATGCTTTACCCGACACGAAAGGCAATCGGTTCACCTCACATGCAATGGACTCGTACGGTTTTTCAAATGCTTTCCAACATCTCGCCGCGGACCACTGGGGGTTGCAAGCGGTAGTCAAAATACTGATGAGCGTCACTGTGAGCAGAGCCTCCTGGCAGATCTGCGCGGCGGTCTCTTGGCTGATAGGAAAAACGGGGCTCACTGACTCGATAAACTTCTTTCATTCTTCTGGTTCTGCTATCGAGAGAGAGTACCGAGTTGGAGACTTCGGGTACGTCCCCGACTTCGTGCTGCGCGCGCACGACGAGAAAGTCGGTGCAACATGCGTCCCTCCTTGGAGTGTATGGTCCAAGGACAATCTCGGTGATCGCGTTCTCGTTGTTTCGTCGTGTACACACACCGATGAAGGGGTCGTGAGCACAAGCCCTCGTTACCACGAGATGTTTGTAACCGAAGGCAGAGTCCAGAGATTCAAGGACCGTGTTTCTTTACCCATGAAGGACTCCGTATCGTTCATGTACCACGAGGATGATTCCATGAGATGTTATCACGCGGTTATAAATATTATGAAGGCGTACAAGACGCAACATAGCGGTCCCATTACACGTTGCGTGAGCGGAGTGACGATGCACCACCCACAAAACGGACCGATAGAAGGTAATATCTGGGTAACACTTTACCTTGGACAGGAAGGACTGGACGGATTGGCAATTCACGAGTTTGTTCACGGGGAAGCACCGTCAGAGCCTACAAGCTGGGAATTGAATGTAGAAGACCGTTCCGCGGCGGAAGCCTTGATTCAGCTTACGAAATAATCCCCCCTTTTTCTTTTTGGACGCACCAGCGACCTCTAATTTTGAAGATTCGAAAGTATCCAGTGATTTTATAGCAAATAGAATAGCAAGCTTTTAACATATTCTAGTCATTTTTCTCAAAAATAGCACACATAAAATAGAATAGCAAGCTGTACTATTAAGGTACTAGTAAGGCGGTTCTTTTGGGTTTCTTTTGGTTTTTTTCTAATGAAACATCAGAATATTACAGATACACCAGGTATATACAGATAGACTTATATATTAGTATATTTGCATACACAGACTTTTTTGTTTTTTGAAGCATCAGTATATAGCACATAATAAGCTAAACGGGGTAAACACGTAAAATAAGAAAACTTATAATTTCGTATTTTTTGGCTGGTAATTTACCATATTATAGAATATCTTATGAAGTACCAGTATATTTCAAGAATTATTTTTTTTGAGATGTGTACCAGACACACTGTAAAATAGCGTCTGCAATGTCATCTTTTTTCTTCAGTTTCATGAACTTGTCCAGCAGCGCCCCTGACAGGTAGCGCTGTGCGATGGCGACCTGCTTTCTTATTAGAACGATGTTTCCCCGTCGCGGACGCAAAGTGCCTTTTAATGCGCTGCGGCGCCACCCGCACGGTTTTGTCCCACTCCAGACAACGTATGGCGGTCGCGATCGTTTTCATGCACGAACGCATTTGTATCTCGCACAAAATCGTGTCGGCATTGTCGAAAAAACCAGATTCATGTAATCGTTTCACTTTTGCCGCGTAATCCGTACCTTTTTTCAACGCCATCAAATCGATTATCCCAAAATCCACACATTTCTCGTCCCACGTGCACCATCCCAAATTACGCGTCCCCACGTCAATAGACAGGATCATTCACGAGCGCGCACGCCTATAAGTACAGCAGCGCCGCGATGCCCAGCGCCACCACACAAAACACGATAAAATCAGACCCCATGTGCATGAACAGCACCGCTAACGTCCCCAGTCCTATGAACAAAGACATCACAATGGAAAACACTTGCAGAAACAACCATTGAGGTATCCACATTAATGTGTCCCTAACTCATGTATATATTCTCCAAACGACCCACAAGATGGCGATCACGAGAGCTATCTCCACGTATCGTGGCTCCTTTTTTTCCGCGATGATCTCGGCGTATGAAAAATTACTATTGTATTTTACACGGATCACATACCCGTGTTTATAAAACAGATTTTCGATTTTTTTTCGCAGTTCGTCCGTGTACTCTTCCACGTTATTGTACCGCACTTTGAACCCCTTTTTGTGAATCAAGGGTCCAATATACTCTGCGCTGATGTCGGGATTGTCTTGGTGCTCGATCTGGATCCATGCGTGCATTTTAATCCTCGTGCACAGGCTTATACTAGATGAAACTGTAACTGTCTTGGTGCACTTCCAGCAGTTTGTGCGGCGGGTTTCCCTCCACGTTGTACACCCCAGGTTGCACCACGTCGAACGGTATCTCGGGGGTGGTTTGCGCGTGAAAATGAGGCAAAATCATCGCTCGGACGTACGCTTCAAGCGGGTTGTGCATATTTTGGCGCTTGCGTTTCCGACCCCCGGATAACTTGTGCAAAATCGCACGAACTTCCATATTTGTACTAGACATATTTATACACGCGCACGCTAATAAATATGTTTTTACTGTTAACCTGTTGTGATTCCACCACTATGATCCACCCATGTGACACATTACAAAATTTTGTACCACCGGCGAGATCAGAAGTTCTTATGGCACTTGAATTGCCCGCGCATCTCATGAAATCCGTGTCCAGCAGGTGGCGACGCGAATCAAGGGGACCCGTTTCACGTGTGCGTCACGGGTTGAAATTAGCAGATGAACTCCTTCTCCGCGTTCATGTCACCAAGTCAGACGTAGGCGCACTCAAACAATTAAATTCCTACCAAGGTTCACCAAAAATCGTACCAGATGCCTTTTGGGAAAATTTATAAATCGAGACACTATTTATACTACAGTGTGAAGCACAATGGACGTCTCAGATCTGGAACGGCGGTATGGTACTCTACCCAAGTCTATCGAAACCGAGGTCAACGCGGTCTGGGAACAGCTCAGCAAACAGTCAGAGCATGTCATTTCTGCCAAAGCCCTTGCCAATTTCGATGTAGATCCAGATATGACCATGTTGTACGGCAAGACGCACCGTGGGCTTATCGTTACGCTAAAACCCACTTACGTCGTGAGCAAAGAAGACACCTGGATTCCCACGAATCTGCACCAAGTGCGCGCCCTCTTCGAGTCTGGCAGCTACCAGCACGTAGACGAACTCGCGGACACCAACTGCAGCGTAGGCATATACGACGTGCACAAAACCAACGCTATCGGAGAATTCGAAAAAGATTCCTATACGATCGTAGATACCCACTTGAAGGACCAAGCAATTGCAGAACGCGAAGCCTGGAACGGCAAACGTGTTAGCGAGGTCTACTCCACCGCAAAGCGAGACGAAACACTCAAATATGCAAAAGATTTAGCAAAACCTTTTGGTGTCGACAAAATGCTCCGCGCCGATTTTACCAATGTTTTATATCGTGGATCGAAAAGTTACCATTTTTATAACAACGCATTTAAAGATACTGCCATGGTGCTCGTGTCGCCACTCGCTGGATACAAACTCGTCGAGGCGCAGGATCATCCCGCTGATCTTATGGGCACCGATCTGGTTGACGTGAAAGCTCTAAGCGCTGAGACGCAGCGACGTTTGTACGAAAAGGTACACTGGGCTGGCTGTGAGCTCGTGAACACGTTTGTGATGAGAAAGAGCTATTCGGATATTACTGCGTCACACAGGATGCGTCAAGCGTCGTTTTCAGACACGCCTATTCATCAACTAATGGATCCGGAAACGATTCTGAAACTCACGCCGAGCGCCGAGCATATCCCCGACTCCTTCATGGTGCACGAGCATTTCTATAAGAATAGACTTGATATCCCGATCACGCCGGGGGTTGCGATTAAACTGATGGGTTTGCGAGATGTGTACAAAATCCTGAACCCTGAATTTTATTCGAATAAACAGCTTACGCTTCCCCGCGATATCGTACAGAGTTTGATAAATTTAGAGTAATGTATTTTTTATTGTACTCCTATATACTGTTTAAACTTTTCTCTGGTCCACCTGCTCTTTTTGCTATTGGCTTTCTTCTGCTTTGCCCGGTCGATAGCATTGAGGCACAAAATTACCCACCTGAGGTTACCCTTGACGTGCCCAAGCGTCGGATCAATAGCGTCAAGACTGGGGTAAAAAAAAGAAGTGGGGGACCCATGGTGCCCGTCCATAGGGATATCGGAGATCGCACACCGAGCACCCTGGTTTCGGAGCAATTCCAACCCGTGGTGAAAAAACTCCCCGATGCTATCGAACTGGGCTTGGGTCTTTTTGTCGGCGTAGTACGCACGCCAGCACGAGGCGTAGACCACGTTGTGTTTCTCCTTGGTACCCGTTTTCGTTTCCCTCGCCAAGATAGCGTCGAGATCTACAGGCAGGTTTCTCCGGCGTTTTAATTCTGCCACCGTGTCCTTACCATACGTACCTGTAAGACTCGTGTTGTTTTTCTTGTGTTTTGCAGGGTTATTAATCCCTAGGATGACCAAACTAATGTTTTCCAAATCGTTTTCTATGAAATGGTCTCCGGTGTTATAATTCCGCTCAAAGGTTAACGAGAAAATATTGTAAGGTTCCAGCACTGGTTTGACAAAACCACCGGCGTCATCGCCTTTCATGTTACTCCACCTGGTGTAAATTTTTTTCGTGATCTCCTGTTTCATTGCCGGACTCGGCATGACGAATGGCACAAGCTCTTCGACGTCTTCGATCCCGATGCCTAGGGCTTGTCTCCTGGCTATTTCTCTGGCTCTCCTCTTGGATCTCCTTTCGGCTCTCTTCTTGTCGGCTTGGAGACTCGCGCGTGTCTTCTTCTTTACAAAAGCAAAAGCCTTCTTATCGGCGATGGGGCACTTTATGTATGCTTTTTTCGGCGGGGCGTGCACAGGGTGCCATCTGCGCTTATGAGC
>Ga0115011_10002810_pt1 | contig 11966 bp, 3 predicted proteins | sample TroAtlMetagenome_2_FD_88705 | JGI IMG/M metagenome (GOLD analysis project Ga0115011, IMG submission 88705) | Marine eukaryotic phytoplankton communities from Atlantic Ocean - Tropical Atlantic ANT8 Metagenome | ecosystem: Environmental > Aquatic > Marine > Oceanic | place: Tropical Atlantic... | reverse complement strand
TGGTACAGAATGGTATGAGTATTCAGATCTCTCAGGATTACTCTTCTATGGTTAACTTTGCACGTTGTAAGGTATTAGGTGCAAATGTATTACGTGGACCTAATCAAATACCTTGGGATGGTAAACTTAACTATGACTATCAGTTGTGGATTGACTCAGACATTGTATTCGATACCAATAAGTTTTGGCAACTATGCGATCTAGCCGTTGATAAGGACGGTAAGGAAAAGGAGATTGTTGCTGGATGGTATGCTACAGAAGATGGTTCAACTACTTCCATTGCACACTGGCTTGAAGAGGATGACTTCCGTAAGAACGGTGGTGTTATGAATCACGAAACCGTTGAGACAATGGCAAAGCGTAAGAAACCATTTACTTGTGACTACACTGGTTTTGGTTGGGTGATGATTAAGAATGGCGTATTTGAGAAACTTGAGTATCCTTGGTTTGCCCCTAAGATGCAAGTCTTTGAATCGGGTGATGTTCAGGATATGTGCGGTGAGGACGTATCGTTCTGTTTAGATGCACAGGATAGTGGTTATGAAATTTGGGCCGACCCTCGTATTCGTGTAGGTCACGAAAAGACTCGTGTTATTTAAGATTAATAAACAGTTAAAGACCGAAGAGTTATGGGATCTCTCTGCTGAGATCCTTACGGAACTCTCAAAGAGGGACGGAGTTGACTATAGAATAAAAGCAACTCCCGAATCCGTAGATGAAAAAATGTCCTCTCTTGAAATTGATTCTTTATTAGATTCACTTGAATGATTATTATGCAACTCGCTTCGTTTCTCGCATTAGGAATAGTTCTTAGTATATGCGGGATAGTCTATGTTTTAAAACTTTACAACCCACATTAAATTCTTATGGCAAAAATGAAATCAGGTGTATTAGGCACCGAAGTGATTATGGCAACTCCTAAGAAGAGTCGTCAGGGCCGCTCGGAACACTCGAAATTATCCGCAACGTCTCGCAATAAACGAAAGAAAAAATACCGAGGTCAAGGTAAATAATACATTTAGTGTCTAAATAGGTGCAATAGGTGCCTTTAGACACTTTTTTTATACACATCACAACGGAGGGTCATTATGGAAATGCTAAGAGAGATTGCCCACGATAAGATAACACCGAAGAAAAGTGATAAGATGGAGAGTGCTCAAGACTTTTACGAACGTCTAGCAGACCAAGAAGAGTTCTTACCCACTGAAATAGAGGCATATGAGGTTTTTACAGAGTACCGTTAACGAACCTTAATAAATAACTTATATTCCTATAATATTTCAATGCCTGTCCAACGTGTAAGTAAAGGCTTTAAGGATATTAGTATGTCATTTAAGTACAACCCCTTAAGTGGCGACCTTATTGCGTTAAAAAATGAGAATGCGATTGCACGTTCTGTACGAAATATTGTATTAACGACTCCTGGTGAGAAATTACATGATCCTGATTATGGTTCTAACATAAGTTTTATATTATTTGAGAACGTAGACGAAGTATCTGCTGTTGCTATTCGTGATGAGATTCAGAGTTCACTTAAGAACTATGAACCAAGAATTGAATTAACTGATGTTGCAGTTGAACCTGATTACGATAATAATCAATTTGACTGTACTATCAATTATAACATTGTTGGTATTGATATGCCACCACATCAATTAGAATTTGCATTGCTTCCAACACGATAAATGGCTCTTTTAAACTTCACTAGTCTGGATTTTGACCAGATTAAACAAACTCTTAGAGATTATATAAGATCTAACTCCAATTTTACGGATTACGACTTCGAAGGTAGTAACTTGTCGTCAATTCTTGATGTTTTAGCATATAATACTTACATTACATCATATAATGCCAATATGATCTCGAATGAGGTCTTTATTGATAGTGCAACATTGAGAGAAAATGTTGTTGCACTGGCAAGAAACATAGGATATGTACCAAGATCACGTAAATCATCAAAAGCAAGCGTTAATTTCTCTGTAGAAGCAGGTATAACACCTCCTCCAAGCACTATAACTCTTAAAAAGGGACCAGTTGCGAGTACTGGTAACTCATTTGGCGGTTCTTCTTACGTTTTTGGCGTTACAGAAGACATTACACAACCTGTTATTGACGGAGTTGCCTATTTTTACGATACAGAGGTGTATGAAGGGTCTGTTGTTGACCAATCTTTCACTTATTCGACTGCAAACGTTAATCAAAGGTTCATTTTATCCAATTCAGGCATAGATTTAGCAACTTTAAAGATACATATACGTCCAAATTCGACTTCTTCACTCAAATCTGCTTATACAAGGCAAGATTCGCTGTTTGATGAGACTTCTGGGTCAACAATTAATGGTAATTCACTGATTTATTACATTCAGGAGATAGAAGATGAGCAATATGAGATAATTTTTGGTGATGGCATCTTTGGAAAGGCACTAGATGACGGAAATATCGTTGAAGCATCATATATTGTTAGTAATGGACCTGATGGTAATGGGGTAAGTAACTTTGCCTTTGCTGGACAGTGTACTTACAACAGAAATGCGGTAACAAACACTGTTACTAGTGGTATATCCCTACTAACCGCTGAGACCCCCTCCAGTGGCGGTGAGTTGATTGAAAGCGTTGACTCCGTTAAAAAGTATGCACCGCAGATTTATGCTACTCAGAACCGTGCATTGACCTCAAATGACTATGAGATCCTAATTCCGAACAAAATTTACCCTGAAGCAGAGTCAATTTCTGTTTATGGTGGTGAAGAACTGGTTCCACCTCAATATGGTAAGGTTTTTATTAGTATAAAACCAAGAACTGGTGATTTTGTACCGAATGCTATTAAGGAAAACATCAAAAGAGACCTTAAAAAGTATGCTGTAGCAGGAATTGTACCCGAAATCCTTGATCTTAAGTACCTATTCATTGAAACTGACAGTAAAATTTACTATAATACCAATTTGGCACCTAATTCTGAGTTTGTTTCTACTACAGTTCTCAATAATATTAACAAATTAGCTGAATCTTCTGAGTTAAATAAGTATGGTGCAAGGTTCAAGTATAGTAAATTCCTAAAAGTTATCGATCAAAGTCAAGAATCTATTACTTCTAATATAACCACAGTCCAAATGAGACGGGATTTGAGACTCGCAACAGGTCAATTTGCAGAATATGCGATTGATTTTGGTAATCAATTCCATATTACTTCAATGGATGGTTACAATATTAGGTCTAGTGGGTTCAGAGTACTTGATATTACCCCTGATGTTTACTTATTTGATATACCAAATACGGATAAGAAGACAGGAACTATGAATTTATTCTCTCTAGACTCTGCAGCATCAACAACTCCGACTGTTGAAAGGTCAAATATTGGTGTTGTTAACTATGAAACAGGTCGTATTACATTAAATCCGATCAATATAACAGCAGGAAAAGAGAAAGATAACCAACAAATACTAGAAATATCAACAGTTCCTGAGTCAAATGACGTGATTGGATTACAGGATCTTTATTTGCAACTAGATAGTAGTAATGTTGAGATGGTTGTTGATGAAATTGCTTCTGGAGCAGACCCATCAGGTTCCACATATACTGTTACACCAAGTTATAACACATCGAAGATCGTAAGATAACAAAATGGCAGCTAAAAAAGTTCAAATTAATAAAGTTGTAAAAGATCAACTTCCTGCATATGTTAAGGATGAAAATCCTTTATCGGGTGAATTTTTAAGTGCTTATTATCAGGGACAAGAATATCAAGGTGGTCCAATTGATATTATTAATAATCTTGACGAGTATATAAAATTAAATAAAGCAACAAATCTTGTAGGTTTTACTACACTTGCAAATCCAGTTAGTACTACTGATACTGAAATTAGTGTTCAAAGTACTCAAGGATTTCCTGATACTTATGGATTATTGAAGATAAATGACGAGATTATAACATATACTGGCATAGGAACGACTGCTTTTAAGGGATGTATTCGTGGATTTAGTGGAATTACATCATTTACCAACCCAGATGAACCAGAAGAATTCCTTTTTTCGAATTCTAAGGCATCTGCACACGCAGTTGGTATAGGAACATCTAGTGGTCAGGTAGAAAATTTAAGTGGTTTATTCATAAGAGAGTTTTTAAAGAAGACAAAAAGACAATTTTTACCAGGATTTCAAAAAGATTTAAATACTGGACTTAATCAACCACAATTTATTAGGCATTCTAAGGATTTTTATAACTCTAGAGGTACAGATGAGTCATTTAAAATCCTCTTTAAATCACTTTATAATGAAAATGTAGATGTTGTTAGACCTGCTGATCAGGTTATTTCACCTTCAGATGCTAATTTTAGAAAAACTCGTGACCTTATTGTAGAACCAATACAAGGAGATCCTCAAGATTTGGTCAATATGACCCTTTTCCAGGATCCTTTTGAGAATCTTGCCAAGGCATATGGTCCAGTATCTGCTGCAGAACGGATTAGAGTTGGTCTTTTAACTGATACTTACTTCAAATTGAGTGTTGATGCTTCATTTGGTAGTGGTAGTTCTACTGAATTGCTATATGGTAATTTTGGTATTCATGCAAATACACAAGCAGTTGGTGAAGTTGGAGTAGCACAAACTTACATAGACGTTGACTCTACGTTAGGTTTTCCTGATAAAGGTGCTCTTACATTCAAATATAAGAATGGAACAACTGGAATAGCAACATATACCAGTACAAATATAACCCAATTCCTTGGTGTTAGTGGAATTACGACAACAATTAAGAATGCTGAACTTGTTAAGCAGAATACTTATGCATATGGATTGGGTAAGGCAGATACAAATGCTGGAGTTACTACAGATGGCATAAGAGTTAGAATTACTGGTGTTTTAAATGAATTAGCACCTACTACAACCAATTATCAGAAGCAAGGAGCAAAGATTAAGTTAAAATCTTTGGGTAAGGTTGCAGTTAGTACTGATTTTAAGTCAAATAACTGGATTTATAACATTTCACCAAGATATGACGTTGAAGAGATAACATTACAAGACGCATCCAACAATACTTATGAAGTAGAAACCAAAGATTTCCATAGAATTAGAATTGGTGACCTTTTAACCATCAATACCAAGGATAGTTCTTTAACAGGAACCTATGCTGTCACTGATGTTCTTAGTGCATCAAAATTCCGTTGCAGAGGATCAGCAATATCAAGTCTTGCTGCTGTAATCAGTGTAACTAAGACTATTACCAAACCAAATTCGGATAATTTTAGTCATTTAAACAATTATACTGCAAATATACAAAATGTTTATATTGATGAGGTTGGATATGCTCATACAGAGTCAACAACTAAGAATTTAATAGCATCAAACTCATTACCTTCATTTAATGATGCTAATTTAAACCCAGGTACCCAAAAAATTACTCTTTCTGGTACTTTCTTGGGTGGAGACACTATTATTGGAATTACAACTGGTACAAAAGACCATAATTTCTTTACTGGTGACTCAATTTACTATACACCTCAAAAAGCAGCAAATGGAACTATTTCTAGTTTGCTATTTTCCGAAGGATTATACTTTGTTGAAAGAATTAACCATAATGACATAAAATTAGCAAAATCTTCTTCCAACCTTTATGATCAAAACTATCAAAAGATTAATGAAGACACTGTTGATAGGCAAATTACAAATAATACCTTTGAAAAGTATGATTTCCATAATAGACAGATTTTACCTCAGAAACTCTTAAGAGAAGTTGATATTCCTGTATATGATGGTAAAAAGTATGAAACATCTATTGGTTATAATGGTATTTTGATTAATGGTGTTGAAATTCTAAGTTATAAGTCTAAAGATCTTTGTTATTACGGAACACTTGATTCTATAGACGTTGCAGGTGGTGGTAGATATTATGATGTTATTAATCCTCCACAACTTGCTATTAATGACGGTGGAATTGGTTTTGGTGCCACTGGTTATGTTTCAACAAGAGGATCATTCCAAGAAATTAGAGTTCTAGATCCAGGATTCGATTATACCGAAGTTCCTATCGTATCAATTAGTGGTGGTAATGGACAAGGTGCAGAAGCAGAATGTAAATTGTCTACAGTACCTCATTCAGTCGTATTTAATGCAGGTAGTCTCTCTCAAACAGTTGCTATTTCTACTAATGTAATATACGACAGTCCTGGTTATAATGTTGGATTTTTAACTTATCACAAATTCAGAAACCTTGAAAGAGTTGTTTATGATACATTTGGTGAGAAAGCACTTGCTGGATTAGATACAGGTGCCATTTATTTTGTTAATACATCTACACCAACTGGAATATCAACCATTGAGAGTTGGACAGGATACGCTGGAACCACTTGGTATTCAAATAAGACTGTTAGACTTCATACAGACCTTAATGAGTGTATTGCAGGTGTTAATACAGTATCAATAAGTGGTTTTGGTGAAGGAAACCATGAATTGAGATCATTAAACGGAAAAGCACAAGTATCTACTATTGAAGTAACTAATCCTGGTGAAGGATATGAGAATAAGCAAAAAACTTGTACAATTGCTGGTATTAACACGGCACTTGATATTATAACAATCAATAATCATGATTATAAGACAGGTGAGATTATTGAGTATAAGTCAGACCCAGATGGAACTGCTATAGAAGGTCTTGACAGTAATAAGCAATATTATGTTAAAGTTCTTAATGAGAATTCATTTAAGTTGTCTACTGTTGGTGTAGGAACAACTGCAAAGGATTTCTACTTCAAAACTAAGCAATATCAGAATTTAAGATCTGTTGGACTTGCAACTCACAATTTCAACTATCCACCAATTAAGGTAGAGATAACTGGTGCTGTTGGTATCAGTTCTATTGAAGGAAATGAATTTAAGTGTATTCCTCAACCACTTGTTAGGGGTGAAGTTACATCTATTCATTTAACTGACAGTGGAGTTGGTTATGGTTCGTCAGAGATATTAAATTTCAATAGACAACCAAATATCGACTTATATACTGGAAGAAACGGAGAATTATTACCGATTGTTGCTAATGGAGAGATAATTGACGTTGCTATTAACAACAGAGGTGATTCTTACAATAGCCCACCATCAATTTCTGTTGCTGGTGTTGGAACTGGTGCAGAATTGGTTCCAGAGATTGTTAATGGTCAACTTGTATCTGTTAAGATTAACAAGAAGGGTGTTGGTTATGCATCATCCACTACTGTTCTTACAGTCGAGTCTGCTGGAGAATTTGGTAACTTTATTGGTAATATTCAGACTTGGCAAGTTAATGAGGTTCAAAAGAACTATGCAAATATAGAAGGATCAGATACATTCTTAGAAAAACCAACAAAAACAAGTAATGGTCTACAATGCTCATATGCATATGCACCCAGAAGTTTAAGAAAGGTTATTTACCAAAATGATTCTAATGGCAATGCATTATATGGTACAAAGGATCTATCACTCCTTAATGGTTCAACAGAAGAAGATAAATCTCAACATTCTCCAATCATTGGTTGGGCATATGATGGAAACCCAATCTATGGACCTTATGCTTATGAGAAGAGTACTGGTGGTAACATTACTCAACTTCAATCAGGATATTCAGTAGATCTTAAGACAAATAGACCACCAACAACTATTTTCCCACAAGAGTTCTTTGTAGAAGACTTTACTTGGAATAGTAATACTAATGAGAAGTATCTTGATGAAAATAATGGTAGATATGGAATAACTCCAGAATTTCCAAAAGGAACATATGCTTATTTTGCGACATTAGAAACATCATTAACATCAGGTAATTTACCATCTGGTTCTGTAGATCCATTTAACAACTATAAGAAACCACAGTTCCCTTATTTGATTGGTAAGTATTATGATGCACAACCAAACGAATTTAATTTATTATCTAAGAATAATCAGGATGAAATAAATTTAAATGAGTTAACTTGGGTTAGAAATACTGAACCATACGAATTACTTCAAGATACAAGTTATTATGATTACTTAAATCAATCTTATAAGTATATAACTCAAGATTCTGTTGTTAAGTATGCTGAAGAAGGTTCTATTGATAAGGTTGGAATTGTTACTGGTGGTGCAGGTTATAGAATCGGCGACAAACTTGTTTTTGAAGAAAAAGTTGCTGATAACTTCCAAGCAGTAGCAAAAGTATCAAAAGTTCAAGGTGTTGGTATTGGAACCATTACAGTAACCAATACTAAACTCAATAATATTGAATTCTACCCTATGGGTGGTAAACAGTTTGTTGGTGTTCATACTACACCAATTGGTCTTCGTAATACTGATAAACTTTATGTTTCTGGGTTGTCAACTACCAGTTCTGATTTGGGTGGTAAGACATATAATATTGGAATTTCTTCAGCAAAACTTATTGTATCTGAAGGAATAGGAACAATAGGTGCGACAGGTATTGTTACCTTCTTTAAGGTGCAGGGTACTTTAGCATCACCAAATGATCCTCTTAATACTACTGCTTTAAGAGAAAATGACATTTTAAAGGTTGGTATTGGAACCTTACAGGAAGAAGTTAAGATATTAAAAGTAGATAAGCAGTCTAATAGATTAAGAGTTCTAAGGCAATATAACAGTACATCTGGTGTTGCACATACTATTAGAACTGTTGTAGAAGAACGTCCTAGAAAGTTTACACTTCCTGTTGGATTTGATACAACATTCTCTAATAAAGTTGACGAGCAATACTATTTCGATCCAAGAGAATCTGTTGGATTGAGTACCATTTCAGAAAATGGTAATGTTGGAATAGGAACTACGATTACTTTTGAGAATCCAGGATCTGGCATAACTCAAATATTCGTTCCAGGAAGATCGATTTATCTACCAAATCACAAATTAAACACTGGTGATGAGGTAATCTATAATAGAAATGGTGGTGATTCGATAGGTATTGCTACTAATTCTTCAAATACTGGTTCTGTCAATCCATATACTACAAATCTTTCAGAAGATCTTCCATTGTTTGTTGCAAAACTTGCACCAGATTTCATTGGATTATCGACAGTTAGAGTTGCAATTGGTACAGAAGGAGATCAAACAGCATCAGATATCTTTGTAGGAAGTGCAGCATCTACAAGACATCAAACATTAATGTATTTCTTGGGTATTGGAACTGGAAGATATCATAGTTTATCAACAAGATATGCTAATACAACAAAAGGGTCTGTAGAGAAAAACCTAATAACAGTTTCTGCTGCTGGTACACATGGATTAACTCATAATGATACTGTATATCTTACAGTTGATGCTGGTATATCGACAAGTATACCAATCAAGTATAATAAGGCAAATAGAAAATTAGTTGCTAAGGCATTAGATTTTACTGCTGCAGGAATTACAACTGCTGCATCTAGAACAGATATTCCAAGTTCTATTAATATAGTAAATCACAATCTAACTACTGGACAAAGAGTTGTTCATACTTCTAGTACTCCTGCAACTGGATTGACTAATGATGAAGAGTATTTTGTATATGTTCAGACTAAAGACGTTATTCAACTTTGTGGTAGTAGGTTCCAAACAATTCAAAAGAAACCAAAGTTTGTTGATATTGTAGGTATCAACACAGGAACTCTTAATTTGGTTAACCCACCATTGGAGTTTTATAAGAATGGTACTGTAACCTTTGATTTATCAGATCCTTCTTTGAAATATACTGTTGGTGTTACTGATTATCCAGCATTTGACTTAGAATTATATACTGATTCTAATTTCATTCATGAGTACACTTCTAATGAAATGGAAGAAAGTTTTGAAGTTACTAGAAGTGGTACTGTTGGGGAAGATGGTAAATTAACTCTAAAAGTTAATCAATATACTCCAAAAATACTTTATTATAATTTAGTTCCAGATACTTCATCTCAGAATCCAGATATCAATAAAGAATTGGTATTGGATACCGAACTTGAAGCAAATAATAGTATCAATATTAAGGATAGTCGTTATGCTGGACAATTTAATATTCTTGCTAATTCAGATACAACCTTTACTTATGATTTAACAAAATATCCAGAAGTTGCTTCATATACTGCAGGTTCTGATACAAAATTAGAATATACTACAAATTCTAAGACTGCTTATGGACCAATTTATTATGTCTCTCTTGCGGATAAAGGAAGAGGATATAAGAGATTACCTGGAATCTCTACTGTAAGCACTAACAGTGGTTCTGGAGCGATTCTAGAGGCATCTAGTACAACGATTGGTAAGATTAGGACTACAGAGATACAAAATATTGGTTTTGATTATCCTTGCGATTTTACATTAAGACCTCAAGCAAAACTTCCCCAAATTATTAAGATTGAAGCACTATCTGGTCTTGAGTCTGTTGGTATTACTTCTTATGGTAGAGGTTACAATACTCCACCAGCACTAGTTGTTCTTGATGGCAGAACAAGACAGAAAATTGATGATGTTGAATTGGCATATAATTTAGCAACTCCAGATGCTCCTGGTTATGTTGATATCATTCAGAACACTTATGGATTATCTCCAGTAACACCAATTATTGTTCCTGTAAACAATCCAAACGGAATTCGTGCTCAAAACTTTGTTTATGATGCAACTACAAATAAAGTAGCAGTCACATTAAAAACTGCATACAGTTTTGGTGCTGCAGAACCTAAAGCAGTTGGTGATGACAGTAAATTCCCAATTGAAGTTGGCGATAAACTCTTTATTGAAAATGTAAGTGTTGGTGTTGGTTCAACTGGTAAAGGTTTCGATTCACAGTACTATGATTATCAATCATTTGAAGTTGAGTCTGTTCATGAGAATCTTGGTAACGTTGGTGTTGTAACTTATAGTTTAGGTACTTTACTTCCATCTGGAGAGGTACCAGGAAACTTTAATTCTGCATTATCTTACGGTACCTTAGTTAAAGAACGTGAGTTCCCACAATTTGCTCCCACATTACGAGTTAATAAATTTAACGCAAATGAAACTCTTAAATCGGAGACTAGTACTGGTCCTGTACAAGGTGTTGCGTATGAATATGACCCTGAAAGTAAGTGGTTGACGGTAGAAACAAATAATGATTTTGAAGTTGGTAGACTTATTGAATCCTTAGAAACTGGTGCTAAAGGAACTGTTTCTGAGATTGTAATGACATTTGATGACCATTACAAGACAGACTACTTCTCCATTGTAGATAATGGGTGGGAATATAGCACTGGATTCTTAAATGATACTCTACAAAGAGTTCATGACAATGAATACTATCAGAGTTTCTCTTATGCAATTAAATCGAGAGTATTCTTTGAAAAATGGAAAGATATTGTTAATACATTAACTCATACTGCAGGATTTAGGAAATTTAGTCAACTTCAAGTTGAATCTCAACTTCCTATAGGAAATCAGACTGATTTAAAAGTAGGAATCGCAGGAACTGTTACTGGTATTATTAATATCCAGAATTATGAGAATTATTGGAGATATAATAACTTTGATCTTGCTACAGAGAACTTAAAAGATAGATCTCCTGCTGCTGGTAACTTCTCTGATGAGATTACCTTCCAGAATCGTATTTTGATTGATTATGCAGAATCTGTTGGTAACAGAGTTCTGAAGATAGATGATTTATCACCACAATTTAATAGTAATCAAAGACCAGATCCTTGGGCTGAAGTTGCTAGGTATGATATTGCCAACAACAAAGAAAATAGGTTTATTGTTTACGTAAGAGACAGATTATTCACGAAAGAACGTCAGATAATGATGGTCAATGCTTTATTTGACTCTGTTAGTGGCAAATCAATGATCAACCAGTATGGTTCTGTTGATACTGTTACTGATTTGGGTTATATGGATACAGCAGTTGATGGCACTGATGCTGTTCTTCAATTCCACCCAGTTAAGTCTGAAAAGAATAATTATAACGTTATATCACTTTCATATAACCTAGATGAATTAGGATTTACTACTTCTCTAACAGCTATTGGTGC
>Ga0115011_10002808_pt1 | contig 11971 bp, 10 predicted proteins | sample TroAtlMetagenome_2_FD_88705 | JGI IMG/M metagenome (GOLD analysis project Ga0115011, IMG submission 88705) | Marine eukaryotic phytoplankton communities from Atlantic Ocean - Tropical Atlantic ANT8 Metagenome | ecosystem: Environmental > Aquatic > Marine > Oceanic | place: Tropical Atlantic... | reverse complement strand
AGATTGAAGATACCATTGTCAAATATGGTCATGATATTGGGCGTGCTGTTGAGGACATTCCCAAAGGAGGCTATGTTCATGTTCATAACGTAAAGACAAAGAGGTGGCAATGGAAAAATGGTCTCAGTCTTTTTATGGATATCGCCGAGAAAACGGTAGAGTAGGTGTTCGTAATCATGTTGTTATTTTACCAGTAGATGACATATCTAATGCCTCTGCTGAAATGGTGGGACACAATATCAAAGGTACACTGGCTATTCCTCACAGTTACGGTCGTTTACAGTTTGGTGCAGACCTGGATTTGTTTTTCCGCACGATTATCGGTACGGGGCGTAACCCGAATGTTGCTGCAGTAGTCGTGATTGGAATTGAACCAGGATGGACTCAGCGTGTTGTGGACGGTATTGCCGCAACTGGTAAACCTGTTTCGGGATTCAGTATTGAAGGATGTGGAGACATTGCTACTGTCGCAAAAGCTTCCCGTACGGCCCAGGAATACGTCCAGTGGGCAACCGAACTTCAGCGGGAAGAGTGCCCTATTTCTGACCTTTGGATTTCTGTAAAATGTGGAGAGTCAGATACAACATCTGGATTGGGTTCTAACCCAACCGTTGGTAGTTTGATGGATAAACTTGACCCTCTTGGTGTGCACCTCTGTTTTGGTGAAACCTCAGAACTAACCGGTGCCGAACAGGTTTGTGCAACACGTGCAGCAAATGATGAAGCCAAAGAAAAGTTTCTTAAAACCTGGAATGATTACAATGATTTTATTCTTGAAAATAAGACTAATGATCTTTCTGAGTCTCAACCTACTAAAGGAAATATCGCCGGTGGTTTAACAACGATAGAAGAAAAAGCATTTGGCAATTTTCAGAAGATAGGACATGAGACAAATTTTATTGATGTGCTTGAACCTGCAGAAGAACCGGTTAAAGGTCCTGGATTATATTTCATGGACACATCATCAGCGGCAGCAGAATGTGTGACACTTCAAGCTGCAGCAGGTTTTACTGTACATCTCTTCCCTACTGGTCAGGGCAATGTGATAGGTAATCCAATTGAACCAGTGATTAAACTTAGTGCAAATCCTAAAACTGCAGCTACGATGGGTGAACACATTGACCTTGATGTTTCCGGAATCCTAAAGCGTGAATTAAATCTCGATCAAGCTGGTGACGAACTTATTAAAATAACTCTGCGTACAGCAAATGGACGCTACACCTGTGCAGAGTCGCTTGGGCATCGTGAGTTTGTATTGACCAAATTGTACCGCAGCGCATGATCCATTTCTAATTGCTATATCAGTTCATGGATGTCACAGAATAATCTGGGTGACATCTGCGTATTTTTAAGCATTTCTTTGGAGGAAAAGACAGAGAAACTCGATTGCCATAACTTTAGTTTGTAATTAGAACTTAGTGATAGCATTTTAATTAAAGTTGACGGACTGTATCAAATCTAAATTAAAAGTATTTTTAATGATTTAAAAAATAAGTTTAGAAATGAAACATTAATAGAGAGTTTAACAAAACATTTGACAAGAAATATTTTGAGTGTTAGATTGGCGTGTTTCTGAATAAAGAGACATTCAGTCAATTACATCCTTCTAATAGTGAGGGTGTTATAAAATAATTAAAACAAGAATTGATTCTAAAATATTTTCGATCCATTATTTGTTTTTCCTGCGTGTCCATCAAACATGCGCAGTCTTTATAGGGTAAACGGGCATGGGGCCTGATTACCATTTAAACTATCTATGCATCGCTATTTTATGTGATGCTCTCAAATTAGGAGGTAAGATGAGGAAATCTATAAAAGCCATGATTGGTGCTGCCTGCGGCGTGTTCATGCTTGTCGGAGGTATTGCTCAGGCAAAGAAGGTTACAATCAGGGTACAATCTGTGATCCCAGCAACGGCGGATGAAGTTGTGATGCTTAAGCAGTTTGGAGCTAACGTGAGCACTCTCACCAATGGAGAAGTCAGGATTAAGGTATTACCAGCAGGGGCTATCGTTGGTGTTAAGGAAACTTTGGAAGCAGTTGACAAAGGTCTTATTGAAGGGGGATTTGCATGGACTCATTATTGGTCTGGATATCATCCAGCAGCCATGCTTTTTGGTTCACCGACAGCCGGTGCCGGTTTAGGAATAGATAACATTGCATGGGTCTCTTGGTACATGTATGGAGGTGGTCGACAGCTCTATGATGATCTTTGGGGTGAGATGGGGATGAATATTAAAGGTCTTATGTTACAACCAGTAGGCCCTGAAGCTCTTGGTTGGTTCAAAGAGCCCATTAACAGTATGGCGGATTTTCGTAAATATCGTTTCCGGACACCTCCAGGTATTCCTGGTCAAAGTTACAAGGATATCGGTGTAGCATCTGTTGCAATGGGGGGAGGAGATATTCTGCCAGCACTGGAAAAAGGTGTTATTGATGCGGCAGAGTGGTGTTGCCCTAAACCGGACAGTGTCTTTGGTTTCCAGAAAGTTCTTAAACACTACTACCTTCAGGGATTACATCAGGTAGTCGTGAATGCAGATATGTACATAAATGGAGATGTCTGGAAAAGCTTGTCTACTGCACAGCAAAAGGCAATGCAAATCGCTGCGGATGCTTCTCTCATGCAGGCAATGGCTTATCGTATTTACGAAAATGGAAAAGCACTCAAGGATTTAACTGAAAATCACGGTGTACAATTGCATGATACTCCTGCCGATTACTTTACCGAGTACATGGCTGCAACAGCAAAACTTTACGCTAAACTAAACAGTGAAAATAAATTCTTTGCAAAAGTTTATGCTTCTATGAAAGATTTTGCAGACATAGCAGTTCCCTATTGGTCAGGGTCACAAATGACAAATGCCCAACTTGGAATGGCCTACGCAAATAAAAACAAATAAGTTACTTTTATTAGTGTTATTTGGGAGGATGAAAGGCATTTATTAGTTGTTTTTCATCCTCTTTTTTATTTTATCAAACATTAACAATTTTTCTAAAATCAACAAAGAAAAAATATGTCTGCCGAGCCAGAAAAGTTAGAAATAGCTGATGAACTAATTGCTGAAAGGCGCGGTGACCCATCAGGGAAACTTCCTGATGATATGCCCAAATGGATGTCTAAAATGATTTCAGGAATAGATATTTTCAGTCTTTGGATTGGGCGAATTGTGTGCTGGTTGACCATTCCTCTTTTTGGAGCAATGGCCTATGAAGTGATTGCTAGATATGCTTTTATCGCTCCTACTATGTGGGCTTATGACATAAGTAGAATGCTTGCAGGAGCGCTCTTCATGCTCGGAGGAGGATATGCTCTTTCAAAAGGTGTACATATCCGTGCAGATTTCATCTACCGGAATTGGTCTATAAAGACACAAGGTTCGGTGGATTTTTTCCTTTATTTATTTTTTTACTTTCCTGGATTGATTGTTTTTCTCTGGATGGCTTCAGACTTTGCTTATTTATCATGGATGCGTGGTGAACGTGGAATGGATACAGCGTGGATGCCTCTTATGGGACCAATTAAAACCTGTCTGCCTCTTGGGGTATTATTTCTCCTAATTCAAGGAATTTCAGAAATATTAAAAAGTTACTATGCTGCGAGCAAAGGAAGGTGGCCATGACAAATGAAATATTGGGAATGGTCATGATAGGATTCATGTTATTTGCCATTTTTGGTGGATTTCCTATCTCCTTTACCCTTATTTTTCTAGGTTCAGTTTTTGGTTACATAGGCTTTGGAAAACTAGTCTTCTATCTGATGACGTTTCAATTCTCATCGGTAATGCTGGAGCAAACGCTTGCTGCAGTACCTCTCTTTATTTTCATGGGAATTCTGATGGAAAAGGCGGGGTTAATGGAACGCCTCTTTCAAGCAGTACAACTGATGCTATCCCGTGTACGTGGATCTTTGTTTATAGCAGTATTATTTGTTTCAACGATTTTCGCAGCAGCGACTGGTATTGTCGGTGCTTCTGTCACAATACTTGGGATAATGGCTGCAAAAACGATGAATCGGTCAAAATATGATGTAAAACTTGCAGCAGGAACTATCACAGCAGGTGGAACCTTGGGTATTCTTATTCCACCCAGCATCATGTTAGTTGTGATGGGACCGATCTTGGAAGTCCCGGTGACTGATCTTTTTGCGGCAGCGATTATTCCAGGTGTTCTCCTAGCCTCACTTTACACTGGTTATGCTATATTACGTTGTTATTTAAACCATGAACTAGGTCCAGTCCTTCCCGAAGATGAGAGAGCTGAATCAATGTCACAAGTTATAAAGGAGTTTTTTCTCGGGCTTGTGCCACCATCAGCTCTGGTGTTTTCTGCTTTGGGTAGTATATTATTCGGTTTTGCTACTCCTACTGAAGGAGCAGGGATGGGGGCATTTGGAGGAATATTACTAGCTCTAGCATACCGAAAATTGACTTTGAAAGGGTTATTTGATGCACTTATCAAAACTTTGGAAATTACAACATTGATTCTTTTCCTAGTTGCAGCATCAAATTTTTTTGGTGCAGTATTTTCACGTCTAGGAACACCAATGCTTCTCACTGACTATTTGATGTCTCTAGATATGCACCCAATGTTAGTCCTTGGTATGATCATGTTGATAATTTTTTTGCTTGGTTGGCCTCTGGAATGGGTGCCAATCGTGATGATCATAATACCCATATTGCTTCCACTTATTGAAAGATTGGGTTTTAACCTGACTTGGTTCGGAATCCTAGTGGCAGTTAATCTTCAAACTGCTTGGCTGTCTCCTCCAGTTGCACTTTCAGCATATTTTCTCAAAGGGGTAGTGCCGGAATGGGATCTAAAGGATATTTATGGTGGAATGATGCAGTTTATGGTTATTCAAGTATTTGGATTAATCCTGATCATACTTTTTCCACAAATAGTCTTGTGGCTTCCGGAATATATTTACGGTAAATAGCTTAAAATATTATTTCATTAATTAATATGATTTTATGAGTTTTTCTGCTTATTTTTCACATAAACCTGGGGGTGATCGAATTTTTTCAGTAGAGGCCCCAAAAATTAAATTTGGCAGGGGCTCGTTGCGAGAAGTAGGGGATGACGCCAAGGTTCTTGGGATGAGCAGGGTTGCAGTTTACACTGACCCTCGGGTAGCTCAACAAGAACCAGTTGCAAATGTGGTGGAATCTCTCAAATCCCGAGGTTTGGAAGTTGAGGTATACGATCAGGTTGCTGTAGAGCCTACTGATATTTCGTTTAAGAAAGGCTCAATGTTTGCCAGTGAAGGTAAATTCGATGGCTTTGTTTCTGTCGGTGGTGGATCTGTGATGGACACTTGTAAAGCTTCAAATCTTTATTCCTGTTATCCCACAGATTTTCTTGATTATGTAAACGCACCTATCGGTAAGGCAGTCCCTGTCCCTGGTAAACTCAAGCCACACATTGCCTGCCCTACTACTTTCGGAACAGCAAGTGAATGTACTGGAATAGCCATTTTTGACCTTTTAGAAATGGAAGCAAAAACAGGAATTGTCAGTCCGATGATTCGTGCGAATCTCGGTGTACTTGACCCTAGTGTGCTTTCCTCACTTCCTCCCCTTGTCAGGGCTGCAAATGGTTTTGATGTATTCAGTCACGCTTGTGAATCCATTACTGCACGCCCATATACGCATCGTCCTGCTCCAGAAACTTCTCAGAAACGTCCACTCAGTCAAGGTGCAAATCCATACAGTGATCTTGCTTGTTTGGAGGCAATCAACCTTATCGGGACTCACATTGTTCAGGCAGTCAATGATCCTGTGGAAGAAAGTTATGACGCACTTATGTTTGCGGGCATGCTTGCTGGGATAGGTTTTGGGAATGCAGGTTGTCACCTGCCTCACGGTATGTCTTATGCGGTTGCTGGACTCGTAAAAGATTATTCTCCCGAAGGTTGGCCTACTGATCATAACATGGTACCTCACGGAATATCTGTAATAGTCAACTCGCCAGCTGTTTTTCGTAAAACAGGTCCTGCCTGCGCAGAGAGGCACTGGAAAGCTGCCGCAGCCATGGGAGCAGACCTAACGGATACGAAAGTTGAAGACGGCGGAAACATCCTTGCGGAGCAAATTATTGGAATGATGCGTGAAACAGGGATTCCTAATGGACTCTCCGGTGTGGGTTACTCAGTAGATGATCTGGATGCACTTACTGACCGCTCATATGCCCAGAAACGTCTCATTGACAATGGTCCTATGCCTATTTCCCGTGACGAATTAAAGGAACTTTTTAGTGATGCAATGACTTACTGGTAGGAGTCGAGTTCTGTAGCTTCAAATGTTTCATACATACCATGTTTAACTGTATCCCACATTTATCTATAGAAAATTAAAAAATAAATCAATAAACGTAAAATCCATAAATAACTTATTGCATTATGTCAATTGAATACCTGAAAAAAGCAACCAAGAAATCTAGTACAGGAGAAGATCAGACAAGGGAAACAGTCACTAGGATTTTGAAGGAAATAGAAGAAAACGGAGAAAAAAAAGCCTGTGATTACGGAGTCCAACTTGATGGTTGGGATGGAGAAATCAACGTTTCTAGAGAAACGATTGAGGAATCTGCAAATAAAGTTCCTCAGCAACTTAAGGATGATCTGAAATTTGCTTACGATCGAATTTTTGGGTTCGCACGTAAACAAATGGATAGCATTCAAGAATTCAATGTCGAACTTAGCCCAGGATTATGGGCTGGTCAAAAATTAATCCCAATGAATACTGCAGGATGTTACGTCCCGGGGGGACGCTATGCTCATGTGGCTTCGGCAATCATGTCAATTGCTACTGCTAAGGCTGCAGGTGTTAAAAATGTAGTTGCCTGTTCTGCGCCTAAGAAAGAACACGGTGGTATCCATCCTGCGATTCTCTATACTATGGATTTATGTGGGGCAGACCACATTCTCGCCATGGGCGGTGTACAGGGAATTGCCGCAATGGCATTCGGACTATTTACAGGTTTCAAGGCAGACATTCTCGTTGGTCCCGGCAATAAATTTGTAGCTGAGGCTAAGCGTATGTTATACGGTAGGGTTGGTATTGATCTTTTTGCAGGACCGACTGAGATTCTCATCATTGCTGATGAAACTGCGGATCCAGAAGTTGTTGCCACCGATCTTGTAGGACAGGCTGAACATGGGCTTGACTCACCGGCATGGCTTATCACAACTAACCGGGAATTCGCGAAAAAGGTGATGGAACGCATGCAGCCTCTAATTGAGGACTTACCTGAAGTCCAACGCGAGGCTGCGAATAGCGCCTGGTCAGACTACGGTGAAGTGGTTCTGTGTGATACGGATGAAGAGGCTGCAACTGTGAGTGATCAATATGCTCCAGAGCACCTTGAAATTCAGACAAAGAATCTGAATTGGTTCTCCGACAGACTAAAAAATTATGGATCCTTGTTTGTTGGAGAGGAAACTACAGTCGCATTTGGTGATAAGTGTTCTGGAACCAATCATATTCTGCCAACAAAGGAAGCAGGGCGCTATACTGGAGGACTTTCCGTACACAAATTCATTAAGATTGTGACAACCCAAAGTGCTTCGAAGGAGGCTAACCGGGATGTTGCCGCTATAACCGCCCGTATTTCAAGGTTAGAGGGTATGGAAGCGCATGCGCGTACTGGGGATATTCGATTGGCAAAATATTTCCCAGGTGAATCATTTGACCTTCAAGGAAATGGATAATTGTGAGCAAAGCCTGAAAAAACTGTTCGATGTTACGGATAAAGTTGCTTGTGTCACCGGTGCGAGTAGTGGCCTAGGTAGACATTCTGCTAACGTGCTAGCGCAGTACGGCGCATCAGTTGTTGGAATAGCTAGGCGCAAAGATGCTCTCCAGGACTGGCAGCGCAAAAATAAAGGGAAAGTTGCTTTTGAGGCTCATGACCTAAGCGATGAGAATCAGCTAGAGGAACTTGCAAATAAAGTGTCAGGACATTTCGGTCCACCTGATATCCTTGTCCATGCAGCAGGTTTAAACAATCGTATGCATGCAGATAAAATAAATCAAACAGAGTGGCATAAAACACTTTGGTTGAATCTTTCTGTTCCTTTCTTCCTGAGCCAGCACTTTGTACCTTCCATGAAAGAAAAAAATTGGGGGCGCATTGTGAATTTTGCATCACTTCAGACTTTTCGCGCTTTTCCAAATGGAATTTCATATGGTGCTTCCAAAGGAGGAATTGGACAAATGACTCGATCCATGGCAGAAGCGTGGTCAAGTTTTGGCATTAACATCAATGCGATTGGTCCAGGTTTTTTCCCTACTGAGTTGACAGAGCCGGTATTCAATGATCCAGAACGTGTAGAGCGTAACGCGAAGCTGACATGCATAGGTCGTAACGGAAGGGATGATGATTTAAATGGACCATTACTGTTTTTATGTTCAGAAGCTTCTGTGTATGTTACCGGTCAGATTATTATGCTTGATGGAGGATTTACTGCGAAATGAAAGCCCTTGTATACACTGGACCAAAACAAGTTGAATATATGGACTTTAAAGATCCAAGTCCAACCAATGGAGAATTTTTAGTTAAAATTACCAACGTAGGTATTTGTGGTTCTGACATGCATGCCTATTTGGGACATGATGATAGACGACCAGCTCCATTGATTCTGGGTCATGAAGCATCTGGAATTATTGAAGAAGGAGAAAAAAAAGGAGAAAGTGTTGTTATCAATCCTTTAGTAACCTGCGGGGAATGCGATTATTGTTTGGATGGCCGTTCCAATTTATGTCCTAAACGGCAGATTATATCGATGCCACCTCGCCAAGGCGCATTTGCTGAATATATTACAATGCCTCCTAAAAATTTGATTCCAATTCCAGAAGGTCTTACCACGACTAAGGCTGCATTAGCAGAGCCATTAGCGACGGCATGGCATGCAGTGTTAACAGCAAGTAGGCATTCCCATCGTCCTTTATCTGAAACAAAAGGGCTCGTTATTGGTGCTGGAGCTGTTGGCCTTGGCTCGGCGTTATCATTGAAAGCATTTGGTTGCAAAGAGGTTAGCATAGCAGAAACAAACAAATTACGCCGTAAGACAGCTGAAAAGTCAGAAATAGGATTGGTTGTTGATCCAACGCATGAAGGTGGTATCAAAGATGATACTATGGATATCGTCATTGATGCGGTTGGTTGCAAAGAGAGTCGCATAGCAGCAGTCAAATCTGCAAAGCCTGGTTCCGTCATCGTTCACGTTGGTTTACTCGATGGGGTTGACGGATTCGATGCAAGAAGAATAACACTTCAGGAAATTGTTTTTGTTGGGGTTTACACATACACAATGATGGATTTCCGACAAACCGTTTCAGCTATGGCGGAAGGTAAACTTGGTGCTTTGGATTGGTTTGAAGAATTTTCCCTTGAAGAGGGCACTAAAGCTTTTTCGAACCTTTTCAACGGTAATACTGCTGCAGCAAAAATTGTTTTAAAGCCTAATTAAAAGTTCCCAAACTAAAAAATTCGATTGAAGTGTTAAATCTATAAGAGATTTAGATTTTATTCTTTTACAAGACATTCAGATTGTAATTTTGGGGATATTTGTTAGAAGGCATAAAAATCGTCAGCAGAAAAGCAATCGATTTTTATGCCTTGAGGGAGTCTAATAATGGTGCCTAGGGCCGGACTCGAACCGGCACGGTGTTACCACCGAGGGATTTTAAGTCCCTTGCGTCTACCAGTTCCGCCACCCAGGCAGGGCAAAAAAGGAACTGGAGGCGACGAGCGGATTTGAACCGCTGTACAAGGTTTTGCAGACCTCTGCCTAACCACTCGGCCACGTCGCCTCTGATCATTTAAAATTACCGAAAATAGTATGCAAACACAAGTTCAAAAGGAGTCGATTGAAAATGCAATTGAGCAGGCAAAACTATTCGGAATGCTCAAATATTTACCTGAAGGGGAGCTGACACATGCTCCATTCTCACTGAGTCCATATTCAATATCGACATCAGAGCTGCTGGAAATGATTGAACTAACACCATATTTCAGTGAGTTAATGATTAATGTATCACAGGATTGGGGATTCCTTGATGAGACTCTGAGTCCTATTTCTAAAACCGACCCTTTTTTAAAAATGTTACTGGATTTAAGAGAGCATGAGGTATCACAGAGCAGGCAATTACTTGTACAGCGCAATGATTTCTTTTTGATTAAGGATGACATTAGTAAAGGTGGTCATGACTCTTCGTCATCTGGTGAAGTCCCTTCTGCTTCAGCACTGAGACAAGTTGAAATAAATACAGTCTCTGCAAGTTTCCCTTTTTTAATTACTCAACTTACTCGTTTACACCAGCATATATATGAGCAGAGTATTTCAGAGATGATTATTCCAAATAATCCGTTAAAACCAGTAGTTGATTCTTTTGCAAAAGCAATAAAGGATTATGGATCAACTGACGCAATAATGTTGCTAGTTTCGCAACCTGCGGAGAGTAACCGTTTTGATCAACTTGGATTGGAACAGCTTTTATGGGATGAGTACAAAATTCAGACTGCACGTAAAACATTAACTGAAATATATGAGAACGGTAGTCTAAGTGAAGGACACCTTATTTTGGCAGGGAAAAAAGTAGCCATTACTTATTACCGTGCAGGTTACACACCAGAAGATTTTAGCACTAGCGGTGCGATAAAAGGACGTCAACTTATAGAAGCTTCCTCGACAATTCAGGTCCCTGATTTGGCGATGCAATTAGCCGGAATGAAAAAAATTCAACAGGTACTGACACGTCCAGAAATACTATCTACTTTTGTGTCTGAAGAAATATCGAAACGTTTCAGAAAAACTTTTGTCGGGATGCATTCCCTAGATGAAATCATTGAGACTCCAGAAGGAGAGATAAGTGCTTCGGAATGGGCTTCGAGTAATCCTGAGAAATATGTGTTGAAACCACAACGTGAAGGTGGAGGAAATAATTATTTTGGCAAAGATATTCCAAAAAAAATAACTGAGATGAAGCGTGAAGAACAAGATGCTTATATCTTAATGGAGAAAATAAAGGCGAAAACTCATGAGGCAATTCTTGTGGTCAACGGTAAAGTTGAAAAGCATACTTCTGTTAGTGAGATCGGACGCTTCGGTATTTGTTTTGCGGATAACGGTGTAGTACAAAGTAACGAGGATGTGGGCTACCTTGTTCGCACAAAAGCAAAAAACGTTAATGAAGGAGGAGTCTGTTCGGGTTTTGCCTGTTTGAACTCGTTGGCTAAGGCATAAAAAACGAAAGTTGGATAAGTTTAAAACTCAATCCTGCTCTCTTTTTTTAGGAAGACAATTCAATTGTGGCGAGCAGATCTATTTCATCGAGGACTTTTCCAGTACCTGTGGCAACGCTGGTGAGTGGATCATCTGCATGAAAAATTGGTAAACCGACTTCGGCCCGCAGTAAATCATCGATCCCAGAAAGTAATGATCCACCGCCCGCTAAAACAATACCACGGTCAACAATGTCTGCTGCCAGTTCAGGAGGAGTAGATTCCAGAGCATTTCGGATAGTTTTTACAATTTGTGAACAAACGTCACTTAGTGCCTCCAGAACCTCTTCTTCCCCGAGAACCAGTGTTTTGGGAATTCCGGTTACAAGGTCACGACCACGGACCTCATAGGATTTTGATTCATCTTTAATAAAGGCAGTACCTATATTGATTTTTATATCCTCCGCTGTACGTTCGCCAATCAGCAGATTATATTTTTGTTTGATGAATTCAGCAATACTTTCGTCCATTTTGTCTCCGCCTACCCGTGCGGAATCGCTGTAAACTATACCTGCCAAAGAAATTACCGCAACTTCTGTGGTACCTCCTCCTATATCGACAATCATGCTTCCACTGGCCTCTGTAACTGGCAAACCTGCGCCAAGTGCTGCGGCCATTGGTTCCTCAATTAAGAAAACTTCTCGTGCTCCTGCAGATTCAGCAGCTTCTTTTACTGCTCGTCTTT
>Ga0115011_10002807_pt1 | contig 11972 bp, 10 predicted proteins | sample TroAtlMetagenome_2_FD_88705 | JGI IMG/M metagenome (GOLD analysis project Ga0115011, IMG submission 88705) | Marine eukaryotic phytoplankton communities from Atlantic Ocean - Tropical Atlantic ANT8 Metagenome | ecosystem: Environmental > Aquatic > Marine > Oceanic | place: Tropical Atlantic... | reverse complement strand
TGCACCCACAGTTTTTTATCATGGACAAGATGCCTTGAAACAGCGGTTATTACCAAAACTATTTTCTGGCGAAGACATCTGGTGCCAGGGTTTTAGTGAGCCTGGAGCAGGTTCTGATTTGGCCAGTGTTCAAACATTTGCTAAAAAATCAGGAGGAAAATGGATTGTAAATGGACATAAAGTGTGGACTTCTCTCGCTCATTTCGCCGAATGGATGATTATTTTGCTAAGGACAGATAAATCCCATAAATATGACGGCTTATCCTATTTCGTTGTGCCAATAAAATCCGCACTTGGAAATGGCGTCACTGTAAAACCATTAATAAAGATAACGGGTGAAACAGGATTTAATGAAGTGATATTTGAAAACTTAGAAATCGACGATTCTTATCGATTGGATGAGCTGGGGCGAGGGTGGCAGGTCGCGATGACAACATTGCTTCATGAGCGAGGAGCGGGGGATCTTCATACTCCCAGAGCAGGAGGTCTTAAGAGCAAATCTGCACACACCTCAAATGCTATTAGTTTGATTAGTTTGGCGAAAGAGGTAACCAGAAATGGTAAACGAGTAGCCGATGATCCGATTATGCGCGATCGCATAATGAACTGCATAATTCGAGAACAAGGACTGTCAGAGAATCAGAGAAGGGGAAGAGTGCCCGAATTACTAGATCATCCAATGCGAATCCCTCTTCAGAATAAGCTTCTCTCTAGTGAGATCGCTCAGGAAATTGCGTCTCTGGCAATGGACATAGAGGGAGCGGCTTCCTCTTTATATGTAGGAGACGAAAATGCACCGGCAGGAGGGCAGTGGCCTCTGGCATATTTGAATTCTTATGGTATGACAATAGCTGCGGGGACAAGTGAGGTTCAGCGTAATATCTTAGGCGAGAGGGTACTTGGGCTGGCAAAATCTAAATAAGGAGATCGACGTGAGTAATAACACATATGGATTTGATCAAGATGCAGCCTTATTGAAGGATTCTGCTAGAAAGTTTTTTTCTGAAAAATTGCCAGTAGATAAGCTTCATGAATTGGTCGCAAATGATCCTACACTTGGCAGAGCTCCGCGGAGTAATTGGTCAGAAGAACTTTGGCAGGAAATGATAGATTTAGGTTGGTCTATGGTTGCTGTTCCAGAGTCTGCTGGTGGATTGGGCATGCCGGCAGTGGCGGTAGCGGGGCTCATGGAGGAGTGTGGTCGAGCGGCAATTCCTTCTCCGATGCTCTCTACATTAGCAACTACCTACGTGCTAGCTGCCGCAGAAGCCATAGAGCCTCTAGCAGATATTTGTTCCGGTGAGGCTGCTACTCTTGCAATCTCTGGATCGAGAGATGCTTGGGATTTGGCTTCCACAGAAGTGACTTACAATAATGGTAAATTGTCAGGGACTTCATACTACGTTCAAGATGTGGATAAAGTTCAAAAAATCTTAGTAAGTGCGCATAGTGATTCAGAGATATTATTGTTTTGGGTGGACAAAAAATCGAATGGTGTGAATATAGATCTTGATACGATCGTTGATTTGACAAGAGATCAAGGGCGTGTGTCTTTTGAAGCCGTAGAGGCAAAGCCCATTTCATTTAAGGGATTATCGGCTTTAGTTGAGGCTATGCCGAAGATATGGATGCTTGTCTCGGCTGATATCGCTGGTGCTGCAGAGTGGCAGTTGCAAACAACGGTTGAGTATGTCAATGCCCGTAAGCAGTTCGACAAAGCGCTGGGATTTTTCCAAGCAATAAAGCATCCTTTAGTGGATGTGATGATCAAAGTAGACGAAACTCGATCATTGCTTTATTCCATGGCAAATTCCATTAGCGCTTCTCCTGAAAAAGCAACACAACTTGCTCATATGCTTAAAGCTTCTGCCAGCGACCTAGCTGGATTCGCATCGGGGCGTTCTGTTCAGAGTCACGGTGGGATAGGCTTTACCTGGGAGTGTTATGTCCATCTTTATTTCAAGAGGCAGAAGCACAGTCAAATGTTATTTGGTGATGCCAGTTGGCATCGAGCCCGGCTAGCGGATATTTTGATCGGGCCCGTTGCAGCATAGTATTTTAAAGATAAGATTAAAAAGAAAAAGATTAGCGATTCCATCAAAATAATTTTCTAAAGCTAATTTTCAAATTTCAATTAGAGGTCCTGTAGATTGAAATGAGTTGGACGAATGAATAGTCCTTCAGCTTTAGCGGTGGTGTTGTTGTTAGCAAAGATCTGACCGCTCACTCGTGTTTTTCGATCATCTATTCTAGAGACTTCTGCTTCGAGCTGTAGTTTAGTATTCAAAGGAGTGGGTTTAAGATACCTTATTTCAAGTTTACCAGTCATGCCTGGATTACCTCCAGCTACTTGAGCCATGCCCAGGAATTGATCAAGAATTGCGGCAACATAGCCCCCATGTATGTGGCCAGGTGGACCTTCATAAGCAAATCCGCACTCTGTGGTGCCAAATGCTTTAGTGCCTTCTACCCAGATGTTAATACCTGGAGATAGTGGATTAGAAAATCCTCCAATTGCATTATGTTCATGATTCATTTCACCATGACCACCGTGGTTTCCGTCGGCGACGAACTCTAGCAAGCCAAATTTCCGTTCAGAAGTTTCGAGTACCGAATTTATCTTTTCTAGCGCTTTTGCCATTTCTTCAAGCTCTTCGTTACTTGGGATGCTGGTAACCAGTGTTTCAGTGATTGCATGAACAGCGGTCGCCATCCGCCTGCGTAGCTTCCAATGATCAGAAATTGGTTCGGTAATTTCCGGGCTAGCAAATGGATTGGCGAAACTTCCTAAAATTTTAGTTTTGTCATTCATAGAGGTAAATTCATTTAGCTTAGTCGAATAGAGCGAAAACAGTTTCGCAATTCTTCTACGAAAGTGTCAGGCCTTTCAAATGCGGCGAAATGTCCGCCACGATCTAATTCATTCCAATAAATTAGATTGCTAAATCGTTTTTCCGCCCAGCGTCTACTGCATTGAAAAATTTCTTTCGGAAACTGAGAGCATCCAGTAGGGGTATTGATAGGATCGAAATTTGGATTGTTGAAACTTTCCCAGTATAACCTCGCAGAACTAGCTGAGGAGTTGGTAAGCCAGAAAATCATTACGTTATCCAGTAGTTCGTCTTTCGTAAGGACGCTCTCTAATTTTTTTTCTCCTTCTTGTACACAATCTGTCCATGAATAGAATTTTTCAATTATCCAAGACATTTGGCCAACTGGCGAATCAGAAAGGCCATATGCAACTGTCTGAGGCCTGGTGGACTGTTGTTTAGAGTAGCCCGAATCCCACTCATTATAATAGTTCATTGCAGCCAGGGCGGACTGCTCCTTTTCAGATAACTCATTCATAGTCTCCGGGTCAGGCATCACAATTGGCATATTGAGATGAATCGCCTTGCAATCTCCGACTTCTGTTATAGCCATACTTTGGGAGATTATGGCGCCCCAGTCCCCCCCTTGGGCTACATATTCTTTGTAGCCAATTCTTTTCATGAGTTGACCCCACATGCGTCCGATCTTTTCGACGGAGGTTCCTGGATTATTAGGTTTATCCGAAAATCCGTAACCAGGCAGAGAGGGGACGACCACACTAAAAGCATCTTTTGCATCGCCACCATGTTTTTCAGGTTCTGTAAGTGCGTCAATAACTTTACAGAATTCTATAACAGAGCCAGGCCAGCCATGGGAAATTATTATTGGTAATGCATCTGGGTGCGGACTAGGTTTATGGATAAAATGAATGTCTAAATCGTCGATAGAAGTCATATAATTTGGCCATTGATTTAGCATTTTTTCACAACGTCGCCAGTCATATTCATTTATCCAGTAATTGGTCAATGATTTCGCATAGTCAAGCGGGATACCTTGATCCCAACTGGAGACAGTTTCAGCATCTGGCCAACGTGTATTCTTTAAACGTTCTGATAGTTGATTTAGTTCGTTCTCAGGTATATTTATCTGAAAGGGTCTAATGCTATTTTTCAATTTATTTCCCCAGTTTTAAAATTCATCAAGAAAGTCTAACAACCGAAGTCTCTCTTTTTTTGTCTCGACTGTCGATTTAATCAGGTATGTCGTTCTTGGTTCCCTATCGAGAAATAGTTTTCCGCTAATTCGTCCCGCTTCGGATGCAGCGGCTAACCAGACAATAGTGTCTGCTCCCTGTTCTGGAGTTCGTAGAAGTTGCTTAGTGATTTTTCGAAAAGTTGGTAGAGAGTTCTGAACGCCTGGTGTATCCGCCCAACCTGGATGCATAGCATTTACGACAAATCCATCTTCTTTCCAGGCATCTGCCCAAGATTCAGTCACGATCATTAGGCCACGCTTTGCTCGAGCATATGCAACGCTTCCAGAATATTTCTCCTTCGGCATAATTAATTCGTTCACGCATAGTTTTTGTGTATACATTCCACCAGAGACTACATTTATGATTCGAGGTTGTTCTGACTGGTTTAGAAGTGGTTTGAGACCCAAGGTAAGTCGATATGGGCTCAATAAAAGAAGCGCGAAACTTTGTTCTAGATTTTCCTTAGTCTCAAGCCTTGGGTTTATTAGTGCCCCAGCATTATTAATTAAGACATCAATCTTTTTGTTTTTTCTTACCAGACGATCCGTAAGAGATTTTACATCACCAATTAAGCTTAGGTCCGCGACTTCCGCAGTTACGTTTTTATTGCCACTAACTGTTTTCAACTTGTCCACTAAAGGTGTGATGTCTTCAGCTTTTCGAACTACAAGAGTTAGTTCCGCGCCAAGTTTTGCCAGCTCCTTAGCTGCACAGAGCCCTAATCCTGTTCTAGCGCCAGTAATTAAGATGTGTTTATTGCTTTGATTGCCAGTGATCTTCTTCCAGCGTTTTTTATTTCTCCAGTATCCAAACCGAGTAAAGTCAATTATTCCTGGAAGTATCCATCGGTCAGCTATCTTTGAATAGCGAGACATTTCTGGCGCGCAAAAAGCTTCTTTGGTAGTGACTAATTGGTCGGAAGAATCACTCATCGATCCAGATCTTTCGAAGTGGTTCTCCAAAGTCATCATATATTATTTTTTGCTTGGATCTTGTATTACAAAACTTTTTTTCGGATTTATTCTTTCTCATTAAAAGACGCCGCTCTTCCATCGCTTTAATTACTTCAGGAATAGGCGTTCTTTTAGTTGCTGGATCTACAAATACGCGGTTTTTCAGCCATACGGGCTCTTCACCAATATCGTGAGCGCTACTTCCTCTTGGTATGATTTCGACCTCTCCACCTCCAGCAATAAAGTTCAACGTTTGCTTCTTAAGGTGCCGCCGAATCTCTGATTTTGATTTTGGTCTATTAATGACTAAGAAATCCGTCATCCACTATTTGGCCTCATTATAGCGCGGTTTTTGCCGCAAGTAGACTTTCGAATAGGTACTTTGTATCGTTACCTTTTTCCATTCTTCTATTAGTCGCAAACTGATTTAAGATAAAATCAGCCAAACGGAGAACTAAATGACGGTAGTACGTTCGGTCTTGATTTTTTTCTGGATGGTATTAAGTGTCATACCATTGGGTCTTGGTCTTGTGCTTAGTGCTCCATTTTTGCGTTCCGATAAGCTTTGGTGGTGGTTTGCAATTCCTTATTTACGCGGAGTAATTTTGGCTGCTCGGTATGTGGGAGGAGTCAAATACAAACTTCATGGCGAAGAATATCTTCCTCCTAGTGATGACAATCAACGAATCATCTTGTGCTCTAAACATCAATCGGCCTGGGAAACATTTTTTTTCCCAGGAATACTTCCTCATCCAACATCCTATGTTTTCAAAAGAGAGTTACTCTGGATACCAATTTTTGGTTGGGCTTTAGGTTGTGTTCAAAGGATGCATATTGATCGAAGCCGTCGTTCGGAAGCCTGGGGTCGCGTAGCAGAACTTGGGGGTCCGGTTATGGATTCAGGGAGTTGGGTGATTATGTTTCCTCAAGGAACTAGGACGGAGAGAGGCTCAAAGGGTAGATACAAAACAGGAGCAACTCGGTTGGCAGTGTTAACGGGTGCTAGCGTTATTCCAGTTGCGGTAACGTCTGGCCGATGCTGGCCTAGACGATCTTTTTGGTTGCGTCCGGGAGTTATCGATGTCTCTTTTGGTAGGCCGATTTCTTCTAAAGATCGCAACCCTGATGAACTAATGGCTGAGATAGAAGATTGGATCGAGCTAGAAATGAACCGTTTAGATCCTGAAGCTTACATCGAAAAGACAGTCTAGAAATAGTGGATCTCTTATTTCACAATTAATAATGGAATAATTTAATTTTTCTCTACACTAGCTAGATTTTGTATTAGTCTAGCCGCTTTTAATATTTAATTTACTTGAAGTTGATCGAGGATCTTTTATGACTGATGCGTATATTGTAGGAGCCCTCCGCAGTGCTGGCGGAAGAAAAAATGGAAAACTTTCAAAAGTTCATCCCATAGACTTAGGTGCTAAGGTCATTGATGCTTTGGTAGAAAATGTTGATTGTTCGATCGAAAATATCGACGATTTAATATTTGGTTGCGTTTCTCAGGTCGGAGCTCAGTCAAGTAATATTGGACGCAATGTTTGCTTAGCTTCCGTTTTAGGAGAATCTGTTCCTGGAACTACCGTTGATCGGCAATGTGGATCTGGTCAGCAAGCAATTCATTTTGCGGCTCAGGCGGTGATGTCAGGCACACAAGATGTTGTTATAGCTGGTGGCGTGGAGAGCATGAGTCAGGTGCCGATAGGGGCGAGTATTATTGATGGTTATAAAGCAGAACATGGATTGCCTTATGGTGAACGTATAAGTGAACGTTATCCAGGGGTCCAGTTTAATCAGTTTGCGGGAGCAGAGATGCTGGTAGAAAAATATCAGTTGTCTAAAGAAGAACTCAATGAATTTGCATTGGAGAGTCATCTCCGTGCGAAGCGGGCGGTAGAAGAAGGTCGTTTTGATGATCAGATTGTTCCTATAGAAGTTGAGCTCGAGGATGGCACATTAGAGCTTCATCGTCAGGACGAAGGTATTCGTATGGATGCCACGATAGGTGCGATATCAGGGCTCCAACCAATGACCGAGGGTGGTGCTTTAAGTGCCGCAAATGCATCCCAAATTTGTGATGGAGCGTCAGCAGTTATGCTTGCAAATGCAGATGCGTGTCGCAAATTTGGATTGAAACCGATGGCGAAAGTGATCGCTATGAGTGTTATTGGATCGGATCCTGTTATTATGCTAGAGGGTCCGATTCCAGCAACCAAGAAGGTCCTAGAAAAAGCAAATATGGATCTAAATGATATCGATCTATTTGAGGTCAATGAAGCATTTGGATCGGTACCGTTAGCTTGGGCAAAAGCGTTAGGCGCAGATAAACAAAAGTTAAACGTTAATGGTGGCGCACAGGCATTAGGTCACCCGCTAGGTGGTACTGGTGCAAAACTTATGACTACGTTGATTCATGAGCTGCACCGCAGTGGGAAACGCTATGGTCTTCTGGCTATATGTGAGGGTGGTGGGACCGCAAATGCGACGATAGTTGAGCGACTAGACAATGTGATGGAGGATTAGAAGTGGCTATTCAAACTAAACTACTAAACTATGATTGTGAGGGAGTCAGATTAGAAGGATATTTAGCGTGGGATGATTCTATAGAAACCGCTCCCGCTATAGCGGTTTCTCATGCTTGGGGTGGTCGAGGTGAATTTGAGGAAAGTAAAGCATTGGTCCTTGCTGAGATGGGGTTCGTAGGGTTTGCCATAGATATGTATGGTGAAGGAAAGCAAGGCAGCAATCCTGTGGAAAACGAAGCTCTTATGACACCGCTATTGGCAGATAGGGATCTTCTTGGCAGGCGAATAGAGAGGGCGATCGAGACTTTACGTGACCAATCGCAGGTTGATTCGTCAAAAATTGCGGCAATGGGATATTGTTTTGGAGGCTTGTGTGTGCTGGATCTTGCGCGTCGTGGTAGTGATGTGTCTGGAGTAGTTTCTTTTCATGGATTATTCACCCCGCCAAACGATGAGGTGAAGCCAATTAGCACCAAGGTTTTGTGTTTGCACGGCTATCAAGATCCTATGGCGTTGCCCGAATCGGTGGTAGCTTTGGGAGAAGAGATGACAAAAGCTGGAGCGGATTGGCAGCTATATGCTTATGGGAATGCACTTCACTCCTTTACTAATCCAGCGGCAAATGATCGGGATTTCGGAACAGTCTATGATGCTGATTCTGATCGTCGCTCTTGGTTAGCGCTAACAAATTTCCTTGAGGAGATTTTTTAAAGGCTTGCCACTTCTATTCTGAAAACTTCAGAATGATTTGTTTGCCAAGTGCCATTTGGTGTACTTCGTCTGGCCCGTCGGCCTGACGGCACCATCTCGCATAGTTGAATGCCTCGGCCATAAAGTAATCTGAAGTTAAACCTCCAGCGCCGTGCATTTGCATGCATCGGTCTAGAATTGTTTGGGCCATGATGGGGATTCTTATCTTGCTTGCCGCAATCATGTCGCGAGCTTCCTGAGCTCCAACTTCGTCCATTTTATGACAAGACTTTAGTACTAAAAGTCGCATCATTTCAATTTCAGCGAAGCTAGTAGCAATCGCTTCTCTGACTGATTGGTGCTGGCTAAGCTCTCGACCAAAGGTTCGTCGTTCACTAACTCTCGTACAGGTGATTTCCAATGCTCGCTGAGTGGCGCCGATCAGCCGCATGCAATGATGCATACGACCTGGTCCCAGTCTTCCTTGTGCGATTTCAAAACCACGGCCTTCACCTAACAAGATGTTGGCAACAGGGACTCGAACATTATCAAATCTCAGTTCTGCATGGCCGAATGGAGCATCGTCATAGCCTAACGTGGTTAATGGACGAATGATTTGTAGGCCAGGTGTCTCTTTCGGGACCAGGATCTGACTTTGTTGGAGATGTCGATTTGAATTTTCTGGATCGCTCTTGCCCATTACTATAAATATTTTTGTACGTTCATACATCGCTCCGGTGATAAACCATTTTCTTCCATTAAGCAGCCAGCTGTCACCGTCGCGTTGAATGTTAAGTTCCACATTGGTGGCGTCACTTGAAGCCACTTGTGGTTCAGTCATGGCGTAGGAAGATCTAATTTCCCCTGCCAGTAAAGGTTTTAGCCATTTTTCTTGATGTTCTGGACTTCCATATTTCATGAATACTTCCATGTTTCCAGTATCAGGCGCATTGCAGTTGAAAATTTCGGGTGACCAGAGTACTCGACCCATTATTTCGGCAAGTGGTGCGTATTCAAAGTTAGTCAGTCCATCATGATTGCAGAACTCCGAAAGAGCTGGTGGAACAAAAAGGTTCCAAAGCTCCTGTTCCTGTGCTTTTGCTTTTAGTTCATCAACTAGAGGGAGAGTGGAGAAACGATTTTGTGCCTTGGCAAGTTGCTGGGAATAAAATTCTTCGTTTGGATAGATATAGTCATCCATGAATTTTTTCAATTGATTTTGATACGAGAGTGATTTTTCGCTAAAGGTATACATAGAGTTTTGTTCCTATAAGAGGATACCGAAAAAATAAGATAGTAGTTACGGTGATCAATGTTATTCGTTGATTCATGAGGAGACAAATAGTCGATATCGGACTTTCTTCTAGTTTATCATGCTACAGACATCTCTTCAGATGAAATTTAGATATAGAGTTATAGGGAAAAATTATGTCAGAAATTCATGAGAGCATTCCTGTTCTAGTCGGTGCGGCCCAGGAGACATTTAGGGATCTTGATCCATCTCGAAACCTTGTCGACGCTTTTGAATCGGTGCTTGAGCAGGCGCTGGATACTGCTTGTAAGAAGGAGTTAGTAAATCTGGTGGATTCGATTTATGTGGTGCCTTCTCTAGCCGCTTATATGCCAGAGCTCAATGAGTTAATGCCCAGAAATCCAGGCATACAACTGGGCAGCCGCTTCGGGATCAAGAATTTCAGTACATTTTCTGCTGATATGGGAGGAAGTTTACCTCAGGAATTTATTAATCGTGCCGCCGATCGGCTGGCGGCAGGAGAATCTGAGGCCGCTATAATTATCGGCGGGGAACTCTTGGCTACTTTAAGGAAAGCGCTTCGAGAAGGTACTGCTCTCACTAATTGGTCTCCTGGTGATGAAGAGTTTCCTACTGCGCTTGATGTCAGGCGTGATCCTAGTTACGACACGGAAAGAACTCATGGTGTATATGCTCCCATTAATGCGTATCCGGTAGTCGAGACTGCTTTGCGTCATAGAAATGGTTTTAATCTTGAGCAACACCAGCAGGTAATGGGCGGTATTGTCAGTCGATTTAGCGAGGTGGCTGCGAAAAATCCATTTGCATGGCGGCAATCTTTTTTGACTCCCTCTGAAGTGCTGGATACGGAAGGAGGCAATCGGATGATCACCTATCCTTACACGCGAGCTATGAATTCAATTTTATCAGTGGATATGGCAGCAGCGGTGTTAATGACTACGGTCGGTCATGCTAGAAAAATGGGAATCTCCGATCAGGAGATGGTTTTTTTGCGAGGTGGAGCTGAAGTCAACGATACCTGGTATTTTAGCGAGAGGAATAATTTCTACAGTTCGCCAGCGATTCGTCTTGCCGCAGAGCACAGTTTTTCAATGAGCGAGATTAGCATTGATGAAATTGAGTATTTCGATATCTACAGTTGTTTTCCATCGGCCGTTCAGGTTGCTGCAGATGAACTTGGTCTCGATGTCAATGATCCGCGTGGACTTACCCTCACTGGTGGTCTGACTCAGTTTGGAGGTCCTGGAAACAACTACTCCTTGCATCCTATTGCGACTTTTTTTGATAAGGTTAGTAATGGTACTTCTGGACATGCCCTTATTACGGCGAATGGCGGATTTTTAACGAAGCATGCCGTGGGAATCTATTCGACTGAACCTCCAACCAAACGCTGGTCTAGAGCTCATATCCCGGACTTACAGGCTCTTATTGATTCTCAGCCTCATCCGGAATTGGATTTTGAGCCAAGTGGCTCAGGTATTGTGGAAGGAATGGCTCTAAGGTTTAGAGATGGACATCCTAGTAGAGGTATTATATTGGGTCGACTAGATTCAGGAAGACGTTTTTTAGCACTAACATCGGACGAGAAAACTATTTTGGATAGCCTGATAGGCGTGGATGTCGTTGGACTCAAGGGCGAAGTGACTTCGGGTCTGAAAGCTAATTTGTTTAAATTTTGATAATTAGATAATTTCGATGAGTGGGAGTACACGGTTAATACACGACGACTTGAGCCAAGCGCTTGTAGAGTTACTATCGACTATCTATGAGGGCGAAATAGAATTAGTTGATTTTTCAAGATTGTCGGGAGGTGCAAATATGGAGATATGGTCCATGGATGCAGTCTTAGATAACACCTCCCATCCCATCATTTTGCGCAGAATGCCTGGTGGAAAGAACGACTTAAACCAGGTTGGGAATATTGATCTAGCTACTGAAGCAGAATTAATTACCATCGCAGCTGGTCACGGTGTAGCGGTGCCTCAAATAGTTCATGTCTTATGTCCCTCGGATGCGCTAGGGATTGGATTTCTAATGAGCCGAGAGCCAGGGTTAGCTTTACCTAAAAGAATTTTGAAAGATCCTGATCTAAACAAGACTCGCGAGTTGCTAGCGTTTGAGTGCGGTAAAGTCCTTGCAAAAATTCATAGCATTCCATTAGAAAAAATTCCTGGATCGGTTAAAAATATGAGCGAAATTGATATTAACGAAACGATGCAGGCTAAACTGGATAATTATAACAATGCGTCACCAGTGCATCAGCTGTCTCTGGATTGGTTACGAGACAATTTGCCTGCTGCTCGTGGTAAAACATTAGTACATGGTGATTTCCGCAATGGAAACATGTTAGTTGATACTAATGGTATTGTTGCCATTCTGGATTGGGAGCTGGCACATATTGGTAATCCTGTGGAGGATCTTGGCTATCTCTGCGGAAATGTGTGGCGGTTTGGAAATCA
>Ga0115011_10002806_pt1 | contig 11979 bp, 8 predicted proteins | sample TroAtlMetagenome_2_FD_88705 | JGI IMG/M metagenome (GOLD analysis project Ga0115011, IMG submission 88705) | Marine eukaryotic phytoplankton communities from Atlantic Ocean - Tropical Atlantic ANT8 Metagenome | ecosystem: Environmental > Aquatic > Marine > Oceanic | place: Tropical Atlantic... | reverse complement strand
TGAAGTGCTGCCCGAAGAGGAACTCTGTGATGCCGTCGACAACGACTGTGACGGCGAGTCCGATGAAGGACTCGACCCCGGCTGGCCCGATGAAGACGAAGACGGCTTTGGTGACGCGAATGTCCCGCCGCTCTGTCCCGCCCCCGAAGGGTTCGTCAATCGGGGTGGCGACTGCGCCGATGACCTGGCCATCGTCAATCCGGGCGTGGCCTTTGATGCACCCGACCCCGCCTTTTTGGACCAAAATTGCGACGGCATTGATGGCGAGTTGGACGGCCTGGTCTTCGTAGGCGGGGCCACAGGGTCTGATGAGGATGGAGACGGGACTCTCGCGACACCCTTTGCGACGGTGCAGCGCGGGGTACGTGCGGCGACCAGCGAAGGGAAGTTGGGCGTAGCCATCAGCACTGGACGCTATCTGGGCCAGGTGGTCTTGGCCAACGGCATCTCCTTGTACGGAGGCTATCTTGCCGACGACGGGTGGCGGCGTGACGCAGAGGCCGGTGTGGTGCTCTTCAACAATCAGGCCGAAGTCGAAGAAGTCACCGCTTTGGTGGCCCATGAAATCGCCAATCCGACCGTCGTCTCTTTCATGCAAATCGAAGCCGCCGCGCACCCCGGTGGCGGTGGATCCAGCTATGGCGTTCATGCGGTCAACGCACCGGGTCTCATTTTGCGCGACGTTTCCATCATCGCAGGTAATGGAGGCAGCGGTACCCCGGGGCCCATTGGTCCGGCCGGTGATGGCGGGGGCGAAGGACAGTCCGGCGGTGATTGCGGCGGCGATGGAGGTCAGGGCGGCAATAGCACCTGCGGCGCCAACGGATTCGTGGGCGGCCGAGGGGGGGACGTCCGCGAGAACGGGAGCAATGGAGAACCATTGGCATGTACCTGCGATCAAGACAGCCGTACGCCGGCAGGATGCGGGGGACCCGGTGGGGCGCGAGGCAACGCGGCGTCCGGCGATCAAGGAGGTCGAGGCTGTGGTGGGACAGATGGCGAGGCCGGCGTAAACGGTGAAGGGGGTACGATGTCGGGCTTCCAGGATGGGTATTGGACCCCGGGTCTTGGCGCTGAGGGTACACCGGGCACAGCGGGCACCGGCGGCGGCGGCGGCGGCGGCGGCGGCGGCGCAGCGGTCATTCCACCCCGTGGCGGTGCGGGTGGCGGCGGCGGGGCCGGTGGCTGTGGCGGCAGTGGCGGCGGCGGTGGTGGCGGTGGCGGTGCCAGCGTCGCCCTCTTGGTGGCCGACTCCGTGGGACTCACTTTGCGTCGCTGCCTATTGCAGAGCGGGGGTGGGGGAGTCGGTGGTCAAGGTGGCCAAGGCGGACCAGGGGGCGAAGGCGCCCGGGGTGGTCGACGAGGGGAGGGCTCAAGGGCCTTTTCGTGCGGTGGTTTGGCCGGCCCTGCAGATGGCGGCCGTGGCGGCCGCGGTGGCAATGGAGGCGGCGGCGGTAGTGGACGTGCCGGTGACGGCGGCGTCTCATACGCCCTGGTCTGTCTCGGGGGCGGCATTGAGGTCGGCGACTCAGAACTCGTCTTCGGGGCCGCGGGTGCGGCAGGCGATGCCCCTGGGAACCCGGCGGCTCCAGGCATGGCTGCGGCGACCTTCGGCTGCGATTGACGCCGTGGACGGGGTGAAGTATCCCCATTCGCAGACCACGACAATCAGAGGTAAACATGCAGCGGATCGCCACTTTGGCCGCGTTAGGTCTTTTCCTCTCGGCGTGTGCGACGGCACCCGAATGTGCCGCGCCCAAGACCCCCGAGGCACCCCCGACCGCATCGGCCCCCGAGCGCGTCACCTCCATCACCATCCCGCCCTTACACGAATGGACCGATCGCTATGCGGACGGCAAGAAGGGCGATGTTCGGTTCTTTAATCTGACCAAGGTGATGGCCCAATACGGTTTGACCCGGCTCCAGGCCCTCGGGGTTCAAAATCACTACCGTGACCTCACCCGCGCCGATGCCAAACTGGCCTTGGGGGATGCCCTCGATCAGGCTGTGGCCAAGGCCAAGGCGGGAGAGCTAGAGTGTGGTGTCGACCCTAAGGCCATGGCGGCGGCCAAATTCATCGTGGTCTTCGACCTCGATGAGACCCTCTACGACCAATACTACGATGGGGCTAAGTGCCACTCGGTTGGCTTCGAGCGCTCTAACGGCAAGATGAAATACATTCATATGGTGCCCGGCTGGGAAGACGCGATTCGTCGAATCGACGCCTTGGGCGGCAAGGTCGTGATCTTTTCCGCCAACCTCGATGACCGCACCATCACCAATTTGCGGCATATCAAATTGGATGGGAAAGACCTGATGTCGAGCCCGCTCATCGCCGGTGTCTTCACCAATAGTCACCTGATTCAGCAAGAGAAGACCGAACCCCCCGGCAGCGCCGAGAAGCCCAGGAAGGGCCGCCCCGTCCTCGAGCCGTCCAAGGACTTGCGACCCCTCGACGAGAGTCTCGAAAAGATCATCATCGTCGACGACAACCCATTGCGGCTCTTCCAATTCCGCAATGTCCGCGTCTTCAAGAAATTCCACGCAAACCACTACTGCGACGATGCAGAGTTCAAGAAGACCTTCGACGGTGTGATGGGGGCCCTGGTCAAAGAGATCGAAGGCAGCGTCGCCTATATGGACCAAAACGAAGGGACGAGCTTTGTCCGCGCTTACCTGCCGTATTCACAGCTGGGTCGGATTGCGGTGCGGTTCATGATGGAGGGACGGGGCATGACCTTGGAGGCCGCCATCGATTATGTGCGGGCGCATCCCAGCGTGGTCGACAAGCGCCTCTAACGCGGGTCTCCGGCCGGACATGGAGAGCCGAGGTGCTGCGCCCGGCAACGGGCAGCGGCCTTAGTTTTCCAGGCTGACATTCCGTGAGAAAGAAATGCGCTCGAGCCGGACCGTGACCTCTGTTTCGGGGGCGGCGGTCTCACCTTGGAATTCGACTCTGCGGGTCAAATTGATACGCCAATTGCTGGCCGGGTTCTCAGCGGGCAGCCAGGCGAACGCAGCAGCGGGCACCTCGATCTCGCCGTCATCGTCCGACTCACAGAGAATCCGTTCATTGACCCCCCCACCCAAGATTTCCACGACCACGGTGGTCCCATTCCCAGGGGTCCAAGTGATGGCGTCGCCACCGCGGGACAAAGTCCCATCGGGAGCGGGGGACATGTCCGTGATGTTGAGGGGGGAGGCCATGTCTCCGGTCGCCAAAGCGCCGACCCGATCACTGCCGGCAATGTCGAGGTTCACCACTGTGCCCTCACCATCCCAAAAGTCGTACACCTCGTCGTCATCCACCACCATCACATTGCCGATGCTGTAGCCGCCTCCGACGTCGTCGTAGCGCAAGATCAACTCTTGTTCGCCGCTAAAGGAAATGTCACCGGCACTCAGGCGAACGAAGTCGCCGGGGTCGTTGGCATCTTGGGCGCGAACGAGGACACAGTCGCCGGCGACATCAACGGGCATGGGCAGATTGGGTACGCGGTCGTAGCGCTTGAACTCACCTTGCAAGGCGACGTCGCTGCCACGATTGGTGCTTCGAGACGAGTCAATCTGCTCGCGCAAGGTCACGAAGCCTCGGCGCGCCATGGCCGGGGGCTCAGCGCCGCCCATGCCCGGATCACCGCCCATGCCGGCGAGTCCACCACCAGTGCCGGGTTGACCGCCCATGCCATCACTAAAGCCACCGGCACCTTGGGGCAGTCCACCGACGCCCATGCTCCCCCCGGCCATGGCACCACCGGCGCCAGGAACACCCCCCATTGCGCCACCGGCATTCATGCCACCGGGCGGCGGCATCGCGCCCCCGGGCGTCATGCCGCCGGTGCCCATGGGGTCACCCCCTGCGGCCATCGAATCTCCACCGGCGCTGGGGGTGCCGCCTACTGGGCTGCCGCCCATGGCGTTGTTGCCGCCCATCGTGTCAGCCGCGCCGCCCGTGGGCATGACGGGGCGTGCAGGCGTTCCTCCAGCGCCATCGGTACCGCCGGCGCTCCCACCTGCAGCATTGGTGCTGCTGATCGGGATATTGGTACCCGTTTCTTCTTCGTCGCAGGCAGTCATGGGCCATGCGACCAAGGCGGTCAGCAGAATCAGTCTCGTCAAATTTCGTCGTCGACTCACAGGGTCCCCCGGACGGATCGCGCGCCCCCTCGTGGGCGCAGTTACTTTGCGGCGCTCTCCGGCGTTCGTTGCGCTGATGTCGGTCCTTGGGAGACGTCCCCATCGCCCGGTCCCATCCACGCCCGAACGCGAATTGAATATCGCGTCGGCGCATCATAGCGCGAACCCGGAGATGGTTGCGACCATGGTGATCTCGCCGCCAAATTGCCCAAGGAGGGGTCAGCCTGGTAAGTTCTGCCGATTGTCATTCCAGACGCCGGTAACGATGAGCGACCCCTTGGACAGTGTGATTCCCAGCGCAGTGGAGCCCATCAGCGGCGAGATGCCCGATCTAGACGACCCCGGGCACTATATTCATCGCGAATTGAGCATGCTCGAGTTCTTCGAACGGGTCATTCAAATGGCCGCGGATCCGGGCGTTCCACTCTTGGAAAGACTCCGCTTTTTGACCATTTGCAGCACCATCGTGGACGAGTTCTTCGAGATTCGGGTGGCGGGGCTCAAGGAACGAATCCAGCTTGGCGTCTCCAGAGTGCGCCCCGATGGGGTCACCGAGGCCGAGGCTCTCCACAAGATCAGTCGCCGCGTGCGTAAGCTGGTGCGTCAGCAATACCGGATTCTCAATGATGCGGTCCTCCCCGGCCTTCGGGAGGAGAAGATTCGGGTCATCAAACGCTCGGCCTGGTCAAAACGCCAGCGTGCATGGGTCAAGGCGTACTTCGAGCAGCAGGTCATGCCCGTCTTGACCCCGGTGGGTCTCGACCCGTCGCACCCCTTTCCGCGGGTGATCAACAAGAGTCTCAACATGATCTGTTCCCTCGAGGGGACTGATGCCTTCGGCCGGCAGACACGATACGCCGTTTTGCCCGTGCCGCGTTGTTTGCCACGGGTGATCGCGTTGCCGTCGGCGGTGGCCAAGGGTCCCTTTGATTTCGTGCTCTTGTCCTCGGTGGTGCATGCCCACGTAGACGAGGTTTTTCCCGGGATGACCATTCTCGGCTGTCACCAGTTTCGGGTGACGCGCAACGCGGACCTCTGGGTCGAAGAGGAAGAGGTCGAAGACCTACTGGATGCGCTCAAGGGCGAGCTGATGCGCCGGCGCTATGGGGAGGCCGTACGACTCGAGGTCGTGGACAATTGTCCCGACGAGCAGGTGGCGCTGCTCCAGGCTCAATTCGGATTGGGCGAGGCCGACGTGTACCGCGTCGATGGGCCCGTCAACCTTCACCGTCTCGAGCACATCTATCGACTGGCCAATCGACCGGAACTCAAATACCCGGCCTTCGTGCCGGCGACGGTAATGCCGGCGGTCGGCACGGCCGATATGTTCGAGTTGATCGGGCGCTCGGATCTGCTCTTCCACCACCCTTACGAATCCTTTTCGCCGGTGGTGGATCTGCTCCGACAGGCGGCCGAGGATCCAGATGTTTTGGCGATTCGGCAGACGGTCTATCGAACGGGGGACAATTCTCCCTTTGTGGAGGCGCTGGTCAAGGCTGCGCGGGCGGGCAAAGAAGTTACGGCGGTGGTCGAACTCCGGGCCCGCTTCGACGAGCAAGCGAATATTGATTTGGCCAATCGGCTGCAAGATGCCGGAGCGCATGTGGTCTACGGCGTCGTGGGTTTCAAGACCCACGCAAAGATGTTGCTGATCGTGCGTCGCGAGGGCGCCCGTCTGCGGCGTTATTGTCATTTGGGCACGGGCAATTACCACACTGGTACGGCGCGCGCGTACACCGACTTTAGTTGGCTCACAGCGCGCGAAGACGTGACGCGAGATGTGCATACCCTGTTTATGCAGTTGACTGGACTGGGCAGCGCCGGTCCCCTCGAAAAGCTCTACCAGTCGCCTTTTACACTCCAAAACTGGCTTGTGGAGCGACTGGATTTCGAGGCCACCGAGGCCCGCGCGGGTCGACCGGCTTGGGTGCGCGCAAAGATCAACTCGCTGAGCGATCCGCGACTGATGAAAGCGCTTTACCGCGCCTCACAGGCCGGGGTTCAGATCGATTTGGTCATTCGCGGCATTTGTTGCCTTCGGCCCGGGGTGCCCGGCGTATCGGAGAATATTCGAGTCCGGTCAGTATTGGGGCGGTTCTTAGAGCACACGCGGATTTATCACTTCCATGCCGGCGGGGATGAACTGGTGTATCTCGCCTCTGCGGACTGGATGATTCGAAACCTCTCCCGACGGGTAGAGACCTGTTTTCCAATCGAAGACGAGGTGCTCAAGGCGCGGATCTTGGACGAGGGCATAGAGCGCTATCTATCGGACAACACCGGTGCCTGGGCGCTGACTGTCGATGGGACCTACAACCGGGTGAGACACCACAACGGTGGTCCTTTGAGGAATGCCCAGGACGAGCTCTTGCGGCGCCTGAGCGAAACCTGATAGAGAGGCCGCCTTCCACGGCCAGGATAGACACTGATGCAGATAGACTTGAGCGGTAAGAAGGCCCTGGTCACGGGCGGATCCGGCGAGATTGGCCGTGCGGTGTGTGCCGCTCTTGCCCAGGCCGGCGCCGATGTCATGTTCACGTTCTTTTCCAATCATGACGGGGCGGAGCAGACCGCCGATGTCATCAAGGCTGCCGGCCGTGAAGCCCACGTCGTCCGCGCACACTTGGCCAAGGACAAAGCCGTCGGTGAGATCCTCGACGCGGCCCGAGAGAAGATGGGCGGCGTCGATATTTTCGTGCACAACGCGGCGTCGGGTGTTTTGAGACCGGCGACGGAGATCAGTGGACGGCATTGGGATTGGACCCATCACGTCAACGCACGGGCCTTCTTTTTCCTCTGCGCAGGCTTGCTCAAGGGTGAGCCCCTCATGGGCGCAGGCGGCCGAATTTTGGCTATGAGTTCATTGGGGGCTGTCAAAGCGATTCCTCAATACAGCGCCGTGGGCACCAGCAAGGCTGCGCTGGAGGCCGCCGTGCGTCACCTCAGCTTGGAGGTGGGGCCCTTGGGCATCACCGCCAATGTGATTTCACCCGGGGTCATCGATACCTGGTCGCTCAAGCAGTTCCCCAATCGAGAAGATCTCCTGCACATCGCGACTTTGCGGACGCCGGCCGGCCGTTTGACGACCGCCGAAGACGTGGCGCACACGACCCTCTTTTTGGCCTCCCCCGAGGCGGCCATGATCCACGGCCAGACCATCAACGTCGACGGCGGTTACTCCACAATGGGCTGAGCCCCGCCCCTCGTCAGCACCTCCGCGACGTGTTCTACTCCTGGCCAATCGTCGCTTAGAGGCCTCATGAATCCCCGACTCGAACATCTTCGCGCCCTCTGGCGTCGTGAACGTGCGGCTGTGGCTCGTCGATTCGCCGAGGCGCGCGCTGAGACGACGGTGGCGGATCGCGTGGCCCGCGGTGAAGCGCTCAAGGGGGTCACAGTCGCCGATATGGCCCCGGCCCCAGGGGGGCGCACCCTTCTTTGGCTCGATGGCACCCACCCTCGCTTTCGGTTCAAGTCTGGGAATCCCGTCCGCCTATGGTGGACCACCCCCGAGGCCGAGGATGTTGTTCTCGGCGTTTTGGCTCGGCGACGAAAAGGCCAGCTCGGGATCATGGTGTCGGGCAGTGTCCCCGACCGGATCGAAACCGGTGCCTTTCACGTGGACCGAGACGATCCTCAAGCCACCTTCGAACGGGGTGATCGTGCCCTTGCGCTCTTCGGACAGGCGCCAGACCGGTCCGACAAGGGTCGCCTGCGTGACATCTTCTTTGGTGATGGGGTCGTTGACCACAGTGACCCAGGCTCGCTGCCTATCAAGTCCACGCTCAATGTAGATCAAGCCGAGGCCGTACGGCTTGCCCTGGGCGCGGATACGGTGGCGCTGGTGCATGGGCCACCGGGGACCGGAAAGACCCATACCTTGGTCGAGATCATCCGCTTGGCAGTCGCCCGCGGCGAGCGGGTTTTGGCCTGTGCCATGAGCAATGTGGCCACCGACCATCTTGCGCGGCGTCTCCTCGAAGCCGGGGTGGAGATCATTCGTTTGGGCCACCCAGTTCGGGTATCGCCGGATCTCGCGGCGCGCACCTTAGAGCGTCTCTTAGAAGAGACCTATGCCGGGCGTCTGGCAGAGGAGTGGATGGCCGAAGCGCGCTCGATTCGAGAGCGGGCCCTCAAGCGACGTGCTCGCGGTGGAAGTCGGCGCTCTTACCATTTGGACATGAAAGAGGTCCGCGCGTTGTTTCGCGACGCCCGCATGCAATTGTCCGGTCAGCAGGCTGCCTTGCTCGAGGGGGCGTCGGTGATTTGCGCGACGGCGGCGGGCAGTGATGTGGGTGTTTTGGGGGAGTTGGTGTTCGACCGCGTGGTCCTCGACGAAGCCACGCAGGCGCCCGATCCCGTCGCGCTCGTTGCATTGTCTCGCGCACCCAAAGCGGTCTTGGCCGGCGATCCGGAGCAACTCCCGCCCACGGTAATTGATGTAGACGCCGAGCGAGAGGGCCTGGGTACGACGCTCTTCGAGCGACTCGCCGCACGAGACGAGGCCGCGGTGCATATGCTTACGGTGCAATACCGTATGCACGAGGCGCTGGCCGCATTTCCCTCACGAACCCGCTACGAGAACCGATTGGTCTCCGATGCCAGCGTGGCAGGGCACCGACTCGAGGACCTACCGGGTGTCGTGTCCGATCCCGCGAGACCAGGGCCGTTGGTCTTGGTGGACACGGCAGGGAAGGGGTGGGACGACGAACAAGAGGCCGAGAGTGCGAGCACGCGTAACCCCGGCCAGGCAGTCCGCACAGCGGCTGAGGTGCGTCGACTGCTCAGCCGTGGGGTGTCACCTAAAGACATCGCTGTGATCACCCCCTATCGAGCCCATTTGAACGTGCTTAGAAGCGCTCTCGAACCGGAACGGAAACGTGGATTGGAGATCGGGACCGTGGACGGTTTTCAGGGTCGAGAGAAAGAGGCGATCGTCTTTGATCTGGTCCGTAGTAATGGTGACGGGCAGGTGGGCCTTGTGGCCGACCGTCGTCGATTGAACGTGGCGCTGACCCGGGCCCGCCGATTCTTACTGGTGGTGGCCGATACGGCCACTCTCTGTGGGGAAGCCGATTTTGCCGACTTCGCCGAAGAGGTGGAGCGAATCGGCGGATGGGTCAGTGCTTGGAACGATGAAGCGGAGGCTTTATAAGAAGCTATGAAACACGAAACTATGACTCGCGAAGATATTCTGGGCGCTCAGCGCGCCTGGGGAGATGCCGTCGTCGCCGCCGATGTCCAGGCCCTCCTCGCCCTCTATGATTTCGACAACGCCCACGGTCCAATTCTCTTCAAGCCCACCATGGCCGCTGATATCCGAACAGACCGCGCCGGGGCCGAGAGCTATTTTGTCGGTGGAGATGCTCGTTATCCCGACGATAAAGGGTTCTTGAACAAAGGCTGGACCAGCGTCGTATTTCACAGCGCCGCCGGTACCGTGTTCGAGGGAGGCCGTTTGGCTGCCAACGACATGGGGAAGTACGTGTTTACGGATCAAGCCGGCAATACAGCGCGCGCGGATTACACGTTCTCCTATCACAAGGTAGATGGGCGGGTGCTGATCACTTTGCATCACTCGTCCTTTGTCTACGTGCCCGAATAGCTGATGAGTGCACACCCGCGTGACCATGTAGTGGTGCTCATCGGTCATGGGAGCCCGCGGCCGCAGTGGCGTCTTCCCCTCGATGCACTTGCAGCGGCGCTCGGAGGCCCCGAAGCCGGGGTTCACCTGGCGTTTATGGAGCATTGTGCGCCGTCCCTGGCCGACATCGCGGCGGACTGTGTCGACGCCGGCGTCACGCATATGAGCGTTTTGCCCCTATTCATTTCATCGGGCGGTCACGTGAATCGAGAGATTCGCGAGCAAACACAGGCTGTCGATGATTCATATCCCGCTCTCACCATCGTGACCTTACCAGCCCTGGGCGAACTGAGCGGGGTCAGAAAAGCCCTCTCCAAAGTCATCGACCAACAAATCAACGGCGACTGACGGTCATCGCCATGCTGTCCATCGGCCCTCGGGTCGTGACGCTCAAACACCCACGCGGAGATCCTCGACTGGGCAGTCTGCTCCGCGGACCCACCTTGGCCAAGCGAAGCCACCTAAAATGAGGGCATGAACCTGCCCCAGGAGCCGCCGCTGATCTGAGGTCTACAGGCAGGAGGGGTCTTTAGCTGACCGCCCGATCCTTGGCGTCATGGCGCGCTCATGATAGCGTCCCGCACCCTTGAGGCGGCGCCGAGGCCGCCTGTAGACAGGAGCCGTGGCCGTCCCATGATTCCCGCGACCGCTCACTTCATTTGGTTCGGCACCAAGCTCCCATTCATTTATATGGTGGGCATCCGGTCGGCCGCCATCTTGGGGGGCTTCGATAAGGTGGTTTTGCACCACGCCGACGATCTGAGTGGGACGCCCCATTGGGACTATCTGCTGCAAACACCCAAGTTCGAGGCGCGCCCGTTGGTGCCCGATGTGCTGCCTCGAATGCACGGCGATTTGGGTCAAGAACTCCTGACGCTCTTCGGGGCGCTGGAGAAACCGGCGGCGCGCGCCAATTTGATGCGTGCCGCCCTCTTGGCCCACGAGGGGGGCGTCTACCTCGATACCGACACGATCACCTGGAGGGATCTTACTCCACTGCGGCGCAGTGCATCGGTTTTCTGCGGTGATGAGCACATCGCGCTCCCGGCGAACGTCAAGAATAGTCGGCATCCGCTGGTCCTCGCGCGCGCCGGTGCCCAGATGGCCGTGCGCGATCTCTTTCGACGTATTCCCGGGGGCTGGCGCCCTTTCCGACACTTTGAACGGCGGATGCCCAAGGCCGTCAACAATGCCGTTTTCGGCTGTGAGGCCGGCCACCCCTTCGTGATGGGTCTGCTGCAGAGAATGGTGGAGATGCCGCCTGCGCGACGTCTTGTACGGTTCGCTTTGGGAACTCACCTTTTGCAGACGCGGGTCGCCGAATATGCGGAGGCCGATTTAGTGGTGCATCCACCCTCGGCTTTCTATCCGTTGGGACCGGAGATATCACAGCACTGGTTTCGGCGCGGGACGGCTCAATCCCTCGACGACATGGTAGGGCCGGACACCTCTATCATCCACTGGTATGCCTCTGTGCGGACCAAGACGACCGTGCCCACTTTGGACCCTGCGACCATCGCTGCCCAGGCCGACGAGACGGCGCTCTGTCGGGCAGCGGCACGTTTCCTGGACTAGGTCAGCGGCGCGCGTCGCAGAGGGCTTGATAGGTCTCGAAGAGCTTTTCGAAGTGACCATCGACGGTGTTGATCCGCGCGGCACGGGCTGCACACGCGGCAACGAACGGTTCGCGGGGCTGTTCGAGGAGGTCGAGGGTGGCGTTCATACACGCAGAGACATCACCCGGTTCGTAGAGGGCACCACTCTCGTCGGATACCAGGTCAGCGGCACCGCCCACACTCGGTGCGATGCACGGCAGCCCGGAGCACACCGCCTCGGCGACACCCAAACCAAAGGTCTCGGCGGCCGAGCCGTGTAGGAGTGCGTCAGCGCTCGCGTAGATGGTCGCCAACTCGTCGCGGTCCTTGGTGTAGCCGGCCAGCACGATCTCGGGTGTCTCCTCGGCCAGTCGCGTGATCTTCTTGCTCAGATAACCGGCGCCGTAGACCACCAGTCCGACCGGCCGAATCGATTGGAGCCGTCGCACGGTCTCGAAAAGCGTCTCAAGGTGTTTCTCCGGATGAAATCGGCTCACGGTCAAAAGCAGTGATGCGTCCTGACCCAAGCCACATCGGGCGAGCAACTCAGCGCGTTTTTCGGCGGACCGACGCGCCGGAGAGAAGACGGCTTTGTCGATGCCG
>Ga0115011_10002805_pt1 | contig 11980 bp, 15 predicted proteins | sample TroAtlMetagenome_2_FD_88705 | JGI IMG/M metagenome (GOLD analysis project Ga0115011, IMG submission 88705) | Marine eukaryotic phytoplankton communities from Atlantic Ocean - Tropical Atlantic ANT8 Metagenome | ecosystem: Environmental > Aquatic > Marine > Oceanic | place: Tropical Atlantic... | reverse complement strand
GATCTGGAGGATTTCGGCCGCGTCAACAACCTCTACGCCGAAATTTTTGGAGAAGGTGTCAGCCCGGCAAGAGCTTGTGTGCAAGTCGCCGCCCTGCCTAAAGGTGGTCGGGTCGAAATCGACTGCATTGCCTGGCTCGGCTAGAAGCGGAAAATCGACTAGAAGCGGAAAGATTATCTAGCCTCAAATTCAGGCTTAGATCTTTCAAAAGCCAGTTCAGAACACAATAATATTGCCGCTAATGCTCCAGAACATCTGCACCACTAGACAAGAAGGGGTGGCGATTGCATAGGTTGGAGGGTACTGGGAGCGATCATGGCCCAAGCCAAGCTGACAATTGGCGAACTTGAGGCGGGCTATCCCCTTTACTGCAAAGCCCTGAGGCGACTGCTACAGGAAGGGCGAAGCCCCCAAGATATTGAACGGACAGTCTGCTGGAGTCATCTGGAAACTCTCAACCGCTGCTTACCAAGCCGATACAAGTCGCCTTCATACCTGTTGCTGCTCATCCGCCGCGACCTCGAACAGCCCAAATAGATCGTTGATTACGGCAGACACCCCTCACCCCCTGACCTAACACCAGGCTTAATTAGTTGGTTTGTTCGTGGGCTATGCCCTCAACAGCAGGGCTATGTCCTCAACCAACAACAAGGCTATGTGGCAAAACAACAGGGCTATTTGGCAAAAAAGAGAACACTCCTCAACCTGATTGAGAAGGGTCGGTAAGTGGTTGCGACGGATCCTCTCCCTCCACTTCCCCCTGAAAAACTCGACTCGCCAAAATATCTGCCGCTTCAATCGTCATCAATTCTTCCCTGACAAGGCGTTCACCCATCCGATTAAACAGGCGGTTGGCCTGCCGAAGCCTGCCTCGATCCAAGGCATTGCGAATCGATCGTGCATTCGCGAAGAAAGGAAGCTGACGCCGACGCTCAACGTAATCACCAAAAGCAACCAAAGCCTCATCGCTAAAACAATATTCCTGCTGAGCGAGCAACAACTGAGCGATCTTAATCAGCTCCTCATTACTGTAATCAGGGAAATCAATATGATGAGCTACACGCGAAAAAAGCCCCGGATTAGACTGGTAAAAAGTATCCATTCTGTCTTTATAGCCGGCAAAAATAACAACAAATTCGCCTCGCTGCTTCTCCATATCCTGAAGCAAAATTTCAATCGCTTCTGCACCATAATCTCTTTCATTACCAGGCTTATAAAGATAATAAGCCTCGTCAATAAACAACACCCCGCCCTGGGCCCGCTTGATCATTTCACGCGTCTTAGGGGCCGTGTGACCAACATATTGACCGACCAGATCATCGCGGGTGACAGCAACAACATGTCCTTTACGCAAGTAGCCAAGACGATGCAAAATCTGCGAGATCTTGCTGGCAACAGTTGTTTTCCCAGTACCAGGACGCCCGGTAAAAGACATATGAAGAGAGGGGCTTGTACTGGAAAGGTCAAGGTCCTTCCTTGCTTGATCCACCAATAACAACGCTGCTATTTCCCTAATTCTTGTTTTAACAGGCTTAAGGCCAACAAGATCCTTGGACAACTGATCAAGAACATCTGCTACTCCCGAATCGGCATAAGCCTGGGAAAGATCAATCGAAGAATCCATTGATTTCAAGAGCAAATTGATAGTCAAGCTCGCCTAATTCTGCAGAGTCTCCATCGTCTTCTGGGCGCAAGGTGATATTCACATAAGTACGGCCAAAGTTCATATCAGGAAAGCGCTTCACAGCTTCACAGTGATCACCAAGACGATCAAGGAAATCTCTTGTTGCCGAATAGCTCTCAAACTCAAAACGCCGCTCAAGACATAAAGGACGTTTTCGCTTCTGCCATCCGTGTAAATCAGTAGATTCGTTCATCATCGCGCTTAAATTTAAATCCTACCCCTTTGAGCTATGCAGAAATCATCAGCTACAGATTCTAAAAAAAGAGCTCTGGCTTCAATCAGGAGATATCAAAACAACAACGCAACGAAGAACGTTCAATAACGACGCTTGCTCCCACTTGGCATCAATGCAGGCTCAACTTCTGAGTCTGGACGCGCAATAATATGAGCCGCAACAAGACCATCGCCAACACGTTCACAGGCATCAGCTCCTGCACGAACAGCAGCATTAACAGCGCCTGTTTCTCCGCGAACCATAACGGCAACATATCCTCCACCCACATATTCCCTGGAGACAAGCGCGACCTCAGCCGCTTTGGTCATGGCATCTGCAGCTTCAATCGCTGGAACCATTCCACGAGTCTCGATCATTCCCAAGGCGATACCTTGAACAGCAGAAGCTGCCGGTAATGCAGCGGAGCTTGCCCTCCCAGAAGCAGAGCCTCCTCCAGCAGAACTCGAGCGATTACCAGATTTAACTGCTGCCACGGATCTGCTGGCAGAGGAAGAAGCCGAAGCCTTGGAAGCCGAGCTCGCAGTCGAAGACCTTGAAGTTGTTTTTGCTGGCACGGAAGCTGATGGTTTTGAAGTAGATGCAGCGGCCGCAGATCGTGCAGAAGCTGTCTTCGCAGGAGTCGCAGATGTTGCTGCCGGCTTAGCCGAGCGATTAGACGGGGAGGATTTGGTCATGGATAATCAAGCAGAGAAGATGTTGGCAGAGAAATAACCGGAGCAGCTATCCATCAGGCGACCAAAAATCAATGATCCCTCCAATCGTTAGATCTGTTTGTATCGTTGGATCTGGACAGGCAAATCGTGCAGCAGAACCGCTCGCTGTAAACACCCAATTTCCCTCTCTTGCTCCGACAGGGTCAACGGCAACCAATTTTTTTCCACTGCTATTCCGCAAAATACGCAGATGCATATGGCCAAGGCCATCAACCCGCTGGGTGCACACCAATCTCCCCATAACTTGCATGATTTCCATTAACTAGCCCCCGCAACCTTTGGCTTTGGTGGTTCAGGTTCCCAATGGTCAATGATGCCAACGATTGTCAAATCACTTGGATAAGACTTACTACCTGCGGCCTCTCGTGCAGCAGAGCTACCAACACAAATAACCCAATCTCCTGGCACACAGCCAACAGCATCAACAGCAACTTTCTTAGCGCTGCCATCCTGCACAACCTGAAGATGTTTGTGCTCGAATCCTGGGATTCGGTTAGTAGAAACAAGTGGCTTAAGCACCTTGCAAATCAACATGTCAGTGGGCCTCCTGAATAAAAGGATCCATAGAAGACCCGACAACTTCTGCTGGAACTTTTTGATCGCGATCACGAATCGTCAGGAAGGTATGCAGAAGTCCTTCACTCACGATTTCAGAGTAACGGGAAGAAATCGCCTGATCAACTCGTCGGCAATCAGAGATTGCACGATCTCTAGCACCTGGAACTTTACCTGAATAATCAAAGCGAACGACAACAGGAATTGGTAGATCTCGAGAAACATTCAATCCCTTGAATATCTTCACTCCAATATCCAAGTCTGGGGCTCCTTCTTCAACAGTATCCAGATGAGCAAAATATGTAAGGTTTCGAAGATGCACCTCTTTGAAGCCTATCCCCACACCAATAAAACGTTCAGCGTGGCCAGCATCCGGATAAGGGCCACCATGCAATTGCTTCACGTAATCGATTTGAGAGAAGTTATTTGTTATCAGCTTGCTAATAAATGCCACCATTCCTTGATCTGGCTCTTTTGGAGCCATGGAAGCAACGCGATCAGAAATATGCTTTATCGCCTGATCTGCTGAAAGCGATATTGTTTCCTTATAAAGGTCTTCTGCTGATACCCACTCATCCAACGAGATTGAGCTATCAACAGCTGGAGTGTGAACACGAATAGCATCAGTATCCGTATCAAGGCCAATCAAAAGCAAGTCAACAGAAGCACCACAGCAAAAGCTGTTTTCTACGGCCTCTCGGAAATCAAGCAAACGTTGGTAACCAGATGCAGCAGCCGCTGCATCACTACTTCCATGGGCAGCACATCCTTGATGTGTCGGATCAACTGAACTGAAGTGATAGGCAACGACCTTGAGATAACGCGTCGGAGAGTCTGCTGTATTTGGAACACCTTCTCGATACCGACGATGTTCAGTCTTTACCCAACGATTAACAGTGTTTTCAACATCAAACATGGCGCCAGCATGTGATCGCCGCCTGACCGCACTAAATGGAATGCGTAATGCATAGGCAATCGTATGAGCCAATCGTCCATCGGCGCATGGTGTGACATCTAATAGATGGAAGCCACATTCAGCTAAGAATGATTGAAACTCAATGGCCTGAGGTGTTGATTCTGCCCCTTGTAAAGGGTCTGTCTCAAAGAAACGATCACTCACCTGTTGATGTGACTGAAAAACACACCAGGAGAACAATGCCCTCATGTCTAGAGGGCTCACCCATGCCTGTTCAAGAAGATGATTAGGTAGTTCAAAACCCATTTCATCGCGAGTCAAGCGTTGTGCCTTGGCGACAAAGTCAGGCTCATGCTGAAGACAAGCAATCTCTTTGAGCAAAGGAACAATTAGATCAAAACGTCCTTTGACATCAAGTTCATAATTTTGAAGTTGATGATTTCCTCGGCTATCTGTAAGCGGGTGAGCATCCAGCAAACCACGAACAGATTTACGCCTCGTTCCATTTGATGGCCTGGTTGCTGATGCTGCTGGGGTAGAAGCAGCTTTAGGTCGACGTCTTGGGGCTGTTGGCCCCATATTGCGTTCTGCCGGTGTTAAGCCCTGCATTCGATAGGCCATTTATCACCCCCTTGCACCACCAGAGACAGTGATCAAGGAACCTTGATCAAAATTGCCACTGGATCCAGTTACACGGCTAACTGGTTGAGCAACTTCTTCATTCCGCTTTTGCGTTGCAGCTGGCATGACATTCATCTGCCCAGGCCTGCTTGGGTTACGGCGGCGAGCCGAAACTCCCTCAGTACCTGTGACCCGATCGCCACGATCCCAATCATCTCCAGTGATATTCAAACCGGCTGAATTACCTTCACCAGTTACACGCGAAACAGGGCGAGCATCCTCATCAACAGTCACTTCAGCAGGGGCTGATTCAACTTTCCGCGGCCGACGATCAAATCGGAATTGCTCTGTGCCGGTTACCTTTTCTTCTGCTCTATCAAAAGGGCCAGTAATCCTTGCTCCTTGTTCATAACTTGTTCCTGTTACACCAGAGGTCTGCTCACTTTGTTGATGAGCCGCTTGCGCTGGTGATTGCACACTGAAATGAGTCCAAGGTGCAGAATCTTGACCAGCCTGTGCTGGATCATTGGCTTGAGGAGCAGAAGCGCCACAAGCCTCGTTGAGCTGATCTCCACCGATATAAGGAGTACCTGTTAGAGCTTCGCAAGCCCCACGTTCTGCGCCTGTCATGACGCCGCCGATGCCTGGTTGCTGTCCAGTCAGGGAAGCTCCTGGTGTCCCTAGTTGAACAGGGGTCCTTGCCTGAATTGACTTAACAGCCTTGGTGTTGCACCACTGTCCAGCTTGATCGAGTCCCACGTAAGGGGTGCCTGTTACAGCCTTGCAGGTACCAGGTTCATCACCGGTTACCAACTCTGAACGACCAGTTGTTGTGCCAGAGACAACCTGGGATTTATTGGTGACGCTAAAGCCGACTTTGGCAGCTTCGGGTGATGGCCTTTGGCCGCAGAAGCCTTCGTACTGACGAGCGTCCACATACTCATCGCCTGTAACCGACTTACAGCTGCCAGGCTCATTACCAGTCACCTGCTCGGAACGGCTTACATTCGTGCCTGTAACGCCAGTACCGCGAAGGGTGTTGAGGGATCCAACTTTTTCAGCAGCCCTGCCACTAGGAAGAGGCTCTGAACCAAGGTATTGATCGCCTGTCAGGGATCGATCGGAGCCAGCCTCATCACCAGTGACATTCGAAGAGCGGCCAACCATCACACCACTGATCTTGCGACCATTTTCAGAAAGACTCTGACCAACCTTGCGAGGAGAAGGGGTTACTTCACCGCAGAAAGCATTGGATTGGTTAGCTGAGATGTACTCAGTTCCGGTCAATGTCTTACAAGTTCCAGGCTCATCACCTGTTACTTTTTCAGAACGTCCAACTTCATTGCCAGTCACTTTATTTCCGTGACTTGTTGCCGTTACACGTACTTTCGCGGGCTGACTATTTGCTGGTGGGGATTGACAGAATTTCTCAAATACCTCCGCACCTAAATACTCAGTACCTGTAATTGAGCGGCATGTACTTGCTTCATTACCAGTTGTTTTGGAAGAACGATTGGCTTGCGTTCCTGTAACAACCTGACCAGTAGTTGTCTCACTGACACCAACCTTCCAATGGGCATCTGCGGCTGCTTGTTGCTTAGCACCATTGCGGTTTGGGCCACAGGGGCGGGTCGATCCTGAACGCTGCTTGCCAGTCGAGCCACTCTTACTTTTTAGCTCTCTAACTCTCTGAGATATCTCACGGCTTGTCAGATCAGGATCTCCCTGACGCGCTACAGACGCTGCAGAAGTGGGTTGACTGCCTGCAGTTTTACCGCGTTTTGATTGCGCCTCACGACGCGCCAACACCAAAGCCCTGCTTGGATTCTGGATCGCACGACGTTTTGTAGTGGGAAGGCGCGTTGATTTTTTAGAGCCAGAATTTGCCGACAAAGACAACTCGGAAGCCTTTACAGGCTGAACGCTTGAAGATGAATTGCGATCTTTCGTTTCACACTCATCACAACAATACTTAATTTCTACAGCAGCAGCTTTTGATTGAGCAGGAGAGCTCTTATGAACATCAACGCGCGTACGGTCTTTGCTTGTATTCGCTATTTTTCCACGCTTCGACAAGGCATCACGTCTAGCTAAGACAAGATCACGGCTAGGCTGAGAAACTTTTTTTACATGACGAGTCTTCGGCGCATGATCTGCAACCAAGTTTGTTGAGGAGGACTTGGATAGAGATGCAGCAGAACTATTTGATGGTCTTGCTTGATGCGACTGAGACCTGGAATTTTTAATGTCGCCAACTTCCTTATTGGTTCTTGTAGAACGTGCATCCGCAGCTGTACGAACCCTATTTGAAGTAGAGCCGCTTGCCGCAACAGATTTTTTCCCGCCTTGACTAAGAGCCTTTCTGCGCTCAAGCCCAAGCTCTCGACTGGATTGTTTTGCCATGTCTACCCAATAGAAATGTTGGAATTAGAGAAGATGTCAATCTTCTCAAAAAAAACTTGATAGCCCCGAAATGAATTCGAGGCTATAAAGCCAGTTGGCTGCTTAAATTAGCGGCCTTCGAAAACCACGAAGCAAACACCCTGGCTTTGGGTATAGGCGTCGTAACCAACGATGCGGACATGGTGGTCGGGGTATGCGCGATGGCATGCCTCAAGCTCACTTACAATCACGCTCAAATCCTTCTCGCCAAAGAAAGGCAACTTCCAATAAGACCAATAGGTCTGCATGGAACGAGTTGGATGTACGTGCTCAATAACAGGGCTCCAGCCCTGAGCAATGATGTAAGCAATCTGATCGTAGATTTCGTCCTGGGTCATCGGCGGTAAGAAGCCGAAAGTCTCCAGGGTGGCGACTGTTTGGTAGTCACCAACTGTGCTCTGGAATGGCATGGTGAACCTGTGATTAAGGATGTTTAAGCGCCGATAAGATCATCGGCAACTGAATGATCGAAGAAGATTTTGAGGAAGCGATTAAGCCTCCTCACCTCAACTCCTACTGAACGTCGAGCTTGTCAACTGTGTCGAACTCGAACTTGATTTCCTTCCAGGTATCAAGTGCGATTGCAAGTTCAGGACTGTGCTTAGCGGCACCCATAAGGATGTCGCGGCTTTCCTTCTCGAGGTCTCTACCTTCATTGCGTGCCTTAACACAAGCCTCAAGTGCTACACGGTTAGCCGCGGCACCAGCAGCAGATCCCCATGGGTGACCATGAGTACCGCCACCAAACTGGAGACAAGAGTCGTCGCCGAAAATTGTGACCAACGCTGGCATATGCCATACGTGGATACCACCAGAAGCAACGGCAAACACACCAGGCATGGAACCCCAATCCTGATCGAAGAAGTTTCCGCGTGAGCGGTCTTCAGGGACAAAGGATTCACGCAGGTTGTCGATATAGCCGAGGGTGGTCTGACGATCACCTTCCAACTTGCCAACAACTGTTCCAGTGTGGAGTTGGTCACCACCGGAAAGACGCAGACACTTAGCGAGAACGCGGAAGTGGATGCCGTGCTTGGGATGACGGTCAATCACAGCGTGCATGGCACGGTGAATGTGAAGCAGCATGCCGTTCTTACGACACCAGTTGGCCAAGCCAGTATTGGCGGTAAAGCCACCGGTGATGTAGTCATGCATGATGATGGGCATGTCGAGTTCTTTGGCGAACTCGGCGCGCTCATACATCTCTTCAGGTGTATTAGCTGTGCAGTTGAGGTAATGACCTTTGATCTCACCAGTTTCCTGTTGAGCAAGCTTTACCGCTTCAGCAACAAACTCAAAACGCTCTCTCCAGCGCTGGAATGGCTGAGAGTTGATGTTTTCGTCGTCCTTCGTGAGGTCAAGACCACCACGTAGACACTCATAAACAACACGTCCGTAGTTCTTACCAGAAAGACCAAGTTTTGGCTTAATGGTGCAACCAAGTAGGGGACGGCCGTACTTATTCAAACGGTCGCGCTCAACCACGATTCCGTTAGGAGGGCCACCACAGGTCTTGATGAAGGCCATCGGGAAGCGAATGTCTTCCAAACGCAAATGGCGCAGCGCCTTGAAACCAAATACGTTGCCGACCAAAGAGGTCAGAACGTTGGTTATTGAGCCTTCCTCAAAAAGATCGAGAGGGTAGGCAATGAAAGCGTAGAAAGACTCTTTGTCTCCAGGTACGTCTTCGATGCGGTAACAACGACCTTTATAGAATTCAAGGTCGGTTAGCAGCTCGGACCACACAGTGGACCATGTTCCAGTTGAAGATTCAGCGGCAACAGCTGCAGCAACCTCTTCCTTGGGAACACCTTCTTGACCAGTGCATTTAAAGCAGGCCAGGAGGTCGGTGTCTAGGGGTACGTAATCGGGAGTCCAGTAGGTGTCTCTGTACTCCTTGACCCCTGCGTCATACTTCTTGCTCATGGGAAAACTCCTTTAAGTCGGTATATGGGGGAGAGATGAAACGAGCCCTCTCAGGGGCATCGAAAATCTCAGTCCTTCTGACCACCTATGAAGTTTCCATTGCCAAGTGCGGGCTCAACTTCACGATGAGGGCGAGCAATGATATGAGCAGCAACGAGGCCATCGCCTACGCGCTCACAAGCATCAGCACCTGCACGCACAGCAGCGTTAACAGCACCTGTTTCGCCACGGACGAGAACGGTTACATAACCGCCGCCCACGAACTCACGACCGATCAGGCGCACTTCGGCGGCCTTGGTCATGGCGTCAGCCGCTTCAATTGCGGGCACGAGGCCGCGGGTTTCGATCATGCCGAGGGCGATGCCCATGGTTTCGTTAGCCATTGCCTACCTGAATTGATGGGTGGAATGTTCGCGAATGAGACTCCTCTGAAACCAGGGCATTCGTCAAGCGATTTCGGCCTAATTCGCAATCACCATCGATAGTCGAACTCATAAGCCAGGCTAATCATCCTGTCTATGACAGTTAAAAACGACTGTTCAAAGTTGCGTCAGGGCATGGACATATTTGGTTGGCGCGGCCGCGAAGGCTCACTAAATTCGCCAACCGGCCAGGCCCTGAAGCATTGCTAAGGGGTGGAATGTTCAACCCAGCCTGTCTCAAAACCTTCAAAGCATTTTTCTAGGGGCCGCCTCTCCAGCAGAATGATCACCTGCTTTTTTTACTGTTTTGGCTAAGCCACTGCTCACCATTGCAAGTGGGAACCCGCGCAAGATCGCAGAGATCGAGGCCATGCTCTGCCCACTGCCCGTTGAGGTTCAAAAGCAGCCAGATGATCTCAACGTTGAAGAGACCGGATCCAATTATCTGGAGAACGCCTTGCTCAAGGCGAAGGCAGCAGCCGCAAGAACAGGGACATTGGCGATAGCCGATGACTCTGGGCTCGAAGTTGATGCCCTTGATGGTGCTCCTGGGATTTTCTCTGCACGTTTTGCTGCCAGCAACGAAGAAAAAATCAATAAGCTCCTCAAGCTTCTGGACAACACCCCATATCGCAGCGCGCGCTTCTGCAGCGTGATGGTGCTCTGCGATGCAAAAGGAGATCTAATCCAGGCAAGCGAAGGAATCTGTTGGGGAGAACTGCTCAAAGAGCCTGCCTATAAAGGCGGAGAATTCGAATCGCTTTTGTGGCTAAGAGAAGCCCAATGCACTTATGGAGAACTTAATTTTGAGCAGCTTTCAAAGCTTGGGAGTCGCGGCAAAGCAGCGCGAGAACTCGCTCCTTATCTGCTCAAGCAGATTGAATTTGAACTCATGAACTAGCGATTGATGTGATCGATCGCTCGCATGGCCGCGGCCGCGGCCTCCTCAACATCTCCTTCTCTACCCGCCAAAGTAAGCCTGCCAAAAGCGCCCACACCTTTGACATCAACGATGGTGATATTTGAGGCTTTTTCAGCTTCGTTTGCAGCAATCAATACGTAGCCGGCAGGTTCAGTTTCAAGAATGAACATGCTCATTCCCGCCTCAATCATCGAACCTCGACGGTTAAGACGGTTGATCAAAACAGCATGGTCAGGCGTAATCGCGCGAATGACCTCAGTCCAACTCACTTCGCAAGGGCTGCGCCGGCTAACGGTGCTGCCAATCGCATCCAAAACAACATCGCCGGAATGCAACACCGTGCTCTGATCACGGTGATAGAGAGCTAAAGAGCCAAAAGCCCTTTCAACAACCATTTGGCCGAGCCGAACATTACTTGCCTTGAGGGCAATATCAGTCACTCTGTGGACGGCCATGCCTGGGGAAACCTCCATCCACAAGCAGGCATCACCAGGAATCGGCAAAAACCCTTGACTCACTGTGCCCATATAGGCGGCGAGCTGAGGCTGAAGAGAATCTAGGAATACATAAGTGCGCAATTCAATTTGCTGCACATGGCTATTTTGACGCCCAAGTCTTGCTATCTCTGAATCAGTCGTGATTACGCAGCTTGCTCCTGAGGTCTGAGGCAAAACCTCAGTCCCTGTCACAAGGGAACTGCCTCCCTGCCTTCGCTCTCGGTTTTCTAAGTTCGCGAATCGTTGCATGGCGGGGATATTACCTTGAGAGCGAGCAAAGATTTCAAACTGATCGCACTTGCGAGCCGCTTTAGAGCCGATACCGTCTGAAATATCTACCAAACATGGCCGATGGAAACGCTTCAGGACAGCAGCTCCCAAGCCGAGAAACTATCCACTGAACTCAAAGCCGAACAAGCGTTAGGCCTGATAGGCGTTGGACTTGTGCAGAAGTTGATGCGTGAAAGTGGAGGAGAGTGGTCTTGGTCACAATCTGAATCTGCCGAATCCGGCAGGCCAGTGGATCTTCTGGCCCTTCGTCAACGCCTTGAACTCACATCATTGGCCATCCAAACAGGTGCGCCGCTAAGCACAGCCGAGATCACGAAACTCCTTGGAGCTCGCCCAGGTTCTCAGAAAGTGGAGCGAGGGGGATTGATCGCTAAAAGAGTGAGCAGAAATGTCTGGAAGCTCAGCCGCGCCAATGCCACGGAGGAAAATGATCAAGGATTCAGAGGTGATGGCTTCCGCCGTCGCCTCTAGCTTGAATACTGATTAAATTGGCATGCCTAAACAGAGGCATGCCCAAGCAGGAGAACGACAAAAAAAGAAGTAATCAGCCAGCTTCGCCATCAACAGAAACGAACAAACCAATCCGTAATGCAACCAATACAATTACTCTGATCATTTATCTATTTGCAGTGATTGCATCTATCCAGCAAATAGCCATGAATCAAACTTGATCACAACAACTGCTCACAAAAGCAGGGGCAATTCTCGACTTAAAGCAGTTTTACTTTATATCTGCGCAACTCCTTTTCTGCTAGG
>Ga0115011_10002803_pt1 | contig 11982 bp, 6 predicted proteins | sample TroAtlMetagenome_2_FD_88705 | JGI IMG/M metagenome (GOLD analysis project Ga0115011, IMG submission 88705) | Marine eukaryotic phytoplankton communities from Atlantic Ocean - Tropical Atlantic ANT8 Metagenome | ecosystem: Environmental > Aquatic > Marine > Oceanic | place: Tropical Atlantic... | reverse complement strand
CTCCGGCGTAATCGTCATCCCCGAGATGATGCTCATTGATGAAGGACAATTGACTCTCACGGGTAATTTGGACGACCAAATCACCGTCCTCCACCATGGCCTGACAGCCGAGGCGGCTCACATCGCGAACGTCGTCGGCCTTGCCCAAGACGTCATCCTCGTCGTCTTCCATCTCTTCGAGATCGTCGAAGCCCTCGACGACGTGGACGTGACAAGTCGAACAGCCACAGTTCCCACCGCAGGCGTCCCCCATGGGTACACCTGCATCTTCGGCGGCATGCAGTATTGAGGTACCCGGCTCCACTTTGACGGAGACCTTCTCCTCAGACATGAAGGTGGGCAGAAATGTAATGGTTGGCATGAGGTATTCGGTGATTCAGTTGGCAACAAAGGTATCGAATACACTCCGGCGCACACCGTTGGCATCGAGTAGACCACCTGTACAGTAGTCCTGCGAATAGCTCAACGCTGGGTCCGACGCCCCGGTGTACTGTTTACACTTGCTCGCATCGATGGGGGTGGTGGGGAGATCCGAAAAGCGGCGCCATGCCATCCATTCGACGTCTAGACCACTCACGGCGTATTTGAGCGTCTGCAAAAAGCCATCCTTCTTCGAGCCGGCCGCGCGTTCGGGCCAATCCACCTGAGGGAAGACATAGGGGATGGGATGTTCTTCGGTCGCTTCGATCGTCAGAATCGAGAGCCATCGGTAATAGTCGAGGATCTTGTTGAATTCGGTGGTGTCCTCGGGCGCAGGCGTCCCGTTGAAGGGCGGCTCGCGGTGAAATGGCTGCATCGTGACACCGATATAGTCGGCGGTAATTCGGCGGGCATCGCCTCGACCGCTCACGATGAGCGGTTTGACCGTCCGTTCATACGCTCGGAAAGCCACCTCGTGCCCATTGGCCCCCACAAAGGTGTCGAGAATCTCCGTGGTGGCTGCCTCCCCCTTGCCCAGTTCCTCGGCGACCTGCGGCATCGTTTGATTCCGGAACACAGCCCAACTGATGCCCGGCCCCACCTTAATCTCGGGGTTTACTTCCTTGATGGCGTCGTACACATCCCGATAGAGCGTGATGTAGTTCGAATAGTCGTCATAGAGCGTCCGCCCCTCTTCATCGAGCAGGTGGTAGTAGCGATTCATCTCCATGCCCACGGTGATGTAGGCCAAGTTCGGCAAACTGGCCAAATCAACGAATGCGTCGATCACCGCCGCCCGGTGCTCCGGGACATCGAAGCGACCCACGGGAGCCCCACTCTCGAAACAGACGTACAAGAGGGCGCGCCGACCGGGGGTGAGGAGATCGACGTTGATGGCGATCCGGTCACTGGTCACATCCCGACCGGCGAATTCCATCAACAAGGATTCAGTCTTCGGCAGAGGCTTAGTGGCGCCCGCCTCGTTCTGTCCGGGACACCGCGTGATCCGCCAGTCCACATAGGGCCGATTGAGCACCAAAAGGCCGAAATGTTCTGAGATCTCGGGTCCAGAAATGCCCGTCCCACCCGCCATGGAATTGACGACCGCCAGGTCATCGCTATCCAAAGCAATGCCGCGCTGAGCCTGGGTCAAATGCCCTTCGGTGTAGGTCGGCGTAGGAAGAGGAGGCAGGTCGACAGTGACCTCGACAATCTCCTCGTCACCACAGCCGAGGCTGATCATGCTCCCCAATCCGATGAGAAGAAGAGCCCACATGTTCAAGAATCGATTCCGCATATTTCCTCGCTCGACGCGCCGTATCGACAGTTCTCCGAACAGCCGCGTCGGGGCTCAATAAATAATGTATGTATCAGTCTTCTTAGGTGCTTGCCGGCGATCGATGGACGACTTCTTGGCCTTTCGGACCGTCTTCGCCTTCTTGGCTTGTCGGGCCTTAGTGGCCTTCTCCCGGCGAAGCTGAACCTCGTCTTGGTCATCGCTGATCGTCGTGTCGACAGAGTGCTCGACACCGGTCAGTTCGTCCACGACATCCGTATCTATATCGTCTTCACCATCACCGCCCGTGATATCGGCCAGTAGGCCATCAGCACGCGCATCGGACTCGTCCGTCTGTTCTTTCCGAAGGTGCGCCCGACGCTCCTGCCAGGCCGTCCCATTCCCCACTTCGATAAACCGCATCACGAAGGCGCTATAGAAGCCGCTCATATCCTCCGCCACAATCCGGGTCTTATGGTCTTCCCAGCGTGCCGAAGTCATCTCTTTACGGCCGTCGATCCGCTCCCAGCCGACCTTCTTCGGCTTGCCGTACTTCTTCCGAATCTGGGAAACGAAGCCGGCGAAGGAGTCCGCACGACTGGAATTATAGACCACCACAATCTTCCACAACCCATCGTCTCGAAAGAAGAAATACCGCTGAGCGGCGAGGTCGTCGATCTTGAGGAGTGACTCATTGTTTCGGGGGAGGACCTCAGTCTGCACGAATGACGTTTCGTACCCAGTGCGTTGCCCGTCGAACCGAACGGCGCTCTCCTTGACCACGTTGAACTCTTTGTTCTTCCGCTTGAGGATCGTGTCGATCTGGATCGGGTCCGCTTTGGCGAGTTGAGACTGGTAGCGGTTATCGATGTCATCCCGAATGTAACCGAGGGTGTCCGCCCCCGACGCGCCCCAGTTGAGCTTGCCCAAAATGGACGAGAGCTTGGATGGCTTCTCTACCGCCGGCGCCTTGCCGTCGGGTGAGGTGGGTTGACCGTGAGCCACGGTGACCCAAGCCAAGAGGAACGAGAGAATTGTAAACAGGCGGGTTGACCGCATCATGACCTTTTCCTCCGCAGCAGCGTCGACACTCGCCACCTTGGTGAGCGCGTCCCCGAGCGAACATCGCGCGCACTATATATCAAAGCACCAAGCGCATGAAATGGCGCGTTCGACGAAGCAGACTCAAACCGGCGACCAGTTGACACCAGACGGACACCGGACTAAGCATTGCCGGCACTCGCCGGAGGCCGAAAAATGGGTCGTTTAGGCCTCACTGTCATCACATTTTTCATTCTATCCAGCCTCTCCTCGCTGGCCTTCGCCCAGCGCACCGAGCGCTCAGCCCTCTGGCGCGAGTGGGCTACCTTGGAAGCGCAGTGGACCACTGAAAAGCGAACCATCGAGGGTGACCGCGCCCGGTTCCTCGCCCGTGTCGCGGCCCAAGCGAAGGCCACGCCACCGCCCTCCCTAAAGAAGTCTAAGTGAGCGTTCGGTTCTACATTATCGGACTGGCCCTTGGCCTGCTGGTCAGCACCCAAGCGGCCCATGCGGCCATTATCGCCACGCCACCGGGCAAGACAGTGTCCGTCGTCGAAGAAAAGGTCTTCATCGTTTTTGACCCCTTGACCGGTGTTCAATCTTCCATCGTTCGCCATGGATTCGAGGAGACAGCCTTTGCTTTCGGTCTGCTGATCCCGGTACCTGGCCCCACCAAGGTTCAACAGCATTCCAGCCGACTTAGACGCGTAATCGAGCGTCGTCTTCATCCTCAAGGCAAAACGCGTCGGGCGCTGGACATCGACTTCGTGTCGTGGCTCGCGTCTTGCGCAGTCCCAATGGTGGGCGATCCCGTGACCGACGACGGTGGGGAGGCCAAGAGCGGATCCGCCCGCGCGCAGCATTTGTCCCTGGGCAACGCCCCAGAACCACTACATGACTGGCTGCTCTCCAATGGGTTCACCCTCTCCCCTGCACAAACCGCATGGATTGAAGAGCTGAGAGGCCAAGGGTGGTCATTCATTGGATTTATCCTGCGTCCACCCGCCGGAGAGCATCGAGTGGGGACCTTGCTCTACGGGCCCGTCATCTCATTGACCCATCCGGCCACTGAACCCCTCTACGCCGCATACGAGCCCCCATTCGCGCTCTTCGACGAGGCTGAACGGAGCACGAGCACCGTCGAAATTTCCGTCTTGTCCGAGTGGTCGGTCGTGCCGCTCGGTGAGAGCCCACCGGCCCCTTTCTATGCAGACACGTTTCCGCTGAAACAACTCATCCGGCGTCGCAATCAGGCGGGCCGAGTCCCCTGGTCCTTTAGGCGGGACGGCACGTTGACTGGGTATGAACTTCCACGGTCGGCTGCAGATGGGGGCATTCTCCGATTTCGGCGGACGACGCCCTTCCCACCACGTCGACCCGCCGCGCTTTCAAAGGAGCGCGCATATGTCATCGAAGTGCCACTAGAAGGGCTTGCATTACTCGCGATTGGATTGCTGACGGGATTGGGACGACTCCGACGCCGGTCGGGTCGAAAGAGCAGTCTACTCGGCTGACGCGGTCATCCGCTTGGCGAGAAATCGGCGAATCGCGTCCCGGGTGGCCGGGCTCAGGCCGATGAACGCAGCGCCGATCCGGTTATAGCCCAGACCGACGGGTCGAACACTGAGGATGCGTGCCCGAATCAAGGAATCCGAGATATCCAGGGCCTCGAAGAGCTGGGGCGCTTCGATATCGATCACGTCGCCCTTGCTCACCTCCATCTTGCTCCGCCACGCAATTCCGCCTTCACCGATATCGATCCCGGTGCCGCCAGGCTGCGGCGAAAGTTCAATATCTTCGATGCTTGCGCGCCGATAACTTCGACGGTTGGGCCCGTCGAAGGGACGGCCCTCACGGGATTCACTGCTGAGCGCCTCTTTGACCTTGGCGATGAGCTGCTTGGGATCCAGCGGCTTGACCAAATAGTCGATGACGCCCAGCTTGAGGGCCCGATCGACATTCTCCGGCTGACTGAGCGCCGTCATCATAATCACAGGAATGGCGGCAGCCTTGGGATATCTCCGCATCAACTCCAGGAGTTGAAACCCGTCCATCGCAGGCATTCGCACATCGAGAATAATGAGGTCGGGGACGATCTTCTGCAGCACCTTCACGGCCTGCTTACCGTCGGCCGCTTCTAGGACCTCGTACCCTGCCCGCTTGAGGTTGTACGCCACGAGTCGACGAATATTGTCGCTGTCCTCTACCGTGAGGACGGTGGCTTTGGGCTCTTCTGTCCGCTCGTTCATCTAAGACGTTTCACCCTTAGGGCATCGATGGCAGAGGTTCGCCATCGGCAAGATTCTATACCTTATCCTGGCCCCAGAACAAACTTCCGTGGTGAGAGAAAATGCAGCCCTGCTCTTATCCTGCGGCCTTAGGGGGTCGCCTAGCACCAAGTACGGCTTTCCCAAAAAGGGCGGCCCGACCTCTACGGACGGAGAATCAGTGTCAAGGATCGGTGGAAACCGCTATATATGTCACCTAAAGGGAACGCTGGGAGCGCCAATTGAGCAGTGAAAACGACGACGGAGGACAGGGCCCAATCCCCCTGACGATCCTCCCCGATCGACTCGCTGCGCACTTCGCGGACGGCGAAGCAAGCGGTCCTTATGAAGCCCTTCGAGTCAGCAGTGCGGCCTGGATTCGCGACTCAGGCCAAGCGGGTGAAAGTCTGGGCAGAGTCCTCCTCGACCTCGAAGGTGATCTAGAGAACAGCTACCTCTTTGGGCAACCCAACCTCGTCGGGATGGGGGTGGGCGCCTGGGGCCTCGCCGTCGACACCCCCGAACTGGCAGATCCTGTGGGCAAGGCGCGGAGCATGTTCGGCCAAGGACGTCTCCGTGATTTCTTGGACGATGGGTACACCGGCCCCGACCTCGAAGACGACGACGACCCCGAGGCTTTGAGCCGCGCCGTCGATCTGGTCAACGCACTCCAAGCCTTGGATACCGTACGGCGCACCATCACCCAAGATGCTCCCGTATCCGTCATGGAGGATCTGGCCGGCCTCTGCAGCGACTTGGAGCGGCGGCTCAACGGTGAAGCGAAGCATTCGCCTGCCCTGCGTCGGCTCCGCGGTGACGAATCGTGGCGCGCCGCGGGCGTGGCGCGACGCCTCACGAATGCTCATCAGCCCGCTGATACGCCTTTAGAAACACCGACGGCGATCACCCAATTGGCCCGTCCCTCATCCAAAGACCCCTATACAGAGGCGACGGACACAGCCTTGGCATTGGAGCCATCACCGGCATCAGTCCCCTTGACGGCGGTCCGGCAGGAGATCGCACGAATCGCCGACCGCGCCGTGGACAGTGACCCAGAGTCGCCCGGCGGCCGTCTGGCGGTCGAACGTGTACGGCGGCTCTTGGCCGAAGAAACTGCCTTGACCGGGGGGGCGCTCGCCCCATCGGACGCTGACGGGATCGACACCATCGCCCTCCGACATGCTCTCGCCGCTCGGGAGACGCGCACACCGCGCCCAGCCCTGACCGATGGACCGGGCGTAACCCCGGCCCCTGGTTTACCAGAGGTGCCAATCTACTCGAGCCGTGGACCCAAAGGTCGGGTCATCGGCTATCTCGCGTCGGGAGAGCAAACCACCGCATTGAAGACAGACGGGGGGTTCGTGAAAGTCCCGACGCCAGGCCGAACCCGTCCTGGCTGGATCCCCAGCAGCCTCCTCGAGCGGAGTCTGGCTGCCTTGGGTTGGCGGGGCGAAGTCACAGCGCCTGGTAACCTCCTCCTCGATCCCGCCGTGGCGAAACGACTCGGCGGCGTTCCGCGTGAGATTGCGCAATTGGCCACGATCGTTGCGCGCGAAACGGGTATGCCTCTGCAAATGCTCCTGGCCGGCGTGGGGCAACCCCCGCCGTCCGATGCCCCCACACTCGAGGCACCCAAGCCTCGGCGTGCGCGCGGGGCCGCCATGGCGCGAAAACGCCTCGTCGAGTCAGCGCCTATCACCATCAAGAACGTAAATGTCGCCGGGCTCGAAGGGTCTCACGGGCCAGAGGCGGCAGCGATCATCAATAGCGCGCTGGCGGCTTTACCTGCCGCCCTCGAACGCAAACTTCGTTCCGCCCCAGGCCGAATCGCACGTCTACGGCGCGACCGACCCGTGAAGTCGACCTTCGAATTACCCATTGCGGTCTCTGTCGCACCGGGCGATTTGGCAGCTCGGGCCAATGGGATCGCGGACCAGATCGCCTCTGCACTCGTCACCGCTGAATTTGCCGAGATCGGTACACTGCATCTCGGCGTCCGGGCCGACCATGTCCCGACACCGACACCGGATGCATTGTTCGAGGTGATCCGAGGGGCGGATGAGGAAGCCCTACTCGAACATTTGGGCGCGGAAAAGAAAGACCTCGATGGCGCAACCTTGAGCCGACTCGAGAGCTTTTTTGGGAAGGACTTCCGTGATGTAGCCGTTTTTGCGGGCCCCATGGCCGGCACCCTGGCACGCAGCATTGATGCCGAGGCCTTCACCTATGGCAAGAGCGTCTTCTTCGACCCCAAGCATTTCCGCACCGACACAGCGGCCGGCGAAGCGCTCCTCGCACACGAATTGGTCCACACCCAACAGAGCGATGACCAAGACGCCCGTGAGAAAGAAGTTCAAGCCATGGTGGCCGAGGCCTCTTACCTCGGATGGCTCCAGCCCCAAGGCGCAGCTTTCGCCCTCGATGATGTCGATCTGAGCCACGCTGATGCCATGGCTGCCGAAGAGGTCATCCAGGATGGCGTTGCCCGTGCACGCGGAAATCGAGAGACCCTTGCCAAAGAGACCGGGCCGCGCCTCGACAAAGCCAAGAAAGAAGAACGGGTCGCCCAGGTCCTCGAGAAAGTACGGCGTAAGATCGCCCATGCTGATGACTATGAAGCCCAACGCCTCGGCAAGATTGCCCGTCAACTGGCCGAACGTTTGCTCTGATCAAACCACGCACCGCGACCGCGATCAGTAGTGACCCACCACTCGGAAGAACGGCCCGCCATGGGTTTCTTCGTCTAGTCGACTGAATTCCTCGTCCGAGAATTTGGTGAAGTTGTATCCGACGCCCAGCCGCAGGTGCTGCTTGAGAATGTAATTCAACTCCAGCAGAGCGCCATGTTCCTTCGTATAGGACAGTCCATTGCTCAGGTATCGGTACTCAACCCCAGCATCCCAAGTATCGGCGAGGTGGTAATTGAGCCGTGACAGGGCCAATAGCGAGTGACTGGTCACGGTCGGAATCTGGGCTGTCCGCAGGGCAAACCGGCGATACGCAACCTTCCCCACGAGTTGGAGGTCATAGGGCAGTTCGAAGATCGGCATAAAGGTCACGACATCGTTTTCTTCTCTCCCGGGCAATTCCAGGGCCACGTCGATGGGTCGCTGTTCGTAGCGCTTGCCGTACTTCGCCAAGAGCGCGAGCCAATGTACGCCGGACGGACGGTAGGAGAGGCCAAGGCCCCATTCGAGGATTTCGGCTTGGGTGGCGCTGTATTCCAAGTCGAGCGTATGACTGAAATTGAGCCGCCCCATTAGGGTCCAATCGGCCGCGAGCTTCGCGGACAAGGCATTCACAGCCAAGAATTGGACCATATCTCTCTGAGGCATCCCGTCTTCGTGATCCTCATAGCGAAGCTCGTATCGCCCAGTCAGCTTGAAGCGGTCCGATGCCAGGTATTCACCCCCGAGCGAAAGCGCGTCACGGCTCAACTCACTCCCAACGCCTCCATGCACCTGACTCCGTTCATAGGACGTGTCGATGGTGAGTCCCTTTGACAAGGCAAAGTGCTTCCCCACGCCCATGACTGCTCGGTTCCGCTTGCCTGCAGCCCCCGTCTCCAACTGGTATTCCCCATACGCACGCCCTGAGCGCTTATGACCCCAACGCTCCTCACCACCGACTACGGTGGCCGTGCGCTGCTCGCCCCGCTCGTTGATGAGGCGCTCTTGGACATAGAATATGTGGCGCTGGTCGATTTCAGTCCGCAGCCCAATCTGAGTTGCGTTGTCACCGGACCACCGGAGGACCTCCACCACTTCGAGGCTTAGGTTCTCGGCGATGCGGTAGCGCGCCCCGACCATCGTACCGAAGAGATCCCCTGTGGTCTGGTGATACCGAGTATCCCCCTTGACGACGATCTCCTGCTCGGCGAGCAACGTCCAGCGCTTGCCGAGTTCATAGGTCCCCCCCAAACTGAGGGTGCCAACGGTCGACACGGGCTCTTCGTAGCCGGCGTCCTGCTGATTGAGGGCGAACTCGGTCTCCAGACTCAAAGCCTCTTTCTTATAACCGTACCCAAGACGGGTATTGGCCCGTTCGAAGCCCTGAAAGGCTGTCTCACCTTGAGTAGACGGCGAATCACCGATCACCCCGTCATGGCGCAAATGGAGTCGATGGCCCTCAGCCGGCACATACACCGTGGCAACCCCGAACTTCTCGAGGCCCTGCTGTGAAACACTGCCACCGGCATAGAAATCGGGCGCGAGGTACTGCCAATAGCCCTCCGTATACCAATGGTCTCTATCCGCCTTCCCCATGACATCGTCGAGTTCGAACGCACCACGGACCAAAAGCGCGGTCCCGGAAACGTCTTGTCGGGTGCGGTCATGAAACGGCTGGTAGCTCAGGCCACCATCGATACTGACCAAATTGGCGCCGTTGGTGCTTTGACTCTGAGCGATCTCGGCTTCGAAGCGTGTCTTTCGGCCATGAGCCAGCTTCAAATCTGCACCGACGAGGGTGTAGTCGGGGGTTTGACCCTCACGACCTTCACGCACGTAGCCACCCCCCACACTGATGGCGTCCTTCCACGTCTCTCGGGCCCGTACACCGACAACTGTGTCGCCTTGGTGGCGCAGATCGGTGTGGTCGTACTCCACCGTGATCGAGGTCGGATGACCGTCCAGCAAGATACCGCTGGTGGGATCCCCCGAAACGCCCATTTGTCGGCCGGACACCGAAGACACCGGACTCTTGATCAATAGCCGGCCATCCGCGTACCGCACGGTGTAGTCCGTATCGCGCGCCAGCGGCGTCCGGCGTTGCTCGAGACCCGAGATTCGGTCTCGCTCCACCAGATAGACCCGTTCAGAGCCCTCGACAATGTCTCTGTGGGGCAGATAGTAAAGCGAGCCCCCCGTCCCTCGGAGCTCCACATAGGCATGGCGCTGCCCCAAATCTTGGTCCGCCGCAAAGCCTTCGACTTCATGCCGAAAGTCACCGCTCTTAACGTTGAGGTCGGTCCGGACCCCATAGAGCGCCCGGTCATACCGAAAGAGTTCCAAGCCCTCTAGGTCGGCATTGAAACTGCCGACGTTCAAGCTGCTCTCGTCGGCTTCGATCAGGACGTACACCGGCCCTCGGGTATGAACCAGCCGGGTCTCTTCGGCCGTATCGCCATAGACGGGATAGAACCGATGGGGGTCGATCATCTGGCGAAAGGCCGCCGTAAACTCGTCGCGTCGTGCAGAGTCGATGTGGGCGGTGATTTCGTATTTATCGAAAAGCCCGCCCAGCAGGTCCTTCCCCTGAACCGTGCCGCGGAGAAACGCCTTCGTCTGCCCATGCAGGTACAATTGGTCGGCCACTTCGAGCGAAGAGTTTTCACCCACGCCGTCCAGTTCAGCCCCAAGCTTCCCCACGGTCCCTTCTGCAATGGCCAACACGAACCAACTCGAGCTGGGGGGACTCACCTTGCGTTCAATCGTGCCTCGATTACCGTCGGCATCGAGCGTTCTGACCTCGATGCGGTCGCTTCCCGGCGTGAGCACGGCCGGCCCTGCAAACGCGCCCTTGGCGTCCACGACCACCTCTCGGCCATTGATAAAGACCTGATTCCCCGGCGCCGTCTGCCCACTCACGGGCACCGAGAGGCCACGAAGTTGTGCCCCAGTTTGGGGGAGCTGAACCGTCAGATTACCCGCAGGGCCACCGCCGCCTTGACCCTTCAAAGCCTGGGCGAAGACTCGCTTGAGTTCCGCCTGTGCAAACCCATCGAGGTCCGTGCGTTCCTTGGCGGGCAGTGGCGCGGCGACCGGCGCCGGTGTCACCGCTGTCAGGGTCGGTTTTTCGCCCGCCTTGCCTGCCGTGCCCGCCGTTGGCGAGAACAAGGCGCCCCCGCCACCCACGATGGCTTCCGGTTGCTGCGACGGACGTGGGCGATCCTTCCTGCTCTTCTTCGCCTTCTTCCCCGCCGCCTGGGCCACAGACCCGGCCGGTTTCGGCTGATTCTTCGGCTGGGACTCAACAGTCCGCGTCGCCTTCGAACCGTCGTTCGCCACCGCTGGGCGCACCGCCGTAGTGGTCACGAATTTCGACCGACGATAGCCATTAGGCCAATCGATGGTCACCAAGACAGCACCGTCTGCGCGAGGCTTGAACTGGGCCCCTACCCCGCCCTCGGGACTCACAGGCACCGGCAATCCGTCGATGCGGACCTGCCAGGGCCCGTCCACCCACGCGACGGGCTCGCCCTCCCCGACCACGATGCGGCCGGGAGCACTCTGATCAACGCCGCCCGGGCGATGCACGGAAAGCCGATATTGGAAGACGCCGTCCCCCTGAGGTTTCCAGTTCACCCCACTGGCGGGCGCGCCGACCCCGTCTTTGAAAAAGACCACGCGTCCCTCGACATCGGCGACTGCGAGCCGCCATGCTCGGACATCAGCCGCCGCCTTCATTCGCAGGCGCACATCCTCGCCCACTTTACCGGTCTTCGGCGCCTTGACGTCAGCACGTCGGTCACCCAACTCAATGGTGTATTGGCCCACCGAGAGTGTCTTCGGAAGTTGTCCTGTCACGGAGACGAGGCCCGCGTCTACAGCCGCCTGTTGACCGACCTTGGCGGGGGGCGATTGCGGTGCGGGTTTCGACGCCGATGGTCGCACCCTGATCGGGCACATTGCACGTCGGCCGTCTCGGGCCCGCATAAAGACTTCGATGACGCCCTCTTCGGGGACCGACGCCACCAGCCCAAAGCGCCCATCGGGCAAAGGTGTAACCTCGTCAAAATCGATCCGCACAATCGGCTCTGCCGGGGGCACTTTCACCACTTCACTGGTGGGCGCCACCGCCACCCGCTGGATCCATTCGACCCGTCGGTTCCGGCGCCGATTTCGGTTGGTGATATTGGGCATGATAGGCATCGCGCCTCCAACCCCTTCGGCCAGCAGTCTCTCCGCAGGCACACCATGCTTCTCGACCAAGAGCGCAATGACCGCTTGGGCACGCCGCCGTGTCATGGAGCGGGCG
>Ga0115011_10002802_pt1 | contig 11987 bp, 7 predicted proteins | sample TroAtlMetagenome_2_FD_88705 | JGI IMG/M metagenome (GOLD analysis project Ga0115011, IMG submission 88705) | Marine eukaryotic phytoplankton communities from Atlantic Ocean - Tropical Atlantic ANT8 Metagenome | ecosystem: Environmental > Aquatic > Marine > Oceanic | place: Tropical Atlantic... | reverse complement strand
GATCAGGAGGGGCTTGTGATCCCGCACCTCTCCGACGGGGGTCGACTTTCCGGGCTCTTCCGGGTCAAAGAGCACCCGGTCGAGATTGCGCTGGATGATTGCACTGTCCGCAGTGATCTCCTCCACCTCTAGCAGACGATCCCAGTTCCGGCGGAAAAGCAGGTCGTAGCCAGGGTTGCCTTCCTTCACCTGACACGAACAGGCCCCACACAAATACTCACTGGCTGCCACGATGCGCTCCGGAGTCATTTGGGACGCGGTGAGGCCTCCAAAAGTCCGGCCCCTCCCGAACAGAGGCACCAGCAGGGGCTCTCCCGGAGTTCGATTCCCTGAACGCATCAACATCGAGAGAAAGAGGGCCTCCGCCGGATCATCCGCGGAGACCACCTCTGTCGCGAAGTCAATCTTAAGGGGAATGCCCGAGCGCAGGATGTTGTCCGGGTCGATATTCTCGAACTCCTTGTTGAAATCCTCCCGCCGGATCACCCCCTCCGGAATCTCGAGGGTAGCCTCCGCCTCCTTCACCCCGGCCTCCATCACCTCCCGGGCCGCGGCATCCTTCGCCGGATCACCGGACTCCACCAGTACCCAGACCGCCGACGCCCCTTTCAGGAGATGCGCGCCACAGCGCTGCCGCAGCGGGGAATCCAGTAAGCGGTTCAGATTCTCCTCCGTGGCCTCCCCGGTCCAGACCGGCGTCTTGCTCTTCCAGCTTGACGGTGGCATCAGGATCAGGGTGGGCCCCTCTCCTGCATGCTCCAGCGCCGGCAGGGACACCAGCTCGGCATCCGTCAGGGTCGCAAGGTTCACCCGCTGCACCGTAAGGTTGATTGCCTGGCTGTCCCCCTGCAGTGCCGTCTCCAGAGCATCCAAGGCCTCCCCGATCTCCCCCGTCAGCTCCCCCTCCGAGGTCACCACCAGCGCAAACCGGTCTGCTGGCCAGCGCTCCAACGCGAAGCGGAAGACCGGGACCTGACAAGCCATCACTACCACTGCGGTAGCGAACAACCCGAGGAGCACCCTTCTCATCATTCCCGGGAACTTCCCGTATTCCTCCCCCCGAGTCGAGCCACCAAACTCCCGATCGTTCCCAATACTCTCTTCACAACGTGCCGTACATTGCACCGAGAACGAGGCCTTTTTTTGGTGCTAATCTTCTCATTTCACCTTCTTCTGGCCTCCTGCCGGATTCTTCTTCCCGCGGTGAGCGTTGAGTTCAGGCCAGGAGAGCTTCCCATCCTTGTTGGTGTCGGCGGACGGGTTCTTCTTGAGATACTGGATCTTCCACCGCGTGGCTTTCTGCTCTTCGGAGAGGGGTCTTGAGGGGATGATCCCGAGAAGGTCCTTCCGATAGCGTTGTAACCTCCCGGCCTGCTCTGGCTTGCTGGCAAGGTTGTGCCATTCGTGGGGGTCCTTGGCGGTGTGGTAGAGTTCTTCCTTCCCGTTGGCGTAACGCACGTAGCGCCAGTCGCGGTAGCGTTGGGAGTAAGATTGCCCGGCCGGATCATAGTAATCGGCCCACTTGTAGAGCGCCGTCAGGGCCGCTTCTGGTCCGTCCCATGCACCCTCCTTTGGATCTATGAGAAGGGGCTTGAGGGAGTGTCCATCAAGGGGGCGCCCCTTCGGGTTGAGCCGGGTATCGGCCGGCAGCCCACACAGATCGAGAAGCGTCGGGTAGAGATCCACGAGGGAGACGGGCAGAGGACAGGCACCACCTGCCTTGCTCACTCCAGGAGCACGGATGACCAAGGGCACTCGGGTGGACTCCTGCCAGAGTGAATTCTTGTAGAGGTAGTCCTTCTCCCCCATGCCCCAGCCGTGGTCGGAGGTGAAAACGATAATGGTATTGTCTTTCAGCGGGGTCGAGTCCACCGCCTTGATGACCTCTCCCACGAGGTCATCGACACTGGCCACTGAGGCGAGGTAAGCTTGGATGAACTTACGCAGAGCCAGCTCCCGATCCCCCTTGAAAGACTTGATGAGGGAAGAATACATCTTGTGCCCGCGGTCATCGGAGCGGTCGTCGCTGCCCGGGGCGAGGGTGTGCTTGAACGTATCCTCTACGTCCCCGGGGAGGATGTCGGGCAGTTTGATGGAATCGAGGGGGAAGAGGTCGAAATACTTCTGCGGAACAATCAGGGGGGTATGAGGGCGGATAAACCCAAGCCCCATCAGGAAGGGCTTCTCGGAATCCGCCAGCTCCCCGAGTTTCTTGGCGGCCCAAGCCGCATTAAGCTCGTCCCCGGTCGGGTCTCGATCGGTCTCCGATCGATATTTCAGCTCGCGCTTGCCCGCCCAGTTCCCGGTCCGCCAGGTAAAGCGGGTTCCCTCCAGATCGCGCAGCGGCCCAAAGGAACCGTCTACCGCTCCGAAGTCGTCCCGGAAGGGGCTCGGGATATCCGGGTGAGCCACATCCGTCTTCTGCCCATCATTGGCAAAGGGCCCATAGTCCGAGAGATAACCAAACTCCGACCACTGGTCCCGTCCCCGGTTGTGCATGACCTTGCCGGTGCCGAGGGCGTGGTAGCCGTGGTGCCGGAAGTGAGCCATCACAGTCCGCGAGTTCTTGAGGACTTCGTAACCATCCCATCGGTCGAAGCCGTAGCAACCCGAAGTGTGCGGGTAGAGCCCGGTGAGGAAACTGGCCCGCGATGGATTGCAGATCGGGACATTGCAATGGGCCTGAGTGAAGGACACCCCGGACTCGATAAGGCGGCGAATGTTGGGCGTCCGGGCCTGTGGATGTCCCCCTAGGGTTTCGATGTAATCGTTCAGGTCATCACAGACGATGAGAAGGACATTGGGCCTGTCTTTGGCAGTAGCCTCCGGAGCTAAGTGAAAGAGCAGGGGAAGGGCGAGAAGACAGAGAAGGATACGCATGAATTTCTGCAAGGGGAGGTTGCTGGTGCCGTCCGATCCGACCCCCGAGAAATACCCCTCTCGTGGCAGAGTGCAAGCAGGGTGCTGCGATAAAAGAGAAGATTAGCGAGTCCAGATTCTTGTTGCGACGCCTGGAGACTGCTAGTCTTCCACGATGCCTTTCCGCTCCTTGAGTCTCCTTCTCATTCTGGCCCTCGCTCTTCCCTCCCTGAGTGCAGAGAAGCCCGCCACCGGATCCCCACACCCATCCCATCCGGGCTATAAGCTGGTGTGGCAAGATGAATTCTCCGGGAACAAACTCGATCGGAACAAGTGGCGCGCGGTGGATGATCCCACCCGCGGCGCTTACGGACATGGGAATGGAGAAGCTCAGGCCTATCTCGATGCCGAAGGACGAACCTTCCGGGTAAAGGGGGGACGCTTGACCATTACTGCCCACCATGATCCCAAAGCCGTTTACCCGCTGCGGGACACTCCGAGTGGACCGGTCACGAAGAAGACGAGCGGGCAGGACTTTGCCTCCGCCAAATTGACCACCGAAAAACTTCACTCCTTCACCTACGGCATCGTCGAGGCGCGGATCAGGAATCCGCTTGCTGACAAGGGCGGGAAAACCGCAATCCCGGTATGGCCCGCCTTCTGGATGCTGCCCGAGACCTCCACTGCTCCTTACGACGGATATTGGGACAAGACCGCCCTCGACGAGAAACGCGAATGGGCCCGCAGCACATGGCCCTACAGTGGCGAAATCGATATCATGGAAATGTCCGGGCGGGCCACCCGCCTCTACCACGCGGGAGCGGTGTTCCATACCAGTGCCAAGAGGTGGACGGTTGGCCACATCGGCTGGTATTCTCACTACCGGCGCTATGACGGCGCCATCGATCCAAAACAATGGATCGCAGATCAAAAGCTGGATGGCTCCCTGCAGCCCCGGCCCGGCCAGAAGTCCTATGTCTCAGGCTATCATACCTACGGATGTAAATGGACAGCCGACCAACTAATCTTCATGCTCGATGGCAAGGAGTGGGGACCCGGGTTGGAACTCGGCGATCATACTCGGTTCGGAGGAAAGAAGATCTACCGGAACTATCCCTTCTACCTCATCCTGAACCTTGCCATCGGGGGTAACTATTTCGGGGTCTGGGGGCCGGAGGACCCCGGACCAGACAAGAAGCGCCCTAACGAACTTTACGACTTTACTCAGTTCCCTCAGTCCATGCAGGTTGACTGGGTCCGAATCTACCAGAAGCCGTAGAATTTCAGCGCACTCCAGCGCCTCGACTCGGAAGCGAATTCGTCATAGGGTGCTTTCCCTTACCTCTCTAGCATCGTGAACATTCCTGATTTCTGCCGCCGTATCGTCGAGGCTCCCTGGTTCACCGGATTTATCATAACGGTCATCGTTTTCGCCGGCATCCTTGTCGGGATGGAGACAAGTGCCTCTCTGATGGCCGAGCTCGGATCGACAATCGAGGTCCTCAATAATATCGTTCTCTACATTTTCGTGGCCGAGATCGTCCTCAAAATGACCGCGGCGGCCCCAAAACCGTGGCGCTTTTTCTATGACGGGTGGAACGTCTTTGATTTTCTCATCGTGGCGGTCTGCTTCGTGCCCTTTGGCGGAGGGTTCGCCCCCGTCCTGCGCCTGTTCCGGCTCTTCCGGACGCTGCGCCTCGTCTCCGTGATCCCCCGCCTGCAGCTCATCGTTTCCGCTCTTCTGCGCTGCCTGCCCTCAATGTTCTATGTCAGCATCCTGCTCTTTCTTGTCTTCTACATCTACGCGGTGGCAGGGACCATGCTCTTTGGCGCCAACGACCCGGTTCATTTCGGAGGCTTGTGGACTTCCATGCTCTCTCTCTTCCGGGTTGTCACCCTCGAGGACTGGACCGACGTGATGTATCTTCAAATGTTCGGATCCGACGTCTACGAGGGATACAACCAGTCCATTGAAGGACAGACTGTCGTCCCCAAGGCCCAGCCCTTCCTCGGGGCGTTCTATTTCGTCTCCTTTGTTCTCGTGGGAACCATGATCATGCTCAACCTAGTCATTGGGGTGATCATCAACGGAATGGACGAGGCCCAGAAAGAGGTTGCCGATCGCCGCCTGCACGAACTGTTGAGCCAAGGCGGGGAAGGAGGCGACCAGATCCAGCGCGAGGCGCGCATCGCCAACCTGCGCAAGAAGGTCGCCGAACTCTCGGAGGAACTGGAGAAGCTGAGCTGAGCTCTGCAGGCCGACCTTCCAACAAGCCACCTCACTGCCCGGGCACCACCGCCCGGGCCGCGCGATCTTCCACCTCGAAGAAGCCCAGCGGCCGGCTCTTGCCCTCGGCCGCATCCGTAATCATCCAGATCGCACCCGGACGGGTTTGCTGTCGCTGCTGCCCTCCCGGAGCAATCGACCCGTAGAACTTGCTGCCCCCGTCCCTGCTCATCCAAAAGAGCTTCACCTCCCGGTCACCCGAATTCACGAAGACGACATTAAAGGGATTGCCATCCGGTCTGGAAGGAGGAGCCACTTCTCCCACCTTCAATTCTCTCCACCCAAGGACCGGAAGATTCCTCACCGCGGGTTGCTTCAATGGGGCAAACTCCTTCGGGCCCAGCGCGCGCAGCCGCTTGAGGGTGGGCCCATAAACCTCCTCCCGGGCAAGGTTGTTCCACTCGTGGGGATCGGTCCGGATATCATAGAGTTCTTCTCCCCCGCCAGCGTAGCGAATATAGCGCCAGTGCTCCATGCTCAGGCCATAGCTGCCTGGTGCATCGAGGAAGGTGAGAGCCGGACGCGACCACTCCCGGGCGGGATTCTGCAAGAGCGGGCGCAGGCTCTGGCCATCATGAACCTTCACGGGAGGCAGGCCCGCCAGTTCAAGCAGGGTAGGCGCGAGACTCACCAAACTCACCGGCCTCGTGCAGGTCCCCGGGACCGTGCCCCCAGGAAGACCCGGACTTCCCTTGGGCACCCGTATAATGAGGGGTACCCGGGTGCAGGCCCGCCAAGCCGTGAACTTCTGCCAGTGCTGCTTTTCCCCGAGGTGCCATCCGTGATCGGACCACAGCACCACGATGGTATTGTCCTCATTGGGCCCCTTCTCAAGGGCCTCCATCACTCGCCCCAGCATGGTGTCCGCGAAATAAATGGAAGCGAGGTATCCCTGGATGGCCTGCTTCCACTGACCCTGTGACTGAATATGGGCAAAGTAACGGTTGGGGCCCATCCTCTGTCCCTCTTCCGGGAGATCCTCAAGGTCGTCCTTCCGGTAGCCCGGCGGCAGTTGGATGTCCTCGAGAGGGAAGGCCTCAAAATATTTTTTGGGAACAAACCAGGGCTCATGGGGGCGATAGATTCCACAGGCGAGGAAGAAGGGCTTGTTGTGCTCTTTCCCCAATTGACGTCCCACCCAGTCGGCGACGAGATAGTCTCCCCCAAACTCCTCATCAGTGGCTTCGAGGGGCCCCCAGTCCGTCTCGATATACTGCCAAGGTCCACCACGCGGCAGACTCAGCGGCCGCTTCTCTGGATACAATGTGCGGGGAAAGGGATGCTCTGTTTCAGCCGCCGGGAAGTAGTCGTCCCACGAGCGGGCATCAATAACATAGTGCAGCATCTTACCTGATCCCATCGACCTGTATCCTCCCCGGGAAAAGGTCCGCGGAAGAAGTTCGGCAGCAGGAAGCACTTCCCGCATTTTTTGTCCATTCCGATAAAGCCCGGAGCGGTGAGGAGAGATCCCGGTAAAGATCGCCGTTCGTGACGGGTTGCAGGCCGGAGCAGGACAATGCGCATTAGTAAACAGAAGGCCCGAGGCAGCCAGCCGGTCGAGGTTCGGAGTCCGGGCCTGAGGATGGCCCCCGAGACACCCCACCCAATCATTGAGATCATCGATGGCAATGAAGAGAATGTTGGGGCGTTCCGCCCCTGAAAGACTGGACCAGCCAACGATTGCGGTAGCGAGGAGAGCAAGGCTGGACGTGAACCGTGAAAAATACATCTGGACCGGTGTATCAAGGGCCCTTCCCGGCGTCCAGCAGTCCCCGCATTCATCAGTGCACGCTTGGCCCGGAACCGAGGATATGGTGTGATCCCGGGAGATGAAACTCGTGACCCTTCTTTCCCTGCTCGCTCTATCAACTGTTGCGAGTAGCGCTCAGGACGGCGTCAAATCGCAAACCAAGCTCGGCACCGACTACCTCCTTGGCCGGGGAGTGGAACAGGACCGCGATCAGGGGTTCAAGCTCATCCGGGGAGCGGCAGAAAAAGGCGAGGCTGAAGCCCAGCGTATTCTGGGTAACCTTTACGCCTATGGCGTAGGCGCTGCCATCGACCTCAAGGAATCCGCCAAGTGGCGCCGCAAGGCGGCCGGTCAGGGAGATGGCAAGGCCGCCCGGGCCCTCGGGCAGATGTATCTCGCCGGAGAGGGAGTCTCCTCTGACAAGTCGCTCGCCTTCCTCTGGATGCGCCGGGCCGCGGAACAGGGAGACTTGGAGGGTCAGGCAGCCCTCGGTGACATGTATAAAAAAGGTTCCGGTGTCACCAGGAACCCGGAGCAGGCCGCAAGCTGGCATCTGCAAGCCGCCGACCAGGGACACCCTGGAGCCCAGTTCGCCTACGGCCAGGCCTGCGCCACCGGCTCAGGGGTCGACCACAACGTGACACAGGCACTCAAGTGGCTCACCCTCGCAGTCAATGCGGGCTACGGCGCCGCCGCGGACGAGGCCCTCTCCACCCTCAAGGGCAACGCCACCCCCGGAGAAATTGCCGAGGGCTCCAAGCTCGCTGAAGCTTGGAAGCCTGGGACCGAGAAGTGACAACCCGGCCCCGACCTACCCCTCCTGTTCCACCCTGCGATAGAGAAAGGCATCGGATGTAAGCAGAGAGACTAGAAGGGCCTTCATACTCCCCTTACTCTCACGGTAGGCCTTGTGAGCTGCCTGCAATACCGGCGCGTCATGCAGGGTTTCATTGCGTCCCATCCAGAAACGGAAGGCGTGGCGCACGAAGACCTGCTCGACACGTTCGCTGGCGGCCAGCTTGTCGATCATGTCCAAGGCGTTTTTCACCGGGCCGTCGAGAGCGGGGTCCCCGCTATCAATGATTTCACCCGAGGTATCCACGGGCTTATCAAGCTCGCTCGTTCGGAAAAGACCGGCATGATTGTACATCTCGAAGGGGAGACCGAGAGGATCCATCTTTTCGTGGCAGGTCCAGCAGTATTTTGCGCGGGTGACGCGCATGCGCTCACGCAAGGTGGTATTAGGTTCGTCCGGTAGCATGGCGTCGACGGTGATGGGAATGTCCGGAATGCCACCACCAAGAAGTCGCTCGCGAATCCACCGTCCGCGTAGGATTGCGTGATTATCCATGGCATCCGAATGCGAAACCAGCCAACTTGGATGTGTCAGAAGCCCCAACCGCTGGCCTTCCGGAGCCGTAGCCAAGGTCCGTTCGGGCTTCATGGATCCATTCCCGAATGATCGTCGACTGACCCGGGCGTAGACTCTTGGTCCGGAAAGCTCGGCTTGCGTAACGCGGACGTTACCGACCCTCTTCTTTTTTTCCTGCTCCAGTTTCTTCTTGGCGGCGGTCAAAGACTTCTTCTTTTGCGTCAAGGTCTTGAGCATCCCTGTATCTTCCCTCAAGGAAACCTCGGATATCCCAAGATTTGGGCGAAAAGTATTAAACTGGATCCCGGTCATCGTTTTGCCGGCAGGGACTACGAGCTCCACTTGACCAATGGCCGTGTGGATTCTGTCAGAATGGGAACCGTTGTCCCAAATGGCCTTGAAGAAAATCGCGGTGGAACTTGAATCGGTCCGGGTGGCTTTGACTATTAATTTGGTCTTGGAGGCAATCGGCTTAGAGAACTTTTGCTCCAATGTGACCGCACCTCGTTCACCAACTACCTTCCCATTTGCAAGTTCGGTTTGGTTAAGGGTTCCTTTTCCCAACTCCCAATTATCGGGCTCCTCAAAAGTCACTTTGGAAAAGCTCCCGTTGACCAAAAACTCAGGGAGAACCTGATCCCCGGAATTGTCCCGTAATTTGACTTCGAGACCCTCAATTTCCTTTTCGAGATCCGCCACGGCAGCCGTTTCCTTCTCCAGTTTTGCCTCCGCTTCTTTTTTTCGAACGAGTGTAGCGGCTTCCCGTTCCTCCTTGTTGTTTTTCTTTCCAAAGTAGGTTTTGTCATTGCCCGTGGCCACAACTTGTTGGGTGGTCAGGAGCTCCTTGAGGACGTCTTCGTCTTTTTTTAAAATGAGCTCGATCAGGCGGTCTGTGCTGGCGGTTGCATGGAACATCGCCTGATAGTGGGAAGTTCCGCGGGCGCCGACACCAGTGCGGTCCAAGGCCGCGTTGTCTTTGCAAATATAGCCGCCTAAGTCATAATCAAAGAAGTCGCGGAAGAAGCGGAGAACACGGGGCTTGCGGATACTGTCGTCATCGAGCATCCGGGAGACTTCGCGGCGTACATCCTGACGTGTGCGCATACGGCCCTCGGCGATAGCCTTGCGGAGCTGAGTGTCAGGCTGGATGTAGCTGAGAGCGTGGTTGAGGGCGAGACCGAGCTCCCAGTCCTTCAACATCACACGGCCGTGCTTATCAGGTTTGCCGTCAGCGACCAACTCTGGACGAAAGAGCGCATCGCGATCGAGGAATATGGCAGAGAGCCCCATGTACACACCGTCTTTTTTGCCAACTCTGTCGATGGATTTTTGGACGATCTGCAGGTAATCCCCTGCTTCTTTCTCGGTAGGCGGACGGAAGGTTACGGCTTCAAAAAGAAAATCAATGGATGCTCGCAGGCCCTCGTCGGTGACACCTTCTTCTTTCATAAGGTCGTAGATCGGCGCCTTGGGGCGAACAATCTTAGTATTATACACGATGGCCATTGGCGTGCCGCGAATGTCACCCTCAGGCTTAACCTTGTCATATGTCTTGGGATCATCAGTGATCTGTTCTGGAAAACCGATCAGACTCTCCGGGCCGTAGGCCATATAGCGCAGAATGTCCTCCGCCTTGCCAAGGATCTGCGTGGCCTCGGCGCTATTGACGGTATAAAAATTGGGATAATTCTCCAGTCCATGTTTGCGCGCCGAGGAAAGCACAACGGGCACACTCTTTACAGCGGTGGCGTAGGCGACCGTACCACCTTCCCAACGAATAATACGATCGGTACCGAAGTAGAGTTTCAGTTCGCCGCCGTGATTGGTGGGCACCACGTCACCACGCGTGCGCAGACCGGGCTTGGCGGGGTCGAAAGCCGGCTCAGTATTGATCAGTTCGTTGAGCCGTGTGATGTGTTCCTGCGGCGTGATGCGCCAGATGCGCGCAGGTGAAGCGGCAGGCACAAGACGGATGCCTTTGGGCAATGAACCAAAAAGTAAATCGTGCGCGACAAAGTTACCCTTGTTAGGATCAAGATGAGCCTGAAACCCGCCTTTGTCTTTCATCATGCGCTGAAGTTCAGCCACGATCCAGTCGGAGAATCGCAAACGGTCGATGATCTTTACCTTCGATTTTTTCTTGGGTGGCATCTCCTGCAGCGTCACCTGTGCCCAGATGGACTTCCAAACGGCTGCGTTTGTCTCATCCACCGGCCCCAGCTCAGCGAGATTGAGGTCGCCTTTGGTCGAGTCGGCGTCGTGACAGTCAAAGCAGTTGTTTTCGAGAAATACACGCGCATACGTCTTGAAGTCGCCTTCAACGAGTTCGCCGGGCGTGTAAGATCCCATTGCCTGAGCCGTCGCGTAAAGCACGGCCGCCATCCCCGCGCAAAGGGGGCGCTTCAGCAGGTTCATATGAGAACTTCTTTGAGCGGGCCGGTGCCGGAATCAAACTTTGCTGCCAGCTTCTCGGACATGTTGTAACGATCTCCAGAGACTCCGGAGGCTCTCAGAATGGAATTGTAGAGAGCGTTGATCGGCCGCTTCCCATCGAGCTGGGTAAAACATCCCGTCCTGAAGGCCCCATCATAGTTTCCGAGGAGCATCACCGGCCAGTTCTTCCCGGAAGTATGCTGAGAGTCCGCGTTGTTGCTGGTGTAGACGATCAAAGTGTTGTCCATCATGGTGCCACTCCCTTCGGGAACACTCTCGAGCTCTTCCATCAGTCGAACCAGCATCCGGCTGTTATACTGACGGATCTTGACCCAGATTGGGTTGTTCGGCTGCTTCATGTGCCCGAGGTTGTGCCCCTGCTGCTCCACCCCGAGGCCCTTCCAAGCTCCAAAGATTTCACCCCGCCCGGATCCAATTGTAAGAACACTCGTCAGCCCTGACTTAAGGGCTGAAATCCCCAAGTCGAGAAGCACATCATGCCAGTCGGTTTCAAACTCTGGATTGGTGTAGCGCTCATCCACTTCGGGAGCAAAATCCCTTAGCCGCGGAGACACATCACCGAGACGTTCTCGCAGCCCGTTGATCTCACCGAACCCGTCGACATACTGCCCGTAGCGTTCCTTACTCACGCCTCGCAGGCCACCAGCCTTGGCCGCCGCAAGTCGTTCAACCCGGTTGAACATACCGGAACGCGCTTCATGCTGCTTGCGAATCTCTCCCTTCGAAATCCCGCCATACAGCATCTCGTAAAGATGGTTCGGATTGGAATGCATGAAGATGGGTTGACCCGCTCCACTGGCGGAAAGGTTCGCCACCGTGGGCTTCGATCTCATGTTCCCAAGAGAATCCATCCCGATGCAAAGATGGGACAGGAGAGTTTCGGGCAGGGTTTCGCTGAGGGTGTGGTCGATGGTGGGGCCACTGGGTGGCACTCCATCACTTCCCCGATATCCCCCAAGCGCTCCAAAAAAAGCGCTGTGCGAGGGGCTGGTATGCAATCCATGAAGCCCATTGATGATATGCAGACGCTCCTTGTAAGGCTCCAGCGCCTCGATGGGCTCAGGCAATTTCACCTTGGCCAGAGACCCACTGTTTTTCATCCCCTCCGGGATGCAGGTCTTGGGATCGAAGCCCTGGTTCTGCAGGAAGAAGATCACCCGCTTCGGGCTTCCCTTGACCGGGGCAGCCGGAGCGGCCGGGGACAGTCCGGGGAAGAGCGGAGCACCGGCGGCAGCAGCCGCCATCCCCTTGAGAAATTTTCGTCG
>Ga0115011_10002800_pt1 | contig 11989 bp, 12 predicted proteins | sample TroAtlMetagenome_2_FD_88705 | JGI IMG/M metagenome (GOLD analysis project Ga0115011, IMG submission 88705) | Marine eukaryotic phytoplankton communities from Atlantic Ocean - Tropical Atlantic ANT8 Metagenome | ecosystem: Environmental > Aquatic > Marine > Oceanic | place: Tropical Atlantic... | reverse complement strand
TTTTTTATTTCTGTAACTATTTCATTAATTTCCTTTTTTTCTCTTGGAAGATAATATAAAATTATAAACTTAATTTATAATTTGTGTATTTAAATGAAAAAAAAAAGAAGAAAGCTAGTTGCTGATTTTGGCGGAACTCATTTAAGGATTGGGTTTTCTTATGATAAACAAATAGTAAATTTATCAAAAATTAGATACGAAAAAAAACTGTTACCATTAGAATTAATACTCGATTACATAAGTAATAATAATCTTTCTTTTGATCAAGTCAGGGTATGTGCCGCAGGCCCTGTTGAGAATGACAAGATAGAAATAACAAATAATGGACTTGAAATATCGAAACAAGCAATAGTAGATGCTCTAAAAATAGATGACGTAGCTATTTTTAATGATGCTGAAGCTGCCTGTTATTATTTACCTGAAATAGAAAATGGATCATATTTAAAAATTAATTCTATGGAACCTCAAAACAATACATTTGCTTACATTGCTTTAGGAACAGGTCTAGGAGTATCCTGCGTAAAAAAGCATATGGGCAAGTCGATAATTATTTCAGGTGAAGGAGGTTACTCTCATTTACCCTATCCAGAAAGCAATAAATCTTCTAGAGAAGTAGTAAACATTATTCAAAATGATTTTCCTAGAATTTCATGTGAACGACTTATAAGTGGTCCCGGTATAGCTCTTATTTATAATGCTTTAATGAAAATTAATGACCATAACAATAAACTGTCATCAGAAGAAATTGTTAATATAGCTTTAAAAGATAAAAATGGTTACGAATATATGTCCTGCAGTATCCTATTTGAGCTTCTAGGAGAACTGTCTGCATCTATCGCACTAATATATGGAGCGAGAGGAGGGGTTTTCTTAGGTGGCGGTTTGTTGGAAAGACTTTATCCCATTATGCCTCAAGATTTACTCCTCAAAAACTTCTTAATTCCAGGAAGAATGAAAGAATATGTTAAGAGTATCCCATTGAATATAATCAAAGATGATTTAATATCTCTCAAAGGTTGTTCAACATATGAAAAGTAAATTAAAGGCTTAGATTTTTTTGTGAATTTTTATCAAAAAGATAAATATTTTCTTGGCATACAGTTAATTTTACATTCATGTTTTCTTTTAAATTGGTATTGCTTTCAACCTTACCGGTAATCTCTCCATAATTACTTTCACATATTACAACTGTTTCATGACCCATAGGTTCAATCACTGAGATTTCTGCATCAATCTCAATTGCATCTTTTGAATTATTTGATTTTTTGTCAGTTACGGTAATGTCTTCAGGCCTTAACCCTAAAATAATATCTTGCTTAGTATTAAGATTATCTTTTTTTAATTTTAAAGTTTTTTTATCTGCCAAAACAATAACTGAAGATGTCTTTGAAACGTTACTTACTTTACCTTCAATAAAATTCATTGCAGGAGTGCCTATAAAACTAGCTACAAAAATATTATTTGGACTTCTATATACCTCATTCGGAGAACCAACTTGCTCAATAAGCCCATCCTTCATAATAACTATTCTATCTGCTAAAGTCATAGCTTCAATTTGATCGTGTGTAACGTAAATAGTTGTTGTACCAACTTGCTTATGGAGCTTTTTCATTTCTGCTCTCATTTTATGCCTTAGTTTTGCATCTAAATTAGATAAAGGCTCATCAAATAAAAATACCTTTGGTTTTCTAACAATTGCTCTTCCCATAGCTACACGCTGTTTTTGACCTCCTGACAGTTCGCCAGGCCTTCTTGATAATAAACCTTCTAAACCTAAAGTTTCTGAAGCTTCAACAACTCTTTTCTCAACTTCGGGTCTAGGAAGTTTTTGTGCCCTTAACCCAAATGAAATATTATCCTTTACTGACAAATGAGGATACAAAGCATAATTTTGGAAAACCATCGCTATATCACGATTTTTAGGGTGTATTTTATTAATAACTTTCTCATCTATATATATGTGCCCTGAAGTAATGTCTTCTAATCCAGCAATCATTCTTAATGTTGTGGACTTTCCACAACCAGATGGTCCAACCAAAACGATAAATTCCCCTTCATCTATGTCTAAATTAAAGTCATGAACAGCTTTCACATCACCATAATTTTTAAATAGATTTTTAAATTGTACATTAGCCATTATTGCCTCTATCTTTTAAGAATATTGTTTATAAAACTTTACTAAATTATTTTTACTATAATTAATGAAACTCTCACATTCTGATATATTTTTTTTGTATTCTGATAATTCATTTTTATAGACTTCTAAACTATTAAGAATGGTATCTTTCGAAGGTCCTCCTGGAAGATTTCTTACGTTTACAAAATACTCTGGTGAACAAACCTCCTTAAAGCGTTCTTTACTTATAGAAGGTTTAAGACCAACTAATTTTTCAAATAAAATAGAAAAACCATTGAAGTCTACTTCATCTAAAGCAATATCTTTTAAAATTAGCTCTTTAGATAAATGATGTGCAACTTCGTGAGCTTGACGAAAACTAATTTTCTCTTCCCTAACTAATGAATCTGCTAATTCTGTAATTGTAGCCATTGAAGAATTAATTCTATTTTTTATTGATTTTTTATTAATTTGTATTGATTCAATAAATCCTGACAAAAGAGGTATTATCTTAGACATTAAATTAAATGCCTTATGCCCTTCAGATTGAACCTCTCTCTCAGAATCATTCATGTCTGCAAAAGGAGTGTTATGCATAGTATTGATAATTTTATCACATTCTCCATTGCATAATGATAATTTTAATCTTAAATGCTCTAAAGGTACTGGATTTCTCTTTTGTGGCATAATTGAAGATATTTGTACAAAGCCATCTGGAACATAAATTTGACTGACTTCAAAACCTGTCCAGTTTATTAGTTCTTGAACAAATCTTCCAAGATTAATTGATGATATTTTTAAAGATGAATATGCAGTTGTTATATAATCGCAACTTGCAATAGCGCCATATGAATTATGGACAATTTTTTCAAAACCCAATAGTTCTGCCATTCTCTCTCTATTAAGAGGAAAACCTGATGTTGTAATTGCAGCTGCTCCCATGGGTGACATATTAACTAAGTTAAGGGCCTTTATTAATCTATCAATGTCCCTTAAGCAAAACTCGACAACTGCAAACAAAAAATGTGCTAAATTGGATGCTTGTGCTGGCTGTCCATGTGTATAGAGTAAAATAATTTCGAAAAGGCCTCTTTCACCCCTTTCAATCAAATGATCAGTGAGTGAAAAAAGTTCCTTAATATTTGTTATTAAGCGCTTTCGGAGCTCAATTCTGAACATTGTATGCTCCATGTCATTTCTTGAACGTCCAGTATGAAGTTTACCAGCTATATCAACACCAATTCTATCAATTAATGTCTTCTCAACTAGAAAAAATAAATCCTCAAACCTAGCATCATATTCCAAGCCTTCAAAATCAAATTCATGCTCTATTTTATACAAGTTTTTAAAAATTAATTTTGCTTCCTCAAAATTAATAATATCTTGCTCATGCAGCATAATACATTGAGCGTAATTAATTTGAAAAAGAGCATCTTTAAAAACTGTTTTATAAGTATGAAGATCTTGCTTTAAAAAACTATCCACATAGACTTGAGCTGGAAATTTATCATATTTTTTCAATGTTTTAACCTTTCAATCCAGCAAGCATAATGCCTTTAATTATATATTTTTGAAGAATTATAAAAACAAATAAAGTCGGAATAGTAGCCAAACATGATGCTGTCATAACGATTTCCCAATTCATTTCATACTCACCATTAAATGATGCTAAACCTACGGGTATTGTATACATTTCAGGATCATTTATTATTATTAGTGGCCAAAGAAATGCTGTCCAATTCCCTAAAAAATGAAAGATTGCTAATGCAGAAAGAGCTGGAACCACCAAAGGCATTGCAATTTTCCACCAAATTGCGAATTCAGACCACCCATCAATCCTAGCAGCCTCAATTAATTCATCTGGCAAACTCATAAAAAACTGTCTCATTAGAAATGTTCCAAATCCAGTCATTAGTCCAGGAAATGCAATGCCCCAATAAGTATCAATCCATCCAAATTCACGAGACATCATATACCAAGGAATAATCAACATCTCTGTTGGGATCATTAACGTACTTAATATAGCTACAAAAACTATTTCTCTGCCCCGGAAACTGTATTTTGCTAATGTATAACCCACCAAACTGTCAAAGAATAAAACTGAAAGAGTGCTGAAGGTTGCAACCCACAAAGAGTTTAAACCCCAATAAATAAATTTAGATTCTGTTAGAACAAATATATAATTTTTTAAGGTGGCTTTTTCAGGGAACAAGGAAAATAGGTACACCTCTTGGCCTGTTTTGAATGACATGCTTACCATAAATATTATGGGAGTAACCATGACAATGCTTCCTAAAAATACAATCGTCCAAATAATTATTTTTTTTGGGTTAAGTTCCTCTAGTTTTTCAATTATTTGGTTATTATCAGTCATTTCTGTTTCCGCATAAACCATAATTGAAGAATACTTACTGTAAAAAGTAATAAAAATAAAATTACTGTCAATGCAGACGCTCTACCTAATTTATAAATATCAAAAGCATACTCATAAATCATTAAAACCAAAGGCTTAGTTGAGTTAAGTGGCCCACCTGCACTATCTTCACTCATACTATAAACTTGATCAAAAATTCTTAAAAAACCTATTGTCGATATTACAACTAAAAAAATTGTTGTGGGCTTAAGTGCAGGAAATATTATTTCTTTCAATATTTGAATTCTACCAGCGCCATCAATTTCAGCAGCTTCAAAATGACTTTTAGGAATAGCTCTAATGCCAGCAATAAAAATAACAATTTGAAAGCCTAACCCAGCCCAAACAGCTGGAGCCATGATAGCATACAGACCTTGCTCCATTGACTTCAAAAATGGTTGTTGTGGTATACCAACCCATGAAAGCATTATATTAAAATAACCAATCGGCATCGGTTGGTAAAACCATCTCCACACCCATGCCATTGCAATAGCAGTTGTAAGGAAAGGTATGAAGTAAAAAGCTCTTATTGTCTGATGACCAAATTTTATTTCATTTAAATAATAGGCAACTGTAAAAGAAATTAATAAACTTATTGGAACACCAATGATTGCATATTTAATAGTATTCCAAAGAACTATCCAGAAATCTTCATCATTATAAATTCGCAAATAATTTTTAAAACCTATATATTTTTTAGCACCAAGCAAGTTCCATTTCATAAATGACACATAAAAAGCTTCGTATGTCGGATAGAACCGAATAGTGACATAAAATATTATTGGAATTGCTAAAAAAACCCAAGCTGTAATGGCAAGCTTTTGATTAATTGTAAGATTTTCCCAGAAATTTTTGATCATTACTTTTTTGCAATTAAATGCAAAAGGGAAAGCCTATAGAAGGCTTCCCCTCTTGAAGAATTAGTTTCCAAAGAAATCGTCTAGTAATTCTTGCTCTTTTTTAGCAACTTTTGCTAATGCATCCTTAGGAGACATTCCTTGCAATACAACCATATCATATGCGTCTACCACAGATTGCCTTTGGGGCTTTTCTGAAATAAAAGTCGTTGCAGTTGCATAATCAAGTCCACGTATAAAAGGACCGTAGAGTTCATGTTGCTTATTTGCATCTACTAGTGCAACAGATGGCTTTGCTGGAAGTTCACCGACAGTATCAAGCCAAATTTGCATTGCCTCGTCTGAAGTCAGGTATGCAAGAAATTTAGCAGCTGCTTCTTTTTTCTCACCTTTAGCTTTTGAGCTTAAAGCATTCGCCCAAAATGAAGAAAAATTGTACCTTGTACCATTATGACCAGGCAGTTCAGAAATGGAGAAATTTAAACCTTCAGCTTTCACAAATTTTGAAATCCTGAAAGATCCATCAATGTACAAGCCTACTTTACCTGCAGCAAATCCGTCTTGTCCTCTATTCATAAAGCCATTACTCGTAGTTTTATGTGTTTTTTCAAAATCGGTAAGATATGTAAGTGCCTTAACACCTGCCTCATTATTGTATGTAATTTTTTGACCATCATCAGAATATGGCTGTCCACCGTAATGCCTGACAAGAACTTCTCTCCAAAAGTGGTGAGTTTGTCCAATACCACCATCAAAAGCCAAACCTTCTTGTATCATATTTCCACTTGCATCTCTTTTTGTAAGTTTTTTTGCATAATCAACAAAATCATCAAGTGTTTGAGGTGGACCTGATAGTCCTGCTTCTTTTAATAAATCATTGTTATAAAATAGTGCTAGTGAACGAACTGCAGTTGGAAGTCCCCAGTATTCACCATCAACTTTCATAGATGATACCATTTTAAAGAAATTACTCTCAATTTCACTATGTGAAAATGCATCTTTTGGTAATGGTTGTATTAAACCACTATCTCTATAGTCATTTAGCCAACCATAATAAAGTTGAACTAAATCGGGGCCATCACCTGATGAAATTGCAATAGCAACCTTTTTTCGGTAATCAGCATAAGGGAAATTAGTGTGCTTAATTGTAATGCCAGGGTTTGCTTTTTCAAAGTTTGAAATTAACTTGTCAATCGCTTCAACTCTTGCCTTATATGTATATTGCCAATATTCTATCTCAACAGCATTTGCTACGATACTACTAAGAATAAATATTGAGCCAAAAATAGAAAATAAAAATAATTTAATTTTTTTCAATTTTTCCTCCGTTGCTTTATTAATTGTAACATATTTATGTTAACATATTTTATTTGATTAATTTAATATTATTACACTAATATAGAAAATATATTTATTACAAGAAGTATTAATGAGAAAAAAAGAAATTGAAAATCAAGAGCATCGTTACCTTAACAGGTCATTATGGTCTAATTTACAATCACTAAAATCCACAGTGTCATTCATGCAAACAGGGGCGCACCCAGATGACGAAGCTAGTAGGCTTCTTGCCAAGTTATCACTAGATAATGGTTATCATGTCTCTTATGTCAATGCAGTTAGAGGCCAAGGAGGTCAAAATAGCATAGGACCTGAAAGAGATGATAATTTAGGTGCTTTAAGAACTTTTGAATTACTAAAAGCTATGTCTGTATTAAGAGCAGATATTGGATGGCTAGCAGAAAATAGAAATAGCAGCATAGTTGATTTTGGCTTATCAAAATCAGCAGAAGAAACATTTGAATTCTGGGATAAAGATCATACTTTTCAAAGATTGATTCGATTGGTGAGAGCGTATAAACCTGATATTATAATCCCAACTTTTTTGGATATTAATGGCCAACACGGTCATCATAGAGCAATTACAAGAGCAACAATTGAAGCATATGATAATTCTTCCAACTCCAACATATATACAGATTCTAAATTTCAACCCTGGAAAATATCACAAATTTTCCTTCCTGCTTGGGGTGGTGGTGGTGGCGCTTATGATGACGAGGAGGATCCACCAGAAGCAACGCATTTCATTGATGTAGGTGATTTTAATAATATCTTTGGCGGAACCTATAATCAAATTGGTGAATGGTCTCGCTCATATCATGCCACTCAAAATGTAAGTAAATTAGCTCATGAAGATAAGTTAACAGTTCCATTACACTTGCTGAAAGGTACATATGTCGATGGAGACATTACTGGTGGAGTAATTCCTAAGAATCTATATGAACTGTCAGAATTTTCAAAAGATAAATTAGGTAAAAATTTGTTAATTGAGGCTCATAAATACTCTTTAGATGCGATAGAAAGTTTTCATAAAACTGATCAACTTATTACCAATTTATGTAAACTTCAAAAATTATTAGGGGATGCTGAAAATTCTTTTTCTGAAGAGCATGTTCACAGAATTCAATTAAAACAAAAGCAATGCTCTTATACAATGGCTGATTGTATTGCATTATTACCTAACCTTAATTTTAATTCTAATTATCACTACGTTGGAGGAAAAATTAATGCGCATTTATCAATTCATAAGAATGATAAAATTAATATAAGTGGAATAACTAATAAGATAATTGCACCTTTTGAAACTGACTTGAGTTTTCAAAATGAAATAAATATTTCATCTAATAGATTTAATTATATTTTTGAAGGCACAATTAATCAAAACACAACTTATCAAGATCTTTATCAGGAGTGGCACGGAATCGCATTGGAGCCAAATGGTTTGCACGCAAAAATTAACTTTAAAGTAAATGATACAAATTTTTCAATAAATGTAATGCCAAGTGACAATTTTACTATAATTCCAAATATAATTGGATCATTAGAAGAAAAGAAAATTATTAATATAATTCCAAGTAAAAAGAAAAATAATAAAACTACAAAAATTCCTATCAAGTTTTTAGTAACAAAGTTTTCTTCTGGTTCAGATGATTTAGTTCTAAATTATCCTGAAGATTGGATTTGTGATAATCCAATTTTAAAATTAGATAATAACAATAATTCTGAAGCAATTTCCTATCACACTGAACTTCAAGTAAAATCTCAAATTGATGAATGTTTAAGTAAAATATTTCTTACTTCAAAAGGAACAAGAATATCTGAAATATCAGAGTTTGGTTACAGTCACACAGGTAACATACTACTTGAAAATAATTGTGAACTATCAATTCTAAATATTAAATCAAATAATTTATCAGGTCTTAAAATTGGTTGGATCGATGGTTATGCCGATGAAGCATGGAAATGGGCTCAAATGCTTGGAGCAGAAGTTCACTTGCTATCAGATGATGAAATTATTTCTGAAGACTTTTCAAAATTTGACACAATTGTTTCTGGTGTCTTTGCTGGCGCAAGTAGACCAATTCATAAAGTTTTTAATAAAATAAATAAGTGGATAAATGATGGTGGTAACTACGTAACAGAATACCATAGACCACAAGATAATTGGGATGAGAATAAGAGTGGCCCATATTTTTTAAAAATTGGAAGCCCATCAATAAGATGGCGCGTTACAAATCCAAAAGCAGAAGTTGGGTTTTTGGATCCAAACCATGTTGTTTTAAATCATCCTAATAAAATTTCTTCAGATGACTTTAATAATTGGATAAAGGAAAGAGGCTTGTATTTTGCTGCAAATTGGGATGAAGAATACAAACCGTTATTCATGATGTCTGATAAAAATGAGCAACCGCTTCTTGGAGGGTTATTGGTTGCAAATTATGGATCTGGACGCCACATACATTGTGCACTTAATCTTTTTTATCAAATGGATAATTTAGTTCCAGGTGCATTCAGAATTTTTGCAAATATTCTTAAAAGTTAATTATTTAGCATTTTATTTTGTCGATCAAAGATAACAATTTTAATGGCCTTTATTGGTTGATATTTAATGAAGTTTTTTTAATACTCCATATTATTTTAATAAAAACTCTAGTAGGTGATTTTCCAGTTTTTCAAATTGTTTTCTTACGTTCTATTTCGAGCACAGTTATAATGCTTCCAATTGTATTTATCACAGGTAATCAAAAAAATATTTTTAACCAATTAAAAATTAATACTGCACGTGTAGTATTATCTTTCCTCGCAATATCAATTCAGTTTTTCACAATTTCTAATATTCAACTGGCACAAGTAAGTACAATTGGCTACTTAAGGCCTAGCATAATGAGCATTTTTGCATACTTTATCTTAAGTGAGAAACAATCAAAGGGTAGATGGCTTGTTTTAGTCATTGGTTTTTTGTCAATTCTATTGGTTTTTTCACCTGAAACTAAATCAATTCAGTTTGTAGCCTTAATTGCTTTACTGGGTTCTTGTTGTGGATCTTTATCTACAATATTACAAAAACTTTTATCCAAAAAATCTTCAGAAATTCAATTAATGATTTGGTATTCTCTAGGTATTTCAATCTTATCACTTCCATTTTGCATTTATTCATGGAAGGAGACCTCTATGAAAGAACTTATTTTTATGACTTCAACAGGGTTGTTAGCAACAAGTGCTCAATACTTTTACATAAAAGCATATAGACTATCACAAGCTTCATTTCTGGCTCCAATACAATATTTTCATATGATTCCGATACTACTAATTGGATATTTAATATTCAGTGAAATTCCAAGTTTTCAAACTTTAATCGGAGCCCTTATTATTATAATTTCTTTAATAGGTTTACTCATTTGGGAAAAAAATAGATAGTATATAAAATAGAATTATTAATGGGGAATAAATGTTTTACCTTCATACTATGATTAGAATAAGTAATGTTGACGAATCACTAAAGTTTTACTGTGACATACTAGGACTAGAGTTGGCAAGAAAAGTTGAAAGTGAAAAAGGAAGATATACAAATTTTTTTCTCTATGCTCCAAAAGATAAAAGTGGCTATGAAAATAATAAAAGTCCTGCTTTAGAACTTACTTTTAACTGGGATCCTGAAAAATATTCTGGCGGCAGAAATTTTGGCCACTTAGCTTATAGAGTAGATAATATTTATGATTATTGTCAAAACCTAATTAATAATGGAGTAAAAATTAATAGGCCACCCAGAGATGGAAATATGGCCTTTATAAAATCTCCAGATGGTATCTCGATAGAACTTCTTCAAAATGGGGATCCATTAGAAGTTAAGGAACCTTGGGCTTCAATGGAAAATTCTGGATCATGGTAAATTAACTATTTTTTGTTAATATTGATTTAAATCAATATTATCAATATTTTATATAAATAATTTTTTTTAAAAGGAGCTATTTTGAAAGATTTTGTAAGAACAATTCAGGACTACCCAATAAAAGGAATTCAGTTTAGGGATATAACAACATTATTACAAAAAGCTGATTTATTTCATGAATTGATTGATGAAATGACAAAGCCTTGGGAAGGTGTAAAAATTGATGCAATAGTTAGCATTGAAGCAAGAGGGTTTATAATGGCTGGTGCTATCGCTTATAAATTAAATACTGCTTTTATTCCAATGAGAAAACCTGATAAACTACCTGCTGATACTTTCAAAGTAAAATTTGATTTGGAATATGGATCAACAGAAATGCATCTCCACAAAGATGCATTAGATGACCATAAAAATATACTAATAATAGATGATTTATTAGCCACAGGAGGAACTGCTGTAGCAGCTGTCAAACTAATTCAAATGTTTGAAAACAAAAATATTGTTGGTGCTGGTTTTATTATCAATCTTCCAGAGCTTGGAGGGGACAAAACTTTACAAAAGTTAAATGTTAAAACTCATTCAATAATGGAGTTTTAAATTTTAGCTTTTGAGAAATCTTTATGATAAAGCCTATGTAGTTCCAATGCTAATTCCATTGTAGGGTGATCTGCTCTAACTGAAGCCTGCCCAAGCAATCCACTAATTGCATCCTGCTCTGTTAAGCCCATAGATACTAAATCTGAAATAGCTATTGCGAAAATGTCTAAAATGGCTTGAGCATGGTTCTGTGATAAATGCATATTTGTGGTTCCTTGAATAAATTTTTATATAACGCGAGTCAGCAATATTAGTGCCATTAAAATAGAAATCTGAAAAATTATTTATACACATGAAAAAAATATCCGTTATATACATATGAAATGTTATTTTTTTTTAATTATGTATAAATTAATAAAGTTTTTTATTGTTTTTGTTTTATTTACAATGAATGTGGAGCTGTGCCTGGCACAATCTAATAGTAGCAATATAACGATTATATCTTCACCTGATAAAGCGGTTGCAGCCAGTGCTCAAAATGGAGCTAATATAATTCAAATTATTAATTCACCAGGTCTAGGTTTTGCATCAACATTAAACATAGGGTTGATTTCTGTAGCTCTAGGTTTAGCTGTTGCTTCAGTATGGGATGGAAGCAATAGTGAACAAAGCAGTTCATCTTCTTCTACAACAAATTAATTAACTATAGAGTTCATTTTCAATAGCGACTATAAACTTTTGACTTTCAGGGCTGGTCATTGAAGAAAAATAGTCAGTTGGAATTCCATCTCTATCAATAATGTACTTATAAAAATTCCATTTAGGTGCACTTCTTGGAC
>Ga0115011_10002799_pt1 | contig 11992 bp, 27 predicted proteins | sample TroAtlMetagenome_2_FD_88705 | JGI IMG/M metagenome (GOLD analysis project Ga0115011, IMG submission 88705) | Marine eukaryotic phytoplankton communities from Atlantic Ocean - Tropical Atlantic ANT8 Metagenome | ecosystem: Environmental > Aquatic > Marine > Oceanic | place: Tropical Atlantic... | reverse complement strand
TCTTCTAATTTCTCAAGGGTTGCTTTCATTTCTTTAACATCTTCTTGAGTTGTCATAATAGCGTCACGAATTATTTGGTCTTTATAAGTAAATTCTGTTTTAGTTACTTCGGGTTTGGGCATTTCCATAGCCTTAGCAATATCAGCTTGTAATATAAAATACATACTACATAAGGAGATTGTAAAGCCAACTATCATACCGATAGTTTTAAGGTCAAGGGTGACTTTTGTATCTTCTCCTATTTGCTGTGCCATCTTTCTAACTTAGTGCTAAACAGTTATTTTTAGCAGCTGATGAAGTGGTCGTATCTTTTAGCATTGTAACTTGAACTGGCAAATACTCTCCTACTGGAGCGTTAGTGAAAACTACTTCACTATTATTTACCGTTTTAACATTTACATTTACAAATGATTTTGCTACATCCATAGTGCCGTCATTACTTCCTACCCATAATAATGCTCCTAAAGTAGACTCATTATATATTACATAAACATCTGCTGCTCCCCCTGCTGATGAAGGGCTTAGTGATATTGCTGTATCACTATCTACTGAAGCTACATAATATGCTTTATTTGCTGTGGTATTATATACTATTGCACCAACATTAATTCCATCCGATGTAAAAGTGGTTCCTACATCTGTTAAGGTTCCTGCTACAGAAAAATCAGCTGTACCCGTCACTACTTGAGATGCAGGTTCAGGAATATTAACTGTATCACTGGGAATAACAGCAAGTGCGCTAGCAGTATTTACTTGAATTTTTGAATACATATTTTAATTGTTTTTATATGGAAACATCCTGTTAAGAGTGTCGCGTCTTTCCCCACACCCACAATCATTTCCTGTTGCTTTACTTACTTTCTCTACTGCTTTTTTTATTCCAGTAGCTTTTGTTATTTTTTCTATTGAGTCTCCCAATCCTCTGCTTGGCATTCTCGTTCGGTCTAATTTCATTTAATTATTTATATGCCGCCCATATTTTGTGGATTCGCAGCGCCTTCACCCATATCAAAAGGTTTATCTTCTTTACATTCACACATTTTATAAGGACAGTTAGTTACATTAAATAAAAGTTTTGAAACTACCCAATTCCAACAGCACTTAAATTTACACCAAAGCTGCTGTAATTTTAAGCCTAATTTTACTAATAGTTTTCCCATCTTATTTTCTAATCATTTTTCCTAAATGCTCGTGTACATCTTTTCTGTACTCCATTCCGTGGTCTGCTCCGTAAGCGTGTCCATAGTCTTTTTTAGACATTGCTTTAGATTCATCTCTTCTATCTTTTAAAGATTGAGAGTGATGACCTCTGTGTCGTCCGCCTAATGACTCATCTAGTCTAGCGTTATATCCTTGCTTTTTTGCCATAATATTTATTTTAATTATTAATTATTTATTTTTTCTTATTTATTTTTCGCATCGTTTTTGCAAAATTATATTTCTTAGAACCTTTAGGGCAAGACTTACTTCCAAACTTTTTTCCTGTGCAATCTCCGAGGGTTCCTCTACGCTTTGCGCTGGAGAATACTTTTTGAATAAAATTTTTATCTTTTGCCATAATTTATATATTTATTATCTGACAAAGATACTAATATTTTCCTTGTCTCATTTTAGGGTCTATTTTGTCTTTGGTTTATATTTAGAGGCAAAAGAAGCTAGTCCTTTTAATCCCCATATCTTTCTTGGTTTCCGAGCTTTTGTCTTCTTTTTATTTTTTGCCGCCTTTTTTTTATATTCCTCTAAATAATTATAATCTGTATCTGCCATAATTTTTGTATTTTTACAAAGATACAAATTTATTAAAATGCAATTTAATTATTTAAAATACTGGCGAGTGATACGCTACTACATTAAAATGAAGTATAAACTAAACACTGGAGATTTAGATATGCTTCTGTTTTTATATTCCGAAGATTACTTTAGTAAAGATAAGTTTAAAGAATTTGATAAACTTTTAAGCTGGAATGTAACTCGCTTTGACAGGCTGTTACGGGATGGGTGGATTGAGGTATTTAGAAAACGCGTAGGAAAAAACAAAGCTTTATATGAATTGTCTTATAAAGGTAAGAGAGTAGTAAATTCTATATATAAAAAATTAAACGGAGACGAGATACCTTCATCAGAACATAATCCTATATTTCATAGAAATGTTTCTTATACGGATAAAGTTTATAAAAATTTTATTAAAGAAATGAATAAGTCTATAAAACAACAACAACGTCTCTCTCACTAATTATGGTTAAAGGAGAGTTGTCTATTAATAAAGTATAGCCTGACCTACTATCAAAATAAATTACATCATCTTTTTTTAAAGTATTCACTTCTGTTCCAGGAGCAACTACTCTAGCTTTTTTATACCTAAGAGCATCAGCGTCTTTATCAGATAATATTAATCCTGACTCGGTAGTAATCTCTTCGTCTATAATATCAATAGCAATATATTTATTTAGAGGCTTCATCTGTTTCGTATGTTCTGGCCATTGTAATAATAGCATTAGTACTTAATATGGTTGTGGCTACCGATACTGCATTTTGTAAAGCGTGCTTGGTAACTTTCAAAGGGTCTATGACTCCTAGCTCTAATAAGTCTCCATAGGTTTCGTTCTTCACATCATAGCCGTGTCTAGGGTTGTCAATATCTTTATATACTTCTTTATCTTCTAATCCAGCATTTGCAAGGATTTGTTTTAAGGGAGATTGTAATGCTGTTCCTAAAATTGCGTCAGCAATTTTTTCGGAATTTTCGGTAGTGAGTTCTGCTCTTCGGGTAAATAGCTTTCCAATATTATATAAAGCTGTACCAGCTCCAGGTAATATCCCTTCGGTTAAAGCTGAACGAACAGCACATACTGCATCATCTACTCTATCATATAATTCTTTTTGTTCTATATCGGTCTGACCTCCTACATATATTACACCTATACCCCCAGTTAAAGATGCGATTCGAGATAGGATAAACTCTTTATCTTGTTTAGTGGATGCAAGTTTATGAGCATCCCAGAGTTGTTTAACTCTTTCCTCTACATCAGCATCTGTAACCTCAGGGTCTTTAATAATGACTGTAGAGTCTCTACCAACTATCACCTTGGCAGCGTGACCCAAGTCATTAAAGTTCATTAAACTTAAATCATCTCCAGTTTTTTCTGAAAAATATTTGGCATTAACCGAGATAGCTATGTCTTGCATTAACTCGTGTTGCTTGTATCCAAACTGTGGAGGATTAATATTACATACATTAAGTTTCTTTTTCATTACGTTAGCAGCTAATGTATTTAATACATTATCACTTGTAGGGCAAATTAAAAGCAACCTTTTGTTTTCGGTAATAATAGGTTTTAATATATTCTCAATATTTAATATATTTTCTACGGGAGCATCCGATACTAATATATGTACATCTTCCATTATGCACTCATCTTTCTTTTGGTCATTAATAAATAAATCCGAATTAAATCCTCTTTCTATTTTAATTCCCTGTGTAGTCTCATTATAAGTGGAGCTACTTTTAGAACGCTCTACTGTAACTATTCCATTTTTACCCACCTCATTATATGTCTTAGCTATTATCGTTCCAATATCTTTATCTCCATTAGCTGATATTACAGCTACATCTTTTAATCTTCGTTTAGTTATTGGCTTGGAAGCAGTCTTTAGATTTTTAATTATATCGGGTAATGACTTAGAGATACATCTTAATATCTCAGTTCTATTATCCGTATCCTTTATTAAATCATTACCAGCTTTTACTAAAGCTTCAGTTAAAACAATTGCAGTAGTTGTTCCGTCTCCTGCGGAGGTTGCAGTATTAGAAGCTGCTTCTTTCATCATACGCACTGCTAAATTTTCCACAGGATGAATTAAGTCAATAGACTTAGCAACGGTTACCCCGTCTTTAGTAATTGTAATTCCTTTAGTATGATTAGGAGATTCGATTAACACGGTATGACCACGTGGGCCTAGTGTGCTTTTAACTGCGTTTGCAATTTTAGTAATTCCGTTTATTAATGAGTTTCTGCCTGACTCTCCAAATCTCAGGTCTTTAGGGGAGTACCCTCCAACAGGTGGATTCATATTTAATTTAATTTAATTTAAAGCAAATATACAATATTATATTTTATAAAATTGTGGAGTTAAAATATGATTTCTATAATCTACTAACAATTCTTCTCCTTTATTAATAGGTTGCTTGGCCACGCCTATTAAATCATAATTCTGTAAATATAAAAAATCAATGTTAGGACTATGTGAGTGATTGGTATATCTACCTAAATAAGTTTTATGTATGGCATTGACGGAGGCTAATCCTATAATGTCCCCTTGCTCCAAATCAACTTGAGCAAACATTCCGTAGCCGTGTATCTTAGATTTCTTTCTCTTTACTGTTAAGGTTTTAAACTTGACTACTTCTCCACTCTCGGCTATGTCCGAAAGCTCTTGTTCGGTCAAGCCTAAGTCTGCTAACATTTCTAAAAATTCTTTTTTATTGTATGTCATATTTTACTTTCTCTATTATATATATATTATATACGTCTTTTATAAAATTTTTTTTCACTACAGTTTGGAGGAAAAATCGACATAATCGACATAAGTATTAAAAATCAAATAGTTACGTTTTTAAAATCGACATAATATCGGCATAAAGATAACATAATTATTAATTAATCGACATAAAAAAAAGGAATAACTGATGCTATCCCCTTTTTTCAACAAACAAACAAACAAACTAATTCTTTACCACTCGTATATATTTCTATCTCCATCCATTCTCATCTTCGCTCTTTCAATGCCGTCAGCAATCGTGTCAATCTTGTATTGCTTCTTCATTTCTTTTCTATACATAGAAGCTTGCTCTATTCCTGATACCCCTGGAGGACGCAGATTGATAAGTCTTCCGTCTCGTATCATCAACCCATCTACGTAGTTATTTGTACTTGGTTGTTTCGGTTTTTGATTATACTTTGCCATAACATATTTTTTTGTAAAGATACAAAAATTTATGAGATAAGTTGAGATTGTAGGTGCCCACCCCCGACACGGTTGCGATTGGGAAAAGAAAATGACTTTTTTTTCTCTGGGTGGGGGGTTGTTTTTTCTGTTTTTATTTAGATTTTTTTAGCTTTTTAAAATAGGGTACTACTCGAGGGGATAACCTTTATTTATGTTCTTCTGTTTAACGCTGTTTGTTTATCGTTTAACCTGAATAACCTCTGTTGTTATGGGGGAAGGTCTTTTATTCTTGCAATTACTAGACAAAATTAAACTTTTATACTGCTTAAGGACAGATAAAAGGTAACAGCTCCACACACTAAAACAAACGCTAACAAAACTATAAGAACAGCGACAGCGTAACTAATTGAATGCTAAACAATTACACACAACACAATTAATTGGTCGTTAACGACTAAAAAAAACGCTGTTTTTATAGTGCTTATCTCATCTAAATAGATTATATTTAAACTATGAATGCAAAACTAATAGACAACAAGCGAACAAGCTCGAAATTTTACAGAGTAAAAACGCATAATATTAGGCAAGTATTTAGAGCAATAATGCTCGTAAAACCTCATAAAAAAATAAACAAAATGAGAAACACAAATTTATTAAACACAAACACGAAGCAATACAGAGAAAACATTGCAACAGAAATCTTTAAAATGTTAGATGATAATTCTGGAGATACTCACAGAGAAAAATTAATAACATTGTTAGACAGATTTGACAAGGAATTTAACTTTAAAAATAACAAGTTAAGGCACCCAATGTTACACGAAAGATTTGCAAACTGGTTACAAGGGGGCGCAATTGATATACCTCTGTATTACTATGATATTACTAAACTAGCTAAAAGAGTACACGAAACCGCAGTTTTAACAGAGAAAGAGACAGAGAAAATTCACAAGAATTTCTTTAATCATATATCTGCTCACTGCTTAAGGTTAGCAACAGAGTATAAAATCAACTATAAAAATTTATATTAAAATGAAAAAACCTGAGTATGTTTTTAAACTGCTCCTGTTCTAGAGTGTATGCTCTAGCTGATGAAGTCAAAAGACAGAAACAGAATATATTAATCTCAAAAAACAAACAAAATGAGAAATTTATTAAACATTGAGCGCCAAATGTTAGACTCTGCAAGGGGTTTTAATTTATTAGGCGAATTAACAGACCTCGCACAAATGGTAAACACCGCACAGAGCGAGAAATTATTAGGCAAAATTCAGCAAGGAAAACTTGCAATTGAGTGTAAAAAGTGGTTAAAAAAGCCACAAACAACGCGTATTTTTGAAGAGTTTGACCTTGAAAAATGGAGTATTGAAGAAATGAGTTTGAAATTCTTTTCAGTTAGACAGAGCCAAATGAACAGAATGATTAAAGCCTATAAGCATACTCAAGAAGATGTTGAGGTACTAACTGCTTTTATGAATAAATGCACAGAAGAAGAGGAAAGCGGAAAAAAAGTGTCTCGAAGTATTGACAATTTTAACAAATATGTTAAAGGGTTAAACACTGATTCAACAGAAGAAGTTAGCGCGACAATACCGACAATTTTCACACTAGCTTTTAAGATAAAAGAAGTAGAGCAGAACGCGGAGCGTAATATCGCAGTTAGAATTGATGAAAATCTAACCTTAACCAGTAAAAATGAACAAGATGAAATTGTTAAAGCTATGCAATTTTTAGCATCAAAACTGGCGGGAGTATCTGTTCTAACTGGGGTTGATACCGACAATTTTAACAATAATTCAATTTAAATATTAACTTAAAACACACACACAAATGAGAAATTTTATAGGTAAAAAATACGATACACTAGAGCGCGAAGCGACCAACAGAAATGGGCGCAGTGTCTCTAGAACTATCGTACAAGGTTACCAACAATCACCGAACGCGGAAAACTACGCGTCAACACCTTTTAAAATAGATTTGAAAGGGCTAAACCGCAGACAAAGAGCAAATAATATACGCTCTACATTTATGGGTACTACTAACCAAAGACCCGACTATATTCATAAATCTGTTTTTACAATAGGTATGGAAGTCGAAAAGTCAAGAATTTCAAGAGAAGTTTTGACTGGCTCATCACTAAATGAATTTTGTTATTTAATGAAAGGAATTGAACGCGATGGGTCTTGCGGACTTGAAGCCATCACAAACATTTTACCACTTGTACCGCAGTGCAAATGGCGTAATAAGATGTTTAACCTGATGTATGAAGCAAAACACCTGATAGATGAAGAATATAGTCAGTCTGATGAAATGAACGGGCGCGGGTCGTATATGTGCGGGGGTCATATCACAATTAGCAGTATTAATCATACCGCTAGTGAATTAAATAAACTGATGAGACCATACACCGCAATTATTTATGCCTTAAACAGAAAGCGACTAGCTAATCAGTATTGTTGCAATAATGTAAATGCTAGAACGAGGGGGGAAAGCGAACAATTTAATCCAGCGTATAATAAATACCAACCAATCTTTGAAAAAGCGGGGGGAAAGCTACTTGAGTTTAGACTATGGAGCCGATTCACTAGCGTAAAACAAATGATTAATAGGTATAAATTAATGCAAATTATTGTTGATTATGCGGTCAATGATAGAGGAACTTATGCGAAGTTAATGAAGAAACTTAAGCCGACTTTATTGTCAATGTACAATAATAATGAGCAAAAAGTTAATGAGTTAATAGTGCTGTCTAGAAGTTTTAAAAAGATGTTAGTCTCTAATAAAATAGATGAAAAAATCGTACCATTTATATATAGTCAGGAGCGTTCTCAAGAGAGCTTTTTAACACCACAAGCAAAAAGAATGTTAAGACAACACCTCATCTACTGGGCTAATCAGCGCTGATGCAATAGTCGTTAACGACCAAAATTAAGACCGCTTTTTGCGGTCTTTTTTTTTGCTCTGAACCCAACTACCGACAAGAGCAGGAAAGAGCAAGAGCAGGTTTATAAAGTAAACTAGTCTATAAAGTATACGAAACATAAATTCGCATAACTACACGAAACATAAATTCGCATAAAGCAGAAGACTGGCGGGGCGGTCTTCTAAAATACACGAAATAAAATTTCGCCTAAATTGTTTGGCTATGTCTAAATGTTTTCTTATCTTTGTCTAAATTAATCAGAGGTCAGAGGACAATACTAGGCAATAGTAGGAAGTCTAAACCTCACAAACAAATAAATTATGTGTATAATAATAGTGAAGTCGAAAGACAAGCAAGTCTCACAAGAGACATTAAAAAATTCTGCAAGAATTAACCCTCACGGATTAGGGGTAATTTTTCTGGATACCAACGAGGTAAAATATTTTAAATCAAAGGATTATAAAGTATTGAATACTAATAGACCATACATTGCGCATTTTAGATACGCAACCAAAGGGAAAATCAATAGAGAAAATACGCACCCTTTTATCTGTGGGAAAAACACAGATGAACTGCTAATGCACAATGGAACTCTAGTAGGATATGGGTCGCACGACTTATGCGATAGCAAACAACTAGCTATCGAACTAGGGGGCATACCTCGTAGCAACTGAAGAGCAGTACTAGGTCAGCACGATTCTAGATTTGTTTCATACAATAAGAGGAATAGACAATACGAAATCTATAACAAAGACTTATGGAGTAAGCGTAATGGGGTTTGGTTTTCTAAACCTAATGTGTTGCAAGACAATGTTGTAGCAGTTTATGGTACATTAAAAAAAGGTTATGGAAACCACCGATTATTAATCAATCAAAGATTTGTAGGGAAAGGAACAACAACCGATAGATACCCACTTATAATTAATGGGTTACCTTATTTAATGGAAGAGAAAGGCAAAGGACATAAAGTAGAGGTAGAAGTTTATAAGGTAGATGATAACACCTTTAGAAGTCTTGATTCTTTAGAAGGACACCCAACTTTTTACGAAAGGGTAGAGACAAGTATAACAATGAAGAGCGGTAAGAAAATTACAGCTTGGATATATTTTAATCGTAGTCAAAAGAACTATACGAATGAAAAATACTATGTAAGGTATACGCGAGATAATACTTGGAACTATTGGAAACCTAATTATCAAAAGTACCAACCTCAACAATATACAACATATCACGACCGCAAAGACTTGTTCTCTTCATTGTCGGTAATTGCAGACAAAGAAGATGACAACGCAAAATATTGTCAGATATGTTTTGAAGAAGTATACTATGATGAAACTGAAATCAGTAATCAAAAATATCATTGCAGTGTGTGTAATGAAATGTATTCAGAGCAAGAGGTTAGCAAATAACCTCTGCTTTGTTTACATAAATTAATAATTAAAACTAAATAACTATGAAAGAAACAATAAACTTTTTGCACGAGCAAGTCAAGGCGTTGCAGACAAAAGTAGAAAAACTACAAGAAGAAAATAACATCCTGTTTGACTATGCTGATTGTAAAATGGTCGAGGGGTGCGAAGAGGCAACACGAATACTAAATAAAATAGAGTATAATAATGTTGAAAATTTTGACTATGAAATTAATAAATTAAATAAATAAATATGAAAGAACTATTAAAACAAATCAAAGAAAATCCATTTGAGATATTACAAGGCGTAATATTTTTAATGGTGTTAAGTATATTATTTTACTTATCAATATGGATATTTTATACTAATTAAAAACTAAACAATTATGGGATATAGAAGTGAGGTATATATAGGTATACCTAAAAACAAACGCAAAGACTTTGAGCAACTAGAGATAGGGGAAGAGGTTTATTCAACTGGAAAACCTCTAGCTGTGCTAGATATATTAGCAGTAGCATCAGAGCAAGATGAAATAATAATATATAAAGGAGACTGGTTAAAGTGGTACCCTGAATATGAAGCAGTGCGAACTATCACGAGCTTTGTAGAGGGGCTTGTTGATGAAGATGGATACACAGACACACCCGCCTTTATAGTAGCAGTAGGCGAGGATGGAACAATACATTCTGAATGGGGGTCTTACTATGACTGGGTCGAAATATATACACAAGTAAATATAATCTAAAACAAATAATTATGGAAATAGCAATCATACGATACACAGAAGGAACAGGAAGGACTTATATTGTTGATATAACTACCGACCCTGACAAGTGGTTAGTGGACAATAACTCAACACGAGATAAAGAAGAATACGAGAAATTATCTGACTTTGATATAGAGTGGACAACATTAAAACGCTATGTGCCTAACCGCTCTATGTATAAGCAAATTAATGTTCTCAAACTTATTGAAAAACTAATCCACTATTATGAAGTGGATATAGATAATTGCAAAATGTCTCACAGAATGTGGATAGAAGAATTAGCAACGGCAATGAGTGATAAAAATTACAAAGATAATTTTCTTAAGGAACACAAAGACTATGTAAAATTTTTAAACGAATAACTATGGAACTATATAGATACGAGGAAACAGATGATGATGTTATGTATTTCATTACAGACATTGAAGAGTTTATACAAGACCACAATGAATGTATGGAAACCGACTACACTTCTGTAAAAGAATATAATAAGGGAGAGCCACACAGAATAATAACACAAATTAATTTAAACTAAACAACTATGATAACAATAGAGCAAATTAAAAATATCGCAAAAGATATTAAAGAAGATAAGGAATGGGTAAACGATAGCCATACCTTTGCCGAACACAAAGGTGTTGTGAATGGGCTTGATAGACTTATCCGCCACTTACACGAAATTAATAATAACTAAAACTAATAATTATGAATTATGATGATTGGAAATTAGCAACTCCTGACTATGAACAAATGGTTAGTGAATGTTGCGGAGCAGACTACGACTATATCAATGATGACTACGAGCCGACTTGTTGCAAGTGCAATGAAGAAACTTTTATTATTGAGAAATACGAGTACGATATTTCAGAAAAAGAGGCAATAGCAGAAATGCGGATGGATGAAGAGCGACTTGAAAGAGATTAGTCGTAGACGACCAAAAAAAAAGCAACATAAATTTGGATATGTCTAAATAATGTTGTATATTTGTCTAATATTAAGGGCGAAAGTTAAGAACGCACTTCTATCAGTCCTTATGAGAGATAACAAATTCCTAGAGGATAACCAAGTGCGCATTGGAATAATCCTAAAGGATGATACTCTCAACAAGTTTAAACTAGGAGCAACCAGTTTAGTAAAAGGAAGCTATATGTCGTGCTTCCTTTCTTGTTAGTAGGAAAGAGAAACAGGGTGGTCAGGCGTTAAAAGAGAGGATAAAAAGGATATGCCTGAACTCTCCACCCCTCTTTCTTTTTAATATTGCGAGGTAGAGCAGTGGTCAGCTCGTGAGTCTCATAAACTCAAGGTCAGAGGTTCGAATCCTCTCCTCGCATCTAACCAAACAAATAATAAAATGATTGTAGAAATAAACCAAACAGAACTTTGCACTACACTAGCGCACCGCAGAACTAATGATGTAATGGAAGCAGGGGGTTTTACCTTTGATGAAACAAAAATAGACAAGGGAACTCACACCATCTGGACTCCACTGGCACAGAAAATATTTGATAAGTGGTATGACTACTACTGGGATATGATGGAAAGATGTAAACCTACTACCTCAAGCATACCCGTAGGATAATGCACCATATAGTAAAGGAATTAAAACAACGGAGGGACTACCAAAAATTTCGAAACCAAATTTATATTAAGTTTAAAAACTACTTTAGGTATAGCGGTAAAGAAGAGAAGGTTAACCCTATGATAGCCTATCTTCTGGAAAAAAAAAGAAGAGAGAAGGCGAAGTTTGCAAGAGGAATTAAAAATGATATGTCAAAATATAAATTAAAAAAAAATGAGAAATAAAAGATACGAGAACAAAATGAAAATGTTAGCTATATCTTATATAGGTATGGTGTTGACTTTAATACTAGCAATGTTATGGAATTAGAAAGAAAAGCGGAATTAATAACCGAAAGGTTAGAAATGAAAAGACGCATCAAAAAATT
>Ga0115011_10002796_pt1 | contig 11997 bp, 4 predicted proteins | sample TroAtlMetagenome_2_FD_88705 | JGI IMG/M metagenome (GOLD analysis project Ga0115011, IMG submission 88705) | Marine eukaryotic phytoplankton communities from Atlantic Ocean - Tropical Atlantic ANT8 Metagenome | ecosystem: Environmental > Aquatic > Marine > Oceanic | place: Tropical Atlantic... | reverse complement strand
CTTTTCCTGCAAGTCAGTGCTGTCGGCTACTGCCTGACGGAAGTTTGTTAGTGTTTCGTTCATATTAATCCTCTAGTCATTCTCTACAGCAGACTCCTTCTGCACTTTATCAAAAATTATGTTATTATCTGCATAATTAACATTAGACCAAATTGGCAAACCTCCATTACTATTGAGAAATAGACTGCTTACGTCCCCAGACAAACGTAAAGCACATCTTTCTGCCAGTCTAACATCCCGGTCTCCTAGGGTCTGAACCAAACCCACTAAACCACTGCCGATATCCGTGTTTGGTGTCTGAATTTCAACTTCACCCATTAGCCCAAATTCAGATGATGCCGTTATAATTGTCTCAGTCGAAGGCAAATAACCATTAGCTGATATAAGAATATAGCCTCCATTACCATATTTAGCATTTGCTGATAGTTGGCTACGTTGGAGTACTAAATTATCAGGGTAATCAAGAAGAATATTCCCACCGTCTTGACCAGCCTCAGCAGAAATAAATGAATCCCTAAAAAATATAAAATTGCTACTATTAATTTTTACTTCTCCGCCATCTATTTTTGCCTGAGTGGTAATTTCACTATTATTCACTTTGAGTTCATTAACTGAATTAATTTTTATCATGCCCCCGTTTGAATACTTTGATTCTGTAGATAATATTGATTCTCCAGAAATTTCAGTTTTGTAAGAATGGATTGAAATCGCACCAACATCCCCTGCACTAGTGCTTTTTAAATTAAGCCTAGACTTTTCAAGAACCTGTAAACTATTCACATTAACTGACAATTCTCCACCCCTCCCTGTTACATTCGACCACGAATCCTCTGGAATTTCATATATGTTGTTGAACTTTATTAACTGCTTTTCATGAAAACCCTGCTTTACTCCCCCAAAACCATTTACTAAAGGCTTACCATAATCCGGATCGCCAGAATCATCGGTTGGAATATAAACATTCATCCCCACATTCTCGAGGGCATCCGGATTTTGAAATCTGGATATTTGAATTTGACCAGTTGAACTTATTCCCCCATTGGGATCATATATAGTATATTTCCCCTCGAGATTTACAGAAATTCCCCCTCCAGAGGGGATCTGCCCAATACCTATATCCAGTTCAAATCCTTGGTTTGTAACCAAATATCCATTATCATTCTTCTTAAATTTACCAGCCCTAGTGTAGCCTTTTTGCCCATCACCCCAGGGCGATATGACTTCAAAAAAACCATTTCCATCAATCGCAAAATGAAAATTATTATCTGATTTTAAAACTTCGTATTTTATAACATTAATCTCTGTATCTTCAATGTCAGACATAGAAGCACGGTCTAAAGTTTTATAGCTATAACCCATTGTATCAGCATTAATCGAACTATCTCTTAAACTGAATGTTTCTGCATTAATGTTAACAGATCCTCCATTTCCATTTCCCATAGTCCCTAATTCCATTTTCGAACTATTTAATGAAACTTCAACGGCATTAACGACTAAATCACCACCATTACCCCCCATAATATTTTTTTCCTCATATAGGACTGGCCTGAATTCAGTAAATGCCTCAATTCTGCCATTTTTATTCAAACTTAACTTTTGAGCATCAATGCTTATTTTACCTGCGTTGCCGGTCATAGATGATTTACTGGAAATAAAGGAGTTGTTATTTATGAATAATTCTTCTGCCTGTATATTTAATTTTCCAGCATTACCTGAACCTGTGCTTTTCATATCGATACCTGAATAATTCTCAAGATAAATTTCGTTTATCTCTAATAAAAGGTTTGGACCTGCACCAGATGCATGCATCCAAGTCTGAGCCCCCAACAGTTCGACACCTTCTCTGTCTTCTGTTCGATATCCCAAACCATAAACATCACCTGATATTATGCTTTTATCATCAAGTATCATTTTTTCTGCAAATATTCTAGCATCCCCACTTTTTCCAGAACCCCAAGTTCCAATTTCCATCCTAGCACCTTGCATATTAATTTCATGGGCATCGATTATTAGATTCCCCCCATTTCCCCCAATCATACCAGATTCATCAAGAGAAATTGGACGGAATTCAGTAAATGTTTCAATAGCGCCACCATTTGCTATTATAATTTTTTTTGAATCTATTTCAATGGCACCCGCATGCCCAGTCATCGATGATTTACTTGAAATTTTCGAATCATTTTCAATATTTAATATTTCAGATGTAATGTTTAAATATCCAGCATTTCCGGCACCTGTGCTTTTCATATCAATACTCGACTCCCCATCAATATGAATAGCTTCCACATCTATGCTTATACTTGGGCCTTTACCTGTTGAATATTGCCAGTTATCACCTAAACCAAAGGAATCCCCATATACTGTACTGCCATTAAGTAAAGATAAAGAGTTTGCTGTAATCTCAGCCAAACCACTATTTCCCGATCCCCATGTACCTAATTCCATAGCACTCATTCGCATAATAATATTCTCAGCATTTATAGTAAGATTCCCTCCGAGCCCCCCTTTGTAAACCGCCTCATCCGGACTACTAGCACGAAATGTAGTTGCCGTTTCTATTAAACTCATTCTCTCAAGAAACAAGTCCCCAGTATTAATTAAAATATTCCCTCCCTTACCAGTTTTGTTAGAGGAGCTTAATATACTGGACATACCAATCAATCCAAGTGAGTCAGTTTGTATTTTCAGAAACCCAGCATTGCCTGCAGCCTCTGTTGTAATATCAATGCTGGACGACTGCTCAAGTAGTATTTCATTTGATTCAATATTAATGTCAGGTCCATTTCCGGATACTATTTGCCAGTCGAATTCGTCTTCAAAACCATCATCAGAAGAGAATGGATAAACGTCACCATTAATATAACTTTCATTGCTAATTTTTATTTTATTAGAATTTATGAATACTGGCCCACTATTACCTTCGCCATATGTACCCAACTCCATACCGCTTTGTTCAGAAATTTCTAAATTTTTACTATGCAAAATTAGAGCACCACCTTGGCCCGCTAAAACCCCCTTAGATTTAAGCTCCAATGGCACTATGTATTTTGTAGATGTAATGAATTCGCTTTCATCACTGATCAAAATTTGATCAGCATCAATAAAAATCTGTCCACCTGATCCTGACTTTGTTGTCTCAGTTGATATTTTAGAATTGCCACTAATTTTTAATATATCGCTTTTAATTGAAAGCGTACCAGCATCACCCATTCCGGTTGCTTCAATATTTATGCTTGATCCGTTAATTATTTCAATATTTTGAATTTCAAGATTCAAGGCTGGCCCATCACCCGTCGCAAATTGCCATGTGTCATCCCCTAGAACCTCAAAAAACTCAAAGTCGCTTTCCGGCCTAAGATCAGTTACATAACTATCCCCACTGGTATTGCCATTGATTTCACTCTCATTCATTATTAACAAATCAGATCTTAACTCTACTAAACCACTATTACCAGACCCCTTGGTGCCCACGTCAATTGAACTGTTTACCAGATGAATCTCCTGCGCATAAATTGACAAATCCCCCCCCAATCCACCTGATAGGCTAAGATCCTCCAAATTGGTTGCGCGATATTCAGTAGAAGTTTCAATCTTGCTGTCTCCAAGAACATTTAATTTTTTTGTTTCAATATTAATCCTACCAGCATTTCCGGTCATAGCCGATAAGCTAGAAATATTTGAAGAATTATCGAGTGTTAGATTATTTGAAATAATATTCAACAACCCGCCGCTACCCGCACCGGTGCTCCTCAAGTCTATAGAAGATTCCGATAATGATATATTATTGATATTGAATGTTAATTCGGGACCCTTTCCTGTAGCAAAAAGCCATGTATCAGGACTTAACTCATAAACGGCTTCCAGATCAGGCCTATATGATTCATACCCTAAGCCATAAGAATCACCATATAAATCGACATATTCCATATACATCGACTGAGCATTTATAATACTTATGCCACTATCTCCTGTTCCCCAGGTTCCTAACTCAAGCGAAACGGAATCAAATAAAATATTATCTGCATTAATAATCAAATCTCCTCCATTACCCCCCTTAATATGACTACTTAAATCATCCTTCGGCCTAAATTCTGTATAAGTGGCAACCACAGACTGATCAATCAAATTCAGCTTTTGGACATTTAACGTAATGGACCCCGCATCACCTTGACCTGTCGTTATTGAAGAGATTACACCTCCATTTACTATATCCATTTCCTCAGAATCTATTTTAATATCCCCCCCACCATCGATAGTCCAAACACCTGAATTAATTAATTCCTGTTGTTCAAGTGCTCCAACAAACTGTGTATCTGCAGAAATATATGCTTCCCATTCTCCTTCATCATAATCAATCCCACCAACTACTAACTTATCAGAATAAATATTGATATTTCCAGCTCTGGCGAGACTCTGACTAGTTGTTGAAACCGCCCCTGATTTTATCAATATTTCGTCTGCCAATATATTTATGTTTCCGCCCCTTGGCCCTCTAGGCTGTTTAGCATTATAGCTTGTACCTGCAAATAATGTACCGCCCTTATCTAATAAGATGCTATTAGATTCGATATTTATATCTCCCACCACGTCACTATCCTTGCTACTTGTTTCAATTCCAGAACCTGAAACAACAGACAAATCTGAAGCTATAATGCCTACTTCACCCCCATTTTCACCACCTAAGTAAGCCTCATTCTCCAGACTTATTTGATTAGCCGCTAATATAAAAGATTCATTCACACCAGAAACACTTAAACTACTCCCATCCAAAACAATATTACCCAAGGGATTACCACCCAAAAAACCAAATGATTCTCCATCACTTATAACTAAAAGACTTTTATCAGGATCACTTGAATAAAACTTTGATTCCCCTAACTGAATACCATCATGCGTAGTGACTATAAATGATCCATCTATATTTATTTCAGAATTTTCGCCAAAAATAAACCCATTCGGATTTATTAAATACAAATTAGAATCCACTATTTCAGATTTTATCAAACCGTCTATATAAGATATATTACCGCCTGTTACTCTAGTTACTATATTTTTAATATTGCTAGGACCAGAAAAAGTTGCCGAGTGATCGGTATCAATACTGAAAACTTCAAAGCTATGAAAAAGATTTCCACCAACAGTCATCCCCAGGTTATCTGGTATTTTAAAATCAGGCCCCTCAAGCACACCCTCATTTCCAAAACTGTCATCTAGAACTACTTGAGAAACCCCGAAAGAAGGCAAAGCAACAGAGAGAAATACAATAAGTATTTTATTTAATATTTTTAATTTCACAATATTAATTCTAAAATCTGTTTTAATTATATAGACTTGGCTGAAACCCTGTAAAATAGTTGTTTTTTGTTAATATTATATGGTATCTTAAAAGTCTTCTTATGGCCTGTGCCAATAAAATGTTTATCCTCAGAATCCCATATATCAAAGGCATAATCTGCACTACTCTCTATTTGATACAATAAATTACGCGAAGTGCGTACTGTTAGTGAAACATAGTTATTCCCTATATTAAAATCGGTTATAATGGGCGGCAAAGGTTTGCTTAATGGATGCACAATAACTTCATAAATACTTGGCCATAGTTTACCCGTGATAAACAATCTTTTGCTCAGGCTATCATAGGCTATGCCATTTAAAACTGCTCCTGTATCAAGAAGCCCATAAGATATCAATTTTCTTAAATCCGGATAAAGTCCAGTAAAGTCTATCACAGATGAAACGTCGCCTGTATTAGGGTCTATAACGTAAACATATTCAGAGTACCATTGATTTGCCCAGACCTTTCCTTCTACAAACTCAAGTTCGTTTAATTGGCCAACCGGCTTTCCACCAAAATTAACATTAACATGCCCTATTGTTTTGAACGAGTTTGAATCTAAAAAGTACAGCCTGTCTGTGCCATCACTAAGTATTAGTTTATTATCATCATGAGTCAGTCCCCACCCTTCCGTTTCGTACGAAAATGTTCCCTGCCTTTCAAAAGTTTTCACATCATATACAAAACCTATTCGGCTTTTCCATGTAAGTTGTATTATATTATTGTTAATTAAAGTAATTCCTTCTCCAAAATATTTTTCAGGCAGAGAAATTTCCTGCAAGGTTTTTCCACTTGGTAATTCGACACGACGCAGGAAAGAACCCGCATTTAAACCTGTACCCAATAAAAGATCTCCCTCATAAAAAATAAGCCCTTGTGTGTATACGCGTTCATCATGAGGGTAACTCTCAACAACTTGATATGTCTGGTCTTGAGAGTAAATTTTTATTTCTAAAAAAATTACAGTATATATAGCGGCAAATGAAATAAGCATTCTTATTTTAGAATATAATACTTTCATTTTTAATTTAAAATATTCCTATATTTATTATGCATTATATTTTTTAAACAATCATTCTTTTACTGGTTTCCAAATTATCCCACCATAGCCGAGCATTGTTCCTGTAGATAAAGCAATATACACTTTAGAAATTGCATAATCTGCCAAAGCTCGAACAACCCTATACTCAGCTTCCGCTAGATTTTGGGATGCCTCTAGGACTTCTGTACTTGTTCTCCTCCCAGCAAAGTTCTGTTCCACCTCTGCCTTATAGGCTTCCATGGCTCCTTTTGCAGCATCCATTGCTGCTATAATTCGATTCCAGTCTCTTTCCATCTTATCTACAGCATCTAGAACTTCTTTACGAATTTGAATTTCAAGATCTTTCTTGGATGAGAGAATTTTCAGTTTCTCTAGTTTAGTTGTTTCTCTATAGGCTTTAGATTGGCGGTTGCCCAAAGGGTAAGCAATGGAGGCTCCAATAGTATAATCATCCAGACTTCGATTTGATCCGTATAAGTTTCTTAGCGCCTGATTTTGTGTTAGCGCCTGCCCTAAGCGGGTGTACGACATCTTTAAATCTAAGTTAGGGTACAAACTGTTTTTCGCCAATTTGATATTGATATCAGTAAGTAAAATTTGAATCTGTAGAGATGCCAGATCCATTCTGTTTGTAATTGCTCTATCCACTATCTCATTCGGCTCAAGTTTAATACGCAATGGCATCCAGTCAGTTTCACAAATAATAGCATTAGATGAATCGACAGGTAAATCCGGCAATTGCATTAGTCTTTTTAATTCGCGCTCATTTAATCTGACAGCAGTGCGGGCGACGACCAACGTTTCTTTTCGAGCCAATAAACCGGCATTAGCACGAATTCTTTCTGCTTTGGTGAATAGACCGGCCTCAATGAGCTTTTCAGCGTTTGCCAATTGTGTTTCTGCTAGTTTCAGCTGATTTTCATGAATAATTAATTCACGTTGAGCAGCTTCAAGTCGCCAATAAGCAATTTCAACTTCAGCCAGTATGCGTATAACATTCATTTTTGCCAACGCCTCTGACATTTGACTCTCCAATCGAGCTATAACAATGGGAGCAGTGGAAACCTTTATTCCAGCCCCTTTAAGAATTGGTTGCTTTATCTCAACTCCATCCCCTTGCAATTGAACTTTCTTAAACCATGTTCCAAGTTTTTTTGATTCTATCTGTTTCCCGACAGAAACACTCCCTCCTGTAGGAAGAGGAATCGTCATTGAAGTTAGTGCGTTATAATATCCACCAGGCTCATCCATAAAGGTATCCGCATAGCTAATGGTACTTGAAAACGTCGCGTCAAAACGGGATTGCTCAATATTCACCTTCTGATTAGCCATAGCTGGTATGATTAATTTAGATTTTAAACCAAGGTTGTTAACTAAAGCATGCTCCCGAGCCTGCTCTAATGTAAGCGACACTGGCCCTTTTCGTAAGTCTCTCAAGGGCGGGATTTTTGCTATATCACTTTCTCGGCCTTCCTCTTCTTTAAATCTCCTTTTTATAAGCTCTTCTGGTGATTCCGCAGGTATTTTAGAAATTTTTTCTAAACCTAATGCCTGTATATTACGCAACTTATCCTTTTTAATGCTATTTGGTAACGGGCTATTTCCGATCTTTCCTCCAAGGCACCCTGTAAGAATAATTAAGCTATAAATCAGAAATATATTGAAGCAAATTAAATGTCTGTCCCACTTCATTTTATTTTAATTTTTAGTTAGATAATATTATAATTAATTAGAAATAGAACAACTATACAGTTTGCCTGCTTATCATTCTACTAAACATTCCTTTTTCTTTCTTTAATGAATCAAATGTCCCCTGCTGCTCAATATTTCCTTTGTTTAGCACAACAATATGATCCGCATCTTCAATGGTGCTCAGTCGATGTGCGATGACTAAACGTGTAACATTTCTTCTAGAAATACTTCTACTAACAATCTCCTGTGTTCTATTATCTAAGGCACTAGTGGCTTCATCAAAAAGCAAAATCTTAGGGTTATTCACCAGCGACCGAGCGATCAAAAGACGTTGACGCTGTCCCCCCGATAGGTTTCCACCGCCCTCACTTACTAAGGTGTGCATTCCCATTGGCATGGCGTTAATATCTTCATCTAGTCCGGCATCCTTAGCAGCCATCCAAGCCTCGTCGAGTCTAATAACCAGCCCGGATGCAATATTCTCAAACATACTTCCGGCGGAAATGGATGCGGTTTGTAGCACGGTTCCGATTTGCCTACGGATGGAGTTGATATCAAGACCACTGATATCCTGATTGTTATATAATATAGAGCCTATTTCGGGTTGCTCAAAACCAAGCAAAAGGCGAAACAATGTTGATTTTCCGCAACCAGAGGGACCGACAAAGGCGACAAAATCACCCTCATGAATTTTGAGACTTAGATCCCTCAGAATATATGGGCCATCTTCACTGTACCTGAAGGAAACATTTCGCATATCAATTTCACCATTAATTTGACCTGGATCCTCTTTGGAATTATCCAGTTCAGGCTTTGCATTTATGATTGGCTTAGCAATGTCCTGCTTTGCAAACGAATCAATGATATCGACGGCAGTTTCAGTCAGGCTTTCCACGCCCCTCATAAAGTTTCCAAAAGCCGAGTTAAACGCTACAAAAGTACCCATGGTAAGGACAGCTGCCCCTCCGGAGGCCGTTGGTTGACCCATTGACTTCACGACCAATAAGTACAAGGCAATTGTTGAACACAGAGTAATGGCCGGATTGATGACTTTGTTCCAGTTATTATAACTCAATATTTGAGACAGGTATTTTAACTGCTGGGAATACCGATTGGACCATTCATGAAAAACCAACCTTTCCGCCCCCGCCACCCGGAACTTTGATATGCTGGTAACCATCTGGAACAAGAAACCGTTTAACTTGCCGGAACCTCTTTCATAATCTAAAGCCGCTCGACGTACTTTGATGCCCAGATAAAGGCTGCATATGCAGGACAACGCCCCAAAAAAGAGTGGGATAATGGCTAATGTTACACTGTAATAGAATAGAAGCAAAATACTTATACAGGTCGAAAAACCAGCAAAGATACCCTTTATTGCAATCCCGCTAACTTCAGCGGATATTTCTGATATTATCATCGACCGGTTTAGCAGATCACCGCTGGAGAATTTCTTAAAGAATGTGAGCGGCAAATTTAGTAACCTATCCATTACAGCAGACTGCATGTGAAGAGTTATGCCGGTCTTGACTCGCAGCGTTAGAATTCCCTGGCCCAGACTAAAGGCCATAGAGCCCAACGTTACCCCTAGAAGACAAAGAGCCATTTCCCAAAGCATTCTCCTGTCTCCGTCAGGTATAGCCTTATCCACGATGTGACCAAAAAAGATCGGACTGAGCATCCCTGTCAGCGAGATTAAAACACTAATAGCAAGTAGCAAACCGAGACTGCCACTAAAGGTGGACGCAGCCCATTTACCCAAATCCATGAATGAGGTCGCCTGTTCAGGATATGGGCGATAAAACATTAATGCGTCTTCGTCTAATTCATTGAAATCCTCTTGAGTCAACTGGCGGATTACTCCTCTCTGAGGGTCAAAGATTTCCTGCCCGAAAGCACCCTTGTTTTCCGGCAAAAGCACAACTGGTCGGAGTTCAGTGCTAGAGCCATCAGCCCCTAAACCTTTTATAAATGCAAGCAAGGGGCCGTTGTCATGTTGGTACCACTTGTACCTAAGCTTGACGTTTCGGTATCTTACTTTAGAGGCTCGACTAATTGCCTCCACATAATTGACTCGTTTAAGATCCTCGGATTTGTTTGGAGGAAGAAACTCTAGGTTGATTTTGCTTCCGATACAGGACAGGCAGGCCATCAAGGGATCCCCCAGATGCTGGACAGAGTCGCCCTTTTCCAGAACACTATTTAGCTGACCGATGGATTCAACCGCCAAATTGCCCTGAATGCTCTTGGCTTTTTCAAGGCGCTTCAATTCCACTTCAACACCTTCTTTCTCCAACAACTCCATTCGCCTGAGAATTACGGATTGAAACATCCCTATGCATTCACCAATCACTGGCAATTGCCCATTTGGAATATTGCTTAGGCATTGAATCCTGGCAGGCTCAACGGCGGTGAACCAAAATTGGCTTCCCACAGGTATGAAATTATCATTCTGATTAAAACAAATATCATCTTCACCGCAAAACGCCAACCGTCCCTCGCTGACCCTTAACCAGGAAATGGAATCCCCGGGCATCTTGAATGATTCACCCTTTCCGATGGATAGCGGATTTTCTGTATCTATTTCAATGCTCTTCGGATTGCTTTCTTTAAACTTATAATTGTCCAGTGAATAGGATCCGTGTACCCGACTAATCAATCGATCAAGATCATCGTTTCCGGGAGCGAGACCAGCGAATGGAACAAATCGAATTTCACACTCCTCTAGAGCTAGAGCTTCAAACAGATAGCCAGAATTATCTTTAGAAAGATCTCCAAAAATAATTCCTCCCGGCTGTATATTGGCGACCCTTTTTTGTTGTCTGAAGATGGAGTCATGATGAGTGTTACGCTTGAAAAGAGTTAGTGAACCGGACTTAACAATGAAGAAACCATCCCGGCGATCCAACGCAAACATTTCGCCCTGGGAAATATTTAGCATTCTTTGCCCTACATCTTCCTTGTCCTGTCCCCCACTCATGTCTGCTCCTCCTCAATAGATCGTTTGACCAGTTGGGAATAAGGTCCATCATTAAGGATCATCCCATCGTGTTTGCCTCTTTCCTTAACTTCACCAAAGGAGAGCACGATAATTTCATCACAATCTCGAATTGTACTCAAACGATGAGCAACAATAATCAAGGAGCAGCCTCTTCGCCTTAGATTAAGCATAACAAGACGCTCTGTTTCTGCGTCCAATGCACTGGTTGCCTCATCCAGAATCACGATGGAAGGGTTGTTGACTAGGGCACGTGCCAGTTCCAGGCGTTGACGTTGCCCACCGGAAAGGTTGCCGCCATTTTCCAGAAGCACTGTCTCATATCCCTTAGCCATATTTTGAATTACATCATGTATTTCTGCATCTTTTGCTGCTTGAATGACGTTCTCATCCGGGACAGTCCTATCCAACAGCGTTAGGTTTTCGCGGATAGTGCCTTCGAAGATACCAAACTCCTGTTCTACAAAACCCAATGTGTTTCTAAACACGACACTGGGTATTTTTGAGATTTCGATTCCATCAATAAGAATTGCCCCGTCCAGAGGCTTGTATAAACCGCATACAATCTTGGCGATGGTCGATTTTCCCGAACCGCTTCCTCCCACAAGGGCGACACTTTTTCCAGGCTCCAACTTGAGAGAAAAATCCTCAATGAGTGGAGGCATGTTGGGGTTGAAGCCAAACTTAAGATGATTCACTTCAACCTGCCCGCTCAGGCGGACAATCGGGCGACCGGCAGCATCGAGCCCCATATCATCGGGTGGATCCGCATCAGGTGGATTGCTCATGACATCCTCTACCCGTACAACGTTGCCGGTAAGTTCCTGAATCTTAGTGGAAAAATTAAATATTTCCTGAAGCGGTTGAAGGAAGTTCGTCATCATGCTGTGAAAGGCCACCAGCATGCCCACCGTCATTTTTCCCTCCATG
>Ga0115011_10002795_pt1 | contig 12003 bp, 9 predicted proteins | sample TroAtlMetagenome_2_FD_88705 | JGI IMG/M metagenome (GOLD analysis project Ga0115011, IMG submission 88705) | Marine eukaryotic phytoplankton communities from Atlantic Ocean - Tropical Atlantic ANT8 Metagenome | ecosystem: Environmental > Aquatic > Marine > Oceanic | place: Tropical Atlantic... | reverse complement strand
TATAAGGGGTCTGTAGGCGCCGAAATCGCCCGGGCGATGGCCGCCGAAGGTGGTCTCATCAACCAGGCCGATCTGGCCGCGTACGTGGTCAAAGAACGACCCACTGTACGCGATACAGTGATGGGCTTTGATGTGATCTCTATGCCGCCGCCCAGCAGCGGGGGGGCCGTCATCGTCGCGGTTCTCAAAGCACTAGAAGGGACCCCTCTAGTGGAAGAGGGGCACAATAGCAGCGCCTATCTCCACCGCTTGGCCGAGGCTTTCAAGCACGCCTTCGCCGACCGTGCACGGGTCATGGGGGATCCGGATTTCACCCCAGTCCCTCTCGATGCGCTGATTGGAGCCAAGTCCGTTCAACGCGTCAAGGCAGCCTTCGATCCCGAGCACACGCTGAAGAGAGAGGCCTATGGAGGCAATTATGCGCTGCCCACAGACGGCGGGACCTCACACTTTAGTGTCGTCGATGGCGCCGGTAACGCAGTGGCGCTGACCACCACTGTCAACACAGGCTTTGGGAGCCTTTATATTGCTGGGGAGACCGGCATTGTCATGAACAACGAAATGGACGATTTCGTCTCCAAACCGGGGGTCCCTAATGCCTTTGGCTTAATCGGTTTGGCGGCCAATGCCGTTGCACCGGGCAAGCGACCCCTCTCGAGTATGAGTCCCACGATCGTGCTGGAGAAGGGCAAGGTCCGCCTTGTGGCCGGTGCGTCCGGGGGGCCCACCATTATCACCGGGACCCTACAAGTCATGCTCAATGTGCTTGTCTTCGGGATGGACGTTCGGACGGCGATCGAAGCCCCTCGGATCCATCACCAGTGGGTGCCTGAGGTGCTTTGGATGGAGGCCGATATTCCCGCAGATGTTCGCCAAGGTCTGACCCGCCGTGGTCACACGATCAAAGTGAGGCCACGATACAACTCAGTTCAGGGAATCGAGGGGCAGAAAGGTGGGTGGTGGGGCGCCAGTGACCCATCGAAGCTGGGTCGACCGGCTGGGGTCGGCGGGCGATAGAGCACGCAATTAGAGGTCAATGACCCCCTACTTTTGCTTAATCCAGCCCTCGTCTTCGAACTTCACAAAGACGTGCTTCCGATTCTTCTTCGCCACCCCGGCTTCAAAAAGATATCGATGCCCGGGTAGAAGCTTCGCGGTGCTCTTGAGCGGCTTGGTCCCAGGTGCCCCCTTGTAGTGAAAGCTGTAGCTGAAATCACCCGGGGCTTGCTCGAGATACTTGGTGAACCCAATCGCGAGCATTCGCCACGCCTTATTGCCCGCCTTGTACTTCATCATCGCCAACTTGCCGTTCCAAAGGCGTTGCGCCCGAAAGCGCACCTTTGCAGCCGCCTGGGGCGATAGGCCTTCGGGGGCGGCAGTGCTCAAGTTTGCCGTCGTAATATCGGCAACGCCCATCTTGCAGCGAGAAAAACTCACTCGGTATTTCTCGCCAGCAAAGAGCCCGATGTAGCCGAGATCCGACTTTTGGGGCAGGAGCTTGACGCTAAAGCTGCCGTCCTCGCGAGCTTTGATGTCCTGGGCGGCGACTTCGCCGCCGGCCGGAATCGTGAACTGGTGGATATCCAGGCTCACAGTGAGCGGCGTCTTACACGCGTTCGCTAAGGTGATCGACACGGGTGCCAACACTTTGGCCTTCTTCCGCTTCTTCTTCTTGGCGTCGGCTACGCCGAAGGCCAAGACCAGGACGGCCAACACCAAGAACGCGCCGCGAAGGGTGGGCTGCATCAGATTCTCCTCGAATGTCTAAAAGGGGGGTCTCCCGGCCAGAGTATATGGCAGGACATCTAGGGAAAGAAGACCCGTTGTCACCAGCATGGGCTTCGACGTAGGGAGCCCGTGTGTATTCATCGGTTTTCGACAAAATTCTACGGGGGGCCGACAGGGGCCATAAGACATTAAGAATATTTGAGAAAGGGGACGGGGGACGCCGCGGAGGGGTGATACCACGACGTCCCCCGAGGGGGTATAGATGGCGGCGACAGGCGCCGCCCAAGGGGTACTAGCGCCGGCGGATTTGTAACCACGCCGGGACGCTGCTGGCTTCGATCTCGATGGATTCGTCACAGCTCGCGTCTAGACAACCGGTGTCGAAGAAGTCAGGACCCATGGGGTCCTCACCCACCTGACGGCTCCCGCTATTGCGGGTGATCGCCGGACGACGAAGCTCTTCTTCGTCGATGGGTCTCCGAATTCTCGAAATGGACGGACTCCGCGGCGGCGTAGAGAACGACCCCGTCACGCGCCGAGAAGTCTGAATGGGGCCTGACCGCGTACGCGGTGCATTCCGGCGCGCCGGGTTGGGGGGCGCGGAAGGCGTCGGAGCCGGCGCCGGCTCATTGCCGCCCGTGGGCGGAATGATGCGGCGTACGCGTTCGGCAACGCCCGTGGACATGGCCTCCATTGATGGGGAGGTCTCAGTGAAACTAAGAGGCCATTCGCCACTCTGCTGAGGAGATCCCTGGGGCATCCGATTCATCGAGTGGGTCGGCGCCTGTTGCGCCCGCGTGTTCACATGAATGGGGGGCATTCCCATCTCTTGTGTGACCAGACTCCGCGGAGGCAGAGGGGGTGGCCCAGCGTGCTGCATCGGTTCACCCGGATGCGGCACCGGCGGGGGCTGACTCACCGTATTGTGACCATGACCCATAGGGGCTGCGTGCTGCTGCATCCGTTGTTCGCGCGGCGGCATACCATGCCGGCCCTGGGCATACGGCGATGGCTCTTGGCGCGGCGGCGGCAGTGGCATGCCCTGGTGATCCCGTGCACTCATGGGATGACCGGTCATGGGCGTAGGCAAGGGCGGCATGGACGCCGCATAGTGGGGTGCCGACTGCTGCTGGTACGTGGGATGGCTGTGCTGGTAGCCCGGCATCGCGGCCTGGGGCACCATCCGGGTGTCGACACTAGGCTGCTCCGCATCGTCGAAGCCCGTGGCAATGACGGTAATCAGAATTTCGTCCGTCATATTCTCGTCGATGACCGCACCAAAGATGAGATTCACATCTTCGTCGGCAGCCTCTTCCACCATGCTGGCCGCCTCTTCAATCTCGCTGATCTTGAGATCGTGGCCACCGGTGAAGTTGATCAGGATGCCCCGGGCACCTTCGATACTCACGTCGTCGAGTAATGGACTGGAAATCGCCTGCTGGGCGGCGATCAGAGCTCGACGCTCCCCCGATGCCCGTCCAGTCCCCATGAGGGCCATGCCCTGCATGGACATGATGGTGCGGACGTCGGCAAAGTCGACGTTGATCATCCCATGATTGGTGATCAATTCGCTGATGCCGCAAACAGCATCAAAAAGCACCTGGTCGGCCAACTTGGTGGCGTCCAACATGCTGGCCCCGGCCTCACTGAGCGCGAGTAGCCGTTGGTTACGAATCACGATGAGGGTGTCGACCTCTTGGGCCAACATTTGGATGCCTTCGTCTGCGCGACGTCGGCGTGCTTTGCCTTCGAAGTTGAAGGGGCGTGTCACGACGCCGACGGCCAACGCACCCTGCTCACGCGCGACACGCGCAATGACTGGTGCGGCCCCCGTTCCTGTGCCCCCGCCCATCCCGGCGGTGACGAAGACCATATCGGCCCCACGAAGGGTCTCCGCGATACCGTCCGCATCTTCAAACGCCGCAGCCTGGCCCACCTTAGGGTTGGCGCCAGCGCCAAGGCCCTTGGTCAGTTGAGCACCAAGCTGAAGTTTAATGGGCGCAGGTGAGTTGAGCAGAGCCTGCGCATCTGTATTGGCGACGATGAAGTCGACGCCTTTCATCCCACTCTGAACCATGGCGTTGACGGCATTACTACCGCCCCCTCCAACGCCAATGACCTTGAGTCTGGCCCCCTGCTGCTCACTAAAGAAGTCGAGTTCGAACTCGTTCACGAAAATCACCCCTGCAGTTTCGGCTCATTCACCCCAAGCCGAACACTGACTGCCACATCTGTGTGCCTGTAAGAATTGTCTGTGTTCTACATACAGTTACATACTAGTGGGCAAAAAAATTGATTTCAACGAGAAAGTGTGTAGCGTCAGGGATTTTTTCGGGCGCCCCAGAATCGGAAGAACCGGCGCATCCCCTTGGGCTCCGCCTGAATTTGCCGAGAGGTGAACCACAAGATGGGCTTCTGATTGACACCGCAGAGCACAAGACCGGTGCCCGTGGCATACCGGGAACTCCGCACAACGTCTACGAGGCCGCTCAGATTCTGTGGCTCCCCCTTCGCCGCAGGCATCCGCATCACATGCTCGGCCAGCTCCACGATCCCAGGCAGAGACGCAGCACCGCCGGTCAGCACGAGGCCACCAGGCAAACCATCCACGTAGCCGATTTGGTCCAATTCGCCCTTCAAGAGCCGCAGGATCTCCCCTACCCGGGCCTCGATGATGTCGCACAAGACACGTCGTTTGATTGTGCGCGGGCGCCGCCCCCCCACGCCGGGCACCTCGACCACTTCGTCGGCACCAATCATATCGGCCAACGCACACCCGTGGAGTTGCTTGAGATGCTCCGCCTCGACGGTGGGCGTATTCAGGCAATCCTTGATGTCGTGAGTTACGTGATTTCCGCCCACTGGGAGCAATGCATGATGCTGAATTGCGCCGCCATCGAAGACCGCAATCTCAGTGGTGTCACCCCCGACATCCACCAGCACGACCCCCATGTCGCGTGCCTGTGGTGTCAAGACCGCCTCAGCCTGCGCCAAGGAGGGCATGATTACATCGACTACACTCAGCTGTGCGCGCTCACAGATCTCCTCGAGGGCCAACAAGCTGGGCATGTGACCCGCCACACAATGGGCGTGGACCTCGAGGCGCACACCGGGCATTCCCATCGGGCGCGGAATATTGGTCTGCGCATCGATGATGTAGTCCTGTGGAACCACGTGAAGGATATCCGTTTCAGCCGGCAACTTGACGCAGCGCGCCATGCTGATGGCCTCGAGGATGTCCTCTCGCCCAACAGTACCGTCGGTGATTCGGGCCATCCCGTGGGTCTGGAAACTATGAAAGTTTCGCCCCGAGACCGAGATGAACACCTCTTCGATGGCTGTACCGGCCATCAAATCAGCTTCGTCGACGGCCGCACGAATACTCTTGACCGCCTCGTCGGCTTCATAGACCGAGCCGTTTTGAAATCCACGGGATGGACTCGAGCCGGTGCCGAGGATATCCACGGTTCCATCTTCTTGGCGGAGCCCAATGACGCATTTAACTGCGTAGGTGCCGAGGTCGAGGCCTGCGACAATCAGGGGGTGATCGGACATCAGTCAGATGCTCCTTCGGTATTCATGGTCAGGGAGTTGGTGAGGGGGCGAGCGACAGCTTTCTCTTTGACGATGACCCGTTTCTGATCGTCGCCGAGCAGAATGTACTCGGCGTCCATCTTACGTTCGGCCAACCGGGTAAAAACCCGGGTCAACAAGCTCAATTTTTCTTCATAACGTGCACGACCAAGGGTCACGCGGGTCGCACCCAGCATGAGCTCCAAACGGCCGCCAGACGCCAAATGAACATTGCTCAAAGTGCGTCCGATGCGAACCGAGACTCGGTCATAGAGCCGGGCGACGGAAAGCGCCTCGCGAATCCGGTTTTGCCAGTGAACGAGATCGTCACCCATGACCGATGCATCGACCGTAATGACCGGTAAGTCTCCGACGTCGTCGGGACGTGCTCGAACAAAGGGCTGACCCTCGCTGTCCACCAAATGTAGGCCGTCGAGCACGACGATCCCTGCGGCGCGGCGTTCTTGGATCTCAACCTGTACGCGATCGGGCAGGGTTTCGCTGACGGTGACCGCCGCCACCCAGGGATGGGCCAAGAGCGCCTCCCGTGCCGCGTCCGGCTCGAAGCGGAAGACATTGGTGGGGCGCTCGAGTCCGATGGTCCCCAAAATGGCGTCTCGGCTCAAATGAGCAGAGGGCTCGGCATCGATATGCCGAATGGTAAAATAAGGGGACGTCAAAACAGCACGCCAACCGACGTATCCGAAGACGCCGACACACGCCAACAAGACGGCTGTCCGAAAATGGGGGCGCAGGCTGAAACCAAGGCGCACCATGAACTCACCCAGCGCGACAGAGAACCGTCGACCATAGCGGCGTTGCTGTTTTTTGAATCGATTACGCCCCATGAGTTCCCCCCTGAGAGCGCGGGCCGAAATCAGCCAAATCGAGAATTCGTTCGATGAGCTCTGGAAACTCGATGCCACGAGCAGCTGCGACCTTGGGTACCAAGCTCGATGCCGTCATCCCCGGCAATGTGTTGGTCTCCAAGACAATGGGACCATCTTCACCCAAGATGACATCGCTGCGAGTCACGCTCGTGCAGCCAAGGGCGCGGTGGGCCGCAAGACCGACGGTCTCGACCGAGGCCATCTGACCGGGCGTTAACCGAGGCGGGACATGATACCGCGTGCCTGCGCTGCCATACTTGGCTTCGTAATCGTAGAAATCCCGCAGAGGTTCGATTTCGACACACCCGAGGGCTTCATCACCCAAGCAGACCACTGAAATCTCAGGGCCGGTGACCAAGACCTCCACCATCACAGGGCCGGTTGCGGCCGCCTTCATGGCTTGGGCAAAGGCGGCCTCCTCGTGCACGAGGGTCACGCCAACACTGGATCCTTCGGCAACGGGTTTGACGGCTACGGGTAAATCAAATGGCAAATTGTCTGCAGACTTGAGAACTGCGTCAGCAGCAGGCCAAACAACATCGTCAGCAACCGGTACGCCGGCCTCTCGATAGGCCTTCTTGGCCAGCGCTTTGTCAAACGCCAGGAGGCTCGATCGGATCCCTTCCCCGGTATATGGGAGACCCATCCAATCCAGCATGCCCTGAATTCGGCCATCTTCGCCGAAGGTGCCATGCAACGCATTGAAGACCACAGCAGCCCCCGATGCACGAAGCTGGGCGGGCAGGTCACGACCGGCATCAATGGGCGCCAGCGTATAGCCCAGAGTCTCCAGTGCTTCGATGATGGCCGCACCGGTCTTGAGGCTCACCTCACGTTCGTTAGAAAGCCCGCCGTAGACGACAGCAACGGTTTGGCCTCGGTAAATACCGCTCATGCTGCCGCCTTCCCTGCCCGCTGGTTTTCCAGTCCGGCCAACTCACAGAGACTGTCGACAATATCGTTGGCTGCATCGGGACGACCTCGGCTGAGGGCAGCCTCGGACATCGTTCCCAAGCGGCCCGGCGCCGCCAAAAGCTCACTCAGCAATGTGGCGAGGCGGGCTGAATCGAGGGCAGATTCTCGCTCCATGAGGGCCGCGCCGGCCGTCACCAATGAAGCGGCATTGGCTGCTTGATGATCGTCGGCAGCGTAGGGAAAAGGCACAAAGAGCGCTGGACACCCGATGACGGCCAATTCAGCGACGGTGGTTGCACCGGCGCGGGCAACGACCAGATCTGCAGTCGCCATCATGGCCGCCATGTCGTCGATAAAGGGGCAAACGTCGATGTCGTCGAGTCCCAATTCTGCATAGGCCGCGCGTACCGGCGCATCTTTGTCTCGGCCCGTCTGATGTGTGATCCGAAGGTCGGGGTGTGACTCGAGCAGAGTGGCAAAGGCTGCAGGCAGCATTTCATTGAGTGCGCGGGCGCCCTGACTCCCGCCCAAGACGAGAATATGGCGTTTATCGCTCTCGACCCGCCCGCCTGATACTGCGTCCAAGAAGGCTCGCCGCACGGGATTCCCCAACTCGCGTACTTTGCGCGCATTGAAGCGTGCGATGGCTTCGGGGAATGCGGTGAAGATGCGCTGCACAAAGCGGGACAAGATTCGATTGGTCAGACCTGGTCTGGCGTTTTGTTCGGCCACCGCACAGGGCCGCCCGCTGATGGACGCCGCCAAAACGACGGGACCTGAGACATACCCCCCCACGCCGATCACAGCGGTGGGGTCGTGACGCCGTACGACACGGCGGCCCTCCCAAATCGCTGCGGGCATCCGGAGCAGACTCTTTAGGCGCTCGACTAGACCGGCGTTCTTGAGCCGTCGGGCCTCGACCGGCACGAAGGGGTGACCCAAGGCCGGAATAACCCTTGCCTCTAGACCTTTCGGGCTCCCCACGAAGACCACCTCGCCCCCCGGCACTCGCTGGAGCCAGGCCTCGGCGATGGCAACACCGGGATAGACGTGGCCACCGGTTCCACCGCCAACCACCATGAGTCGAGGCGGCGTATTCGCTTTAGGTCGCTTGTTCCCCATAAAGATCACGCGCTGGCCTCCACAGGTCGGGGCCGACGCTTTCGCTTTGTGCGACGCTTGGTTTCCTCGGCGTCGGGCAACCAGCGGTGGAGCCACGTTGGAGGCGGCTCGCGACGGGAGATGTTCAACAAAATGCCGGTGGCGGCCGACACCAAGACGAGGGAACTGCCGCCGTAACTAATGAAGGGCAAAGTGACGCCCTTATTGGGGAGTAAGGCGGTGGCAACTCCCATATTGATCATGGCCTGCATACCGATGGTGGCAGTCAAACCAAAGGCCAAGAGCGCACCGAAAGAGGACGACGAGCGCCGCGCGATGAGAAAGCCGCGCCAGATAAAGGCCACGAAGACAAGAATCACCGTGGCCACGCCGACAAACCCCAACTCTTCGCCGAGGATGCTGAAGATGAAGTCCGTGTGTGCTTCGGGAAGGTAGCTCAGCTTTTGGCGACTCTCTCCCAGTCCCAACCCCGTCCATTCACCACTGCCGAAACTGATGAGGGCTTGGTTCACCTGAAAGCCGGCGCCCAAGGGGTCGGCTTCGGGCTCGAGGAAGGTCATCAAACGGCGCATGCGATAAGGCGCTGCGTAAATGGCCGCCGCGATGAAGACGATGCCACTCGCAACGACCAGTCCCACGTGACGCCAAGGGGCACCGGCGGAGAAATACATGAGGAACATCAGGGCGCCGCAAATGACGGATGTCCCAAAGTCAGGCTGGAGCAAAAGCAGGCAGACCAGCACGACGTACATCATGACTGGTTTCTTCCAGCCTTCTTTGAGACTCGCCAGCTTGTCTTGATTCGCGCTCAAGAAACCGGCCAGCGCCATGACCCACGCCACCTTGACCACTTCACCGGGCTGAAAACGGATGCCACCGACCTGCAACCAACGAGTCGCACCATTCACTTTGACGGCCAAGGGCGGCACCAAAATCAGGAGCAGTAGCACGACGGAACCGACGTAGATGATCTTGGGAATTCGCCGCCAAAGGTCGTGGTGCAGATTCATGAAGAGGATCATGATTCCGATGGCCACCACGACATAAGCGGCCTGTCTTTTCAGGAAAAAGGCGGGGTCAGCATGCCTGAATTCCGCAGTGACGATACTCGCCGAGTACACCATCACCAAGCCAATCCCCATCAGTACGAAGGTCAAGGCCAATAGCGGTCGGTCATAGCGGAAGGAGACGAACATGGTCTCGCTTTCCGGCCGTTTTCCGGCTGCTTTGCGGAGGCTCACCATCGGTTAGCGTACCTTCAAGCTGGCCAGCCCGATGAGGGCGAGCATGATGGAGACGATCCAAAAGCGGACAACGATCTTGGGCTCTTGCCATCCCAGCTTTTCGAAATGGTGGTGAATGGGCGCCATTCGAAAGACCCGCTTACCGGTGAGCTTGTAAGACGTGGTCTGAATGATGACGGAGAGGGCTTCGACCACGAAGAGGCCGCAGATGATTACGCTGAGAAACTCATTCTTGGTGAGGACGGCGAGAATGCCGATCGCCCCACCCAGGGACAAGCTCCCCACATCACCCATGAAGACCTGCGCCGGAAAGGTGTTGAACCACAAGAAGCCGACACCGGCTCCCAAAATGGTCGCTGCGAAGATGGCTAACTCATTGGCGCCCGGTACAGGTGCCAGGTGCAGGTATTGGGCGATGTTGAACGTGTGGTACTGGATTTGACCATCGGCCCCCTCGACGGGGAGTTGGAGGATGGTGCCCGCACAGTAGGCCAAAAGCATGAAGGCCGTGGCCGCGATCATGACAGGACCGATGGAGGCCATCGAGTCCATCGGTCAAGTTCACGGCATTGCTGGTGCCGGAAATGACCACCACTGCAAAGAAGATGAAGACAAAGCCGGGCAAAACCAGACTGAACTTCTCTGCGCTGACGAAGGGGAAGAATACTTCCGGGGTCAACAGAGCGGGCTCTTGGTTCATCAAGGCCCACAAGACCCCACCGGCGACCAAGAATTCCAAAAGCAACTTGTAGCGCCCTGGAAGCCCTTTCGTATTGCGGTAGCGAATTTTGAGATAGTCGTCGACGAAACCGATGACGGCAAAACTGACAGTAATGGTCAGTGCAGCCCACACGAACGCATTAGACCAGTCCGCCCAGAGAATGGTGGCCACCACCACAGCAAAGACAACCAGAGAGCCGCCCATGGTCGGCGTGCCCGCCTTACTATAGTGAGACTCTGGCCCATCCTTGCGCACCACCTGTCCAATCTGCCGTGACTGGAGACGACGAATGAACCATGGGTGCAGCACGAAGCTGATGGCGAGTGCCGTCAGCATTGCAGCAATGACCCGGAACGAGACGTACCGAAAGACCCGCAATGGGGGTAAGTACTCGCGCAACTCTTCAGTCAGCCAAACGAACACCGCTCAACTCCCCTTGCCAGCCAGCACGTCATAGATTCGTTCCAGGGCCATGCCTCGCGACCCCTTCAAGAGCATCGGTCGACCGCCATGCTGCCCCGACGAAAGTAACTCGGCAGCGTCATCAGAATTCGATACAGCGAGCGCCCGAGCAGACGGCATTCCTGCCGCCCGGGCGGCATTTACAGCATGTCTCGTCAAGGGACCCACACCGATGAACATGGGTTCTCCGGGCAGGGCTGCAATCACTCGGCCCAACGCTGCGTGGGCATCCGTGGCCTCGACGCCCAACTCCAGCATATCTCCCAGAATCAAGAGACCGCCTGGTGCGCGCTCATTGAAGGTCTCCAGCGCGGCGGACATGGATTGGGGATTGGCGTTGTAGCAGTCGAGCATCACTTCGCCCCCGTCTGGGAGCCGGCGGAGTTCGCCCCGCAAACGAGGCGGTGGCACCTGCTCTAAGGCAGCGATGGCGTCGACCGGATCGATACCCAGCTGATGCCCGACAGCGATGGCCAAGAGAGCATTGTGCAGATTGTGCCGACCCGCTAGGCGCAACACCATTTCATGGCGTTGCCCATCAACTTCGACCAAACCGGCGGCCCCTTGCGGCGTTTCACGGCTGCTGATGAGACGAACGTCATCAGATGGCCGTTCACCCACCATCAGCAGCGGCGCTCTCAGCCCCCCCGTCAGCACCCAACTGTGGGACACATTGGATGGAATGATTGCCAAGGCATTAGGGCCCAGGTGTCGCATCAACTCACCCTTGGCACGGGCAACAGCTTCGATACTGCCCAAACCTGCCAAATGCGCGGCGCCCACAGAGGTGATCACCCCCATATCCGGGCGCACCATGTCGGCCAGGTAATTGATCTCACCGGGGGCATTCATGCCCATTTCCACCACGGCGAACTGATGCTCGGGCGCCAAGCGCAACAAAGTGAGTGGGACACCCAGGTGGTTGTTCAAATTGCCGTGGGTCGCGAGCGTAGGCGCTACTGACCGCAGAACGGCGGCAATGAATTCCTTCGTCGTGGTTTTACCACTGGAGCCGGTCAATCCAATGACAGGCCCGGTGAAGCGTACTCGCGCTGCGAGGGCGATGCGACCCATGGCGCGCACCGTGTTGGGTACCGCAATGATGGCAGCGCCGGCTTGGAGGACTGCATCACTAAAGCGAGCGACGCCCTCCAATTCACCGATGATGATCCGGGCGCCCTTCTCGATCGCCTGCTCGACAAAATTGTGACTGTCGAACCGAGGCCCCTTGATACAGAAGAAGGTGTCCCCCGGAGACAGGGTCCGCGTGTCAATGGAGACGGGGCCTAGAGGACGATGCCGGCCCGAGACCAAGCGACCCGAGGCCATCCGGCAAACGACTTGGGTG
>Ga0115011_10002794_pt1 | contig 12008 bp, 10 predicted proteins | sample TroAtlMetagenome_2_FD_88705 | JGI IMG/M metagenome (GOLD analysis project Ga0115011, IMG submission 88705) | Marine eukaryotic phytoplankton communities from Atlantic Ocean - Tropical Atlantic ANT8 Metagenome | ecosystem: Environmental > Aquatic > Marine > Oceanic | place: Tropical Atlantic... | reverse complement strand
AAATATAATAAACTGTACGAGGACATTTTTCTTTGTTTTTTTCTAGGAAACGATTTTTTACCACATTTCCCTTCAGTAAATATTCGAACAGGTGGTATTAATATATTAACAGCTGCCTATAGAAATATAATAGGACCAAAACATAACCTTACAAATGGCAAGAAAATTTATTGGAATAATGTTTATAAATTAGTTGAATATTTGGCAGATCATGAGGTAGATCATTTAAAATCTGAATATAAAATTAGAAATAAATGGGAAAAAAGATATTATCCTTCAAAAACGATAGATGAAAAGATGGCGAAACTTGATGCTATACCTACAAAAAGACGCGCTGTGGAAAAATTTATAGATCCTTATAATTATCATTGGGAAAATCGATATTATAAAAAATTATTTCAACTTGATTTGAATCGTCCTTTTTTAAAAGAGATTTGTACTAATTATATGGAGGGATTAGAATGGGTTATGAAATATTACACAACAGGTTGTGTTGATTGGAGATGGTCATATAAATTTAATTATCCACCCTTGTGGAAACATTTATTACAATTTATACCACATTGGGATACAGTTATGATACCGAAAAATGATAATAAATGTGTATCCGAATTAGTGCAATTATCCTATGTTTTGCCTCGCCCTAGTTTAAAGCTTTTACCACCAGAAATAGAAAAGGCTTTATTAGAAAAGTATAAAAGTAACTATCCTTTGGATTGCGAAATGCATTGGGCTTTTTGTAAATATTTTTGGGAAGCACATCCGGGATTGCCACATATTAATATAGCCAATCTAGAGAAGATAATTCATTGATGTTTTTGGAATGCTTTTTTTTACTTGCCGTTTTGATGTTTATAATAGGTTTTTTTATAAAATTCCAACCAGGAAGACAGCTAGTTGATGGATCGCCGGAGCCTTCAAATTTACACCAGTATCCCCATTTACTATTTGAAACTTTACCAGGATAAGTACCATACCAAATTGCAAAATTACGCCATGGAAACTGGGAGGGCGGCGGGCGACTATTAATAAGTGCACTAATCTTTTTACCGCTCATTCTTTCATCATAGCATACAGACGTACTATTACCCACTGGTTTTTGTTGTGGCACCTCTTGACAATCACCTGCACCACACACCATTGGTACGCCTCTCTCTGCCGAAACTTGCGATGTTAAATTAGTTGGATCAATATTGGCACCATATTTTAATTTAACACCTTCCCAAAAGCCATTACTATCAGCAAATTCACAACTACCCGAATATAAATCAAGAGTTGTATCTGTATATGCTTGTCCGAAACAATAATCCCATGGCATATTTCCAACCTTCCCTGGAGTACAAGGTTTTAAACCCTGTTGCGGTTTCGGTAAAGGAGGTTGCCTAGGGCGACACATTTTAGCTGAACCTAAGGATTTTGTCCATCCTAGTTTTACATTATTTTGTAAAGCAGCATATTCCATAGCAGGGCTTATACAAAGAGTATCGCCTTCTTCGTCATCAAACATAATACCTTCTATCTGATAAGCTTGTTTGTCTTTCATTACCTGTTCATTTAGTTTATTCATACAATCTTTATATTCTTGAGTTCCAGGGCCACTACAATTCGCCGAATTGCAAATAGAAAATAAGGCGGAGTCCTTGCCAAAATAGTATGCAAGCCATTTTGTCATTTTAAAATCAGGGTTAATTAACTTTGCATCTTCAACCAATTTTAGTATTTCTGGATTTAACCATTGTTTTTGAAACCCGCCTGCATGATTACCGATGACACACAATGTATGGAAATTGTTCGCTACTGTTTTAGCATCAGGAAAACCTTCACGATCATCAACATCAAAGCCACCTGTTTCAGGGTATAAAAATAAAATACCCTTGCCATCTTTTGATGGTGGAGTTGGAGTTGGTGTTGGGGTTGGAGTAGGTGTCGGCGATGGACCGGGATCTGGTTTTATACCACAAGTTATCTCCTCACACCCATGACAATGTTTATCTTGTTTACACCAACTTCCAGAACCACATTTTGTCTGACAAACAGAATCGGTATTGTTGCCAATTTTATCCTTGTCTAAATGTTTTTCTACAATTTCAGCTACTCTAGATGCAGATACAAAAGCTTCTTTATACCTTAAACAACCATAGACTAAACAAACTATTAATATCACTACAAATAGACCTATAAGTATAGTTTTCATATATAAAAATACTAATATAAAAATATATTTCATTTATAATATAAATGAGCAACCAAAGAAGAGAAGTAGTTTCATTAAATACCGCAAAACAATTTAGCGATTTTGTAAATAGTCACAAATATGTGGTGGTAAAGGTAACAGCAGATTGGTGTGGTCCATGTCAAAGAATAAAGCCATTAGTTATTCAAAAAATTCAAGAATTGCCGTTGGATGTAGCTGTGATAATTGTTGATATATCAAAACCCAATAGACTGAAGAGTTATTTAAAGGTTGGATCTATTCCCTACATGATGAATGTAATTGATGGCGCACCAATGGATGTTGTAAATACCTCAGATTACAATACAATTAATAGTTTTTTTGCAAAAACATCACAGCGTGTAAGTGGAAAATAAAAAAAATCATATTTTTGTATATGGAAGACTTAGATTTAAACATACAAAATTATGATTTAGAAGATATCTTGAACGTTTTTAAACTAAATTATCAATTTACAGAAGCCGAATTAAAAGGAGCATACAAGATGGTATTAAAAACCCATCCTGATAAATCAGGATTAAAAAAGGAGGTTTTTTTATTTTTTAAACAAGCATATTCAGTTTTATCTAAAATTTATTATTTCAGACACCGCAAAAAAGAGTGTGCTCACCAAACAAACTATACGGTTGAAACGGATGAAGAAAAGGCTAAACTATTACATAAATTAGATGGAAAAAGTGTAAAGGATTTCAATAAATGGTTTAATAAAATGTTTGAAAAAACAAGAGTTTCAGATGATTCGGTAGATAAAGGTTATGGCGACTGGTATAAAAATGGAGAGGTAGATCCTGCCAAAAAAATAAGCATGAATGATATGGCCAGTGAATTTGAAAAGAAAAAAAATGAATGCAAAGCATTAGTCGTTAAAAGAGATGTAATGGAAATTGGCGCTCAGTCAGGATATAATTTAAGTAGAGATGCGCCACAAGAATACAGTTCGGAAATATTTAGTAAGTTAAATTATGAGGATTTAAAAAAAGCTCATACAGAAACAGTGGTTCCAGTTACTAAGGAAGATTTTGAAAGAACAAAAAAATTTAAAAGTGTTGAAAGTTATAGACGACATAGAGCGGCTCAATTGAGCGCGCCGCCATCATTGCAACAAAGCAGAGCCTTTTTAAGGAAAAAAGAATTAGAATCTAGTGAGATGGAGACAAGAAGAGTATATTCTATTTTAAAACGCGATGAGGAAGTTGCGCAGAATAATGAAAAATGGTGGGGGCACCTTAGACTGTTAGGTAATAAATAATTTTTTATAAAATAAATAATTCGTATATATATAGATGTTTCGATACATATCAGTAATTATTATTTTAACCGTTTTGGGTATTCTTTATGAAAAATACAAGTTAAAATTCATGCCAGATGAAGAATTGCAAAAATATGACTTAATAAGGAAATATTTACTGAATGGCGATGAAGATTTAGGTGGTAAACCTATCTTATGGATACATTCTACGCACCATGTAAATGCTAGAAACTGGGAGAGCTTTTATTCCCGCAACAATACAAAACTTAACCAGCCGTATATATTATCGTGTTTAGAAAGCATTGTTAAAAAATGCGGCGATTCATTTAATATATGTCTTATAGATGACAGTTCATTTTCAAAATTATTACCAAACTGGGATATTCAGGTTAGGAAACTAGCTAACCCTATTAGATCGCATATTCGTACACTTGCAATGGCAAAACTATTGCACAGTTATGGGGGAATGCAAATCCCCGATAGTACTATAGTTTTAAAAGATTTGAAACCTTTATATAATAGATGTTTATCTGATAAATGTTGTTTTGCTGGAGAGACATTAAGTAGAAATGTAACTGCAACATATACATCTACTTTTCCCAATACTCAAATTATTGGGTGCAAGAAAAATAGTCCTGTAATTGAACATTATATATCCAAATTAGAGTTATTAAACAGTAGAGATTATACAAATGAAATGGATTTCTTAGGTGACATGGGACGTGAATTATATCAATACATCATATCTGGTAAAATGAATAAGATAGACGGATGTACATTTGGGGCAAAAGATAATAATAATAAAGATGTTACAATAGATAGATTGCTAGGAAATACGTTTATAGATTTTAGTCCTAAATTATGCGCTATATATTTACCTAGTCAAGAAATTCTAACTAGAACAAAATTTGACTGGTTTGCACGTTTATCACAAGATCAGTTGAGAACGTGTGATACTGTCGCTAGTAAATGGATGATTATTGCTCAGAATTGAAAAAAATAGAGTAGGAAATTTCATATGTTGATTTATCATATTTTATTGTAGATGTAAATGGAATATGATGATACTTGCAGATCTGTCTTAATATAGTGACAAAGTTTTTATATGTCATTTTTCTTACAACATATTTTTGTTTCGATGGAAAATAATGATCTTTTATACTTGTTAAAAATGGGTCTATTAGTTCTTGATACTGTGCGGATTTAAATATTACCTTTGAAAATAAATAGTAATTTGTTTTTATAGTCGCACAAGATTCTAAAAAACTATAAAATGCTTTTTTTGGAACGGGTGTTTTGAAAATCTGGCTAGACATATATAAAACATGCGTTATAAAAATTTTTTATCGAGCACTTTTCACGAGATCGTATGTGAAAAAAACTAATTCTATTTCATCTTCATGAAGTGTATGAAATAATGAAATATATGAACATATTATTGTAATACTTTTGTATTTTGCCTCTTCATTTAAAATATCTGTAATTTTAACAAATTGGAAATAACTATCTAATATATCCATTACAGAATATCCTTTGTCAAATATTGCATTAATTACTTTTAAAGCTGTTGATAGCTTTTTATTATTGTACCATTCGTTTGTAAATTTTTCAAAATCATAATAACTAATATTTGTACAAATATTTTTAGCTTTTTCTAAAGTAATTTTTTCATCAAGTAAATTAAATTTTTCCATATAATTTACTAATAACCTGATTGAATTATTGCATACATTTAAAATAAATTCTTGTGCTTTTTTTGTTATTTTAATACCTTCTTTTCTTTTAATTTTGGTTAAAATTTCAGCAAGTAATTTAGTTTCTACTGATTTTATTTTTATTAGTGTACAACGTGATTGTAAGCTTTCTACAACCTTTTGAGTGTTCGTACATGAAGATATAAAACTTACATTATGACTATATTTATCAATGCAATTCCTGAATACTTGCTGACTTTGATCATTTATGATGTCAATATCGTCTAATACTATAAATTTCTTTTTACCTGATATACTGGATGGTGTCTTACAAAAAGTTTTAACTTCTGTGCGATAATATGATATTCCTTGTTCTTGTAAGTTATTAATATATAATACGTTATCTCTAGGGATATAATCTTTATCGTAGTATTCTCTTATTGTTGCATCCAATAAGGATGTTTTACCACAACTAGAATCACCAATCAAAAGAATATTTAGACTGTCCATTTTTACTAGTGTGCTTAATAAATTAATATATTCAGGGTCTATGACAAAATCCTTATATCTTTTAGGTTTATATTTCTTTAGGAATGGTTCGTTCATATGAAAGAAAATATAAATTTGTATTTAAGTGATACTTATCGGAGAGATTTTATCTTTGATTAATATATAACATGGGAGGAATTTTAAGTTCTGTAGAAAAAACTGGCAAAAATGTAGTTGGAAGTGTAACATACAAGCGAACAAGCAATGCAAGGAGCTCAGAAACTAGTTGGAGGTCGTAAAAGACGTCGTAAGGGTGGTAAAACCAGACGTAAAACTGGCGGAAAAAAGCGAACGCGTCGTCATCCACACAAAGGACAGCGCTCCAAAACCAGAAAAGGTCGTAAGGACTTTATAACACACAAAGGCGATAAGGCTTACAACAGAAGTGGTCATAGGCAATACAGGAAGCGCAGACCCTACAGTAAACGTAGACGCTAATTATATATTAATTTATATTTAGTTAATATATACAAATGGTATCAAAAAGAAGAACTCGTAGAAAAAGAGGTGGTTCGGGAGGAGATAAAACTACTCACGTGCAAGGACACAAATCATCCCCACTTGCCCCTGTTGGTAATGTGATTCGAATGATGTCAGATACGGTAGGAGGTTTAATTAAAGGTACGGGCGAGGGTATTGCTAGTGCAATGGGTTCAAGCGATCCCAAAGGCGGTGATAAAACATCATCTTCCGATATACCTCAACCCCCTACTATTGACGCGTCCAAAGTACCCGATGATAGTAAAACTAGTGATAGCAGTCATAAAGGCGGAAGGCGCACTAAGAAAAGAAACAAACATACAAAGAGTAAAAGGCGCAAAAGGCTGAAAAAACATAAAAAACCAAAAGGAGCGAGTGCTCCTGATATAACGCCAATATCTCGCGAATGGGAGGTTAAAAATGATCCAGTACAAATTAATCAATTTGCAAATGACCCTACTATACCGGATCGTGAAAAATTTGATAAATTGGTTAATGAAATGAGAAACTCTGGATTAACAGATGGTTATTTTGTTATTGACTATAACTCTAGTCGATCGCCAGGTCACTATGGAAGATATCTAATTTCTTTTAGTGAAGACCGAGACGATAACTTATTACCTGATGCTACAATTTATACCGGTGGTTATGCTGACAATATTTCAGCTTATGAACTAGAACAATTGCGACGTGAAAATAGGAGACGCCAACGAGAAGCAGAAGCAGAAGCAGAGAGAAGAAGATTGGAGGAACTGGAAAGACAACGTGAATTAGAAAGAGAAATGGCAGAAGCGGAAGCAATGGATTTAACATTGCGGGAATTAAGAAATATGCGTAGAATGGAAAGGATTGCAAAAGAAGAAGAAAGGCAAAGAGAACAGGAAAGAATCATGAGAAAAGAGTATTTTGAGAATCTTCCTGAAAATAAAGACGTTATTGTTATTGAAGATCCAGATGGCGATATTAATTTGGGAATCAGATCTGAAAAGCCACTTACACCTCAAGATGAAATACCGGTAACAAGACCTTCTTTTTTCCAGCGCATGAGATCCACTATCAATACTTTAAGAAGAAATAGAAGAAATAGACTAAGAAGAGGGGCGACAACGGTTCGTCCAACTGGTATGGGAAATAAAAAGAAAAAAACACGTTATCATAAAAGAAGAAAACATAAAAAGAAAGGTACCAAAAAAAAGAGGAAAAAAGCAAAGAAGAAATAAATCGTATTATAATTTCAAAAATGATTTAGCTTAGAATATTATTGTAAAATATTTCGAAGCTTAAAGATTATCAATGAGAATATAGTAATTATTATTTTAAACACTAGAGCTATAATAACTCTTCCTAGGAACCAGGTTAATTCTTCAATCATTTAGTTATTAAATTAAATTTTAAGAACCTTCAATTTTTGTTATTGAAGTAAATAATTCGTTATAAGTATTTAAATTTTAGATAAATACTTATACATACATGGAGGACTATTACAAAATGTTGGGAGTTAACGAGAAAGCATCTGAAGAGCAAATCAAAAAAGCTTATAGAACAGCATCTTTAAAACATCATCCTGATAGAGGTGGCAATAAAGAAACATTTCAAAAAATAAATGAAGCCTTTCAAACATTAGGCGATCAACAGAAACGGAGAGTGTATGATATGCAAAAACAGAATCCTTTTATGGCGGGTATGGGAGGTATGCCAGGCATGGATGGTATGGAGGGAATGATGGGTAATCCTGATGATATACTTAAAATGTTTTTTGGAGGAGGTATGCCATTTGGAGGAGGTATGCCATTTGGTATACCAGGCGGTGCACGCGTTCAAGTGTTTCATAATGGAAGACCAGTAAGTATGAATTCCAGGATGAAACCAGCGCCTATAAATAAGACAATAGATATAACTTTAGAACAGTCATACAAAGGAGTTAATATTCCTATAGAGGTAGAGAGGTGGTATCAGGAAAATGATATAAAACGTATTGAAACGGAGAGAATCTACGTGCCAATACCCATGGGTATTGATAATCAAGAAATCATTATTCTTGAAAATAAAGGTAATGTAATTAGTGATAGAATTAAGGGTGATGTTAAGGTGTTTATTAATGTTAAAAACAATACTGAATTTACTAGAGACGGTTTAGATCTTTTGTATAATAAAAAAATAACTTTGAAAGAATCGCTTGTCGGATTCTCATTTGATATCAAACATTTATCTGGTAAAACATACACCATAAATAATACAAATGGTAAGATCATAACCCAAAATTATACTAAAACAATACAACACATGGGAATGAAAAGAGAAAGACCTCACCCTGCTTCTCCTATGGTGGGCAATTTGGTAATTGCATTTGATGTTAAGTTTCCTACAACTCTTACTGATAAACAAAGAGAAGAAATAGCAAAGATTTTATAATTAATTTGTTACATTCAAAGTGGAACAAGATCCCCACCCTATCACATTAGGAGAAAAACTACCTTGAGCCGTCAGCATAGCCGCTGTTAGCCCAACAATTATACACGTAACTATCCAACCAACTGCTGTTTTTGCAAATACCTTACAGTTAATACCAGAACAACTTTTGGTATTTTCTAGCAAACCGACTCCAACAGTTGCGCCTACCTGACAATGCGTTGTGGATAGGGGGATTTTTAATCTACTACCAGTAATAATGACAAGTGCTGAACTTAGTTCAATTGCAACACCGCGTGATGGTGTAATTTTACATAATTTTTCACCAATTGCATACGTAATTTTTTTACCATATACAAATAAACCAGTTGCTATACCTATACCACCAACCCCCAATATCCAATAAGCATCGTCGCCCATAGATGTTTTCTTAGATAAATCACCGTCCGAATTATATATAGTATAAATAGCAGCAAACGGCCCAATTGCGTTTGCAACATCATTGGCTCCGTGACTAAAACTGTCGCAAATAGCAGTAAAAACCTGTAAATATTTAAATACCTCTTCGGTCTTAGGGTCAAATTTTTCAGCCTCTGTGTGTAATGAAACTACTCTATCTAATTCTTCTTTTGTTTTAATATTTAAATCTGTCTTACCTTCGGTAATTGTATCTTCTATTGTTTTCATTTCAATGTCTGTCTCTTCTTGTTGATTATATTTTTTCGCAACGTACTTTTTAATTTTTGGAACTATTGGAATGGTAATAATGGCACTTAACCCTCCGGATCCAAATGCAATAGCAAAGGCGGTTTCAATCGGCATCTTATCTAATCCCAAACCTTTTGCGCCTTTATAAATTATAAAGAATGTATTAATAGTAATAGTACTTCCGATCAGTATGGGATAAACCAAATTTAATCTTTTTGTATTAAAGTTGTGTCTTAACACACACGCTCTAGTTGAATAAAAAACAAGCATAGCAATTAAAGCACTGAAAAGAGGTGATATGACCCATGATAAAACTATGCCACCTACGCCACCAACATAAGGGAAAGTCTCTACAGGCTTGTACCAAATTACACAGTCGGAACCGCCTAATACCATAGCCATTCCTATCATTCCGCCAACACAAGAATGGGTTGTAGATACAGGCATTTCGAGATAACTTGCCAAAAATAACCAAATACCGACAGATAATATTACCCACATACATCCATACATTAAAACGAATGGATTTTCTTCAAAACATTCATAATCAGCAATGCCTTTTCTAATGGTGTCTGTAACATGGTTGCCCATTAATATTGCACCCGCCGTCTCGAAAACAGCCGCTAATATAACTGCTTGTTTTATAGTTAAAGCTTTGCTTCCTACAGATGTTGCAAATGCATTCGCGGCATCATTACTTCCGATTCCAGCCGATGCAAAGAATGCAAATAAACCCCCAACGATTACAATCCATAAATACATTTTATTTATTTAAAAAATCATCTTTAAATAAATTAGTTAAAATATATAGACACAGCATAGAAAAGGTTTACACAGTCTGTGTAATTAAAACTATAATAATTGTTGTAATGAATGCTCCCAGAACAAATGATCCCAATAGACAATTTTTTTTGCAGCAACAACTATAATCTTCATATTCTTCGTGTTGAAGTAACATATGAGGTAGCCCTAGAATTTCGTGTAACATTTGTTCTGTATCTTTTTTTTCAAAACACCCATGTTTTAGTGCGATATTTTGATATTTTTGTGGAGGCCATTCAAATATTGATCCAGAAACATCATATTTTTGATGCATACGTTTTGCAAAGTTCAGTTTTCTAATATAATTTTGTCTATCAAGAGAGCTAAAAGGGTCAGTAATTAAATTAGTAATAGTATTTACTCTTTCGGGTCTAGGTAACTTTGCATAACAACAACACCAATTACAACACCATCTCCGTCTATTTTTTTCGGCAAATTCCATTTCATCTGCCAATAATTGATCAATTATACCAAACGAAGATTTTAATAACTCATATTTTTCAAAACCATACATTTTTTCATGATATTCTTGATCGATCATTTGTTTTAGTTTTATAACCTCTGGACTATTGTAGGGTTTTTTGCCGTATTTAATAAGATGATTATGTTCGAGTTTATAAAATTTAATTTGATTAATTCTATCTCGAATAAAATTGACATAATGCTTTTTAAGCCCGCTAATTTTTTTGATTACAGAAAAAATATTAATATTATATGCTATTTTATACCGATGACGTATAAGTCTAGGAACAATAAATTGGTTAGTTTCTTTAATTTCTTTAATTTTAGTTTCTAATTGCGATACGGTTTCTTTTAATTTTTTGAAAAACTCCGGTTCCTCAGCTCCTTCGCCCTGTTTAAAGGTTGACATATCTGTAAATAAAAGTAGATCGCCAGATTTAAATTCACAAATAGACTGAAGTTTATCATACTGATGTGCGGATATTTTATGAGCTTCACTTTGAGCATCTAATTTAAGATAGCTAACCACTGCCAATAAAAAGGAAATTCCGGCATTTATACTTGCTATCATTGTAGCTCCGAATGCAGTATTTTCGAAAGCGGATGCCAATACAGATGCTGTTGCAGAGCAAAATATTGATGGGAACATCAAAAAGTTAAGTCTATTCTGACAATGACTTTCCGCTTCCATGTAAATAATTTTTTGACCTTTTACATAACTTGCTAGAATATCCATAGCAGAAGAAAAATATTCATTTTTATTATGATAAATCTCATTTAATTCATCATAAACATCATTATAAGTTACTTTTTTTTCAACAAATTTTATTGATCCGTCAGGAGCTATTGGCATTAATTTGGTGTATCTGTCATCCTGTTTACTACATTTATCGGATTTACCGCCATCTTCTTGTGTTGGACCTCTAAAAGGTGTAGGTATATTTTGATTTTTTCTTTTTCTAGGACGGTTATAAAATACACTATTAACAGATGATCTGCGCGAAAAAGATTTATTGGGAACTTTTTTGCCTGCGCGTTGATTATGTCTAGTTCTTGTCGTTGAAGGTCCGAATGAGTAATCAGGTTCATAAAAATTATCACCATTATTAATTTCATCCTCACCCTGATCCTCACTATCTGTTTGATATGAATTGCCTCTACTATTACCTCTAGTTAAGCTTAAAAATGGTTTTACAAAATTAAATAAAGTTTGTGGGGTTCTAGAAATAAGAAATGCTTCGTATAAAACATTATAATTCAAAATATTTCTTGAATGTTTTATATTCCAAAATCTGTTTTGTAAATTTTTTGCTATAATCATGGCTTTATCTTTATTATTTTTAATAAGTGTTAAAAATTCTTCACTTACATCTTTGTTGGATGTTGTTTCAACTTTTATTTT